>RRYU01004011.1_pt1 | contig 85076 bp, 78 predicted proteins | sample 2162651 | NCBI WGS metagenome assembly RRYU01 (sample SAMN10267283, study PRJNA491782) | microbial mat metagenome | isolation source: biomat in the production well | place: Japan: Minami-Kanto gas field, natural gas well KTG3 | collected 2017-06 | reverse complement strand
AACCAGCCCTGGCACTACGCGGCAATGAGCAGCGCAGCTCGGTCTATCAGGCTGGTGGCTATCAGGTGTTTCTGGCACTTACGCCTCCTGTGCTTGATGAAAACCTCTGGAGTCTGGAAGGCCAGATTAGCTCCGCAGATGAGCAGCAGATACCGGTAGGTGCTATACTGCAGGCGTTGCATGATAATGTAGTGATTGCCAGCGATATTGTAGATGAGTCGGGCTTCTTTGCGCTGGATCAGCTTGGCCCTGGCACGTACACCATCCAGCTTGATCTGGTAGATACAATGATCCTGATCGAAAATGTGCTGGTTGAATGAACCCTGATGAAATTGCCGCCGGTTTGCTTGCTCACGTCGACCAGCCAGACATGGTACGCCAGATAACGACGCAGTATGGCCATCTGGCTCTGGATATTGTTGCGGCGCTGAAACAGCGCGTAGATGCAGAAAAGCTGCGCAATCCCCGCCGTGCCTTGCAGATGGCGGATTTAGCCGGTGCTGTGGCTAACCAGAGCAGCGATCCGCTGGTGCATGCTCTGGCGCAGTGGGCGCGCGGCAATGCGCTTTACCACCTCTCGTGCTACCAGGACGCCCTCGATTGCTACCAGGACGCGCAGGCTGTTTACACTGCCCACCATGAAACCATCAATGTGCTGCGCTTGCAGATTAATCAGGTAGCTGTACTCCAGGATATGAGCGACTTTCCAGCCGCGCTCGATCTGGCCGCGCAGGCGCGCGCCACCTGCCAGGTGCTTGGTGCAGCCGCCCGGCGCTACCTTGCCAGTCTTGAGATGAACGCTGGTGCGGCCTATCAGCAGATCGGCAACCAGGAAGCAGCGCTTGCGGCCTATGAGCGTGGGCGGGAGATCTTCACCGAGTTACATGAAGAGGTTGAAACAGCCCGCATCGATATCAACCGCGCCCATGTGTTGCAAGAGATGGGACGCTTTGATGCAGCCGAGGCACTCTTTGCCCATGCCCGATCCGTGCTGGTTGCCACCAGGCAGGATCAAGAAGTGGCACGTACTGACCATAACCTGGGATCGCTGGCCTATCGGCGTGGTCATTACCAGGCTGCGCTGCGCTTCCTTGAATCAGCCTATGGTGGTTTTGCCGCTATTCCCAACCCGGTTGAGATGGCTATGGTGAACCTGTACCGCTCACATATTTATCGTGATCTGAATCTGCTCCAGGAAACGATCACTCTGGCGTCCGCGGCTGAAAAAACCTTTCAGCGTGAGACATCACCCTGGCTGCGTGCTATGGCATTGACTAATCAGGGGATCGGCTATCAACGGCTGGGGGCGTATGCCCGATCTGGCGTACTGCTACAGCGGGCGCGGCGTGTATATCAGCGTCAGGGGGCTCATACCCGTGTGCTGCTGCTCGACGTTGATCGGTGCTATCTGGCCTGGGAAGAGGGCAACACTGCTCGGGCGCAACGCATGGCACGCCGCCTGGTGCGTCTGATCGATGCCCACATCTGGCCTGATCTGGCGGTGCGTGTACAGATTTTGCTGGCGCGCTGTGCCCTGGTTCGTATGCCCCCGGATCTGGCCGCAGCGCAACAGGCCGCCGTTACCGCCCGCGAGATTGCTGAATCCTACAGCTTGCCCACACGGGTGGCGGCCTACCAGATTGCCGGGCAGGTAGCAGAGCAGACAGACGATCTGTCTGGCGCGTGGCAATATTATCAAACCGCGCTGCAAACTCTGGAAGAACTGCGGGCAGCCCTACCCCTCGATGAGTTTCAACTGGGCTTTCTTGATGATAAACAGGCTGTCTATACCGATGTGCTGCGCCTTGGTCGGCAGTTTGCCAGCCCGGTTCAGCTCTTTAGCATCCTTAATCTAGCTCACACTGCGCCAGTATCCTGGCTTGGTTTGCTGACAGATCGGCCTGCCAGTTCGGTGACCGCAGATGATATGCACGATGAGTTACCTGCTCAGTTGCAAGCCCTGCGCGAGCAATGGCACTGGTATCAGAATGTACTCGAAACACCTGCCACTGGCAGCAACGAGCCATCTCCTGTTGCTGCTGAAACACTGCGCCAGCAGGTGCGCGAGCTTGAAACACGCATGGCCGACCTGTTGCATCGCTGGCGTGTGCGTAGCAGTGCCGTGTCTACTGGTGGGGATGCCTGGACACCCGCAGCAGCCGATGATCTGCTGGCTGCGATCCAGCAACGCCTGGCCCCTGATGATCTGTTGCTGATTTACTATCTGCTGGAGGGCCAGTTTATGGCTGCCCTGGTGACGGCTACCGGGCTGCATCTGGTCGATAATCTGGCAGCTGTAGCGCCTCTGCAACGTATGTTGCGCTCGTGGCGCTTCTCGATTGAGCATGGCCATGTGTGGCCAGCCAGCACTCAGGCTAGCATGTATACAACGCGCTTTTATGCTGCGCTGGTGGCCCCCCTGGAGCCTCACCTGGCCGGGCGGCGGCAGATCTGGCTGGTGGTACCACCCGGCTGGCACGACCTGCCTATCACGGCGCTGTATGATGGGCAGCAGCACCTGGTTGAGCGCTTCCAGTTTAGCTATCTTTCAGCCCCCGAGGCGCTGTTGCATACCCCGGCCCCATCTCGGGAAAACCAGGGTGCGCATGCATTGATTGTAGGCTATTCCGAGCAAGGTCGCCTGCCGTATGTTGTCACCGAGGCCCGGCACGTGGCGCAGGCTCTGGCCTCTGCTATGCAGACAACCTGCTTGCTGGAAGAAGCTGCTACTCTGGATGCGCTGCGTGCTGAACTCGGGCGCTGTAGTTTGTTGCATCTGGCAACTCACGCTCTCTTCCGGCACGATAACCCGCTTTTTTCATGGATACGGCTGGCTGATGGTCGCCTGTCCGTGGCTGATCTGTATGAGATTACTCTGCCCTGCCGCCCGCTGGTAGTATTGAGCGCCTGCGAAACGGGGCGGGGCCAGCCACGCGGTGGCGGTTTGCTCGGCATGGGGCGCGGTTTTCTGGCGGCTGGTGCAGCCGGCATTGTGGTTAGTCTCTGGAAAATCGAAGACCAGGCCTCGGCACAGGTGATGACCGATTTTTATACGGCGCTCCAGGCAGATCCTGCTCTCGATCCTGCTGCTGCGCTCTGCCAGGCACAGCGACATGCTTGCGCACGTGGTGAACATCCGCGCATCTGGGCCAGTTTTATCTTTATTCAAGGTTAAAGAGGGTGACAGGGTATCCGAGCGCATTCAGATGATCTTTTTTTGATCACAACACTGGTGTCATCCACGTGCTGCGCGCACACGGTCGGGATGAAAAGGGGCTTGTCGGGGCGAGTGGCCGCTGATCCCTCCCCAGCATTCGGATGCCGCCGAACAATCGTCCATTAGCTATGTTCACATCAGTGGAAGGAGTTTTCCTATGCGCTCTCTTTTTATACGCACTTGCCTGCTAGCGATCTGTTTTGTGCTACTGATAGGGACTGTTCCCGCATCTACAACTACACCCGCCCTGGCCGCGCCGCTGCCGCCACCGGTATTGACAGGGCGTAACTGTGGTAGTACCACGCTCACAGCCCTGACTCATGTGCCCGGCCTGGCCAGCGTTCGCCATCCGATCCAGGATGCATCGCGCTGGGATGCCAGCCAGCCAGTTGAGATTGATACCCCCACAGCCGCGCAACGCACTCCGGTGGTGGCGGTGGATCAGGATGGTACGCTGCATCTGCTGTTCACCGATGGACGCAACGGCGATGATGATATTTATACAGCACGGTCTACCGATGGCGGCCAGACCTGGACTGCGGGCGTGCAGATTACCGATGCTATGACCAGCACGCAGCAGATCGACCCGTCTGTCTGGGTTGCCGCTGATGGTAGTATTCATGCTGTCTGGAAAGACAGTCGGCGCAACTTGAACGACATCTACGCGGCCCACTCGAGCGATGGTGGCCAGACCTGGAGTGAGAATATACGTGCCAATCTCGACTCAGGAGTTGTACTCAGGTCTGCGCCGCTCCTGGTTGGCAATGTTGATGTATTGCTGGCTGGTTGGGTGCAATTATCTGACACCGGAGCAGCCGGTGGCAACCTGGTTATTGTGCGTTCCACTGATGGTGGCCAGAGTTGGCAGCGTAGCAACCCGGTCAATAGTATGCCTAACACCGTTTTTGATGGTGGTTTTAGCCTGGTATCTGATCCCGGTAGCGGTCGCCTATATGCTGTCTGGATCGGCATTCCGGCGGGCAGTCTGGCGGCTACACAGATCTTGATGGCATCGAGTGATGATGGCGGTGAAACCTGGATCAATCCCGTGCAGATCCATGATTCGGCTGAAGATGCTCGCAAAGCCTCACCTGTCCTGGCAATTGATAAGACCAGTGGTCGACTGCTGGCTGCCTGGGAAGATTATCGCGCACTGACACCTCAGGTGCGCCTGGTCAGTTCGAGTGATGGCCAGAACTGGAGCAGCAGTGTACAGGTAGATACGAGCGAAGGTTCGGCCTATAATCCCAGGTTAGTCATTGACAGCCTGGGTACTGGCCATTGCATTTTCTGTCAGGAACGCAGCGCTGGTGGCGGCACGATCTACGCCGCCGAGATCGACAGCGCCAACCAGGTCAGCCGTGAACAGGTCAGCGATGAGTTGATTGTCACCAGTCAGTCGCTGCTGACAGTTGCTATCGACCGTCAGGATACAATCTATACTTTCTGGACCAACGGTACTGCCACGGGCGAAGGTATTTTTACTGCCCGCCGCCCGAGTGAAAAGGGCATTTTGTACTTGCCGCTGATTGTGCGTTAGACAAGGTTTGTAGGTACTTTACGGTCTGGCTGACCTGCACGCTAGCTTTCTGGTGGACAATGCGCCCTCACCTCCCTGTCATCCCAGGGGTAGGTTTTTCGATGGATGGCGTTCTAACGCGATCCGTAGGGACAGGCGTCTGCCTGTCCGTGCGGACGTGTTCCGCATCAGGACGCCTTGTGGACGCGCAGAAGCGCGTCCCTACGGAAAAAACCTACCCCTGTAAGCCCCCCTGTCCCTCTCTTCCCCACTGGCTAGACATGACCCACACATCGGGGGTGCGGGGGCCTCCGGCCCATACGCATCACCTTGAGGGCGGCAGCCCTAAAAACCTACTGTGTCGTGCGCGATGGTGCCAGCAAAGCAGGCACCATCGCGCACGACAACGACATGCTTTGAAGGCCGGAGGCCCCCAAATACCTGCCGGGAGGCGTAACGTGATGCAATGGAGGAGGTGGGGTATCATTGCAGGACGATCCCGTCTGGTTCAAAAACCGTCCCTTTTCAAACAGTCTCTTAGAGTTAGACAGGTTCAAGTTTCCTGTATCCTAAAAACCCCTCCTGACAATGGCGGCAACTGTCACCTGGTGGCGTTGAGTGAGTGTACGCGCTTAAAGAAGCCGAACACAGTCATTAGCAATGAACACTCTGGAGGGAATATTATGTCCACGCTTATCCGTTCGTCACGCACCCTGATGTGCCAGGTTGCCCTGGCGTTAACACTGGCGCTGATCTTGCCACTGGTGCAGATGCCCCATGTTTATGCCCAGGAGGAAAAATCGAACAGCACCCCGACCGGCTGGTGGTGGCTGGTCAATGTCTCTGCCGAACAGGTAGCAGACAAGATCAGCGATGGTTTCCGCGTCTTTGACCTGGACGTTGTGCAAGCTGCGCCGCTGCGCTTCAATGCCGTGTTGATCCGCAACCAGGGCATCCACCAGAAAGGCTGGTGGTGGTATTATGGCGTCTCTCCCGCCTTTATTTCGGAAAAGCTCAATGAAAATAAAGCCCGCCTGATCGACCTGGAAAGCTATTGGGTAAATGGCGAACAGCGTTTTGCCGTGGTGATGGTACCCAATACGGGCGACGACGGCAAAGCCTGGTGGTGGTACTATAATGTGTCAGCCAGTTTTGTTGCCGATAAGCTCAGTGAGAACCAGGCCCGCCTGATCGATATTGAAACCGAGGTTATCAACGGTGAGCGCCGCTATAGTGTGGTGATGATCAAAAACCAGGGCGCGGATAGCAAAGCCTGGTGGTGGTATTATAACGTCACGCCCCAATTTATCAGCGATACGCTCAGCGAAAATAAAGCGCGGCTGGTGGATATCGAACACCATGGCGATGGTCGCTTTACCGTGATTATGGAGAAAACCCAGGGCGAGTACTGGTGGTGGTACTATGGTATCAGCAGCATTTCTCAGTTGTCGGAGTTTATCGACCAGAACGGCGCACGGATCATCGATCTGGAACGTTATAACGACAGCAACGGCAATACACGCTATGCTGCGCTGCTGCTCAACAATTCCAATGCGATCACCACCCGCGTGGGCCAGCAGTTGCGTAGTGGTAGCGATGGCCAGGTGGGTCTTTATCTCAAGCAGGTTGGTGGGCCGGTGCTGGCTTCCTTACAACACCGCTTTGTCTTTGAGCCAGCCAGCACGATCAAGGTGGTGCCCCATCTTTATGCTATGCGTCAGGTGCAAAGCGGCAATGCCAGCCTGAACGATATGTTGCCGCACTATACCGATGCCGCCACCAGTTGCCCAACAACTACCCAATCAGGCACCGAGGCACTCAGCACCGTGTTGACACGGATGATGAGAAACTCTGATAATGCCCGCACCCGCGCTGTGATTGACACCTATGGTCAGGCAAATATCAACACAATGGCCCAGTCGACTGTGGGCATGACTGATTCCAGCATCAACCATGTGATCGGCTGCGGTGGCCCTACGCCTAATGAGCTAACGTTACATGATGTCGGTCTGCTCTATGAAGGCGTGGCTGCTGGCAGTTTGCTAAATGCCCAGCACCGCGAACAGTTTTTCGCGCTGATGTCTGGGCCGAGCTGGAGTAAGTTAAACCAGATCATCGAAGCAGAAGCCCCTGCCAGCTTGAGTGATGCCCAGCAGCAGCAGTTCCAGGGCCAGGTGCGTACCTTCCTGAAAGGTGGCAGTTACGGCGTTAATGGTTTAGCCTACCGTTCGCATGCTGGTTGGGCCCAGATACCTTTCTGTGTCAATGGGGTGATGCAGCCGCGCCAGTATGTGTATGGCATCTTTATTCACGCGGCCACCAATTCCCAGGCTGCCAGTGATACCATAGACAGTGTTGGTGGCGAGTTGCTGCGCGAGCAGATCCGTGCTGGCCTGGCAAACTGGTCTGCCTGTTCGCAGCAGAGCTATCTTGCGCCTGGTTTGATCGAAGCACGGGTCAGCAATGATACGATTGGCGTAGAGTTTCGCGCTACGTCGGCACGTTTGATTCCCGCCGAGGGGCTGGTTGTTGAACTGCAAGAAGAGCCGCGTCTGCCCATCCCTGATCCAGGCCCACTGCGCATTATACGCGAGAAGCTGTTTGAGTTGCGCCTGTTTGATGCCAGCAATGCCACCGAACTCACCGAGTTGCCAGCTAGCTACGAACTACGCATCCAGTACAGTGATGAACAACTGGCCGCTGCCGGTATTGGCGACGAAAACACCCTGCAACTATTTTACCTGGATGGTCAGGAATGGAAAGCAGCCGGTGTGGATCAGATTAACACACAGATGAATGAGATTATCACTACCTTGAACCACGCCAGTGTCTTTGCTCTGGGGGCCAGCAATTCTACGACGACGACTACCAGCGTGTTTTTGCCACTGGTTATACGCTAATACGCCATGCCCCCGCGCCTTATGCTTGCCAGATGTCAAGAGGACAGCCAGTTTTTCGAGAACTGGCTGTTCTTTTTGTCTCCGATCTGATCGTTCCTGGCTGCCGCAGGCGAAACATGTCTTTCATACGATCAAACGCCTGGTCTGGTACACCACCGTGTAACTTCTTCCCTCAGGTTTATCATAATGTCCATCTTTGTGGTAACATGGACGGTGAAACAGAGCAAGCCGGATGGATCAGGCCCATACGAAGGGAAATACGCGATGGCCTTTAGCGGTTTTTCAACCGATAACCTTGTGGGTCTGCCGCCGGAATTGTTTAGCGACGTTATTCCGGCAATCACTTTGCCGAGCGAACTAAAAGTAACATTACATATTTTTTATCGGCTGCGCCGCCAGCGCGGTATGCCACGGCGTCTGAGTTGGGACGACCTGGCCAGCGATCATGTGTTACGACGCGGCTTACGGGCGATCTCCCGGCTGCGACCGCCAGAGGAATTGCTCGACGAAGGCCTCGACGCAGCCGTGCGGCGCACAACCCTGCTGCATATTGCGCTCCCCGGTGGTGGCAGAGCAATGAACTGGTATCTGGTGAATACTGCAGCCAATCGCGGCTGGGTGGCTCAGATCGGGCAACTGCGCGTGACACTGGCCCCCAATCCGCTTGCACCTGAACAACGCCCCTCGTTGTTGACGTTATATGAGCAGAATATTGGTATGATTACGCCATTGCTGGTTGATGAACTACGTGAGGCCGAAGAACAATATCCACAGGACTGGATCGAAGAAGCTATGCGCGAAGCGGTACGTGCAAATGTGCGTTCCTGGCGGTATGTGCGCAAAGTGCTGGAGAGGTGGGCAAGCCATGGAAGACAGGATGCGCCGCATCAAAGTGGGCGATCTATCGATGTTGAAAAATATACCAGCGGACAGTTCGGCAACCTTTTCCGACTTGGCAGCGATGAAAGCGACCTCGAACCAGGCGCTGGAGGATGATTCTGACCCGGTTGCTATCTGCCCGGATTGCAAAGGGGCGGGCTACTATGTGTTTGATGTTGCGGTTGGTGATCCGAATTTTGGCGTACTGATGCCCTGCCATTGTAAGCAGATTGAGAAGGATCGCCGTGCTGCCGCCGAGTTGCGTCGTTTGAGTAATCTGGCCCCATTTACCGATAAGACTTTTGAGAACTTTGACCCGGATGTGCCTGGGGTGCGGCGGGCCTATGTGCGTGCCCGCGAGTTTGCCCGACGTCCGCAGGGGTGGTTGATCCTTTTTAGCACGTCTTATGGCTGCGGCAAAACGCATCTGGCGGCAGCGATTGCCAACGAAGCGCTGCGCCGCGACTCGCGGGTTCTCTTTACCATTGTGCCCGATCTGCTTGATCACCTGCGTAGCACCTTTGGCCCCAACAGTGATGTAGCTTATGATGAACGTTTTGAAACCATCCGTGATATACCGTTGCTGGTGCTAGACGACCTGGGAACCGAAAATACGACTCCATGGGCACGCGAAAAGCTTTACCAAATTATAAACCATCGCTATAATTGTAGTTTAGCAACGGTGATTACGAGTAACCGTAAGCCAGAAGACATTGAACCGCGTATTCTATCACGCATGTGTGATCGCAATCTGTGTGAGGAGATTATTCTGATCGACGCAGGTGACTATCGGCGGTTTACGGTAGATCAGCGTATTCCATTTGGCAAACGCCGACGGGTATAATTCCAGTATCCATGCGGTTGTGCCGCGCACGATGAGGATGAAAAGATGGCCATCATCGGCACGATGTCGGTGCTACTTGTATTTTTATGTTAGTGGTCAGTGCTAGCAGGCCAGCGATAGTGTAGGAATGAAGCGCTGATCAGGGAAGTCTGTGTATAAATGTTGAAACATCTTCTTTCGGCGGCTGACCTGACGCGCCCGTCCGCCGACATGCTGTTGCAGCGTGCCCAGGCGCTTAAGGCCGAATGGCGCAATGGTGGCCATCCCCAACCACTTCTGGCCGGTCAGACGCTGGCTATGGTTTTTGAAAAACCTTCTTTGCGCACCCGCGTGGCTTTTGAGGCCGGTATGACTCAGCTTGGCGGCCATGGGAGCTATCTCTCTGCGAATGATATTGATATGGGTGGGCGCGAGAGTGTGCCTGATGTGGCATGTAATCTGAGTCGCTGGGTACAGGTAATCGCTGCACGTGTTTTTCATCATGCGACGGTTGAAACACTGGCACGGTATGCAACTATACCGGTGATCAATGCGCTCTCGGATCGCGAGCATCCCTGTCAGGCTCTGGCAGATATGCTGACGCTGCAAGAACGGTATGGTGGCCTGCAGGGGGTGCGCCTGGCATATGTCGGCGATGGCAATAATGTCTGTCATTCGCTGCTGCTGCTGGGGGCTATACTGGGGGTGCATGTGGCTGTGGCCTGCCCGCCTGATTATCGTCCTGACGCAGATATTCTGATGCAGGCCGAGCGTTTCGCCACCGAGCAAGGTGTGTCGATTACGGTTACGTCCGATCCGTCCGAGGCAGTCAGTGGTGCGGATGCGATCTATACCGATGTCTGGGTTTCTATGGGGCAGGAACACGAAGTCGCACGTCGTCGACCAGTGTTTCAGCCGTACCAGGTGAATGCCGATCTGCTGGCGCAGGCCCGCCCCGGGGCAGTAGTGATGCACTGCTTGCCAGCCCATCGCGGCGAAGAGATTACCGCCGAAGTGATGGAGAGTTCCCGGTCGGTGATATTTGACCAGGCCGAAAATCGTTTACACGTCCAGAAAGCGTTGATTCTGACTTTACTTCATGTATGATAGGCAACTGACGATGGGACAGGTAGCGGGCATGTCTATTGCCAGCAACCGCTGATCATCACCAGGGTCATATCATCAATCCAGAATCGGAGTCGTTATGCCTGGCAATCGCGCAATCTTTGATCGAGCAATGGAGCAGAGCCGCGAGGCCGCACGTAAGCAACAGTGGGATGAAGCCCTTAAGGGTGCGGTTCGGGCGCTCCAGGAGTTTCCGCAAGATACTGATGGGCGTACCTCGGCGGCGGTGGCGTTGTTTCATATCGGGAAATTGGCGCAGGCACTGCAGATTTTTCAGGAACTGCGTGCCACCGATGCGCAAAATCCCTTTTTCCTGGCTTTTATCGCACAGGCGTATGAGCGTCAGGGCAATATAGAGGCAGCCGTCGAAACATATGGTGTGCTGGCCGATCTGCATCAAAGTCAGCGGGTCACTGCCAGAACAATCGAGGCACTGCGTGAGATCTTGCGCCTGCGTCCTGATCTCGACGACCAGCGTCAGCGGTTGGCAGGTTTGCTGCAAGAGTCGAATGCCACACGTGAAGCAGCCACTGAATATTTTGTGCTGGCACGGCGCCATTTTGACCAGGGGCATCTTGATGATGCTGCTGCTAATGCAGAAACAGCCCTGCGTTTTGATGCGAATAATCGTGAGGCCAAAGAGTTAATGGTTGCCATCCGCGATGCTATGGCACGGGCTGCTCAGGCTGACCCGGTGGCGGCCAATAGTCCTGCGTCTGATGTGCGTCTTCCCAAGAGTAGTATGACCAGTTCGTTGCGCTCACAACAGTTTACGCTGGAGAAGATCGTTGCACTGGCGATCGAGAAACAGGAGGCTGGTGATATCGATGGGGCGATTGAACAGTATGAACGGGCGACACAGGCCGGTCTCGAACGGGCTGATGTGTTGTATAGCCTGGGCTTGCTCTATCAAGAGAAGAATAATCATCAGGCGGCTGTGCAGGTGCTGGCAAAGGCCGCTAATGACCCGGAGTATGCCCTGTCGGCACACTTTGCGCTGGGGAGTGCGTATAAGGAACTGAACCAGTTGCAACATGCCGCTCAGGAATATGAGCAGACGATTGGCCTGGTGGATCTGGAATCAATTGGGCGTGCCGAAGTCGAAGATTTGATCCAGATGTACGAGAGTGCGGTTGAGATTTATGAGCAGATCGGTGATATTGCCCGCGCTGCCTCGCTCTTTTCGACGCTGGCCAGTTTTTTGCAAACCCGGCGCTGGGGCAAAGAGCGTGCCGCCGAGTTTAACCGCCGCGCCAAAGAACTGACCGAGCGGAATATGTTTGCCAAGTTGCGTACGCTCGGAACGGGCGGTTTGACCTCATTCGAAGAGAATGATACAGCCGGGTCTCATGTTGAGAGCGAGGCGATGCCGGAAAGTTGGGGTAAGATTCGCTCTATCACCGATTTCCTGCGCTCGGAACGGGTCGAGTCTGCAACTGGCAACCTGGGTATGCCGGATGTGCCTGCTCCTTCGCACGCCGATCCACTAACGGTTCTGGATAGCCTGCCAGTGCCTGCTACGCCCGCATTTGCACCGGTTACGAAACTGGATATAACCGGTCTTGATGAACAAACTGGTCGCTGGGTTATGGCGAGCGAGAAGTATATCGAGCAGAATTTGCTGGAGGCGGCGATTGATGCTTGCCTTGAGGTGATTCGGTTTGATGTGGATTATCTGCCGATCCATCTACGCATCGGTGAGATTTATGAACGCCAGTCGCGTCAGGAAGATGCTCTGACCAAGTATCAACTCTTAATTGATACGTATGCTGCACAACGTGAAGCTGACAAGTCGATCGATGTCTATTATCGATTGATTGAGTTATCGCCGGATACAATCAATGCACGTTCACGTCTGGCTGAATTGTTGAAGAACGCCGGTCGTATTGATGCGGCTTGTGACCAACTGGCGTATGTCGCAACAACCTATTTTCGCCTTGGTCAGAATAATCGGGCGCTGGAAGAGTTTCGCCGTCTGTTGCAGTGGTCACCGAAGAATAGTGATTTGCATGGACAGTATGGCCTGGCGTTGTTTAAAATGGATCGCTTTGAGGCTGCGCTTGGCGAGTTTCGGAAGGCGATTGAACTGGGTGCGGCCAATGATGTGGTGGCGGTGACACGCTTGAATATGACCCTGGCGGTGATGGGTGAGTATCCGGTAGCAGTGTGGGATTCGCTGGCTGCTTTGCTTGATTTGCTGAAAAAACAGCCTCAGTATGGCGATGCCGTACAGTCCGAGTATCGGGCAGCCTTGCTGACGGCAGACGAAGCAATCCTGCATTATATCCTGGGTATTGTGCAACAGGGCGCCGATCAACATGGGTCAGCCTTGATGGAGTTTGAACAGGCTCAGGCCTTGCTGGAAGCTGATGAAGATCCGATGTTGCCTCTGGCACTGGTGTATCAGGCTATGTCTGATAGTTATATTGCGCTTGGTCAGGCCGAGGATGCGCTGGCGCAGTTGCGTAAAGGACAGGCTGTAGCGCATCAGGTGAAGACGGATCCGGCAATTAAGCATGCGTTTGCTGTGCCACTTTCACCGGGTGATCTGACGCGCCGTATGGCTGAGGCCTATGCGGCGAGCGATGATCTGGAAGGTGCTGAAAAGGCACTGCTGGAGGCGCGCCGTCTGTTGCCCTATGACCGGGCTATTTATACCAAGCTGGCTGATGTCTATTTTCGCCAGGGAAAGCTGCACGAGGCGCTGGTGCAACTTGAGGATCTTGCTTCGCACTATGAAAAACGTCAGGATCTCGACCGGGCTATTGAGACACTGGAGTATGGCCTGAAGCTTGCGCCGAATAATACGCAGGTGGGTAGTCGTCTGGCACGCCTGTATATTCGGCGCGGCCTGCTGGATAAAGGGCTGGATAGCCTGGTGCGGGTTGCCGAACTGCAACGCAAGGCTGGCCAGTTAAAGGATGCGGTGGCTAATCTGCAGCAGGCGGCTGATGTGTACTGGACACTGGGCAAGCAGGATGATGCACGTGTGCTGTATGATAAAATAACCCAGATTGCGCCAAATGATGTGGAGGCTCGTCAGTGGCTGGCGCTTATGTATACGCTTTCATTTCGGACAGCGGATGCCGTTGCCGAGAAGAAGCAAATTGTGCGCATTTTGACCCAGCAGCGTGATTATGAGAATGCGATTGCCGAATTGCACCAGATTATTGGTCTGGATCAGAAAGACCTGGATGCCTACTATTTGCTGGGTGATATGTTGATGCGTCGTGAAGAGTATATCCAGGCAGTTAGCCTCTATAATCGTATGCTGAAAATCGACGGTGCCGATATCGACCGGATTGAGGCGCTGATCAGTGCCGCTAATCATATGCTTTTACAGCGCTAGTTTCGCGCTTGATGCAACCATCGCCTGTATATTTATGCTGGATCTAACACGTCTCTGGGAACGGCTTGTTGACCCGACGGCCCTGATAGATATTCTGATCGTCGCATTCTTTTTCTTCTGGTTACTGCGGGCTATTCGGGGAACACGGGCCGTGCAATTGTTGCGCGGGATGGCGATTGTCCTGGCGCTGACCTTTTTTGTAAGCTCGGTCGCGCAGGATCTGACAACATTGAGCTGGTTGCTGAATGAGGTTGTTCAGCCAGCGCTGGTTTTTGCCATTCCCGTGCTCTTTCAACCTGAACTGCGGCGTGCGTTGGAATCATTGGGGCGTACCGGTGAGTGGCTTAGTCGTGCCTTTGGTACGGCGAATCGCTCTGAGGTGCTTGAAACAATCAATGTGGTCAGTCGTGCCGCTGCTCAGCTTTCCCAGCAGGGTGTGGGTGGCTTGATGGTGATCGAGCGTGAAACGCAGTTACAGGACTTTGCGGATCGCGGGGTGATCCTGGATGCGCGCCTGGCTGTTCCCCTGTTGCTCAATATCTTTTATCCCAATTCACCGCTTCATGATATGGCTGTTATTGTACGCGAAAATCGTATTCTGGCTGCGAATGTTGTGTTGCCGCTGAGTGAGGATGTGCTGGGCCCTCGCCGGTATGGCACTCGCCATCGCGCTGCCAAGGGCATTACGGAACAGTCCGATGCGGTGGTGGTGGTGGTTTCGGAAGAGACCGGGGCTATTACACTGGTAAATGATGGGCGCATGGTCGGCTATTTGAATGAAACACGCCTGCGAACCATGCTGGCGCATCTGTTACATGTGCCTCTGGCCGAGGAGAGTAAGCCAACCACGCAGGGCTGAAATGTCCATTTTTTCGCGCTGAAAGGTAGGTAATCGATGGCATGGGTACGTACTACCGGCATGCGCATTCTGTTAGCCATGGTTTTGAGTCTGGCACTCTGGGTTTTTGTGTCGTTCAGTCAGAACCCAGATCGCATTAGCGATCCATACAATGTGCCGACTGAAATACAGAATCTTGCGCCTGACCTGGTGGTTGTGAATGGTACGGGTTTGCCGCGTACCGATCTGCCACCTGTGAATGTGCGCATTCAGAGTGATGTGCAGACGCTTGCACGCATACGTACCTCTGACCTGAATGCGTTGATCGATCTGCAGGGTCTGGCAGCAGGTGAGCATGTGGTGCCGGTCGATGTGGTTATAGACAGTCCCTTTGATCGGCGCGTGCAGGTTGAGTCGGTTGAACCACCTACTGTGAATATTCGCCTTGATCAAAGAGTCGAACGGACGGTGCCGCTGCGTATTGATATCGAAGGCAATCCGCCGTTTAGTTTTGAGCGTGGCAATCCCCTGGTGAATGATCTGCCGGTCGATGAGGCTGAGGTGCTGGTAATCGGGCCAGAGAATCGGGTGAATCAGGTGGTGATTGCCAGCACAACGGCTAATATCGATCAGTTGAGTGCAAATTATGAGTCTTCGTTGCAGTTGCAGGCTCTGGATGCCAATAATCAGCCGGTTGATGGAGTTGAGATTGTGCCTGCTACGGTGAATGTGGAAATTCCTATTCGCTCGGTGGTCGGCTTGAAACGTGTTCCGGTTATTGCGACAATCGATGGACTGCCAGCGCCTGGGTATGCGATTACAAATATACGCAGCGAACCGTTGTTGATCAATCTGACTGGTAGTTCCGGGTCGCTTGACCGTGTTGAACAAGTGGAAACAGCGCCAGTAGATATTGGCGGGGCTACGACAACTATAACGCGTGAAGTTGATTTGCTCATTCCAGCGGGTACTTCACCTCAGTTTGGTGATCAACGCCAGGCACTGGTGACGGTGGATATAGAACCCTTGCAGCGTACCTTTCAGTTACGGTTGCCCTTTGCGGTTGAGGTTGTCGGGGCTGACGCCGGGTTGCAGGTTTCGCCTAACCCGGCTGTCGTGTCAGTTGAACTGGCTGGTTCTGCTGAGGCATTTGCCCGCATGGATGATGTTGCAGTTGCTGCTACGGTCGATGTAAGTGGTCTGGGGCCAGGTGTGTATGAGCTTACTCCGACGATCAATGTGCCAGATGGGTTGAGTACAACCCGTGTTTCACCAGTGCGCGTTGTGATCCAGACCCGTGTACGTCCAACCCTGGCCCTCCCGCTTCCAACTGCAGTACCGGAAGTGCCGTCAGAAACGATTCCACCGGCAACGGAGAGTATGCCAACTCCTTTACCGCTGCCATCACCGGATGCCAGTGAAGCTGAGGCGACGCTGGAACCCGATCCGACACGTAATCCAGATCCATTACCAGATGCCACAGAATCGCCAGCTTCTGGCCTGGTTGTCACTACACCACCACCAGTTGAGCCAGAACCGGAACTGCCGGAACCAACTATCGAGCCGCAACCTGCTCCGGGTGATGTGGAACCCCGTCCTGTACCTGGTGGGTAAGCCCTGCACTAAAGTTGACAGTCGTTATACACCATGCTACAGTAGTTGCCATTCAGTGTTGGGTGGATATGCTCTCCCTGCTGCTTTGTATAGGTTCATCAGGAAACACATCGTTCTGAATATGCACTGATCCAGGAACTATGACACGGTTCGCAGCCACGTTCCAGTGTGGGCAATCACGTTATGCCGCCTTCAGCCAGTAAGGTCGTCAGCAACTTTCAGACTATGGCACGAGGATTGTCAACACTTGTCAACCGGACATTACCTGTCTAAACTTGTTGTTCATGATCAATACCTTTTAAAAGGCATAATGCGTTGGGTAACCGTTCAGGTCGGGTGGTCGGGAGGGGCAACGCCGCCACAACGGGCCGAAAAGAAGGTTTTGCGGGGGCCTGCAGCCCCCGCGCCCCCGCTGGCGCAGGTACCGCCTGAACGGTTACATGCGTTGGAATGAAGCAGGAATAGTGATGGCGATCACATGGGATCACCTAGAAAGTAGCAGATATCTGTGAACCAGAGTCTGGGAACCGCAGCGCGCCCATTGCGCGTAGCGATTATTGGGGCAGGGCCAGCCGGGTTTTATGCGGCAGAATCGCTTTTGAAGCAGCAAGATCTGGTCTGTAGCGTCGATTTCTTTAATCGTTTTCCCACTCCGTTTGGGTTGGTGCGCGATGGTGTGGCGCCTGATCATCAATCGATCAAGTCGGTGACACGTATCTATGATCGTATTGCCGCTGATCCGCGTGTGCGCTACTTTGGCAATGTGACGTTTGGCACCGATATTCTTCATGAAGATATCAAGCGTTACTATGATCAAGTAGTCTATGCCGTTGGTGCTCAGTCGGATCGGCGGATGGGTATAGCTGGTGAAGACCTCGCCGGTAGTTTTCCAGCAACTGTGTTTGTCGGTTGGTATAATGGGCATCCTGACTATCGTGATGTGCAGTTTGACCTGTCATGCGAGCGAGCCGTAGTAGTTGGGAATGGCAATGTGGCCATGGATGTCACGCGCATCCTGTCGGTATCACCGGATGAACTGGCAAAAACCGATATTGCTGACTATGCCCTGGACGCGTTGCGCCAGAGTAAGGTGCGCGAGGTTGTGGTACTCGGTCGGCGTGGTCCGGCTCAGGCAGCTTTTACCAACGCCGAAATTAAGGAGTTCGGGCAGATCGAAGGGGTTGATATTATTGTCGATGCAGCCGATATGGAGCTTGATGAGCATAGCGAGGCTGCGCTGGCTGATAACAAGGTAGCGGCGAAGAATGTCGAGACGTTACGTTCCTACCTGTTTCGGAGCCGCAATCCTGCCCATCGGCGTATCCATCTGCGTTTTCTGACGTCTCCTGTTGAATTGATTGGTGACAATGGCAAGGTTACGGCAGTCAAGGTCGAACGCAATCACCTGGTGCTGGATGATAACGGAGCGCTGCGTTCGAAGGGCACTGGTCAGTTCGAAACGTTTGATGCTGGCCTGGTGCTGCGTTCGGTTGGCTATCGCAGTGTGCCGCTCAAGGGTGTGCCGTTTGATGATTATACCTATACCATCGCCAATGTGGCCGGGCGGGTGGTCAATGTGGCTGATGGTGAACCGGTGTCGGGTGAGTATGTGGTCGGATGGGCTAAACGGGGGCCGTCTGGTGTGATTGGTACTAATAAGCCCGACTCTGTCGCCACGGTCAATGCTATGCTGGAAGATATTTCGTCTCTCGCGGGGATTTCCGATGATCAGCGTGATCCGATGCTGATTGAACAGATGCTGCAAGAGCGTCATATCAATTATGTTTCGTATGCGCAGTGGAAGCTGCTTGATAGCTACGAAGTTGCTCAGGGTGCTGAGTATGGTCGTCCGCGTGTCAAGGTGACACGTGTGTCCGATATGCTTGAGGTGATCAAGCAGGGGGCATAATAGTTCATCGTGAATGGTGATATCTCTAAGAGGCGCAGCATGCTGTGCCTCTATTTGTTGGTATAATCTAGAATGTAGATCGTATTTGGCAATGTTTCCGGTAACCGTTCAGGCGGTACCTGCGCCAGCGGGGGCGCGGGGGCCGCAGGCCCCGCAAAACCTTCTGTTCGACCTGGTGTGGTGGCTTTGCCGCCACACCAGGTCGAACAGAAGAGACTCCGGGAGGGGCATTGCCCCTCCCGACCACCCACCTGAACGGTTACATGTTTCCGTAAACGTGCAAAAGTATTTTTGCTCTATGGTATACTACCATCGTATGCCATCGGAACAAAAATAAAACATGTATACATAACTTGCCTATTTTTTAGACGCGAAATCCGACATTATTGCTTATATATCTTAAGTTACTTTGTTGGATTCCAGGGCCAATAGATAAGGATTAAGGTGCTTTCGGCGCTATTAATGTCTCAGTATGGGCAACTCACTGACCTGGCCGATATCTGGCGTGCAAACGGTGCGCTAAGTTTTGAAGTCTGGAACAATGATACGCTTCTAGCGCGCTGGCCTGAAGAGGAGGTGCAAGTTTCTGGTGTAATCAGGGCGCAGATTGAAATCAGGGGGCAAACCTATGGTGAATTACGTGTGCTGGGTCTGACAGATCAGGTATCCCGAAAGCGCCTCTTGCTTGATGCTCAGTTCCTTGCCAGCATGATCGGGCTTGAACAGGAACTTGAAACAATGACGGCTGAACTGATAGATTGCCAGGATCATCTGCTGGCGCTCTATAATCTCAATCAGTCCACGCGCAGTCACCTTGAGCTGGATGAAATGCTGCGTTCGCTCACATGCGAAGCAGCTCGCCTGGTTAAAGCCCAGGCATCCTTTATTGTTCTTTCTGCGTCAGTTGGTTTTCCAACGCTGGTACAATATCCTACACCTCTGCTTGATGAGCACGTCGCAGAACAGTTTTTTCACAATATACAGGCCAGTGGACGCGAGGTGTTGATCAATGCCCTTGATACGCGTATGGACGTGCTGCCTGAACTGCCCCCGCAGATTACCTCGCTCTTCTTTGTGCCAATCCAGATCCGTGGTGTTATTATTGCCGGAGGATTGGGACTGGTCAACAAGTCTGGCATCGGGTTTACCTCGCCGGATCTGAAACTGGCACGGGCTATCGCTGAACAGATTGGTGCTCAGATTGAAAAGACGTTGCTGTACGAAGAGAGTATTGCTCAGGCATATATGCGGGCAGAGATGCAACTGGCACGCAAAGTTCAACTACAACTACTTCCCCAGCGCCTGCCAGTTATCGCCGAGTTGGATATTTTCGCCCAGACGCGACCAGCTATGCAAGTCGGTGGAGACTTCTACGATTTAATCTTTCATCCAGGACAACCATTCACTTTTATGCTAGGAGATGTTTCCGGGAAAGGTGTGTCGGCTGCTTTACTGATGACGACAACGCTAACAACTATGCGCAGTAAGGCGACGCTTATGCCTCGTCCAACGCCAGCTGCGATCATAAGCCGAACCAATGCCGACCTGTATCACGATTTCACAGATGTGGGTATGTTTGCTACAGCATTTATTGGTCAGTATGAACTGCAACAGCGTCAGTTGATTTATGCCAATGCCGGGCATGCTCCGGTGATCTATTTTCCGCATTGTGGCCAGGCGCGAATATTAGAGGCTGATGGCCCACCTATTGGGGTGTTGCCCGCGAGTATCTGTGGGCAGCAGACGATTGCTTTTGGTTCTGGGGATCTGCTGGTTGTTGCAACTGATGGCTTCAGCGAGGCACGCAATCTTGCAGGCGAATTGTTTGGCCACGAGCGTATGATCTATTTGACCAGGAGAGAGGTACATAAAACTGCGGCGGAGATTGCTGCCAGTCTGTATACAGCCATTGAGCACTTTAGCTACAAACGCCCCCAGGATGATGACCAGACGCTCATTGTTATAAAGGGAAGGTAGCGGCAGTATCCTTAACTCAAGGTATGAGGTAAGCAATGACCAGGATCCTGATTGTAGATGACTCACCACTAGTTACACGGATGCTGCGCTTTATGTTGTGCCACGAGGGCTATGCTGTTCTGGTTGCCAACAATGGTCACGAGGCACTGGCGTATCTGGAGAAGGAGTCGGTTGATCTGATGATCCTTGATCTGGCAATGCCGTGTATGGACGGATTGACTCTGCTGCGCTTTGTGCGTAATGATTGTCGCCATAAGATGTTACCTGTCATTATGCTTACGGCCAGTGGTTGTGAAAAAGATGAGATCGTAGCTATGCGTGAAGGTGCAAATGTCTTTTTAACCAAGCCGACCAGTTCGTTTGAACTGATCGCCACGATCCAGCGATTGATCGGGCATGTAGATACGTCGCGTGCAAGGTGATGTAGGTTCGTGCTTCCTGATTGCACAGACGCGGTTGACCATGCAAGGAAATTGTCCTACTGATCGCCTGAACGGGGCGATACCTGGAAGGACTCCCAGAGCAATACGAGCAGCGGTGGGGTATAGGCTAACAGGGTAGCCATCGTTTGTGACTCGAGTTGACGTGCGCCCCAGGGTTGCCAGAAAAAGGGGTAGCTCCAGAATAAATAACTGGCTGCCGTTCCGAGCAGAAACGCCCAGAAACGCCAGAAGTGGACAGGGCGTATATCAAGTGCCACCAGGCTGGCCAGCCAGATCAGATACCAGGGTTGAAACCAGGGGTTGCAGACCAGCAGATAGATCCATAGCAAAATACCACAACGTGCCGCTAATGCCAGAATGCCCGTATGACGCTGCCATAACACAATACTGGTATAAGCTGATGCCAGCAATGCCAGGCTAAATTGAATGGATAGCCGTCCGGCCATATCATCGCCCAGCCAGTTCCGTAGATTGTAAAAGAGAACCGCCGATGGTGATGTTGTCCACATTTCCGGGTAATCGCGGAGAGCATCCAGCGTATGCCATCCTACCCAGAAAGGGGCATAGAGCAGCACAACCGGCAATGCAAAGCCAGCCGCTGCTTGCATAAGCAGGTTGAGACGGGGCAGAAATGTTTGACGATCCGGCAGGTAGGCACGGATCAATTCCCCAGTTCCTGTCCAGGGTGTTGGCCTGATATCTCTGGCATATCCCGGCATTTCCAGCCAGAGGTACAGCAGTATCAGTGGTAAGAAGAGTAGCGCCGTATACTTTACCAGTACGGCGCTACTCAAGCCTGCCAGGGCCAGCGCGATCCGTTTGTGCGAGAGCGCCAGGAAGCAAAGGGTGATCCCTAACGTCATCACGCTGTCGTTATGACCATTGACGGCTGTTTCGATTAGCACCAGCGGACACCAGGCAAACAGATAGGTTCCCTGGAGTGCCAATGCCGGGGCCAGCCTCTGCAGAATGCGGCGAATCACCAGCGTTGTGGCAATAAATGCTACTAGAACCACCAGTTTGTAGGCCAGTAACCCGGCCAGCAGATGTGATTGTGTCAGTGTTACTGCGCCTATTCCCAGCAGTTGCCAGAGCGGTCCATAGACGCTGCGAATATGTTGCCAGCCTACAAACTGGAAGTATAGATCATCGGCATAGTCTTTGGGAATAAATAAATAGGGATTGGCAGCATACTGAGCAGAGACGTGACCGGTGAAGAAGTAATCATAAATATCACCGGCACCATAGGGTTGTACAAACAGGAGCATTGCACCTGTCAGTATCGATCCGCCAATTACTAAACGCCACACAGCTGGCGTTGCGATCAAGCGGCGACAGATCTGCCAGCCCAGAGCATATAGCAGCAGTAATCCTATCATACTGATAGCATAGCGAAATGCACCAGATGGGGCGTGATTGGTCAGGGGGCCAAGATACTGGTGTGGCAAGTTGTACAGCCGTAGCAGTGAAAACGGTCGTAACAGGCTGATAATATAGATGATGATACTGCCTATCCAGATAGTCCACAGATGTGCTTCATTAAACGGACGTTGTGTAACCCTGGCAGCAGCGCGGCGTGCATGTATGCCAAAATTAGATAGATCGAACCCGGCCATATTTTCTCCACTTACCACACCCAGGAAGCGTTTCTTTTCCTACAAAAGAGTATGTATACTACGTACTCATAAATATCAGCGTGCAGTATAGCAGACTTCCACTATTTTTCCACGAATATCTACTATCGTAACTATTCACAATTGAGGGAAGCGATTCACCACGGAGACAGGGAGGCAGGGAGGATCGCTTGTTCTGATGCTGCCCATGCCGTCGCCGGTTGGGGAGCGTGGTGCGCTGATCATCTGCCACTCCCACGAGTGTGAACAGTTACCTACTATCCACTGTCTATTGTCCAGGGTTTATGCTCTGCTGAACGCTGCGCAGTAGCAAATTGCATCATCTCGTACAATACGAACAACAGCAGTGCCCCGATAGATACAATCGGGCCAATCACCCAGATGCCCATGGTGCGTACCAGGATGCCCGCGCCACCAGGTACACTGGCGGCGCCGATATTAGCCGCTGCAACCTGGAACCCGATCGCATTGGCGGCATGGGCTGATCCCAATCGTGTCGGTGTTTGCGCGATTAGTAAGGGAAAAATCGGTGCCAGCATAAAGCCCATCAGTGCCAGGCCCAGAAAACTGAGTGTGGGCAGGATGTCGAGCCAGAACAACAGCGCCCCGACCACTACGGCCAGCATGCTCCAGCGCAGAATGGTCGCCGGGTTGAAATGCTCGACTAGCACACCAAAAACCAGGCGACCCAGCGTGAGACTGCCCCAGTAGATACTGACCCAGATGCCTGCTGTCACGGCTGCGATCTGACGGCCTTCGGTGAACAGGCTAAATGCCCACTGCCCGGCCGTTACCTCCAGTCCGGTATAGACAAAGAAGATCGCAATACCCATCCAGACCAGTGGCCGTCGCAGGCTTGCGCGTGTGCTGGCTGGCCGTGCAGTAGACGCGGCGGCCTGCCCTGAGTTGGACACACCATCCTGCTGCCAGAGTTGGCGTGTCCAGGCGAAGAGGATCGCCAGCATCACCAGCACCACACCGACAATACTATAGCCCCAGCGCCAGGACTGACCGGTACTCAGGATGGCGGTCATTAGCAGGGGGCCCAGCATAGCTCCAAAGCCATAGCAGGCATGCAACCAGTTGACATGGCGTGGGCTGAAGTGCGCCGCAGCATAGGCATTTACACCAGCATCAATTGCGCCACCGCCCATACCTAACAGCAATGTTGCCGTGACCACCATCCACCAGGCCGGGGCCGTAGCATAGACAAATAGCCCGGTAGCCACCAGCAGGCCACATACTGCCACAATCGTGCCGATACCGAAGCGGACAATCAGACGCCCACTATTAAAGCTGGTGATAAAAAAACCGATCGTCGCCATCACCAGCAGAATACCCAGATCGCCCAAGGGGCGATCAAAGGTGGCACTGATCGACGGCCAGGCTACACCCAACAAACCATCGGGTAGGCCCAGACTGATAAAGGCAATATAGGCGACAATCAGCAGGGGAGAAATTGATGTATGTTTCTGTTTCATCATATTTTTCGTGGTATCCTGAATAAGAACGGGGCAAGTGATAAGAGGTGACGGGGAATATGCTTGCCGTAACGTAGTACATGACGACTGGTCACTAGCGTCTGGTTACCGGGGGTATGGTTTTACAAGGGTAGATTCCTTTCAATGATGACTGTGCCAGGCTGGATACCCCATCCCCTAACCCACAGGTGGGGTATGCGGGAGCCTCCGGCCCCTACAAAAAATTATTTTCGGTTTGTTTTGGCGGCAAAGCCGCCAAAACAAACCGAAAATAATATAATCTCGGCGGAGCGCAGCTCCGCCGGTACCCGTGGAAAGCGGGAAGCTACACGCTCTACGGCATCCTGAGGCGCGTGCGGCTATAAGCCGCACCTACATCACGCTCAGTTTAACCCAGGCCTTGTTGGCATAACATGTTTCTCTACCACAGAGACATACAGAACGTAGCAATGCATCCATGTTAATCTAATTTCCGTGTCTGCTGCGCCTGTGGAGTAAATAGAAAGATACCACTATGAACATAGATCTTAATACACTGCCGATAGAAAACAACCGTGCCGAACAGCAGTTTGAAGCCCATGTCGATGGGCACGTAGCCTTTATCTCGTATGGATTATTCGACAAAAAGATTATTTTTACCCACACCGAAGTGCCACCGGCGCTACGTGGGCAGGGCATTGCCGAAAAGCTCGCCGAGACGGTACTCAATTATGCCCGCGACCACAATCTGGGCGTCGTGCCGCGCTGTCAGTTTGTGGCCAGCTATATTCGCAAAAATGGTGAATATAAAAGCCTGGTGGTGAAAGAGTAGCGGTTAGCTGTTCACGTTCACATACTGACGTCCAGGCGGCGAGCGGCGGCTAGCAGTTCAACCTGGTTATGCACACGAAACTTGCTGAACATGTTGCTGGAGCTTTTCTGATGTGAAAATAGGGATGTAGGGGCGACCGGCCGGTCGCCCCTACATCCCTATTTTCATGCCGGCGGTGTGCGCCCTGGCGCATGGATGGCTATACTGATAACTGTGTCTCTTTCAGAAAAGCTTCTCCAGAATTTTTGTGTGGCCGTAGTAGCCCAAATATTAACTTGCCCCCTGCTGTCATTGACCGCTATCCAAACCCCGGCATTGCCCTTGCTAATGATTTTCTCTTCATACTTGCCATAGGGATTTGTTTCTTTGATTCGATTCATTCTTGTTAGTGCCTCGATTAGAACTGAAAGTAATTGATTAAATTATAACAGGATCAAGGTGATCCACTGCAGATTCCTCACGCCGCCTGCAGGGGTGGATCACACGAGACGGGAACGGATGGGCGGCGTTCGGAATGACATGGTTGGAGCGTTGTTGGCATGGAACACCATGGAACCCTTGCGATTCCATGCCCACCCATGTCATTCCGACCCCCTCGGCTTCGCTCGGGGCAGGCTCTGCCGCCGGATGGCTTCCCTGGACGCCAACCCCCAGTATCGGTGGAGGGAGGAATCTCCTATGCTGATTCACTGGTTCATCGTCCCCCGTCCATCGTCTATCTTTATCTCAGGTTCTCGCGCACACTTTTGGGCAGGCCTTTGACGACCAGGCGATAGGATTCGTCAATCAGGGCCAGGATTTCGCTATGGGGAATGCTGCCGTCAAGGATGATGGTGTTCCAGTGGCGTTTGTTCAGGTGGTAGCCTGGCTGGATGGCGGAGTACTGGTCGCGGAGCAACTCGGCATGGGTCGGGTCGCATTTGAGCGAGATGCGCAGGGGGTTCTGGTTCAGGGCAACCAGGGCGAACATTTTGCCGCCAACTTTGAGTACCAGTGGGTCGGGGCCGAAGGGAAAGTCTTCGGTGGTACCTGGCTGGGCCAGGAGGGTTGTACGCAGGGTGTCGAGATCCATGGATCTGTTCCTTATAGAATAGTTCAAAACAGATACTGTCAGTTTGACGATTTGTGGCTATGATTTCCATTTCTGGCGAAAATGTTGTGCGGCGTTGCGTGTGATGGCCTTGCCGTGGCCAAAACAGGCAACGTCGTAGTCGCGTGTAGCCAGCTTTGCCAGGCTGCGCAGTCCCTCGGCGTAGTCCTCGTAGGCAATTGAGGGCGCGAGGGGCAGGATATGGGCGGCGGCATCCCCGACAAAGAGTACACCACCGTGGTGCGGCCAGATGAATGCGACCTGGCCAGCGCAGTGGCCGGGAACATGGATGGTACGTACACCTCCGGCTACTGGTAGTTCCTGGTTGTCTTGAATCTCGTGGTCGATGGTGAGGGGTTCGATGGCGGTAGGAGCGGTTTTGATAAATAAACGAAACAGGATTGTATTGAGCAGGCCGGGCGCGGGGGTAAGCGGGCGCATAACCTGGCCACGCTGAACCAGGGCGGCGTCGGTGGGATGCATCCATGTCTGAGCATGAGTTGCGGCGACGAGTGTAGCCAGGTTGCCGGTGTGATCGGCGTGGCAGTGGGTCAGCAGGATATGCTTGATGTCGGTGGGGTGTTTTCCCAGTGACTCAACCGCGCGCAAAATAGTGTCGGCCTGTCCGGGCGCTCCGGTATCAATCAGGGTCAGGCCGTCCTGGTCGATCAGAAAAGCGTTGACGATGCCCAACGGAATAGCATACACATCAGGTGCAATCGATTTGATCGCCATATGTGTCTCCTGATAATAGGCGATAGTGAGCGGTTCACGATCCACGGTTGATTCGGTTGATTGTCTGAACCCCGGATCGTTAAAATGAACCACGAAGACCACAAAGATGGCGCATATGCACGCCCGATCCGAGTCTTCGGGCGTTTCGTGATCTTCGTGGTTCAAAAGATGCCGCCACAAGCGCGTCAGGCATCCTGCCCGGTCAGGTGCGCTTCGATTTGAATGGCGGGTGGATTTTGGAGCACTTTTTTGACGGCACACTGCTGGGCGGTGCGCGTTATAGCTGCGACATACTTTTCGGGAAAGTCGGGCGGCAACTGAACATCAATGCGGATTGTGGTGATATGGCCGGTTTCCGGGTCGCGTTCAAGGTTCTGGATCAGACGCATGCCTTCGGTCGGGATATCGCGTTTGCGACAGAAGCTGACAATATAGAAGCCGGTACAGGTGGCTAGCGAGGCCAGGAATAGTTCAAGAGGAGCGGGGGCGGTATCTTCGCCGCCTACGTGCTGGGGTTGATCGGTATGGACGGTAAAGGAACCAAAGTGGGCATCGACACGGACACCGCCGGGAAAATCGACAACTATTTCCATAATATTTCTCCTGTTTTCTACGTTTCGCTATCATTGTATCACGGTGAGTTATAGCGGATTCTGCATGTCACCTATATCTCCATCATATCATCTTCACAGTTTCTTCACAGCCCGCCATTATGCTACAGAGGAGCCGGAAACGGCGGGCCTGCTCTGAGTGAGTCAGGTTACGGTCAATAATGTACAAGTAGAACTAAAGAGGAGATGATGATGCATGCTCTATTACACCTCGTCCGCGCCGTTGGTATGCTGCTGGTCGCTACGGTTTTGCTGGGGGCCTGTAATGTCAATATCAATCGTAACACAGACGGCTCGCTGACGGCAGAGACGACTATTTCGGAAGAGACCATTCAGTCTGAAATCACGGCTGCTTTGAATGAGAACGATGCTGATCTGCAGGATGTGACGGTCGATCTGCGTAATGGCGCGGCCTATGTGTCTGGAACGCGCCCACGCCCCGATGGTAGTGCGACTGATAGCATCAGCTTTCGACTGGATCTGGGCGTCAGTGATGGGAAGTTGACCGCGGCGATCTCTGAAGCCCAACTGAATAATAATGCGATTGAGCAGGAACGGACGGACAGATGGAATGAGCGCATCGCCAGACGGCTGGAGCGTCTGGGCCAGAACCAGCGGAATAGCACCCTGCAATCGGTGAGCATGAGTGATGATACTGTGACGATGGTCTGGCGCATTGAAACGCGCCGCAGCCAGGGTGGGTAACCTTTCAGGTGTAGACTTGTCGGATTGGATCAGGACGACCTGCGGACGCGCAGAAGTGCGTCACTACGGAAAAACGGCGGGGCACAGCCCCGCCGAGATTCTCTTGTTTTCGGTTTGGTGTGGCGGCAAAGCCGCCACACCAAACCGAAAACAATTTTTTTTGCGGGGGCCGGAGGCCCCCGCGCCCCCTATATCAAAATCTTTTGCGGGGGCCTCCGGCCCATACGCATCAACTGTAGGGCGGCAGCCCTAAAAAACCACTCTGTCGTGTGAGATTTTGCCAGCTTTGCTGGGAACATCTCGCACGACAAAGACATTCTTTGGGGGCCGGAGGCCCCCAAACCCTTGCCGGGAGGCGTACCGTGATGCGTATGGAGCCTCCGGCCCCCGCGCCCCCACGTGTGGATAATGTATAGCCTATGATTATGCTATACTGGCTTATCAAATCAGATCATCAGATTGTGTGATAATCAGGGGTAAGACACACATGGCACAGCCAGAATCAACCACCGGCGACCAACATACCAGCAACTATGAACTCTATCAGCAAGCGCCGTTTAATCACCCGAACTATTTTCCGATACAGCAGTTCAACAACCATGAATGGTATCGGCCAATGGCAGATTGGATGGGACGTTTAATTTTGCCAGCGCCTGAACAGCGCAGTGTGGTAAAAGGATGTCTTTTCGAAGTGTATCATACAGCTGCTGGCTATGATCACCTGCTAGGTCAGGTGGTCTATCTACGTTGGGGCGATACGCCGCCGTTGCAGCGGTATCTGCGGGCGGCTGTGCGTGATGTTCAGTTTAATCAAAAGGCACTGGACAGTATTGAACAGGGGTTGATTCTAGGTGAGCGTCTGAATGGCTGGAAACAGGTTGATCCGCTCGAGTCGCTGGCCGGGGCACGTCCCCACGATGATGTGGTGGTGCGTCTTCCTGATCCGGTAACAGTTGAACTCCCGGATGGTGTACCGGCCATCCTGCGGATACCCTATGAGCCGATCCAGATATCTGGTCGTTTCTATGCGCTGGTTTGCTTTCAGGGGCAGGTAGGGCATGGGAGCGATCAGTTTCGGGTTGTGCATTACAACCGTGTTTCGCGTCAGTTTGATGGGGATGAAGAAGTGGTGCGTATGCCCGCCGTGATCGATGATATGAACGGTATTTCGCCCTCCACGACGCATGCGATTGAAAAATCGCCCGTGAATGCGACTGGCTGGTATATCTATGGGACGCAGGACGATACGGGTATGTTTGTTGTGCAATCGTTTGCGCCACGGGCGTTGTTACGGCTGCAACCTGATACGGTTATCTGTGATGAGCCAGCGGCGCGGCGCTATCTTAAAAAGGGCTGCTGGGCCGATGGGAGCACACTCAAAGGGCGGGTCACTTCAGTGGTGCTGGATCCATCCGCGCCCAATCGTGATACGGCTATGGCAGCCTGGCAGGAAGGTGATCAGGCGCTGCTATTGCATGTGTATGGCGGAATCGGGGGCAAAAAGCGTGAGCCGATAGCAATGGGTGGCATGCATTTCGGGCATTTTGCCTATGGCATCGCACGGGTGATCCACGAACCGCTGGCGGATGAACTATCTTTTGCAATCCACTATCATCAGGTCTATACCCACAATGTCGATGGCCTGATTGCCGGTACGCTGGACTGGTCGCGCTATATGGGTGACCGTCAGTGGGGATGGATGGGGACGCGCCCGGTGACGGATATCCTGGTCAAGCTGGATGCGTTTACACGTGACTATGACTTTGGCGATCGTCGGCAGTCTGGTCTGGGCATACTGCGCACAACGCTGGAGACAATGACGGCGCGCTATCGCATTGGTGATGGGACTGGTGCGACGTATGTTGGGCCTGCCAATAACTGTTCGCAAGATGCGAACCAGGCGTTGTATGCTGCAATGCGTCTGATCGTCGACAGCGTCAACGAGTATCCGCTGCTGAACGATTGGATGCAACAAAACCCGGACGACGCGGAGCGTTTTCGGCACTTGCTGGATCTGGGGCAGGCTATGAAACGTACGTTGTTGCCGGTGGGATCAGCCCGGGCCGACTGGCGCGAAAATAGAGATGGCTTGAATATTGATGAGGGGGCGCTTTATCAGTTGTGGCTGGGGCTGCGAAGCTGGCGTACAGTCTTTCCGCGTGTGGTCGCCCAGGCTGTGTCGCGTCTGTTTCTAAAGGAGGAGGCCCATATCTGGGTGCTGCGTACCGTTCAGGTGGGTGGGCATGATCCCGATATTGAGCCAATTACGCCGCTGGGATTTTAGATATGCTCTCAGACGGGATCATTTTACTGTCCATATCATAGACGGATTGGTCACGTGAGTCACCCCACCCCCTGCCCCAGCCCCTGCACGGGGCGGGGGAACACGGACGGGGCGTCCTGGCGGCACACGCTTTGCGTGTGCCGCCAGGACGCCCCATCTCCCCCCCTCTCCCTCAGGGAGAGGGGGGCAGGGGGGAGAGGACGTATCTTCCAACCAACGCGTAAAGTACCTACAGACCATATCTTAAGCACAAAGAAACGTTTATTATGCCAACAAATGATACGCAATCCTTCTGGAACGATATTTACTTAAAATATCGCCAGCAAACCGGTAATCTGCTACCGCATATTCATCCGATCTTACAGAAGCGCTTCCCCCAGGCTCTCTGGTCGGGTAATCCGGGGCGGCGTGAAGTGGCCCTGACCTTTGATGATGGCCCGCATCCACAGGATACGCCCGATTTACTAGAGGTGCTGGATCGGCATCAGGTAAAGGCTACCTTTTTTCTGGTGGGTGAGCGTGTCGAGATGTATCCTGATCTGGTGGCACAGGTGGCGGCCCGTGGCCATCAGTTTGGCATTCATGGCTATCGGCATGAACCGTTTCCGCTGATCAGTTCGGTCGATTTGCAGGCTCAGCTTGATACAACCCGCAACCTGATCAGTGCGGCCAGTGGATATGCGGTTGAACATATTCGCGATGTGCGGCCGCCTTATGGCGTGGCGCTGAACTCGACGGTGCAACGGCTGTTGCAGTGGCAGTATCGTCCGGTGATGTGGAGCATCGTTCCGCTGCACTGGTTTCTGCCCGAACAAGAGACGATCCAGCATGTGTTGCGCCTGGTATGCTGTGGATCGCTGATCGTTCTGCATGAAAATCAGCCTGGCCATCCTGTTGCCGAGTTGACAGATAGGATCGTGGCGCAGGTTAAGGCGATGGAGTATACTTTTATTACGGTAGACCAGATGTGGCAACAGATAAACCTTTAAGACATGGTTCAGGTTTACTGTACCGTTTGGTTCGACGATACGCCCTCACCCTCCTACCCCCCTCTCCCTAAGGGAGAGGGGGGAAAATGGGCATCCGGGCGGCACACGCGCAGCGTGTGCCGCCCGGATGCCCCCAACTCCCCCGCCCCGTGCAGGGGCGGGGGCCGGGGGGTGGGGTGACTCAGGTGACTCATCCGTCTGTGCATTGTAAAGTAAAGCTGACTAGTCTAAAACCTTGTCTAAGATCTGTAGCGAAAGGAAATTCTACGTATGTCCGATACTGCCGAGCAGTTTCGCCCCTTTGCTGAACGCATGCACCAGGCTGGTATGCATGAGTTAGAGGTGCAGACATTCAAGGCATACTATGATCAACTGATCAAAGGCTACACCGGACTTATTTCCGAGGCGGATATTGAACCAGTCGAAAATGTGCCCGATGCCGAGGCACTACCGTCGCATCTGGCGGATGTCGGGCGGGAGGCGTTGCCCAGGACGATTTTGTTGAAGCTGAATGGTGGGTTAGGCACCAGTATGGGCCTGGAACAGGCCAAGTCATTGCTGGTAGTTAAAAACGGCCTGTCGTTCTTAGAAATTATCGCGCAGCAAGCGCAGCAGGCCGGTATTCCGCTGGTGCTGATGAACAGTGAGAATACTGAAGCCGACTCGCTTGCCGTTCTGTCCCAGTACCCCGATCTGAACCGAGGCATACCCCTGAGTTTTACGCAGAGCATCTTTCCTAAAATTGCCCGTGAGGATCTGACACCTGTGGAATGGCCGCCAGATCCGCTGCTAGAGTGGTATCCGCCTGGCCACGGCAATCTCTATCTTTCGTTGAGCATCAGTGGCTTGCTGGATCAGTTGATCCAGGCCGGGTATGAGTATGCGTTTGTTTCAAATGCAGACAACCTGGGGGCTGTGATTGATCCGACTATGCTGGGATTCTTCGCTGCCAACCAGTATCCCTTTATGATGGAAGTGGCGGATCGCACCGAGGTTGATAAAAAGGGAGGACATCTCGCGCGGCGCACTGATGGTCGGCTGCTGCTACGCGAGTCGGCGCAGTGTTCGGCTGAAGATATGGCGTTGTTTCAGGATATCCATCGGCATAAATACTTTAATACCAACAACATCTGGCTGAATCTGCGCATCCTGCAACAGATCACCCAAACCGATCCGGATCAGATCACCATGCTGCCGCTCATCCGCAATCCAAAAACAGTCGACCCACGCGATAGTGACTCGACGCCGGTGTATCAGTTAGAGACGGCGATGGGGGCGGCAATTGTAGTGTTCGAGGGGGCGCAGGCTATTCGCGTGCCGCGTACACGCTTTGCGCCGGTAAAGACAACCAGCGATCTGCTGGCTGTGCGTTCGGATGCTTTTCGTTTAACTGATGACTATCATATTGTGCCTGATCCGGGTGATGTCGTCGTTGAGCTTGATGCGAAATACTATAAGCTGATCGATCAGTTAGAGCAACATTTTCCGGCTGGGCCACCTTGCTTGCGGGCGTGTCAGCACGTGCAGATCAAGGGCGATGTGTATTTTGGCGCACATGTGACACTAAAGGGCAATGTACGTCTGTTGAACGAGTCGGGCAAACCGGTTGAGGTGGCGGCTGGTAGTGTGATCGAGGGCGAACGTTGCTGGGAGGGGTGAAGTGAGGAGGTGAAGGGATGACAAGTAAGACCGGATCTTTCCCTTCATAGGATGTACACGGTAGACATCGCTCAATTTCACTTCCATGCGCCCGATATACCATCCTCTCTCCAGATAACCGCTTCTTTCGGAGTGGCAGAGTTAAGTCCAGGTCTGTCTATGAGTGAGTTATTGAAACGGGCAGATCTGGCCTTGTATAAAGCGAAAGTTCAAGGTCGTAACCAGGTTTGTATGGGATGATGAAGTAGGAGCAGAATGCAGGATGACTGAGATACACATAAAACGGTTGGCTGCTGACGACCGAGAATTGGCAAGCAATCTGTTCCGCATGATGGCGGGTGTGTTTGCTGAAGAGAGCGCACACGTGAGTGATGGCTACCTTGATCACCTGCTTTGCCGATCAGACTTCTGGGCAATCGCGGCATGTGTGGGTGATGATGTTGTTGGCGGAGTTACTGCCCATATACTCCCAATGACTAGATCAGAGTCTTCCGAGCTATTCATCTACGATATTGCCGTGCGAGATGATTATCAGCGACAGGGGATCGGAGGTCGCCTGATCCGGGCACTGCGTGAACATGCTCAGGCCCAGGGAATTCAGGAGGTGTTTGTCGCTGCGGATAACGATGATAGACATGCCCTGGATTTTTACCAGGCGCTCGGTGGTGTCCCGTCTCCAGTGACCGTCTTCACGTTCTCCGGCGACGAAGCGTGATGTTGATGTCGTATTGGAGGGAAACTATGCCCTGGTGATACGCTACGATGAAGATTGCAAGCACACGGGTAGGGGCGAAACATCTTTCGCCCCTATTAGATCTGTCAATATCTATACTATTGTACGCAGACCCTTGCGTGCTTGACATCGCGTATTGCCTCCGGGTATAATCCAGACAGACTAGACAGGAGATAGAAAATGACACGCGTATGGCAGCTCCAGGAAGCCAAAAACAAGTTCAGCGAAGTTGTTGAAGAAGCCCTCACCGACGGCCCCCAGGTGATTACCAGGCGGGGTGTGGAAGCGGTTATTGTTCTCTCCTATGCAGAATACCGCAAGCTTATGCTCTCCCAACAAAAGCTCTCGACATTCTTTCGCGAGTCTCCATTAGGCGACGAACATCTCGATGTGCAGCGGGATACCAGCGGATTACGCGAGGATATCCCATTGTGAAATATCTTCTTGATACCAATGTCATATCGGAACTGATTAACAAGCTACCAGATCAAGATGTGATTGCGTGGATCGATCAGTTAGATCCTGCTTCGGTATACATCAGTGTGATTACGATTGGCGAAATCCGCAAAGGCATTGAGAAACTGCCAGTCTCAAAGCGGCGTGAGCGTATTACTGCGTGGCTGGAGAGCGATCTGCTTCTGCGATTTCAGGGCAACATCGCAGACGTAACCACAGAAGTTATGTTGACCTGGGGAGCACTCACCGGCCGGTTAGAAAATGAAGGCAAGACGCTGCCAGCAATCGACTCGCTGATTGCGGCCATTGTATTGCAGGGAAACTATGCCCTGGTGACACGCAACGATGAAGATTTCAAGCACACGGGTATCACGGTGATTAATCCCTGGAAGCTGCTGCCTCGCCCATAAAGCCTAAGTGTTCTCAATCCAGGGTGGCGCAGGCGTCCCTGCTTGCACCGGAACGGGCGAGGACGCCCGTTCTACCAGGAATTTTCCCCAACTTTGAACACTTACGTGCCATCTGGAATGGGCAAGCAGTTGATAGTACAATGAGATTTACGGCGCTTGATGGCTTGCCCATGGGGATCCGCTGTGGTGCGATTGATCCCGGTGTGCTGCTTGCGTTTTGCATTTAAAGGAGATTCTATTATGCTAAACACAACCCATGTAACGCTCGAGGGCAAGAAAGGTCTGGTGCTGGGCATCGCCAATGAACACTCGATTGCCTATGGCTGTGCTCAGGCGTTCAAACAACTGGGTGCAGATCTGGCGATTACCTATCTGAACGAGAAGGCAAAACCATATGTTGCACCGCTGGCCGAACAGTTGCACGCTCCGATCTTTCTGCCCTGCGATGTTCAGGTGGATGGCCAGCTTGAAGCAGTCTTTGCTGCCATAGAGCAGCAGTGGGGCCGGCTCGACTTTGCGCTGCACTCGATTGCCTTTGCGCCAAAGCAGGATCTGCAGAATCGTCTGGTGGATTCTTCGAAAGAAGGGTTTGCGATTGCGATGGATGTCTCCTGCCACTCTTTTATCCGTATGGCTCGTCTGGCGGAACCACTGATGCACAATGGCGGCACGCTGTTTACTATGAGCTACTATGGTTCAGAAAAAGTTGTGGAACATTACAACTTGATGGGGCCAGTCAAGGCGGCCCTGGAAAGTGTGGCACGGTATCTGGCATACGAACTGGGGCCGAAAGGCATCCGGGTGTTGATTATGTCGCCTGGCCCGATCAAGACGCGTGCCGCGTCTGGTCTCTCGGAGTTTGATGAACTGCTTGCACGGGCCGCCGAGCGTGCGCCAATCAATAAGCTGGTGACGGTCGAAGATGTTGGTCTGGCTACAGCCATTCTGGCAACTGATGCCGCCCGCTTGATTACCGGTGAAACGACTTATGTTGATGGTGGATATCATATTATGGGGTAGACTGTTCATGGGATGAGTGGGAGCGCACCCTGGGTGGTATGTCCTGAAGGCGTGCCTCCCGCTCGTTATGATCAACTTTGATCCTCAAAAATTATTGTTAGCGCGAATAACTCTTGTGTGAACCAAACGCCCTCACCCCCCGGCCCCCTCTCCTTCAAGGCTATACATGCCCACACATCGGGGGCGCGGGGGCCGGAGGCCCCCGCAAAAAAAGTGTTTTCGGTTTGTTTTGGCGGCTTTGCCGCCAAAACAAACCGAAAACATGAGAATCTTGGCGGGGCTGCGCCCCTCCGGTATCCTGAACATCTTCTAAACATGCGGCGAGTATAGTTATAATACGTAAGCACTGCCTGGCGTACAGGTGTGGCGGCGTAGTGACTTCAGGCAGTCTCTTTCTCAATCACAAGAAAACTGCAATTATGCCAAAAACAATTCTGGTTGTAGATGATAAAGCCAGTGTGCGAACGCTGCTCAAGGAGTATCTGACCGAAGCGGGATACGCTATTGTGACAGCCGATAATGGGCGCACGGCTCAGATGGTGGCGCGTCAGACGCCGCCGGATCTGATCTTGCTCGACATAATGATGCCGGAAATGGATGGCTATGAGTTTATGCGCGTCTATCGCAAAGAGCATACGACGCCGATTATTCTGCTCACAGCCCGGATGGAGGAATCGGACAAAGTGGTGGGACTGGAGCTTGGTGCAGACGATTATGTCACCAAGCCGTTTGGTATGCGTGAACTGCTTGCGCGTATTCGGGCCGTTCTGCGGCGTATGAACCAGACTGCTGATGCAAATGGCGTGTTGCGGGTAGCAGATGTGATGCTGGATCGAAACAGCTTTGCGGTGACGGTGGCTGAGAAACCGGTGAAGCTGACGCCCTCGGAGTTTGAACTCCTGGCGGTACTGATGACCTCGCCCGGACGGGTATTTTCGCGGGCGAGTCTGCTGGAACAGATTCAGGGGAACGATTTTGAAGGGGTGGAACGTACCGTGGATGTGCATATCCGTAACCTGCGGGCAAAAATCGAGCCAGATCCACGCACACCGCGCTATGTCGAGACGATTTTTGGCGTCGGGTATCGTTTTCGTTCCGATGGATCATGATCATTATGCGCTCACTCACATTCAAACTAACGCTGGCCTTTCTGGTTGTTAGCCTGACTGGCGCGGCGCTGGTGTCGATTTTTGCTGGCTGGACAACTGGCCGGGCGTTTGACCAGCTGGTGCAGGAGCAGGCGCAGGATAGTTTTGTTGCCGAGGTGACTGCCTATTACCAGGAATATGGCTCCTGGAATGAGATTCTACATAGGTTCCAGCCAGTACGCCGCCGGCCTGCGCTTGAACAACCTGAGCAAGCTGATGCGTTTCTGGCTAATCGGTCGACACCTCTATCGTTCTTGCCGCGGCCAGCCCAACCAGAGCGCGGACTGGCGTTTGTGCTGGTGGATGCCAGTGGTCGTGTGGTACTTCCCGGCGGCCCCTATCGACCGGGCGATCAGGTGCGGCCAGGCATATTAGCGCAAGGCACGCCGGTGGAAGTAGATGATCAGGTTGTAGCAACGGTGCTAACAATTGGCGAGATGCCTAACCTTGGTCCGCTGGAACAGGCGTATCTGCTACGTACTCAGCAGGCCCTGGTTGCGGCGACGATCGGGGCGGTGATTGTGGCGCTGGTAATCGGACTGCTCTTTGCGCGCACGCTGACCCGGCCATTGCGTGAGTTGACCACGGCGGCACGGTTGGTGGCGCGGGGCGATCTGATCCAGCCAGTGCCGATCCGTTCTGGCGATGAAGTTGGTGCGCTAACAGCGGCGTTTAATCAGATGAGTGCTGACCTGGCGCATGCCAACCAGTTGCGTCGCCAGATGACTGCTGATATTGCCCACGACCTGCGCACGCCGCTGACAGTGATCGGCGGCTATGTCGAGTCGTTGCGCGATGGTATGCTCAAGCCTACGCCAGCCCGCTTTGATACAATACATACCGAAGTGCAGCATTTGCAGCACCTGGTTGAAGATCTGCGTACGCTTTCGCTGGCCGATGCTGGTGAACTGGCACTTAGTCGCCAGCCTGTGCTGCCGGGCATGTTGTTACAGCGCGTCGCTGCCGCGTATGAGTATCCGGCGGCGCAACAGCAGATTGACCTGGTGGTACAAATTGAAGCAGATCTGCCGCAGATAGATGTTGATGTTGAACGCATCATCCAGGTGCTGGCTAACCTGGTGATCAATGCCCTGCGCTATACGCCCGCCGGTGGTCAGATCACCCTGGTGGCGCAGTCGCAGGCAGATGCAGTCAATCTGCTGGTACAGGATACCGGCGTGGGCATCGCACCCGAAGTACTGCCACACATCTTTGAACGTTTTTATCGGGGCGACCCCTCACGCACCCAGGCATCCGGCGAGTCAGGGCTGGGGTTGGCGATTGCCCGGTCGATAGTGCAGGCGCATGGGGGTTCAATGAGGGTGGAGAGCGAAGAGGAAGAAGGAGCGACGTTTCAGATTATCTTACCCCAGTATGAAGCGAAGGAATAAAATGTATTGCCTGAGTGTAGCTTTAGTACAACGTACACCGATGATCATGAAAATATGGAGCAATAACCCTGGCCCACATCAAGAAACGCGACCCTGACGGTATGCGGTGATGGTTTCATGTCTGTCTGATTCCATCCGGGTAGAACACGCCGGTTAGATGCTCAACAAGTTCATCTTCACTAAGATAGGTGTACTGCTGAGAAGTAATGTAGTTCCAGATCACTGCATCAAGACTGCGATCACGTTCACAGGCATACGGTATTCTGGCGTGAAAAGCCGCTTCAGGACGAAGCATCCATCCTGGCATCAGCGCGTCAATCGGCACAGTCTGGAGTTCATCAAAGCCACTCATCCAGAGCGTAATAGTGCCCTTTTCGGCATCAACCTGCTCGACAACGCCGCTGGTTAAAAAATCAGCCTGTGATCTATCTGGCTGAGGATCAAGCGTAACATGTGGATACGGTAGCTCTCAAGAATTGCTTCGCTGGCAAAACCCAGGTTCAGCATACTATCGTGGGCGGCATGGAAAGCATTATCTGGCAAAGGAGTGAAAGGCAGGGCCTCGCGGGCATATATATTGTGTGAAGACATAACCTGCCTCATCCCCAGACGGTAGTTTGAAGCAACAAGAACACTTGTGCATTGTATGGTATAATGAGGAGTCTGTCAATTTTGCCATATCTTCTGCTAATCCTCCCACAACACCGACCATCCGCCGCCAAATCGCTCCGGTCGATAGGTTCCCTGTACCAGCGAAAACAGCGCAATCAGAACCCCCGCTGTAACGCTGATGATCGTTGGGAGCATGCCATAACTGGCGATGAGCAGTGGCGATAGAACCAGGGCAATGCCCATAAGCAGATTGACTTTACGCGCCGGGCGCGTCTCTTCCCAGATCGCAATGACGGCAAAGCTGACCACAATCGGGCCAATAATGCGCTGATTCGTGGCGGCCACCGAGTTTGTGTAGCCAAAGATCGCTGGCGCGGCCATAAGAAAAAGGCCAAGGATCGTATTTGAAAAGCGTGCCCACATAGGGATTCCTCCTTCTTATGCATGACGGGTTTCACGTCCCAGGAATGCACGCCAGGCCGAGTGCCCCCGCTTTTGCTGGCGCTTGAGATATTGCAAGCTGGCCAGGAATTCGTCCATGGCCGGGCCGATCATCAACAGCGAAATCACAGCCGAAGCGAGACACAGGGTACACCATTCGCCTACGAGCACTGGCTGGGAAATGACCAGGCCAATGCTAACCAGGCCGAGTGGCCCGACGGCCAGCCCGAAGATAATCACAATCCAGGGCATAGTGCGCCAGCGGCGGCGGCCACCGATAATGCCGGTAATCACATCAACCAGGTAGGCTAGAGCGCCCAGTGCTGCATCCGGGATCGGCAATACATGCGACAGTTGGGAAGTAAGTACCTTGCGGCTACCATCACCAAAAAATGGCTCCCACACTGACGGGATAATATTAAACTGGAACAGCGACATATATCCGGCAATCAGAAAGCCTATTAGGGCTAACCCGACAATCGGTAAGCGTTGCTTCCAGGACGATGGGTTTTCTTCCCATCCGGGTGGGTTATAGTTTTTCTGTTCGTCCATATTTGACCTCAATTATTAACACGAGTCATACGGTCGCCCATCCAACAGGCGGGATTCGCCTCCGGCAGGGTGGTACATGACATCTTTTTTCCAGAACTGTTTTGTCTCCATTTTTTCGCCTCCGGCGAAAAAATGGAGACAAAAAATGTATTCTTCCGCATAGCTACAAAATACGTTGCAGCAACTGGGTTGTTGCGGCTGCTACCGCACCATAAACGAGATGCGCACCAAATTCTTTTGCATGCTGGGCAACCGGAGAAGCTGCCGGGCCAGGTGATAAACCCAGCAATGGCACCATCATCTCGCTGCCAAATAACCAGACGCTGCTGCCAAACAGCATTCCGCCGCCGATATCAGGAAAACTGGATTGTCCTCGCAGCATGCCATACAGGCTGCCCATACTCATACCAAAGTTCCAGTGTACAAGCTGGCTTAACAATGCCTTTGTTTCCTGAGTATCAGGTTCCTGGTGGGCCAGAGCCTGATAGATAATCCGTCCAAGCGCGGCTGTTGAACCTTCTTCGGCTTTATACTGTGTGCCAACCAATGAGACATTATCCAGTGAGTGTGGCAGCGGATCAGTCAGTGGTCGTATATCTGCTTCAATATCCACTTCAGGCAGATGGCTTATGGCCTTAAAATAGTAGCCCATCGCCAGGGTGCCAGCTGCACCACCGACTGCGCCCAGCACCAGGCCTTTCCAGGGATTCTGACTATCCATAGGTATTCTCCATGCGGTAGAGCAGGTAGCGTCCTGCCTTCCACGGCTACCGGCGGGGCCCAGCCCCGCCAGGATTATAGTTTCGGTTTGCTGTGGCGGCTTTGCCGCCACAGCAAACCGAAAACACTTTTTTGGTGGGGGCCGCAGGCCCCCGCTTGCCCCCACTTGTGGGTCATGCATAACCCTCAGGGATTGGGCAAAAAGCCCTCAACCATATCCTTAACGGACTGGCGTACGGCACTGAAGGCATTCGGATCGCGCTTGAGGATAGAACTGGCAAAGGCCTTGGCCTGTTCAAAGGAGATATGGGGTGGTAGTGGTGCAACTTCGGAATCGGTATACGCTTCTACTACAACAGGCCGCGTAGCAGCGAACGCTGTTTCCCATCCAGGAACGATGTCATCGGGTGTGTGCATACGTACGCCTTGTAATCCCAGCAGCTCGGCATAGTCGGCATAGGGGAAATCGGGCAGATTCTGCGCTGCTTCGTACTTAGGGTCACCGGCCATCACACGCTGTTCCCAGGTTACCAGACTGAGATCCTGGTTTTTTAGCACCAGAATAATCAGACGTGGATCGCTCCATTCCTGCCAGTGGTGCGCAATCGTGATTAACCCATTGTTGCCAAGCATCTGCATAGCGCCATCGCCTACCATGGCGATCACCGGACGTTCCGGGAAAGCGAATTTGGCAGCAATCGCATAGGGGACGCCAGGGCACATTGTGGCCAGTCCACCCGATAGAGACGCCAGCATACCTTTACGGATCTTGATATCACGGGCATACCAGTTGACTGCCGATCCGGAGTCACAGGTCAGGATCGCATTGTCTGGCAGGAGTGGTGACAGTTCCCAGAAGACGCGTTGCGGGTTGATCGGGTTGGCGCTATTCATCGCACGCTGCTCTAGCACCTGCCACCAATCGGCAACATTTTTCTCAATCTTCTCACGCCAGGAATGGTCTTGCCGGGGTTCTAAAAATGCCAGCAGTGCCTGCAGGGTTTCTTTACTATCGCCAACCATGTTGACTTCCATGGGATAGCGCAGGCTCAACATCCGCGGCTTGATATCGATCTGGACACCCCGGGCATGGCCTTCTTTAGGTAAAAATTCGGCATAGGGGAAACTGCTACCAACCATTAGCAAGGTATCGCAATTGTCCATCATATCCCAACTAGGACGGGTGCCCAGCAACCCGATTGTTCCGGTCACAAAAGGTAAATCGTCGGGAAGGGCGGTTTTGCCCAGTAATGCCTTGGCTACGCCCGCGCCTAAGCGATCGGCTACTTCGATGATCTCGTCGCTGGCGTGTATTGCTCCGGCACCAACCAGAATGGCAACCCGCTCGCCAGCGTTGAGAACGTCGGCAGCCCGGCGTAACTCTTCGACATGGGGAATAATACGCGGGGCAACGTAACCAATGCCCGAAAAGACGTTGCCATGTTCGCGTTTGGGATTTTCAACCGCTTTGACTTCCTGAACATCATTCGGAATGATGATACAGGTCACATCGCGCTCGGCCATAGCGATGCGCATAGCCCGGTCGATCAGGTGGCGCACCTGCACCGGGTGTGAAGCCATCTGCACATAGTGGTGGGCCACATCTTTAAAGAGCGAGATGAGATCAACTTCCTGTTGATACTCTGTACCAATGGCGGTGGTTGCTACCTGACCAATAATTGCCACAACTGGCTGATGATCCATTTTGGCATCGTATAGACCGTTGAGCAGATGAATGGCCCCTGGCCCGGATGTGGCCATACAGACACCGACTTCGCCGGTAAACTTGGCATGGGCGCAGGCCATAAACGCAGCCATTTCCTCGTGGCGCGTCTGGATAAACTCGATCTTGCCGTCAAAGCGATTCAATGCCCCCATCAGGCCGTTGATCCCGTCGCCGGGATAGCCATAGATACGATGCACGCCCCAGGCATGCAGTCGCTCGATTACAAAATCGCTGACGTTTTCACTATGCAATAGCTGCTGTACCATGTTCTTCTATTCTCCTTTACCGATCAGGTTTATGCCCGATCCGCATACGCAATTGTTGAAATCAAGGCATTCTCAGCCTGGCGCGAGTCGAGACGCGTATGTTGCACAACAATCGGAACGTCGGACTCGATCACGCTGGCGTAGTCGGTATCATGGGGGATTGGGGCGGGATCATCAAGGTGATTAAAGCGAATATGTCGGGTACGGCGCGCCGGTACGGTGACACGGTATGGCCCCACTGGCTCGCGATCGCTAAAATAGATTAATATCTCAACATGAGCATCTTGATCTGTTGTATTGAGCAAACAGACCGTCTCATGACTTGTAAACTGTGGTTCGGGGCCATGACTCCAACTGGGGATATAGCCCTCGGCAATCGCCCAGCGTGTCTGGCCAACTGGCTTATGCATATGTCTTTCTCCTTGCAACAGAACGTAACCGTTCAGGCGGTACCTGCGCCAGCGGAGGCGCGGGGGCCGCAGGCCCCTCCCGACCACCTCACCTGAACGGTTACCAACAGAACAATGGCGGGAAACTGGTTCTGTTACAAAGTCAGCAAGTTATATGCCATCGATGTATGTTAAAGCAAGGAAAATCAATGATACAGAGGCAAGGAAAGGGGCTACATTATCAACATTAATGTATATGCTTTATTGTAACCGTTCAGGCGGTACCTGCGCCAGCGGGGGCGCGGGGGCCTGCGGCCCATATGCATCACGGTACGCCTCCCGGCGGGGGTTTGGGGGCCGGAGGCCCCCAAAGAATGTCGTTGTCGTGCGAGATGGTGACAGCAAAGCTGTCACCATCTCGCACGACAACGTGGGTTTTTAGGGCTACCGCCCTACAGGTGATGCGTATGGGGCAATGCCCCTCCCGACCACCCCACTTGAACGGTTACGGCTTTATTAATTCGTTCCCGCCGTTTGATCTGGCATACTTTTTGCAATCTCTACCTTTGAGGTGGGCTACACTGTAGCTCCGCGTGAGTCTCCTAGATGCTCATATCAACCAGAACCATTCAGCTTGCGCTGACGCAGCCTGTGCGAGTTGGCGATACGGTGGAGTTCGAAGATGCCTGGGGCTATGTCGAGCGGATTACCTTCACCTATGTCACCATACGCACCTGGGATGAGCGGCGCAAGATTATTCCGCTCCAGTACTTTATGAGCCATCCACTAGAAAATCTGACGGTAACGAACGCGAGTCTGATCAAACCAAATCTGGGTAGATTATCGCACGGATGTCGGGCAGGTACGTGAGAAGTTTGATAACCTGTTGCAACAGGACGACGACTGGGATCGATCGATATCCCCACTGGTGCATGTTGTCGAAATTGGCGAGGAGTCGATGCTGCTACGGCTGTTGTGCAGTGCCGCCGACCCGATAACTGCCTGGTATCTGCGCTTCCGTCTGAGTGAGCAGATGATGTCCTATCTGCGTGATATTGAGAACGGACGTTACTTGCCGCATCAACGCTTCATTATGGCCGAAGATAGGGTACATGATGCTGCTATCCATGATAGACAGTACCGACAGCGATCCAGTTCTCAGCGTGCCTAAAAAAGCCTCCATTGTTCCCGTTTTTTGCCTGTGGCAAAAAATCGGGATCGCATCAGCCGTTCATTCTGGCATACTTATTGCAAAAACCATGTTATTGGAACAAATTTAATATTTTTTCAAGTGCGGTGAGGTGTTTAGTACTACTCCCCGATCAGCGATATCTTCTCGTCTGTGCTATAAGCGATTATGTAACCGTTCAGGCGGTACCTGCGCCAGCGGGGGTGCGGGGGCCGCAGGCCCCCGCAAAGCCTTCTTGTCGCCCCGTTTTGGCGGCAAGAAGAGACTCCGGGAGGAGCAATGCCCCTCCCGACCACCCCACCTGAACGGTTACAGCAATTATAAAGGACTACCAACTATGACTGATAATGAACAAGTCAGTGACATTAAAGATATCCGTAAAAAGGGTGGTGTTATTGAGGAACACCTTGTTCATACGCCTGAAGAGACAATCTATACGGAAGAGCAGCATGCCACACAAGCATTCTTGCCCCAATCAGAGCGTCATCAGTTACGTATTCGGCGTATAAAGCGGTTTATCTACTTTATTACCACAACGATTGTTATTTTCATAAGCATACGTTTCTTGTTGCAAGCATTTAATGCAAACCCGGACAGTCCCTTTTTTATTTTTATCAGCATCATTTCAGGGCCGTTTATCGCACCTTTTGTGAATCTGTTTGGGCCATCAGCGTATGCCATCTCGATGCCAGCTTTGCTCTTTGCGATTCCGATCTACTACCTGTTTGCCTGGATTGCTGCCTCGCTTGTTTCCTTTATGATGCGTCGTTCAACTGCTCATTCTAAAGAAGTTCGGTTATAAGTGGAAGAAAACATCCTTTGGTCGCGATTTTTTTCGCCTCCGGCGAAAAAATCGCGACCAAAAAGAGATTATGAACCACTTTGAAAAAGGTTATACACTTCCCCGCTGCCATCCATCGTGAGCGTGTCAAACGGCAGGCGAAACAGATTTTTCACCTGATCAAACGCCCAGTTTGCATATCCACCGTGTCATTCCTGTTAGCGAAAAGGAAATTAACTGTGACCATTATCAAGAAATCTGAAGTTGTCGTTATTACCGGTGCATCGGCTGGTGTCGGACGAGCCACAGCTAGAGAGTTTGCCCAGCAGGGTGCCCGCATCGGGTTGCTGGCGCGTGGACGTGATGGCCTGGAGGGCGCACGTCGTGATGTTGAGCGATTAGGCGGCACTGCCCTGGTGATCCCAACCGATGTAGCCCATGCTGATCAGGTCGAAGCAGCTGCATCCGCTGTTGAAGCAGCGTTCGGGCCGATTGATATCTGGGTCAATAACGCCATGGCCTCGGTATTTTCCGCCGTGGCAGATACAACTGCGGAAGAATTCAAGCGTGTCACCGAGGTGACCTATCTGGGCTATGTCTATGGCACCCTGGCGGCCCTGCGGCGTATGCGGCCACGTAACCAGGGCGTGATTGTGCAGGTCGGCTCGGCTCTGGCCTATCGGGGTATTCCGCTCCAGTCAGCCTACTGTGCTGCCAAGCATGCCATCCAGGGCTTCCACGACTCGCTCCGATCCGAGTTGATCCACGACAATAGCAACATCCATGTCACCATGGTGCAACTTCCTGGCTTGAATACGCCGCAGTTCCGCTGGGTCAAGAGCCGGCTGCCCTACAAAGGCCAGCCTGTGCCACCGATCTATCAGCCCGAAGTGGCGGCCCGGGCGATTGTCTGGGCCGCCCATCAGCGCCGACGGGAAGTCTATGTTGGCTGGCCTACCGTGCAGACAATTATTGGCGATAAGATTGCCCCGGGTTTTGTAGACCACTACCTGGCTGACAATGTCTATGCAGGACAGCAAACAGACGAGCCAGCTGATCCGAATCGACCGCATAACTTGTGGGAACCTGTGCCAGGCGATCATGGTGCGCATGGCGTCTTTGACGAACGGGCCAAAGAGTGGAGTCCGCAGCTCTGGGCAACGACGCATCGAAGCTGGCTGGTTGTGGCTGGAGTAGGTGCAGCCAGTTTGCTCGCTGCCCGCATCTGGAAGAAAAGCTAATGTGTGCAACCCTGGCATAAAAGTTGCACTATTTAATCAAGCAAACGCATCATCAGACGTTTCATTGAAACGGTAGTACGATAGGAGGTTTCTATGTCTCAACAGTCTTCAATTAAGCGTGAAGCGGATAAGCGTGCAACGCAGGCATCGCAGGCATCGCAGGATGCTGGCAACTGGTTTGAAACTGCTGCCCGTTTTGGCTATATGACCAAAGGTGTTGTCTACTTTATTATTGGCATCCTGGCAGTGCAGGTCGCATTGGGTACAGGTGGCCGCACAACCGGCTCTAGCGGGACATTTCAAACAATTGCCTCGCAACCATTCGGTATGTTCTTACTTATTGCTGTAGGGGTAGGTCTGCTGGCATACGCACTATGGCGTTTTGTGCAGGCAGCCTTTGATCCTGAGCATAAAGGTGACGATCTCAAAGGCCTGGCGACGCGGGTTGGCTATGCCGTTAGTGGGGTAATCTATGGTGGACTGGCCTGGACCGCGCTACAGGTTGTTATGGGATCAGGCGGCGGTGGCGGTGGTAACTCGACGCAGAGTATGACGGCCCGGCTTATGTCACAGCCCTTCGGCGTATGGCTGGTTGGGATTGCCGGGGCGATTGTTATCGGTCTTGGTTTCTATCAAATCTACAAGGGCTACAAGGCGAAGTTTCTTGAGAAAATGAACTTGAATGAAATGAGCCAGACTGAAGAAACCTGGGCTACCCGGCTTGGCCGTATCGGGTTGATTGCACGGGGTGTAGTCTATGAGATTATCGGTATATTCTTGCTTGTCGCGGCCTGGCAGACGAATCCGCAGCAAGCGAGGGGGCTGGAAGGTGTTCTGGATACGCTGCTTCAGCAGCCGTTTGGCCCATGGTTGCTTGGCCTGATAGCGATTGGCCTGATGGCTTATGGCATCTTTATGGGTGTGATGGGCCGGTATCGACATATATCGGCAGCGTAAGCGTAGAGTGTATTCTAAAAGCAAAGTACATATTACGTGCAAAGCGCGAAGTGTCAATAGAAAGGATACTCGTCATGTTAAAGTGGACAATTATTTTACTGGTCGTTGCTGTGGTGGCGGCTGTTCTGGGGTTTGGCGGTATAGCCGGTACAGCCGCAGGTATTGCCAAAATTCTGTTTGTGATATTTCTTGTGCTGGCATTGCTTTCGTTCATATTTGGCCGACGTTCGTTGACATAAGTCTAAGACATGGTTTCAGACTGACTCGTTGTACTGTACCATTCACAGACGGATGAGTCACGTGAGTTACCCCACCCCCTCCCCTTCCAGGGGAGAGGGGGCATAGCGCGTCCTGATGCGATTCATCCAAAAAACCTGCCCGTGTGAGGCCCCCTGCCCCCTCTCCCTCAGGGCTATACACTACCCCCAAGTGGGGGGGGCAACGAGAGCCTCTGGCCCCCGCAACAAATGTGTGTTGGGTGTGTTGTGGCGGCTTTGCCGCCACAACACACCCAACACACATGATATAGGCGGGGCGTAGCCCCGCCCGAACCCTCGGAGAGGCGGCACGCCGTAGGCTATACCGCATCAGGATGCGGTTCAATTGTGGGTCATGATACGCCCTTAGGGAGAAGGGGCAGGGGTGAGGGCATATCGTCCAACCACATTGTACAGTAAACGTGAACCATGCCTTGACGTGAAAATAGGGGCGAAACATCTTTTGCCCCTCCAAGCCCATTTTCATCCCAACCGTTTCTAGACAAAGACATATAGTACCACGCTATCCCAGATGAAGCAGGTTTCTGGTTTGATCAAATGCCTGGTTTGTAAACCCACCACGTAACTCCGGTTCAAGCAGAATTGTATCCAGAATGAAGCAAGAAAGGAAGTGCCTCCATGCGAAAAAAAGTATTGCTCATTGTGGTTGATGCGCTGGCATCACGCGTCTTACAGCCAGCGTTAGATGACGGACGAATGACAAACATGCACATCCTGGCACGCAATGGAACACTGAGAACAAATTGCTCGGCGATCTTTCCTTCGATTACGCCAGCGGCAACTGCTTCAATTGTGACAGGGCGCTATCCGTGCGATCACGGCATTGCTGGGGATTACTGGTACGATTTCAAAACAAATGAAGTTGCCTACTTTGGTGCTGACTTTGCTGTGATCTGGAATCGTGGGCCTGGGGCTTTTATACAGGATTTTCTGGTAGGGCTGAATCATGATCATTTGTATGCTGACACCATGTTCCAGCGTGTTGAACGTGCTGGCATGCATGCGGCATGTCTCAACTATTTGATCTATCGGGGTGATATTCAGCATAAGGTTAATATTCCCTTTCTGTTGAAACTGTTGCCAGATATGCCTTTTGAACAATATGTGTATGGTCCTTCTATCCTGCGTCTGGGCGATCTGGTTGCTCCAGATGGTGATGAGTTTGATGCAGATCTGGATAGTAGTGGGGCGCTTCATCGGTTTGGTTTTGAAGACCATCATACGATGCAGGATTTGATCCAGATGGCCCACCAGCATACTTTTCCTGATTTTACGGTGGCCTATTTTCCTGATAACGATTTTGACAGCCATAAATATGGCCCCCATCAGGCGGTAAGCACCCTGGAGATAGTTGATGGCTATCTTGGTGATCTGATCGATGCATATGGTGGCATCAAGGCATTGCTCCAGGATATGTGTATTGTCCTGACTGGCGACCATTCCCAGAGCGATATGCGTTCGGACGATGAAGCCGGAGTTGATCTGCACACATTGCTGGCCGACTATGCTGTGGCAAAAGCAGGAACGCCCTGGTCAAGTGATGACCAGTTAGTGATCTGTCCCAATATGCGGGTTGCACATATCTATTTTCGCCGTCCCACGGCAGAACGCATTGCCGCAGTCGGTACACAACTACTGACTGACCCCCGCATTGACCAGGTTATCTGGTCAGCAACCGTTACGGGGGGAAATGAGAGAAGCTATTATGTCACAACCAGTGATCGGGGTGGGTTGCACTTCTGGCCTGGCAGCAACGGTCCTTCGACGGCACGTGACCGACAGGGATGCACCTGGAGTTGGGATGGAGATTTGCGCACCGTTGCAGGGCATGTGTCCAACGATGGGTTACTGACGTTCCCAACCTATCCCAACGCATTTGAGCGCATCGCCTGTGGTCTTGATCTTGCCAATGGAGGTCATGTGTGGGTTACGGTACACCCCGGCCATGAGTTTCGCATTTCCGGCATGAGCATTCACCCGGGTGGGTCACATGGGTCGCTGCATGCGCTAGATTCAACCATGCCACTGCTGGTAGCTGGTTTACCGCAAAATATGACTCTGCCTGAATATCCTCGAACAGTCGATATTGCTCCTCTGTGTCTGGCAGTACTGGGATTAGAAGCCGAGTATGCGGTGGGCGCGAGTCATATACGTTGATTTTGCCATAACATAACCGTTCTGACTTTTACGCGGTTCGCATCTGTTCTGTGGCACACAACTTGCATTATAGAAGATAGGAGAGAATGACTAGAATATAAAAACAGTGGAAAAAAAGATGGAATATTTCTATGAAACAGTAAAAGATTTTGCTAATGAAGTAGGATCTGGCCTGGACGCACATAGCCTGCCAGCGTATGCCCCCATGATGGCAGCGTATCATCGGTCTCATGCCAGTGAACTGCGTGCTATGATTGAAACCCTTCCAATCAAGCCTGGTGATCGTGTGCTGGACATGGCCTGTGGGGATGGCACACACGCCCTCTGGATTGCCGAACGCCTGAGTTCTGATGGTGAGATGGTTGGTGCTGATATTTCTCCGGCATACCTGGCTATAGCCCGACAGCGGGCAAAGCTGTCACCGTATAGCTCTATAATGCATTTTCATATCGGCTCAATCGAGTCGTTACCTTTTGATCAGGATATGTTTGACCTGGTCTGGTGTGCGCATAGTCTGTATAGCCTGCCTGATCCGATTCTCTCGCTACGTGAGTTGCGGCGGGTTGTCCACCCGGGCGGGATCGTGGCGTTGTTAGAACAAGATACTCTCCATCATGTGATTATGCCCTGGCCAGTAGAAGTAGAACTGTCCGTACGGCAGGCTCAGTTGAGGTCACTCCAGAAGGAGGCAAGTGATACTCGCAAGTACTTTGCTGGCCGGCGACTTGATAGCTTGATGCGTGCAGCAAATCTTACGACGTATTCGATTACACCGTTCGCTACCTTGCGTCGGGCACCACTCAGCGAGGATGAGTATACGTATCTGACCTGGTATTTAAGCGATCTTAGTCGGCGAGCCAGGCCGTATCTTGCGCCGAGCATGCGTAAAAGATTCGATAGCCTGGTAGATCCCAGGTCTGCTATGTTCTTGTTGAAGCAACCTGACTTTTATGTGACGTATATTGATATGCTGGCGTGTGGCGTGATAGGGCCTGTGGTTAGAGGAGAGTGAGTATACCCATGTTATTTCGATCCCTTCGGCTCCGCTCAGAGTGACATTGCATTTCATATCGCCAAAAAGGGGAGAGGCAACCTTACACGTTGCCTCTCCCCTTTTCGCATCCCCATATCTATTCACAGACCGATTGGTTGCGTGAATCACCCCATCTTCCTCTCACGGGTAGGTTTTTTGGATACATGGCATCAGGACGCCCTATGGCCCCTCACCCCCTCCCTCCCCTGGAAGGGGAGGGGGTAGGGGGCATACGCATCACCTGTAGGGCGGTCGCCCTAAAAACCCACTTTGTCGTACTCGATTGTGCCAGCTTTGCTGGCACAATCGAGCACGACAAAGACATTCTTTGTGGGCCGGAGGCCCCCAAACCCCCGCCGCGAGGCTTAACGTGATGCGTATGGGGTAGGGGGGTGCTCACAGGGGTAGGGTTTTCGATGGATGGCGTTCTAACGCCATCCGTAGGGACAGGCTTCTGCCTGTCCCTACGGATGGCGTGTTTCGCATCAGGACGCCATGCGGACGCGCAGAAGCGCGTCCCTACGGAAAAAACCTACCCCTGAGAGTCTCCCCCCCTCTCTCTCAATTCAGGGGCGGACAGAAAATAGGTTTGGATGGTACGAACCGCATAGGAATGCGATGCTCCCCCTCTCCCAACATGGGAGAGGGGGCCGGGGGGTGAGGGCGTATCGTCGAACCAAACGGTACAGTAAGCGTGAACCATGTCTAATGCTCTGCACTACGTTCGGCAGGTGCATTGATGCTCGATGATACGGTTCCACTCTGGTGGCTCGTCTTAAACGTCTTATCTTTCTCACCATTGGTAACCGGTGCGACAATACTCGTCGGTGTTTCGCTGGTCTGCTCGGTCTGCTGGAACTCCTGCTGGCCCTGGTTCTCCTGTGTGCGTGAAGACTTATCCGGGTTAGAATCGCCATGATCCTGTTCACGTTCACGCCTGGCCCGATCAAACTCTTCGGCAAACCGGGGCACATTTTCCTGCAGCAGACTGCGGATCGTATTGGTCGCCGTAGCAATAGCCGCATGCTTCAGCGCGGTTAGCTCGTCACCAAACTGTTCCTGCACCCCTGACATGATACCCGATCCACCCGAAGAGCGCGAAGAGCGCGATTGTCCGCCATTGCCATTATAGTCATTATCATTGTAACGTGGTCGAGAGCCTGAATAGCTTGATGTTGACTGATAGGCCGGTGCGTTCATACGATGATGTTCATCGCTGGCGTTTGCCTGGGTCGGATGATCCTCAAAGTAGCGATCGTCATCGTCAGAGCGATACTGTCGGCGTGAACGTCGTTCATACTGATCGTAGCGATCGTATGCTGATGATACAGGATAATCGCGACTATAAGAACTGTATCCTTTATCCGATCCGCCCCCCATATTACCAAGCACAAAGCCGGTTAGCATCGAGGCTCCTAGCATGGTCCAGGGGTGTTCATTGACCATACGTTTGACATCAAGTTGATGCTTGACCTGCTGAACGGTCTCCGAGGCCGACTCTTTAATGTTATCAACCGTACCATATACCTGTGACTCGATCTGTTCCATTTTTTCAGTCATCGAATCACGGGTCTGATCTATGTCTTGTTTGATGGATTCTGTTCTTTGATCCATTGTACATCCTTTCGTACACTATCGATAGTCTCATGTGGTGTAGGATCCACTTGCTGCACACGCGAACGTCCAACCAGCAGCAGAATAACACCTATAATTGCCAGGAGACCACCAACAATTAAGTAAGATAGCCATATATCCATGGTGAAAATATCGACCAGCAGATAGACTACCATCAATAACAGAAACAACCCACCAACGGCTGTTACAGCCGCTCCGATACCCAGTGAGATAATTCCCTGAGTAGCTTTGCGTATTTCAACCCGCATCTCTTCTCGCGCCAGTTCAATCTCTTTTCGGAAGAGATGCTGTGCGTCTGCCACCATTTCGCCCATCAGACGTGCAATCGAGAACTCGGCGTCCGACAACGCCTGGGTATCGACGATTTGATCCGTACTAACAGTGCGAGTGCGCTCCGCTGGAGCACTGGTTTCCCTCTGTACACTGCTCATAGCACTACCTCCGTCGACTGATCATCCGTGCAAGAATAAAGCCCACCCCTGCACCAACTAGCAGGGACTGAATGGGATGCTGGCGGATGGTCGTTTCAAGATCACTGCGAACTTTATCCGGGTTAGCATGCTGAAGATAGTCACCACTCTGTTCCAGGGCATTGGCGGCATGTCCCGCAAATTCACCAGCCTGCCCTTGCGGTGCTTTCTCACGGATCGTCTGGGCCATACTGGTCATACGCTGGCCGGTAGATGTCATGGTTTCATCGGCGCGTGCGCTCAGTTCACGCTGCTTTTCCTGGGCCATTTCTTTGACATCACTGGCGCTGGTTGAATGCAGGCGGCCAGCCACATCCTCAGCTTGCTCGGAAGATCGGTGGGTCTGATTCCTAACGGTACTGGCAGCCTGGTCGGCCTTTTCAGCCGCCTTATGCCCGGTTTCGCGAATCTTGTCGGCCATTTTGTCTCCAACATTTCGGGATTGCTGCGCACCCCGCTCGACGCGTTGTGCCGCTTGATCCGTTCGGGTATCAAACTGGTTTTCCGACTCGTGGCGTGAGCGTTCAGCGGCTTCCAGTACACGCTGTACCTCTTCATCAGTTGAGGGACGTTGGGGTGTATGAGTAGGATCGCGTTGCATATCAAGCTCCTTTCATAAACTCTTATCACATAGCGGTGGCGAATACTGCCATCATCAGGTTATACCTGTGATAGCTGGATAAACATCCACCGCAGAAGTTGTAGTATTCCTATGCTACTTTTATATAGCAATAGTTGTGCCAGCAATGAATAACAGGAATGATGGGTTGGGGCGGGACGTTATTTTGACATTAGACATGGTTTCAGTTCAGCCAATTGTACTTTACAATCCACACACGGGTTGGTTGTTTGAGTCACCCCACCCCTAGCTCCCGCCCCTGCACGGGGCGGGGGGAACCGGACGGGGCATCCTGGCGGCACACGCGGCGCGTGTGCCGCCAGGATGCCCCATCTCCCCCCCTCTCCCTCAGGGCTATGCATGCCCCACACCTTTATCGCATCAGGATGCGGTCGAAATCGCGTCTTCCTGCCATCCACGGGGTTCGGCGGGGTGCAACCCCGCCGAGATTCCAGTATTTTCGGTTTGTTTTGGCGGCAAAGCCGCCAAAACAAACCGAAAATACTTTTTTTGCGGGGGCCGGAGGCCCCCGCGCCCCCGATTTGTGGGTCATGTATAGCCCTCAGAGAGAAGGGGCAGGGGGGAGAGGGCGTATCGTCCAATCAAACGGTAAAGTAAGTAAGAACCATGTCTTAGTTCGCCATGCGGCTGCGCCGCACACCGTTCGCATGAAAATGGGATTCGTAGGGGCGAGCGGTTGCTCGCCTTTACCCATCGTCAGCCACTCACCGGCACGATGCCGGTGCGACCTTATTTTCACATCAAGGGGCCTGGTTCAAGATCCATAACTGGTGGGCCGTTGAGAACAAACCCCATGGCATCAAAGCGTCCGCCGTGACATGGGCAATCCCAGGTCTTCTCGGCTGTATTCCAGGTGACAATGCAGTGTACATGGGTGCAGACTGGCGAGAAGGTATGCACATTCCCTTGCTTATCGCGATAGACGGCATATTGTTTGCCGTTAATGTTCATGATCCGGCCCTCATCTGGGGGAATGGCCACCAGTTCGTCTACATCCTGTTTGCCCCGGTCAACCACAAAGTGTTTGGCTACATCGACATTCTCGACAATAAGCTCGTCTATGCCGCTCGGCGTTATGCGTGACGGATCGCAGAACTCCACCCAGGGATTGGTTCGTCCTAGCAGGATGTCGGCCAGAACCATGCCGCCAAGTGTGCCAAACGTCATCCCATTGCCAGAGTAGCCGGTTGAAACATAGATGTTGGAAGCCAGCGGTGCTCGCCCGATCAGTGGCAGGCCATCACCTGATTCATACACCTGAGCAGACCAGTGATAGTCAATGCTCTCTAGATCAAACCGCTCGTGCGTATAGGTTATAAGCTCCTGGTATGGTGTGTGGGTGTCTATTGTATGACCAGTTTTATGATCTGCACCACCAACGATCAGCACTTGCCCCTGCTCATCTGTGTGAGTGCGTATGTAATGGTACGGTTCTGCTGTATCCCAATAGAGGCCTTCCTGCATATGCGGTTGCTTGAGCCGGATGCCCAGAACATATGACCGATACGGAAAAATACGTGTTTGCACCAGGGGCAGCAAGCCGGAAAGAAAGCTCAGATCATGGATCGGGGCATGTGTAGCCAGCACGACTGCCTGGGCTGTCACCACACCCTGCCGGGTTTCCAGACGACAGGGACTGCTGTCATCGATATTTAGAACGCGGGTCATCTCAAACAGATGACTGCCCTCGCCGGGAATGTGCTGTGCCAGGGCATGCAGATATTTCAGCACATGAAACTGGGCCTGATTATCAAATTGAGCTGCAATTTGTATGGGGAAGGGCAATGGTACATCCTGCGATACATGAGCCGCTATGCCCAGGCTGCGCGCCACGTCTACTTCCTGCTCGATCAAGCGGCGATCCGCTGCGCTTTCGGTATATAAAAAGCCAGGCACACGCCGAAAATCACAATCAACCTGGTATTGGTCAACCAGGTCAGCAATCTGTTCAATCGCTGCCCGGCTTGCCGCGGCTATCTGTCTGGTTTGCTGCCGACCATGATCAGCCATCAGTGTCTGATAACGTGTGTCCAGTATTTCCGTGAGATGAGCGGTGGTACGACCAGTGACACCGCTACCGATCCGGTCAGCTTCAAACACGGCCACCTTCTTTCCCGCACGCTTCAGCAGTACCGCAGCCGTTATCCCGGTGATACCCCCGCCAACAATGGCAATATCGACAGCCATATTTTCGGCAAGGGTAGGATACTGTTGAGTTGGGGCAGTGGCTTGCCAGATAGATGCATGAGTTCCAGAGATATCCATAATTGCTTCTTTCTACATTATGATTTAGCCGACTGGCTTCCAATCACCCGTCTTTTCATCTTTTGTGTACTTTTGCTTCACCGCGGCCCATGCCACGCGATGGGCACGTTCTTCTTCGTGGTTGTATTCATCCCATGCGTTGTTATAAGCTGCCTGGTAGATCTCCTGGGCATGCTTTGGGAGATGATTGCGGACGCTGTCTGGTAAATCGTCGGTGTTCTCGTATGGCATTGTGTTCCTCCTTCCTGTGGGTATTCTCTCTATAAGATGGTAAGCCTTGCAAGATGTGTGCCAGCTATAAATGTTCATAAGTGGGCGCAGAGTATAGCTGACTTGCATTCACCATCCTGCGCTTAAAGCTTGCTGGCACACATATTGCTTATGTAACATTGCCCCTCTTTCCAGGACGGTTGGAGCGGGCATGTGTTACTGGTGATCGAATGAAACAAGGAGGTTACTCATGGAACTGCGTACCTTACAGGATCTGTATGTCGAGCAGTTACGCGATCTATATGATGCCGAAAATCAGCTTATCGAAGCGTTGCCCAAGATGGCCAAAGCAGCCACCTTGCAGGATCTGCAAAAGGCCTTCAACGAGCATCTCAACGAGACCCGGCAGCATGTCAGTCGCCTTGAGCAGGTCTTCGACCACATTGGCGTCAGTCCCAAAGGCGAGAAGTGTGAGGCCATGAAGGGGCTGATCAAAGAAGGTGAGCAGTTAATGCATAAGCAGGCTGGCGAGCCGGTGAAGGATGCCGGTTTGATTGCCTCAGCTCAGCGCGTCGAGCACTACGAAATTGCCGGATACGGCACAGTGCGTACCTGGGCAAGGCGCCTGGGACGTGATGACGAAGCTAGCCTGTTGGAGCAGATCTTGAAAGAAGAGAGCATGGCCGACGAGAAGCTTACAAAGATTGCCGAAAATGTAGTCAATGCTGAGGCGGTCTCGTAAGGAATGATCGGAAATCCGAACTGACGGATGGTAGAGGCTTCCATCCATCAGTTCGGCGAAACGCGCATCTGAATCACCCCACCCCCCGGCCCCCGCCCCGTGCAGGGGCGGGGGAGTCGGACGGGTCGTCCTGGCGGCACACGCTCTGCGTGTGCCGCCAGGACGACCCCCTACCCCCTCTCCCTTAGGGAGAGGGGGTAGGGGGTGAGGGCGTCTGGTTCACCCAGAACTTATTCGTACTAACAAAAGATTTTATTTTGTACAAAAGTCTGGCTTCCAGCCAGATTTTTTGAGAAAATGAAAGGATATATGCATCCATGCGAAATTTGTGGTACAAAAATGCTTTAATCTATAGCCTGGATGTCGAAACCTTTCAAGATTCAAACGGCGATGGCATTGGCGATTTTCCGGGTTTAACCAATCGTCTTGACTACCTCGCAGGCCTGGACGTAAACTGCCTCTGGCTATTACCTTTTTATCCCTCTCCTAACCGCGATAATGGATATGACATCGTTGACTATTATGGTATCGATCCACGCCTGGGCAATCTAGGTGACTTTGTTGAATGTATGCATCAGGCCCACGAACGGGGCATCCGTGTCCTTGTGGATCTGGTTGTAAATCATACTTCGGATCAGCATCCCTGGTTTCAAGCTGCCTGCCGCGACAAAAACTCGCCGTTCTACGACTATTATATCTGGTCGGAAACCAGGCCACCTGATGCGGATCAGGGGATGGTGTTTCCTGGTCATCAAGAAAGTATCTGGACCTACAACGAAACGGCTGACGCCTACTATTTTCATCGCTTCTATGCCCACCAGCCCGACCTGAATATTGCTAATCCGGCTGTACGCACAGAAATTTGCAAGATCATGGGCTTCTGGTTGGAACTGGGTGTGTCCGGTTTTCGGCTTGATGCAGCTCCTTTTCTGATTGAACTCAAAGGTATCGACACGCCTGATGCAACTGACCCGTATGATTATCTCTGGGAATTCCATGAATTTCTTTCATGGCGGCGAGGTGACGCAATCTTGCTAGCAGAAGCTAACGTCTCGATGGAAACGATTCCAGAGTATGTCGGAACCAGTGATCTGCCCAGTAGACCAAAGATCGACATGTTATTTAACTTTATGGCCAACCAGTATTTATTTCTGGCCCTGGCCCGCGAGCAGGCTGCACCGTTACAAGAAGGTATGCATATGCTCCCGGACATTTCAGCGTCAGCGCAGTGGGTTAATTTTGTACGTAATCACGACGAGCTTGATCTTGGGCGTCTTAGTGCAGAACAGCGTAACGAGGTTTTTCAAGCCTTTGCCCCCGACGCAAGCATGCGTTTGTATGAGCGCGGCATTCGCCGACGCCTGCCCCCGATGCTGGATGGTGATCAGCGCCGCATTAAGCTGGTCTATAGCCTGCTGTTTACGCTCCCGGGCACACCGGTCTTGCGCTATGGTGAAGAGATTGGCATGGGCGATGATCTGACGCTGGCGGAACGTACCAGTGTACGTACACCTATGCAGTGGTCAAAGGGGTCTGATGCAGGGTTTTCGTCTGGCTCGGAAGAAACGCTGGTTCGTCCACTTATCGACGAAGGGCCGTATAGCTTCACAAGTGTGAATGTAGCCGATCAGCGCAGTGATCCTGACTCGCTTTTAAACACGATTGAACGTATGGCCCGTATGCGCAAAGAGTGCCCCGAGATTGGTTGGGGTAGCTGGGAGATTCTTCCGGTCGACAACCCTGCTGTCCTGGTGCATTGCTGTACGTGGCATGGTACAACGATTCTTGCCGTACATAATTTTTCGTCGCAAGCCTGTACTATCTCACTTGACACCAATGTACCGACCAGCGATCACGTGATTGAAATTGTTGGTAATCGCCCCTATCAGGATGCCGAAGGTTTTCCCCATCACATAGATCTCCAGGGGTATGGTTATCGCTGGTTCCGAATGGTGAAATTATAATGGGCAAAATGAAGCTAGAAATACCCCAACGGCGACCAATGCGGCCAGAGGATTCTGGCGATAGATCTGTGCGCAGCATATTTTATTCCATTCGAACGTTCCTTATTGTTGCTTTGCTACTGTTCTTTATCTGGTACGTTGCCCAGGTTTTTCTGCTTGTTTTTGCTGGTGTGCTGCTCGCACTCTTCTTACATCTACTCAGCGACTGGCTCTCGCACTATACCCATCTTGGAAAAAACTGGTCAATAGCCACGGTCTTAGTCAGCATAATTGGCATAGTGGTAGCAACATGGTGGTTGTTTGCGCCAGTAATCGTTATCCAGATTGAGCAACTCGCCAACATTTTACCCACCATGCTTAGGCAGGTGCGTGAGTCGCTGGACCAGTATGCCTGGATCAACCAGATGTCAGGCCAGTTACCGTCTGTTCAGCAAATGATTCCGAGCACAACAAATATTTTGTCGCGTATTTCCAGTATTTTTTCTGGGATTTTTGGCCTGGTGACGGGAATTTTTGTAGTGCTCTTTACTGGTCTGTATATTACATTCCAGCCAGAAAAGTATATCAATGGAATCATCAAACTATTTCCTCGGCAGCGTCACCAGCGTGTGCATGAGATACTGCATAGTATCGGGCATGCGTTGCGCTGGTGGTTGATTGGGCAGCTCTTTTCGATGGTTCTGATTGGTACGCTGACCGGCATTACGCTGATGTTACTCGACATACCGTTTGCGCTGACGCTTGGCATTATCACCGGATTGTTATCCTTTGTACCAATCATTGGTTCCATTCTGGCGGTGATTCCTGCCGGATTAGTGGCGTTGTCGCAAAGCCCGACTATGCTGCTGTATGTTTTGCTGGTCTATTCGGTTGCCCAGACAATCGAGAGCTATCTGCTAACTCCGGCTATCCAGGAAAGGGCCACCTCTATGCCGCCTGTGCTGGCTTTTGTAACGCAACTTATTTTGGGCGTCCTGGTGGGCGTCCTGGGTGTGGCTCTGGCATACCCAATTGCTATCGCTGGCCAGGTGCTGGTCAAAATGGTTTATATCGAAGATATGTTGGGCGAGACTGAGTAAGCGCACAGTGCAGAATAATGAGTGATACAGGGAAGTTATCTTTGCTCTTTTTACTCCTATCGATCCTCTGGTCAAGCATGCTGTTGTTAGCAATTCCCTGATGCAAGCGCAAGAAGAGTTGGTTTCAGGATGACCAATGTTACTGTACCTATCACAGACAGATTGGTTGCGTGAATCACCCCACCCCATATCCCCTCCCTTTCCAGGGGAGGGGATATGCATGACCCACACGTGGGGCAAGCGCGGGCCTCCGGCCCATACGCATTAAGGTAAGCCGGTTCGGTGTTCCTCCTCCTCTCCCAAGATGGGAGAGGGAGCCTGGGGGTGCTCTCAAGGGTAGGTTTTTTCCGCTGATGCCGGTGCCAGGCTGGATACCCCACCCCCCTACCCCCTCCCCCTTCCAGGGGGAGACGATTCGGCGGTGTCACGCGGCGAAGCCGCCGCGTGACACCGCCAGGTGGATACCCCCCTCTCCCCAGTGGGGAGAAGGGGAAGGAGGGAGAGGGGCCATAGGGCCTCCTGATGCGATACCTCTTTTTTTCGGGTGCATTCGGGCGCATATTCCTTAACGTGATACATATGGGGCCGGAGGCCCCTGCAAAAAAAGTGTGTTCGGTTTGGTGTGGCGGCTTTGCCGCCACACCAAACCGAACACACTAGAATCCTGGCGGGGCTGCGCCCCGCCGGTAGCCGTGGACAGCGGGAAGCTACAGATCTACCGCATCAGGATGCGGTAGATCTGTAGGTAATGATAAGCTCCCTGAGGGAGAGCAAGGCAGGGGGGAGAGGGCGTATCGTCCAACTAAACGGTACAGTAAACGTGAACCATGTCAAGAACAGTATAACCATACTCGTGTACTTGAAAGCACACGAGTATGGCATACTTCTTGCTTCATAGGTGCGCGATATCTTTAGCTATTCATCATACGAGGTATGTAGTTACCTATCTGACAGAAGGAGCAAAAATATGCAGTTAAAACCAATTGATCAACAGGTCGTTGTGCTGATGGGGGCGTCGAGTGGCATTGGGCGGCTCACAGCACGCCGGTTTGCCCAGCGCGGCGCACGTGTGGTCGTTGCTGCTCGCAACGAGTCTGACCTTAACTCACTGGTAGAAGAGATTACCGCAACGGGGGGAAAAGCGCTGGCAGTACCCGCAGATACCACCGACTTTGCCCAGGTACAGGCGGTAGCCGATCAAGCAGTTTCCCACTATGGTCACCTGGATACCTGGGTGCAACTGGCCGCTGTTGCGATGTACGCCCGCTTTGATCAGATGACGCCCGACGAGTGGCAGCAGATTATTGATATCAATCTCAATGGCCAGGCTTATGCTGTTATGGCTGCCTTGCCCCATCTCAAGCGCACAGGACGCGGGGCATTGATCCATATTGCCTCGGTGCTGGGTGAGCGAGCCGTGCCGCTGCAAAGTGCGTATAGCGCCTCTAAACATGGAGTTGTTGGTATGGTTGATGCGTTGCGGGTTGAACTGATGCAAGAGAATATTCCCATCAGTGTCACCAATGTGCGTCCGGCTTCGATCAATTCTACCTTCTTTAGCAAGGCCCGCACGAAAATGGGTGTGCAACCGGCCCCCTATCCACCTGTCTACTCACCCGATCTGGTAGCCGATGGCATTCTCTATGCTGCCGCCCATCCAGTACGCGATGTGTATATAGGTGATGCCGCCAGAGCCTTTACGCTGGCCAATAGCGTCGCCCCGGGCCTGATTGATGGCTGGCTTCAGGTAACAGGCGCAGATTGGCAACAGACCAGCATCCCCAAATCGGTCGATGCTCCCGATAGTGTGTTTGGCCCGATTGAGGGGTATGACCGCGTTGAAGGTGAGTTCGCTAACCAGGTTGTGCCTGTTAGTCTATCGCCCTGGCTGAATCCCCAGCAACAGGCACTTCAGGGATTGGGGCAGCAAGTATTCATTGGGGCCGCTCATCTGCTTGCCGCTCTGCTGAAAGGCATGGCCCAGGCTACGGCTCAGTATCAGTATGAGCAGCCAGCACGTACTCTCTCCGATGAACACGCGTATGCCCAGTATGAGTCACCAGCCGAAAGAACGGTCTAACTATCGACGGTACTGGCACACAACTTGCTCTATCGTCTCTTTGTGAGCATAAAACACGTGAGCATCTTAGCCACTAGTGGTTGAACCAGATGCGTCTGTAGAGGCGAAACATCTTATTAACGCGAAAAAGTCCTGGGATGACGGATGGCGTTGTGATGACATCCGTAGGGACAGGCTTCTGCCTGTCCGTGCGGACGTTTTCTGCATCAGAACGCCCTGTGGACGCGCTTCTGCGCGTCCCTACGGAAAAACCCTACACATGAAAGAAGGGGGGCAGGGGTGAGGGTGGCCGGTTCACTCAGGAGATATTCGCGCTAACAACTAAGGTTTTCAAGGAGGAATATCATGTTAGGAATAAATCTAGGCATTGAATTGTTTGGCGTTGCGCTGATAGTTTTGTTCCCCTTGCTGGTTGCGGCAGCGGGCTATGCGGTAGCACGCGCCAATCTGGGGGATGATCGTGCAAAATCAGACCGATCTTCCAGACGGGGGTATGCTCAGTATGGACAGTCAGGGTCAGGCGGGGGTAGCTCAGAGAAGCATGGTCATGCTCGTTATGACTAAATCAGCGCAAGCATGCTCTACATGTTGAATGGCACGTACCAGGATCGATTGTCTCTTTGTAAATAGGGAATCTAACTAAACTATTCGTAACCGTTCAGGTGGGGTGGTCGGGAGGGGCGTTGCCCCCTCCCGGAGTCTCGTCTTGTCGGCCCGTTCTGGCGGCTTTGCCGCCAGAACGGGCCGACAAGACGGTTGTGCGGGGCCGCAAGGCCCCCGCGCGCCCGCTGGCGCAGGTACCGCCTGAACGGTTACAAACTATTCTGCTGCTGGCATACACTTTGCATATAGAAATAGTGTCATCATATACATTCCAGCATATCCGGTAGACAGTAAATTCTATAAGGAGGAAGATCATGCTGCAAGGAATTGAATGGTTCGGAGTTGGACTGATTGTTTTGCTCCCCTCGATTGTTGCGGTACTGGGCTATGCAGCAGCACGCGCCAATCTGAAGTAGGATATGTTTGCTTGAGTTTGTTCAAGAGCGCGGGCATCCTTGCTCGCTAGGACAGCCATTCGTGGCTGTCCTATTTTATAGGGAATTATGTAAATTTACAATAACATATCGTTCGAAGGAGGATGTTTATGGCAAAGGTTAGTCCCATCCAGTTACAACAGTTCTTGAAAGGTCTCGATTATCCCTCTAATAAGCAGGATCTGATTGAGCAGGCCGAACTGAATGATGCTGATGACGATATCCTTGCAATACTCCATGAGTTGCCGGATATCGAGTACGAATCGCCAATCGAGGTTAGCGAGGAGCTTGGTAGCCTGGACTAAGCAGGTCAGCATACGACCGAGGAATCGTCGGTTCCTCCAACCATCATGCCCCCCATGATGCTGCTCAATGCAGGTGTCGGGAGGAATCGACAGATCCACACTGCACTTTGCGTTTAGAAAAATAACCCGTACACCCCACCAGCTTCAGCGGTGGGGTGTACGGGTTACACGCGCTTTAGCCGCTTCAGATATTGCAAAATCGCCTCTTTCCTGGTGGAATGAGTGCAAATGTTCGCGCCTGAACAACTGAGCCTTGCCGGTTCGAGCGGGCAATCCTCCGCTCGGTAAAAGGTTCACGGTCATGTGGCGCAGTATCTTGGCGGAAGGAGCCAGATTGAGAGCCAGCACAGGCACATGCATACACGAGGCCACACACCATCTTTGTCCTCTTCGGAGGACGAGACTGGGGCGGCAGTCTCTGAAGCCCAGGCCCTCGGGCCTGGGAACCGTCACAAGCTTTGCGTTATACTATACATGACATGCGCAGATTATCCCGCCGGATCAGGCATAGAGTGCATACGCTCTGTTGTTTCCGATTCTTGCGCTTCCTCACCAGAAAGCCATATCGATGACGCGAGTTGCCCGATCGTCCTTTATTGTCGTAATCCACGATGTAGCCGATCCCTTTACGTCGTCGGTGATGACTATTCTAAAATCCCTCGCGCCCCTGGTACAGCGAACTGTTGCCGTGGCAGTTGTCCCCTGCTGGCATGGTCGTACTAGCCTGCGCTACGAAAGTGCCTTCCATACGTATCTACGTGAGCAATGTGGCGAAATCCTGCTGCACGGATATACCCATCAGTGTCGGTATCTGGCCCATCCGCTGGCAATGCTCACGGGCAACGCGAATGAGTTTTCCGGTCTGTCACGGATTGACGCATATATGCGCCTCAAGATGGGCAAAATGATGCTGGCACGCTGGTTTGATCCGCCGATCCACGGTTTTGTGCCTCCCGCCTGGCAGTATGGCCGGCTTGACCGCGATCTGCTAGGCGCATCTGGTTTATCCTATGGCTTGCGCTTTTTCCACCTGGAACCAGTCTATGGCCCTCATCTGCCGCTGGCAACCTGGTCCTGGGACACAGGCCGTATCGCGGCGTTGGGGTTGCTGGGTGAGTTGGTTGGTCAGGTTGGGCAGATTCTCCATCCTGACCGGCTGCCATGCATCGTTTTGCATCCCGCCGACATACAGCGAGGCTTTCTGACCCGTGGGCTGCGCCTGGTGCAGAATCTACTCAATGCTGGCTATTGTCCAGTTCTGCCTGGAGACGTGAGGAAGCATACCGCCAGCGCGACTGCGTACCTCTCCTCATAACATGTCCATGTTTTCCCGATACCATTGGCCAGTCGGTCATCAATCACTTGGCATGACCTGGGCGATTTTCATGGGAGATGCCTCCCATAGTGTCTGTATAGCCTGAAATCGTGGCTCTTTACCGTGGCCGATCGCTCTTTTCCAGAATGATGCGCACACTGCGGTCGTACGTAAAATAGTTCCATACCCAGGTAAAAAAGACAGCAATCTGGTTGCGAAAGCCCAGCAACGTCACCAGATGCAGACCAAGCCAGGCGATCCAGGCCAGCCAGCCGGTCAGTTGGAAGCGATTGTAGATCCATGCCACGGCACGGTTGCGCCCGATGGTCGCCATTGTGCCCCGGTCGTGATAGGCAAAGCTCTGCTGTTCCTGGCCCGCTATGTGGCGCATGATGTTCTGGGCGGCCAGGCTGGCCTGCTGCTGTGCAACCGGAATCAGCATTGGATAAGGCTGACCATGCGGGTTCTCCAGGTGAGCGATATCGCCAATGGCATAGACATGATCCAGTCCACATATTTCGGTGGTGGGCAAGATTGACACCTGCCCGTTGCGGGTAAGTTCTACCCCCAGCAACTCGCCCAACGGCGAGGCTCTCACTCCGGCAGACCAGATCAGGGTGTGGGTGGGAATAACCACGTTGTTGTCTAGCACAATATGGTCGGCAGCAACTTGATCGACGCGGTGGCCTAGCATAACCTCAACCCCAAGCGAGTTCAGTTGTTTGAATGCAGCGCGTTGCAGTCGTTCGGGATAGGCCGTCAGTACCGAGGATTGCATCTCAATCAAGATCACGCGCGCCCGCAGGTGGGTGTGGCGATATTCGTGCTGAAGCACATGGTTATACAGTTCGTAGATCGCCCCGGCCGTCTCGATGCCAGTTGGCCCGCCGCCGACAATCACGATCGTTGTGAGCTTATCGCGCTCGCTATAGTCTTTCGACCAGGCTGCCCGTTCAAACAGACGCAGAACATGGTTGCGCAGATCAACCGCATCCTTGAGTGAGTGTAATTCAAAAGTATGCTGGCGGAAGGCTTCATTGCCAAAATAGGTTGGTGTGCTTCCCGCCGCAACGAGCAGATAATCATATGCCTCGTCTACAGCATCACCGTTGGCTTTGACTGTCACCTGACGGTTGGTCGTATCGATATTCGTTACTTCGCCCAGCAAAAAACGTATATTCGCGTTGCGCATAAAGATTGAGCGCACCGGGTAGGCAACCTCACTCGGATCAAGCGCACAGGTAGCTACCTGGTAGAGCAGCGGCGTAAAAGTATGGAAATTATTGCGGTCGATCACCAGCACATCGACATCCTGGCCTGCTAGCTCGCGGGCAGCAAACAGACCACCAAAACCCGCGCCGATTATGACCACGTGTGGTCGCGTCATAAGAACACTCCTACAAATACTCTCGATACAGTGCAATCTTCTCGAGCAACCGTGTTGCCAGAAATGTGCTTGCACTATACAAGGCCGTATAGATATCGCGTGCTTCCTCGCGATACCAGGCAATTTTCTCTTTTGTCCAGTAATGTGGTGGCGGCTCCAGGTTCGCAATCCGGTCGGCCAGCTTGACCAGCCAGACCTCACGGGGCTGTGCCTGGATGCGCTGTAAACTGTCGGACATTTGCTGCGAGCGTTCCAGGGAGGGATCTTTGGTCAGCGCCTGTACGCCCTGGGCCACCGCTGTGCCAAAGGTCGCCTCGACCTGCTCATAGGTGATCGGCGTGTCCTCGATGACATCATGCAGCAAGGCGCACTGTATGGCCAGATTGCCATCGTGTTCCGGTTCAGCGGCCAGTGCAGCAAGCACCTCGATACTAACAAGACTGACATGGGTGATATACGGCAGATCGCTGCCCGGAACCGTCTGCCCCAGATGCGCATGTGCGGCAAAGCGGTAGGCCTGAATATACAGATCCTGTGACCAGGTATTTGACATAATATAATTTCTCCATGTTGCCTAGCGGATCATCTCATCGGTGATATACAAAATCACCTGATTATTGGGGGATTTCTGTAACCTGCACCTGCAGATTCGTAAGGCGTGATGGCCCAAATTGAGTTGCCAGAGCCACATCGGCTGCGTCGCGCCCGTACGCTACGGCAATGCGTCCGCCACGTGGCATATTCTGGGTCGCATCGAACGTATACCAGCGTCCACCCACAAATGCCTCAAACCAGGCATGCAGATCCATCGGATCGAGTTGGAACAAATACCCGACCACCATACGGGCTGGAAGACTCATACTGCGACACAGCGCCATCCCCAGGTGGGTAAAGTCGCGGCAGACACCTTCACGCTGGGCCAGGGTTTGCACTGCCGAAGTAGACGGATTGCTGCTGCCATACTGGTAGGTGACATGAGTATGAATCCAGGCGCGAATGGCTTCAACCTGGGGATAGCCTGGTGCAGCGTCGAGGGTAATCTCGCCAGCTGTCTCTGCAATGATGGGTTGATCCGACTCACAATAGCGGCTAGGCAGCAAAAAGGGCAGAACGTCATCGGGCAATTCTGGTATAGGCACAAACGGTGCTTCGTATGCCACATCGATCGTATCGGCTGTCTGCACCTCGGCACTGACCTCAACACGAAAGTGTCCGTCTGGCGCAACCAGCCGCTGGCACAGATTGCCATAACTGTCGGTATATTCCATCACCGGCACGCCTGGTTCCATCAAATAACTTTCGTGTACAACCCACTGACTTACACCACTGCGCGGCCGTAACATCAGAATAAGTGGCGTCGGCCCGGCGTCTTCAAATTCAATCGTACACTCAGTGCGTAAGAACATAGGACTCCCTTGAGAAACCTAGAGAGGAGAAGTCACCACAGAGAAACAGAGGATATAATCTATTATACCTCTTTATGGATTGGCCAGCTGTAAAGTACGCTTGAACTTTTTCTTAGCGCAGCCAGAAGACATCGGCAAACAGGCTATGTTCATTCGGGCGGCGGGCCGGATCAGGCGAATCATACACCACCAGCAGAGAACCAGTCTCGCCCAGGCAATCGTACAGAGCAATGCCCTCGGCATGATCGCTGCCTATCGTAAATGGCAGATCAAACAGCAATTCCAGGGTACCATCATCCTGGTCGGTAATGCTATCATCTTCCAGTTCAAGCACATCTTTTAGCCGAAAGACCTCCATCGCCCCTTCCAGATCCATAGTTGGCCCGGCCAGAATAATCAGATCATTGCCCTTAAAACAGAGATCGCGCACACCCAGGCCGTTCAGATGCACAAAATGCTTTTTATAACGCCGATCGGCCTTGCCAATGTTATTAAGCGTCAGAACGCCATCTGTACTCTCTTCGACCTCGATTTCGAGGATAATGGCCCAGCCACGCAAAACCGGCCCGCGAAAGCCCAGGAACAGGCGTTTGCCATGTACCGCCAGCCCTTCAATATCAAAGCCGTTTTCTTTATTCGGGATGGGGAAAGTCAGGTACGGCCCCAGGTGATCATCGTTGCGCAGTGCATCAATCAAAATATTCTGATCGTCACTTTTTTGCAGCCAGGCAGCCGTCAGGGGGGCATCGGGATAATCGGGGTGGGTATAGGATGGCAGCAGTTCGCCGCGAAATACCGGGATACGCATCAGCATATAGCGGTTCTTCTCGACATACACCTTGGCCAGCGATTTCAGCGCACTCTTGGCCGAGTCGCCTTTGGGTTTCTTGCGTTTGGTACTGTGTGAGCCAGTGATCCAGAGATAGCCCTGTGCATAATCCATGCCCTCTATATCTATTTCACCATCAAGATTAAATAGCTCGACATAATTTTTGATCGGGATACTGCGATGCTCGCCATAGACATGCGGTTCCTGGCGAGTCAGACACTCGACACTGATCATTTCGTCCGAACCGATCCAGATACTGCCATCCGGCGATACCGCCACCGCCGACAACTCGCCGTGAACGTCATCGGATATGGTATCAAAGTTTAGTCGTATGCGGCTGAGTAAAAAGTGTTCGCGCATGGATGTTTACCTCCCAAGAAAGGTGTAATAGCAAAATACGTGCCAGGGTAGGGCACAACATGCTGTGCTTCCACAGCACCATGTATTGACGTACGACACGTAGCACTTTTGTACGGTCTATCCATAAACCGGATACAGCCCCTACCACGTCGCCCGCCTGTTCCGCCAGTCCACCGGCGCGAGCCCCTACCAATTTGTACTGCGCCAGCGCCTTGAGCGCGCACAACAGTTGTTGCATGCAACCGAGCATCCCCTGATGGAGATCGCGCAGGACTGCGGCTTTGCCAACCAGAGCCATATGACCCGCCTGTTTCGCCAGCAAATCGGGGTGACCCCGCGCGCATACCGGCGCATGTGTGAGAACGCAGATGCGTGCCTATAATGGGGAAAATCTGGGAATTCGTCATGGAGACCTCTCGAAGGGGCACGCTTTCCATTTTCTCAGCACGAGGTCGTGCTGTCACTCCTGGTCTTATTCCTCTCAGCATGCCCAACTGCATCATGCCTGAGATTATACTGGGCACTCGGAGCGACGTCTTGTCTATTCGTGCGCATGTCTGTAAGGAGTAATCTCCCCGACCAGCAAAAATGGACAGAATGTCACAATGAATTACCAGACGATCCAGGAACGCCATACATCGTTTTCATCATAATCAAGGTAATAAAATATTTATCTGAATATGCTATACTTTGCGTCAACTATAAAACTACTTATATTAGTACGAATATTTGAAAACCTCGTAATCCATAATTATTAATACTTTTTAGTATCATTAAAGTGACAAATAAATAGGCGGATCAAAATATCTTCTGTCACCCGCTTAGCGTATACACATCAGGTCTGACGTCACACCAGATTATCCGCGACGGACTGGTCGGTTTGCTCATAGCTCCAGCCATACAGATGTTTCATTACCAGCAGGCATAGAATGACCTCCACTCGCAACGAGGGTTGCTCATCGATACGCATGCGCGGATACCGAATCATGTCTCCAGGTATATAAGTCTGGAAGATAAATAACATACAAAATGGTTGTGAATATCGGCCTGGTTATAGTGGATTAACTTGAAATATTTACAAGGTCATTACATAATCACTTTTCAAGTGAATGGAAATGTCTTATGCTGCCTAGTAGAGATTTTCCTACAAGAGCATCCAACGCAGATAGATAAGGAACCTGGCATGGCAGATCCTTCCGGGCTTCAGCCGCTCGTTCTGATTGTCGACGATGACGAACGCATTATTGATGATTTACGCTTCTACCTGGAAGTTGCTCGCTTCCAGGTGATAGCAGCAACCACCTGTGCCACTGCGCTGGAACAACTCCGTAGTCATTCACCGATATTGCTCATTCTTGATGTTGCACTCAATGATGATGAAGACGCCGGATTCAAGCTTTGTCGCACCATCCGTGCTGGTGGGGAAGATGGAACACTGGCCCGTTTTAAAGATCTTCCGATTGTAATAATCACCGCTCGGACAGCAGAACTAGATCGACAGACGGGATTGGAAGCAGGTGCAGATATCTACTTGAGTAAACCGATCCGCCGTCGCGAGTTGGTAGAGCAGGTAATCAGATTACTGGAATGAAGGCATAGATGTGAGGAGATAGGCACCGATGATACGACACCTCAAGGCGAACATTCTGGCGGTTGAGGATGATACTACGATAGTAGCATCCATCCGTGAAGCACTTGAACCAGGATATACGGTGATACAGGCTTCTAGTGTAGCTGAAGCTCGACAAAAACTGTTTGAGGTCAATCCAGCGATGATCCTGCTCGATATTGGATTGAAAGATGATATGGATGGTGGTTTTGTCCTGCTGGAAGAAATACGCTCACAACGACCCTTCAAAAAAAGACCGGTTTTGATGCTTACGGTGCGTAACACCGATACGGATAAGGTTGAATCTCTTGTGCGGTTAGCGGCTGACGATTACCTCCCCAAACCGTTTAGCAAGGATGAACTCTATGCTCGGGTGGTCGCGCTGCTGCGACGTGCTTCTGAATCACTAGAGGTTGATCTTCCCGAGTATGGTCTGATTCGGATGGATCGCGTCACTAAAACAGTATGGATTGCAGGGCAGATATTAGAACCAGCACTTACACCACGCGAATTTGAACTGCTGGCGTTACTAGTAGCAGCACAAGGTGACCTGGCTGCGGACGATATGTTGTGTGAAGAATTTGCTGGGGGCAAATATGATACACAACGTTTCAATACTGTACGTGTCCTCGTGAGCAACGTGCGTAAAAGGCTGCAAGATGTCCAGCCGGAGTACTGGGGGCTGATTGAACGCGTAAGGAACTTCCAAAGAACATCCGAGAACGGTGTTAATTCAGGCTACAGACTCCGGTTAAAGATATCAACTAATAAACCATAGGAGACCTGCCGTGTCGTTCAGATTCGTTCTCGTTGCTTTTGTACTGACACTGTTTTTGACGAGTGCCTGCATGAATTCAGATTATTTAAGTGAATCGAATACACCGACAATTTATTCAACTCTATCACCTTCTCGAACGCCTCGCCCAACTAGCACCCCTATTTCAACTCCTTTTCCAATTGAGGAGCTTGCCAGGTGTGCGGAGAAGTTCAAAGCACAGGACTATCAGGGTGCTATTGACTGTTATCGCCCGATTTATGAGGGCGATAAGAATAATCCTGAACTGGGTTCAGCCGCCGATGCGCTGGCCGAATCCTATGTGAAACTGGCTGAGGCACTCGTGCAAGGTTCTGACGGCGATCTGGCGCAACTTGAACAGGCTCTTACCAGGTTGCAGGAAGGGGCAGCTGTTTTCAATCACGGTGAACAGCATCAGCGATTGACTCAGGTTAAGAGTCAGGTTCAGGAGTTGATTAATGTGTTCGGTGCGGTTAGCGATCTCCGCAGACTGCGTGAGACTGGAGCAACGCTGGATGATCGCCAGACTCAGGCCAATGCAACCCGACCGCTTGTGGATAAGGTTGTAAACACCGCACCTTTTGGTCTGGAAAATCTGGAGCGTCTGAACACCGAGTTGATCCTGGTCAAGGCCAGTGCTGCTGAAGCCGCAGGTGATAAACCCACTGCCCTGGTATTCTGTAAACAGGCTCGCAATCTCTGGCCGGATGGAGCAGCTGAGGCGCAGGGTGCCGCAATATGTGCCGATCGATTGGCTGCTCAGCTTGCGCCAACTGCAACTCCACTGCCTCCACCAACTCCAATTCCACCGGTAGTACAACCAGTAATGCGTGTACTTCCCGATGTACGGGGCGATGATGTCGCATGGGCCGAGCAGTACTTGCGTGAACTTGGCTTCACCAATATTACCAGAACGGTTGATGCTAATGGTGGTGACCTCTGCAAAGGCCTGGTGACCTACTCTTCACCCGCAAAGGGATCACTTATACCACTCGATACTCTGATTCGGCTTTTCTACACAGGATTTGATGGTTCGGGATGTTGATACTACACATATGTTTGTAAAGACGATTACAACGTCTTTACAAACATGGTAGATCATTCGCCACGCCTCTGCTACGTTAGAAGCAGTAATGGCAGATGACTGCGTAAGTCCTGTAAATGAGAACACCGTCACCCCGTATTGTGGTTTATGAAACATCCGTAGGGGGCGCCGGACTGTCCTTTAATGGTCGCCATGCTTGCATCCAGTGACTTGATCCTGCTTGTCGCTATGCCGGATGTTCCCTGTATTAGTGCCACCCGGTACGCCTTGGGCCTTCTGGAACGACTGGAAATCCAGCCTGAGCGGATTGGCGTTATCCTTAATCGCAATGCGCGGCGTTGCGAGATCCACACAGCAGGGCGTGATGTCTTAAGAGATTGCGAAGTGCTAGGGGAATTACCTGCTGACTTCGACACACTTCAACCGTTTACAAATACCGGTGCATTCCTGGGAGAGGCAAACCGTACTTCTCTGCTATTACGCACCTTACGTGACTTATCAGAGCGCGTAGTGCAGCGATGGCAGTAGGACTAACCAGCATCCAGTGCAAGAGGAGCGCAGGTTGTGAAACATCAGTCGCCTTCAATCCAACAGGTTATTCATGCAGTGCGTGAAATGATCCAGACCCGTATGGATTGTGGATCTGGGGAACACGAGGAAGAACTGATTTTGCAGCTCCAGCAGTGGGTTGATACCCTCGAACAGGTTCAGCGCAAACAGGTTAGTCTGGTTGAACTATTCCGCGATCATTCGCATGGTATCGTCAATGACTTACAGCATATGCTGCGGGGCATAGAAACGCTTGAAGAGTCATTGACGCTGGCCGCAGAACGTGAGGCACTGAATATCATCACTAGCAGCCTGCATAAGTTGGGGGCGACCGCAAACCAGTTGCTTGAACGTGCTCGCAACGAGCGTCGGACACTCAGCGCTGCTGGTGCATTACGCACGGCTGACGACTCTGTAGCGGAACAAACCCTGGAAATCTTTGATCTGGTTGAATTAGTAGAGAATGTCATCTGGTTCAAGCAACAACAGTTACGGAACGAGGTCAAAATAGGCTTTGACCGGCATCCCAGAACAGCCTACATTCGTGCTGACATTTCCTGTATCGAAATGATTCTTGGTGAAATGATCAACAATGCGGCCCGCTATGTCGACCATCAGGGAAAAGGCATAATTCGCCTGCGTGTTCACAGCGATCAGGCAGAGGTGGTGCTTGAAATAGAGGACAACGGTCGTGGGATTGGCGCGGAAGACCGCCCACGTATTTTGAATACCTCATTCGTAGGGAAAGGTGGACACACAGGCCAGGGTCTGGCCATTGTACGCCGTGCGATGGAGAAAATGGGCGGAGCCATTACGCTCAATTGGAGCGAAGTCGATTCCGGGAGCTGTTTCAAACTTCAGTTTCGACATCCACTGGCTACAGAAAGATTACACCCTTCTGATAGCACTATATCACGCGCCAGCCAGCGTCATGGTTCGCTCCAACACGAACGCACGGGGGTTGAGTATCGCCTGTACGGTGCCGTTCATCTTGGACCATACCAGTCATACAAGACTCTCCATCCCGATGGCACTGAATGCTGGATCAAACTGGCACCTGTTGGAGCGGAAGGTGAGCATGCTGCGATCCTGCTCCGTAAGGAGGTTGATATGCTCACCATGTTTCAGCACAAACACCTGGCCCGGATTCTTGAGCGGGGGACTGCGTTGCGCAATACTGGTCAGCGCTACCGTTTTGTCCGCCTGGAACCGGTGCCTGGTGTCCCTCTGGATCAAATTTTGCCGTACGAGCCGCTGTATATCGATGATGTCCTGCAGATTGCTCTCCACCTGGCCGACCTCCTGGTTTACTTGCATGCCAACAAGGTGGTTTGTCGCAGTTTATCACCAGCCGCCATTTATAGTGATGGACAGTTTACTACTTTGGTAGACCTGAGTGAGGCGTTTTTTGATCGCGATATGGAAGAGCTTGCGCTGGCTATGGCCCCCACATCGGTGACGGGACAACCAGCGTTACCACCGGTCGTGCTGGATCGCCAGAATGCCCACGAGTGGTCTCAGGATATACGCTACATTGCACCGGAACACTACAACGGGTTCACACCGGATCAACGGAGTGACATCTATGCATATGGTGTTTTCTTGTTCGAGTTGTTGACTGGCACACCGTTGTTTGGCACAGATAGCCATGAAGATGCAGTGATTGAAAAACGGTCGCAACCACTGCCTGGTCTACACAATATCCGCCCGGATGTGCCGGCGGAGTTAGAGCAAATCGTGCTGCGCTGCCTGGAACGACTGCCCATCCGACGTTATCCCAATGCCGAGATGTTGTATCAGGACATACAGGCGATCAAGGTAGCGCGCGAAATGGAGGAGCAATCTGGCGATGGTTAGGGATATCGCACCCCAGTTCTGGACGATTGTGGCGCAGAAGGTGTTTGTACCACTCTGGAGCGCCAACCTGTTCGTAGTTGTGATGCTTGGTGCGCTGGCGTTCGTCTGGATTATGCTGCCCCGGCTGCGCCAGTGTGGATCACGCGAACGCTGGTTCATTGCTGCACTGCTGGCATTGGCTCTGGTTCTCTGTCTACCGGCAGCTGGCTTGAATGGATGGACCCGCACTGCACTGCTGGGATTGGATCTGGAACAGCTTGACTCTGCCCAGATGAGTACGGAAACAGTTACCGTTGTCGCACATGAGTTCAATCAGGCAATTGGTATGGGGATATTGGGCTGTCTCATTTTTATATTCCTTATATGGCGCATTCATCGCCACACTGAAACGTTCCGGCTTTCCGGGAGCGTCCCTGTAGGGCGGACTGACAGGAGCGAGACTTTATCTACCCGATCTGCTATAGATCTGGTTGCCAGAAGAGATACTCTGCCACAACCAGAGACCATGTTACCTGACTCACCCACGCCCGCCAGCTTACCGTCATTTCCACCGAACGCGCCTACGCGAGATTCTTCGGTTCCCGATGACGATGAGGAGCCAACCGAATATCGGTTTACCGGTGACCCCGGTTCCCTGATCATTCCGCACATTGTTGTTGTTCGCCCATTGGATGTTAACCCGAATGTTTATCCAATTGCCAGTACTGAATTCGTTATTGGTCGTCACCGCGATAAAGCGCATCTGGGCATTGCCGATAAACAGATCTCACGCGAGCATGCGCGTATTCAGCGTGATGAGCAACACGGCTGGTGTCTGACCAACCATAGTCCTAACGGAACGCGCATTAATGGCCGCTTTATCAATGAAAAGGCAACTGAAACAATCCACCATGATGATCGGATTAGTCTCGGATTTATCCTGCTGCGGTTTGCCGTGCCGGCTGAAAATGAAGAAACGGCAATTACCCCTATCCCTGATGAACGACGCGCAATGCTGCTTGTTCTGGATCGAAATGGCAAACCGGACTGGATCTTCCCGCTTACGACGCGTGAAACTGGTATCGGTCGCGATCCCCAGAATGAACTGGTACTTCCCACACGTACTGTATCACGCTACCATGCCAGGTTGAGTTTTGATGGTTGGGACTACTATCTGAGCGACGTGAGCAGTGGTACCGATAGGTCGAAAGAGTCAAACGGAACATATCTTGACAAAATGCACATCGCCGGGCCAACCCCGGTGCAGCACGGTCAAACCATACGTTTAGGCGATCAATATCTCCGCTTTGAACTTGAGGAAGCTCCCGATGATGCGCTTGCTTAAATCAGCCGCTTTGCTCTGGGGTGCGATCTGCATCAGCCTGCTCTACCCGGCGGGTGTTCCTGGCGCTATCGCCCAATCACCGAATCTGAGTGTGGAGATTACCGAACTGAACGCACTCGGTTTTCCGGAAAACGTGCAGATCACGGCAGTAATCCGTGATGACCATGGCCTCGTTATCAGTGATCTCGATCCAGACGCCTTTAGCGTGACGGAACAGGAAAACGCGGTTGATAATCTCACTATCGAGAAAAAACCAGAGATCAACGAGATTATCGTCATCCTTGACGTCAGTGAGATGCTTAATCAGCAGATCAGTAATGCGATATCGAGCAGCAACATAGAATTTTTCACGCAGCTTTTTTCTGATGTAGAATCCCATGCTCCGCCGTTTTTTTTCCAGGCAACAATTATTGTTCCCGGTGACAACGGTAGAGTACTTCAACAATTTGAGGCGATTACCAACTCTGAAGATGTGAACCAGGCGATTGCAAATGGAGCAACTTTTGGAAACCGGCCTACCGGGAAGACAAAGCTCTTCGAGGCGGTAAAAATGGCAATCCAGGCCCGGCCCGATCATGTGGTTGTGCTGAGTGACGGTGCCGATGCTGCGGGTACTTCTGATAACATTACTCAACTGGTTGAACAGGCACAGACGAATGGAGTAACGATCCATGCACTCGAACATCGCCTTAATGCTCCTGGTGAGAGTCTAACTCCACTCGGCCAACTGGCTGAGGCAACCAGCGGTACGTATAAACAGAATCCCGACACTGCTGAGATTACAACTCTGGTGGAAACAATCCGTTCTCAGGCAGCGCCGAGCATCTATGTTTTGAAATACCACTCACCGCTACCGGAAAATGACACGCAAACACACACCGTAACCCTATCGGTTCATCTGGCAACGGGTGGTTCAGGGATTGCGCAAGATACCTACACTGCACCTCTAGCCGCCTGGAATGAAGCGATACCGACCGATATGCTCATCGAAGCCAGTGGTTACCCGACAATTACATTGGCACTACGCCCATTGAATAGTGCTTATCGTCGCCCGAATCCTCCGGTTATGACCGCAACCGTCAATCTGGCAATGGGTGATCAAATCATCAGTGATACCGTTGGATTGACCAGGGAAACCAGGCTATCAGATTCATACGATGAAACGGCTGCTGACAATGTTGCACTGGTGCTTGATCTCGAGGGTACGAATATAGAAAAACGCAAGGATCTGATCGAAACGTTTATACTCGAGATGGACAGAATTCGAGAAACCACCGGAATTGCCAGTCAGATGGCTCTGTTTGTGCCAGGTAAACCCTCACATTCGAGGGAAACATTCACCGAAGATCATGGCGGACTGCTCAACCAATCGTTACGCAACGCAGATTTCCTGGCAGAGCTTGAGGAACTGTCCGGTTGGGAGGTACTCCTGACAACCATTGAACGTGCAATTGAGCAGACGGATACAGCACGCCAGGAATACCAGCGACCCGGGCATGTGGTTGTCTTTACGGATTTCCCCTTAGCATTGGAAGCATGCGAAACGATCCTGGCTCACGCCCGGCAACATGGCGTGGCGTTACATATCGTCCAGTCAACTGCACCGGTAGTAGAGAGGTTGCAGTCTCTTGCAGCATCCACATACGGCATCCATCTGGTACCCTCTCCCGAAGAAGGGTTGAATGAACTTGTTCAGGCAGTCGCTGACGCACGTCCTACATTCTATACTGCTACATTCACCTCACCCTTCCTGAGTGATGGCCAGTCTTACCCGTTAACGGTATCTCTGGACGATGTTACTCAGGAGATGGAGGTGTCGACTATGGTTATGGGCAGGACGCTTGCACGATCACGCCTGCCCCTATTCGCCCTCCTTCCGATCTGGATCATCATTACCCTGCTAATCAGATACCTGTCGCCACATGACTCCAGCGACCGTGTTGGGAAACAACCGGTCAATGACACCACCACCGCACTGAAAACGCTTTCAGAGATATCCCCTAAGACTGACATTGACGTGATCATCGACGAAATTGAGCCGCATGCTCTGGCTGAGGAGACGACCGGGGAGGGATCGGTAGCGCATGCTGTGAATGTCCTGCCGATACCAGCAAGCGTTGGACAGCCGCATGTATCCAGCTCAGATATTGCTATGACACCCGAACAGATGCAGCGCCAGCAAACGCTCCAGGAACTAGAAAAACAGGGGCGACAGTTAGCCCGGAGTAGCCCACCCGCAGATACTCCTACTCCGAAATCCGAAAGTCAACCGTTGAACCCACTGCAGGATCACGATGATTACTGGGATTGAAACAGGAAGAGGCCGATATGGATGAGATATGTTTGAAAAGTACAAATGGCACAATCTTCCACCTGGAACGTGATCTGTGTCCTCATCTGAACGGCGCAAAACGCCTGTTTAAGATTTACCTTGTGCGCCTGGAGACGCCCGACAGTATAACTCTTCCTGGTTCCCAGGCAGTTCTAAAAGTGCCGAATCTAACCCGAAGGAAAACCGAATTCGAGGTTCTGTGGTCAATCGAACGCGAAGCAACCATTCTTTCCCGACTGCGCGAACCGGCCCATCCACATCTGGTCACCTTGTTGGAACAGGGTACGCTCGCTGGTTCCCCGGAAGTGCCATACCTGCTGCTCAATTATCTAAAAGGAGAGAGTTTTCGGGATCTTCTGGCGGCCATTGCTTCAAACATATCACTCTATCAGACTCTGGCACTTGTGTACCAGTTGACAGAAGGGTTGATGCATTTACATAAATGCGAGATTTTTCACTGCGATTTCAAGCCTAGCAACATTATGCTGGACTACACCAGTAATCGCGCAGTACTCATTGATTTTGGCAGTGCCTGGACACCGGATCAACATGCACACGAGAGTCTCTGGCGGGGTAAAACCTGGGATTATGCCGCCCCGGAGCTGTTTAATGTGGGCAATCATGCACAGTATGATGAAACGACGGATCTCTACTCGCTGGCGCTGGTTATGTATGAAATGCTCACCGGTGAACCATATTTTAAAAGACGCGATCCGAAATTTATTCGTGAAGGGCGTATTGAGTGGATTACGACCCAGAGGAACCGTGTTGCCAACACATTGCGCCCAATTGTCCCCAGCTGTGCAGATGAACTGGCCGCAATTATCGAGGGCTGCACACAGTTCAATCCGGCCGACCGGAGCTACCGGAATGCCAGCGAGTTGTTTGGCACACTCCAACAGATCGTGTCCACCTGCGCTATTGCGGGGGAGGAGGAACATCCATGAGTACCTTGCTGCATACGCCACCCTTTGATGAGGGCATGCTCTCGGATCGTGGACGCCTCCGCGTTCAGAACGAGGACAGCTATGGTTCCTATCGTACGCAGGGCAACGAAATTGTCCCACTTCCATCGCAGACCCTCCTTGAGCGTAAAGGCTACCTCTATATTGTGGCTGATGGTCTGGGTGGGCATGAGTCTGGCGAAGTCGCCAGCGAACTGGCGGTGCGCCACATTCGTACCGCTTACTATGATGATCCAGAGGATAACCCGGAAGCCAGTTTGCGCCGTGCCATTGATGTGGCCAATCAGATTATCTATCTGAAAGCGCGTTCACAACTGCGTCCCGGCGGAAAAACGATGGGGACAACCGTGGTTTGTGCAGTCCTGCATGGTGGGGCGTTGACCATAGCCCATGTGGGGGATAGCCGGGCCTATCATATTCGTAACGGCCAGATTCTCTACCGTACTTCCGATCATGTCTGGTCTACCCTCCGGGCAGACCACCAGGCTGGGCAGGAAGGCCCACGGGGGAAACTTAGGCGTGCTGTTGGGGTTGAGGCGGCAGTTACATCCGATATCTCGACTCGCGACTGGCTCCCAGACGATAGTGTGTTGTTGTGTAGCGATGGGTTGCATAGTCTGGTGAGCGAAGATGTAATTGTCAAAATGCTAACCAGCTATCCGGCGTTACAGGCAGCGAAGGAGTTGGTGGATCGGGCTAATCAAGCAGGCGGGCGAGACAATATTACGGCGCTGGTTGTTATGCATCACCGTACAACCCGAACACGGACAGAACGGCAGGGCAGCAGAACAGGCGATACTGCGCAGCAGGTTTTTCAGGGCAAACTGGCACAGAGCGATGTACCAAGTAATCCCACACCGAAACAGGAGCCGCCAGCAGTGCCGGCAAACCAGTCAGAGGTACGGTCACCCAACCAGGATGCACCGGCACCATCAGTTCCTCGATCAAATGATCCCTATCAACCGGCGACAACACTTGAGACAACGCCATCAGTGGCAGATCCGCACAAGCCTTTAGCGAGATCGCTCTGGTTTGTGATAGGTGGGGGTATTGTGCTGGTGGTAGTGTTTCTGCTCATTATGGTTCTGATCCAGGGGCTAACCCGGGCTGGCTATGCCATTGGAGAGCAGACTCCTTCTGCGACAGCGACGCTTTTGACGGCAACTACCAGATCGACATCGCTGCCGACATCAACGCCTCACATGAATATTACAGCCACGCCAGGTGCAACAAATGTACCCATCAATGCCATTCCATCGCCCATATCGTCGTCGACACCAACGGTGCCTCCGTCACCAACGCCTCGCCGACCGTCGCCAACTGCCCAACAAGAAGCTGCCTCACCGGCTCCGGCAACATCCACACCGGAACTATCACCTGTGCCACCCACCCTGCCCCCAACGGCCGAGCCGTTGCTGGCGACTCCAACCGCCCCTCCCCCACCTCCAACGGAAGAACCGGGGATAGTTATGCCGAATCTCCTGGGATATGGAGAGAATCAGGCAAAAGAGATTCTCATCAGTCAGGGTATTTCAGGAGGGCAAATTATTGTTGATTACCAGGATCGCATGAGCATCGTTCAGAACCATCCCCAGCTTCAAAAATATTCCGATTATGCAGTGATCAGTACACAACCTCTTGCCGATCGGAGAATCATGCCCGGACAGAGTGTCGTTCTGGGGGTAATTTTAACAATCAGCGCACCTCCACCTGAACCAACCGTTTCACCGGCTGTGTCACAGGACGAGCCGTCACCTGAGCCAGCTCCCCCGCCGGAGATGTGAATTGCATGAGATAAAAACTGCTACAAAGCGACACCCAATGTACAGGCGGAGCCAGTACCGCGATATACCGGAATAGGATGTATTGCGCTCATTGTTCTGGGGATTGTTCTACTGCTGGTACTTTATGAATATAGCCCGTAAAACCCAGGTGCTTCTAGCCCTGGGATAAAAGGACTTCACATGCTTTAGCCGCTTTAGACGCACTTGTGTTCTATCCGGTTTTGTGCTACAATCGTAAATATGGGTAACATGCATAAATCCACATACCAGTATCGACTCTGGCCTACAAAAGGGCAGCAACGCTTGCTTGCGCAGCAGCTTGAGACATGCCGATGGGTCTATAACCAGACGCTTGCCGCCAGGCGTGATGCCTGGGAGGAACAACAGGAATCGCTTGGATTGTATGATACTATCAAGCTGCTCCCTGACTGGAAAGCAGAACGCCCGTCGTTGAAGAACGTCCATAGTCAAGTCCTTCAGAATGTACAGGTGCGGGTTGATCTGGCTTTCAAAGCATTCTTTCGTCGAGTTAAGGCCGGCGAAAAAGAGGTCGGGTATCCTCGATTTAAGGGCAAGGGACGCTATGACAGTATCATCTATCCGCAATATGGGAATGGGGCGAAACTGAATGGTGCAACCCTCATCCTGAGTAAAATCGGTTCCGTGAGAATCAACCTGCATCGTCCCATTGAAGGAACGATCAAGACCGTCACGCTGCGCTGTTCTGCGACGGGAAAGTGGTTTGTGTGCTTCTCTGTTGAGAAAGAATGCACCCAGCCAAAAGACGTACCAGAAGCAGCAGTCGGCGTTGAAACATTTGCCACCCTTTCGACTGGTGACGCCATCCCCAATCCTCGCTTTTTCCGTCGTGATGAAAAAGACCTGGTACGTGCGCAACGGAAATTGTCGAAAGAAGAAAAAGGAACGCCTGCACGCGCCAAACGGCGAAAGGTAGTCGCTCGTATTCACGAACGGATAGCGAACAGGCGTAAGAATGTTGCGCACCAGATCAGTCACAAACTGGTACATACGTTCGGCATGATTGTGTTTGAAGACGTGTCTATCACACGCATGATCAAGAATCACTGCCTGGCAAAAAGCATAGCTGATGCCGCCTGGAATCAACTGATAACGTACACACACTACAAAGCGGAAGAAGCTGGTCGGGTGTGTCTTCAGATTGATCCACGCGGCACCAGTCAACGCTGTAGCCGGTGCAAGACAACTGTTAAAAAAGGTTTGTCGGTGCGTGTGCATAGCTGTCCTGTTTGTGGGCTTCAGATCGATAGGGATCTGAATGCCGCGATAAATATACTGGCTGTGGGACGACACAGCCTGGGGGCACGTCCCTAGAAGCCCACTCCTTCGAGGATTGGGAGTAGTCACATGCCACATATCATTACCGGACATATTTCCCTCATAGATACCGGCATCAAAACCGTCCATTTTCTCGCGCTGTTCGCGCATGACCGTGAATACGTCTTCTTCAGTGTAGTTTGTCACTTTTGCAATGGCAATCAATACGTCCATCATATCAGCGATACGTTCACTCAGCGAAACGGTACTGTTTTCATCACGTAAACACGCATGTTCCGCATTGCATATCGGGTTGGCCGTCAACCGGCCTATGGTGCTGCGTCGTCTTCGGGCAAAGGATGCAGGTATGCGTTGTCCTGGAACATGAATAAGACCCGCCTCAGGGGGTTTGGTAGAGGTGTTCGGATTGCAGAACGCCCAATTCGAGTGCTCGGGCAACCGCCTCGCGGCGGCTGCCGACCCCAAGCTTGCTGTAGATATTGCTCGTGTGCTTCTTCACCGTATGCGCCGAGATGACCAGGCGCTGGGCAATCTCACCACCGGAGAGACGCATGGCGAGCAGCCGCAAAATCTCAACCTCGCGTTCCGTGAGCAACATCTGGTTGCCTGGCACTTGCGCTGCCGGCCGGGATAGAGACGGCATAACCAGTGGCGCTGGCACAACGGGTGGCAATTCCTGCGAGAAAGCAGACAGTATGTGGTTGATGTAGGCTGCGTGTGGATGTGCGTCCATGGCGAGTTGCCCCAGCATCTCCGCGACCTCGGCCCCGGCGTCGACAAAGGTACGCACACAACCACCGGGTGCTGCCCATTCAACGGCGTCGTTGAGGACGGAGAGTGCGCCCTGCGTATCTCCCTGCTGCCAGAGGGCAAGCGCCTGGAGTACCAGAATGCGGATCATCTGGAAGATGTTGTGGACGGATTCGGCGTCGCGCAGGCTGGTTTCCAGCAGGGCTGTCGCCGCCGACAGGCTCGCAGGCGTGCCGTGTGCAATCTGCAATTGCGCCCGGTCCAGGCGGGCGAGCTCAAACCAGGAGAGCGTGCCGCAGTACCGACCGGCATCGAGGGCTTCAATCTTTCGTATGGCTACCTCGCGCTGGCCCTGGAGCAGCGCCAGCCGCGCCTCACATGCCGTCGCCGTCTCGAACAACAAGATACTATTTGACTCCTCCACATGCGTCCGGGCCTGCTCGACATAGGCTTGTGCCTGATCTAGATCGCCCTGTGCCTGGCTGATCATGGCCAGCCCTGCCAGACTATCAACGATAATCCGTACGTTCGTACGATATGGATAGCGCATTGCCTGGGTAAAATACGCCGCGGCAGCAGCCAACTCGTTCCGCTCGTAGTGGGCGCGTGCGAGCAAATAGTATCCCCACGTATACCAGATGATCCCCTTCTGCGGATGTTCGGTGGCCAGCAGACGGGCAGTGCTAAGGACTTGATCCAGATTGCCAGCCAGGAGGTTGACGGTTGCCAGGGCAAGCAGAACAAAGTTGTGGCACACACCTGCCGGATCGGTGAACATCACGAGTTGATCGTGGAGGAAGCGTACCGCCACCGCGTATGCACCGCTGCCAGCAAGCGCAAACGCACGATACGTTATGGCATGCCCGTAGCTCCAGACGTGAGCCGGTGCGGTGTGCTGTAATGCACGCTCGGCGTGTTCCAGCGCGAGCGACATAGTGCCTTGCCAGTAGCACACGATGCTGTGCAACACTTCGATGGCACCATGCAACGCATACGCATCCTGTTCCGTCCACACCGGTGGATCACGCGCTAGAAGCGTTTCGGCCTGAGTGATACATGATGATGTCGCAGCAAGTTCCCAGCGGAGATAGTGTACATGCGCTTTTGCAACGAGTAAGGCTGGTTGGGCCTGCATGACCGCTTCGGGAATCAGCGCTAGCAGCGGCTCGCAGTAGCGATAGCCAGCAGTCCGGGTGGTCGGCTGGCGGAGCTGATGCAGAATAATTTGCGCAGCCTGGTCTGGCTGGTTGGCCCACAGCGCGTGCCGAACCGCCTCTTCGGACAAGTCCCAGGCGGCGAACCAGTGGCTGGCCTGCTGGTGCAGGCGGAGGAGGCGTGCTTCTTCCCACTCCACCCGCAGCTTATGCATGAGCAGGTCGCGGAAGAGATGATGGTAGCGATACCAGACTCGTTCGTTGTCAAGCGGAATGAGAAACAGGTTGTGCTGGTCGAGATACGCGAGGATGTCATGGCTCCGTATTGAAGGTTCGGATTCGAGCAGGGCATCGCCGAGCGACGCACAGAACCGTTCCGTAATGGCCGAAGCAAGCAAGAATTTCTGCACCTCGGGCGGCTGGTGGGCAAAGACCTCGTCCACCAGATACTCCATGATATAGCGATCCGTACCGCGCAACCCCTGCACCAGCGCAACCGGATCAGCGCTGGCTTGCAGCGAAATCTGGATCAGGTGCAGGCCGGCAATCCATCCCTCGGTGCGTTCGTAGAGTGTTGCGATGTCCACCTGCTGTCGATCGAGTGCCGGATCGCACGCAAGGAACTGGCTGACTTCTGCCAACGTAAAGCGCAGATCTACGGCGCGGAGTTCGACGAGCCTGCGCTGCAGGCGCAACCGCCCCAGTGACCAGGGGGGATCAATCCGGCTCGACACGACGAGATGCATCGTATCGGGCAGATGACCGATCAGGTGAAAGATCTCCTGGTGCAGCGCCTGCGCGTTCATCGTGTGGTAGTCGTCCAATACAAGCACCAGTCGCTGCGGCAATTCCATCAGATCTTTGATCAGCGTATCGGTCACCTGGCGCAGCGGCGGCAACCGATTACCGCCCAGCAGGCTGAGCGTGGCAGCGCAGGCATCGGGCAGCACTGTGCGAATAGCAGCCACGAAGTAGGCAAAGAAGCGCTCCGGGTCGGCATCATCTGCATTGAGGGACAGCCACGCAACCGGTTCCGCTCGCCCGGCAAGCCACTGGCTGATCAGGGTCGTTTTGCCGAAACCAGCCGGCGCAATCACCAATGTCAGGCTGCGGTGCGGATGCGTGTTCAGCAGGTCTTCCAGGCGTGGGCGCTGCACCCAGTCAGGGTCAAGACGCGGACGGTGAAGCCTGGTGGGCAGGAGCAAGGCCGTCGCTACTTCCATAACTGTCTCCCCGCAGAACCAGGTTGCACCAGGTAACATGGCCCGTTAGCAGCGTATGCTGCCATGGCCCCACACCTATGCTATGCGATTGCAGCGTGTACAAGCGTATTGAAAAAATAGGTAAAAACAGGGCAATGTATTTTAATATAACACATGTCCGGGTCGTTCACAACCAGTGAATCGCCCGCACACCGGTTACATGCGTATGACATGACCCACAAGTGGGGCATGCGGGGGCCTCCGGCCCCATAAAAAAGTGTTTTCGGTTTGGTGTGGCGGCTTTGCCGCCACACCAAACCGAAAACACTATAATCTCGGCGGGGCGCAGCCCCGCCCATACCTGTTGAGGACGGTGAACTGCCCTCTCTACCGCATTCTGAAACCATGTCTAAGGAAAAGAAGATACCTCGATTCTACTACTTTTCGGGTGATGCGCAAGCAGGCTATGCCAGTTATGCTGTTCCTACCATCACCTGACCTATTGAACTGACACATGTGGCGTGACGAGATGTGTAAGCGGCGTCTAGACGCTGGCGACACGAAATGGATAACCGC
>RRYU01001163.1_pt1:32500-85813 | contig 85813 bp, 76 predicted proteins | sample 2162651 | NCBI WGS metagenome assembly RRYU01 (sample SAMN10267283, study PRJNA491782) | microbial mat metagenome | isolation source: biomat in the production well | place: Japan: Minami-Kanto gas field, natural gas well KTG3 | collected 2017-06 | reverse complement strand
CCCCCTATTCACCGACCGGCGGTCTTGCGGTCCTGTATGGCAATCTTGCACCCGACGGTGCCGTAGTCAAAACAGGCGCTGTCAGCCCATCTATGATGAAACATACCGGTCCGGCGAAAATCTTCGAATGTCAGGATGATGCAATCAAAGGCATTATGGAGGGAGAGGTCGTCTCCGGAGATGTCGTCATCATCCGTTATGAAGGACCCAAAGGGGGACCGGGCATGCCTGAAATGCTCTCGCCCACAAGCGCGATTATGGGCAGAGGACTTGGCGACAGCGTTGCCCTCATTACCGACGGGCGGTTCTCGGGAGGATCCAGAGGAGCCTGTGTAGGGCACGTCTCTCCTGAAGCAGCTGAAAGGGGCCCGATCGCTGCTGTTGAAAACGGGGATCTGGTCACCATCGATATACCGAACCGGACTATCTCGGTCGACCTTTCTGACGATATCATAGAACAGCGCCTGGCCGTTCTGCCCTGTTTTGAACCCAAAGTAAAAAAAGGATATCTGGCCCGCTACGCTCAAATGGTAACATCAGCAAATACAGGGGCGATACTCAAAAATCCAGCTATTAATCATTAAATATCCGACCCATGGTTACATCCGGCCAAACAATGAACGGCTCTGAAATATTTTTCGAATGCCTCCGACGGGAACATGTCGAGTATATTTTCGGCTATCCAGGCGGGGCCCTGCTGAAAGTCTATGAAACCCTCTATGATGTCAAGGACATCAAACACATTCTTGTTCGTCATGAGCAAGGCGCGACCCATATGGCAGAAGGGTATGCCCGTGCCACAGGAAAACCGGGTATCGTACTGGTCACCTCGGGTCCCGGAGCCACCAATACGGTTACCGGCATTACCAACGCCTATATGGACTCATCTCCGATGGTCGTTTTCACCGGTCAGGTACCGAGCAATCTTATCGGCAATGATGCTTTTCAGGAAGCCGATATCGTCGGGATCACCCGGCCGATTACGAAACACAATTTCCTGGTCAAGGATGTCAAGGACCTCGCTCTGACAATCAGAAAAGCATTTTATCTGGCAACGCATGGGAGGCCGGGTCCGGTTCTCGTTGATCTGCCCAAAGATGTCATGAATTCCGAATGCGTCTTCAACTGGCCTGAAACAATTGATATCAGGGGCTTCAAGCCGACAATCAAAACCCATGAAAACCAGGTCAGAAAAGCAGCAAAAATCATTGCCAAAGCAAAAAAACCATTGCTGTACGTCGGAGGCGGCGTAATCGCTGCCGAAGCATCGGAAGCATTGAGAAAACTCGCGATCGAGCAGAACATACCCGTAACCATGACACTGCAGGGACTGGGCGCGTTTCCCGCCAACGATCCGCTCAGCATGGGAATGCTTGGCATGCACGGAACCTACTGGGCAAACCAGGCGGTCAACAACTGCGACCTGCTGATATCGGTCGGTGCCCGTTTTGACGACAGGGTAACGGGAAAAACAGAGACATTCGCAACGCACGCATACAAAATTCATAACGACATCGATCCGACCAATATCGATAAAAATATCAAGGTCGATCTTCCTGTCGTCGGGGATGCAAAACAGTTCCTTGAAGGCATACTTGAATCACTCCCGAAAACAAAAGAGAACCGCCAGCCCTGGCTGGATCAGATCGAACAGTGGCGATCGCAGTGTCCGCTCACCTATAGCATCGACGAAAATTCGCTGAAAACTGAATTTGTCATCGAAGAGGTTTCACGACAGACTGACGGCGGAGCGGTTGTCACTACCGATGTCGGTCAGCACCAGATGTGGACAACCCAGTATTATTCATTCAGAAACCCGAGGTCTATTCTGACCAGCGGCGGTCTGGGTACGATGGGTTACGGGCTGCCGGCGGCAATAGGTGCTGCTTTCGGCGTTCATGACAGACCGATCGTGCTCTTCTGCGGTGACGGCGGGTTCATGATGAACGTTCAGGAGCTCGTCACCGCTGTCTACTACAAGCTTCCTGTCAAAATATTCCTGATCAACAACAATTTTCTCGGCATGGTCCGCCAGTGGCAGGAGCTGTTTCATCAGGAAAAATATTCCTTTACCGACCTTGCTGACAGCAATCCTGATTTTGTCAAGGTTGTCGAAGCATTCGGCTGCAAAGCACAAAGAGCGGAAAACGCAGAGGAAGCCAGACAGGCGATCAGCGAAGCGCTCGCATACAATGAAGGCCCGTTCTTCGTTGAATTCCGTGTAGTCAAAAAAGATATGGTTTTTCCGATGGTTCCTGCAGGCGCATCGATTTCAGACATGCTTCTTGACAGGCTGAATCCCAAAACAATGGTTTAAGAGAGCTGCTATGAAACATATTATCTCGGTACTGGTTGAAAACAAGTTCGGTACACTCAACAGGGTTGCTGCCATGTTCAGCGCACGCGGCTTCAATCTCGAAAGCATATCCATCGGTGAAACCGAAGACAGCGAAATTTCGAGAATGACCATTATAACAAAAGGCGACGACAGCATCATCAGTCAGATCCTCAAACAGCTCAATCGGCTTATCGATACCATCAAGGTCACCGACCTTACGCATCAGCCTCACCTGTCACGAGAACTGCTCCTGATGACACTGAAACTCGGCAAAAGCTCACAACATGAGATTTTCGAGCTCATCAACGTTTTTAAGGGAAAAGTCGTGGATATAAAACAAAAATCCATTACTATTGAGGTCGTTGGTTCGCCAGATAAAATCAATACAAGCATTGACATGTTCAGGCCGTTCGGCATCAAGGAGATAGCCCGTTCCGGCACGGTTGCCCTGCACCGCGGGGAGAACTGAACGGGTTATTCTTTTCATTATATCACATCTCGTAACATTAAAGATAGATCACATGAATGTCTACTATGAGCAGGATGCAGATTTAAAGCACTTGCAAGGAAAAAATATCGCTGTTCTCGGATACGGCAGCCAGGGTCATGCCCATGCGCTCAACCTGAAAGAGAGCGGCCTGAACGTCTGCGTCGGCCTGCGCCCCGACAGTTCTTCATGCGCGAAAGCAAGAGAAGCCGGCCTGGAAGTCAATACCATCGCCGATGCTGTCAAATGGGCGGATATCATCATGATTCTTCTCCCCGACCAGTACCAGAAAACGATTTACGAAGAGGAAATCGCTCCGAATCTTGAAACCGGCAACACGCTCGCATTTGCTCACGGCTTTAATATTCATTACAAGCAGATCGTTCCTCCTGCAACGGTCAACGTCATTATGATCGCCCCGAAAAGCCCGGGCCATCTGGTTCGCCGCACCTTCACGGAAGGCAATGGCGTTCCCTGCCTGATTGCTGTCCACCAGGATTATACCGGCAATGCGAAAGAGCAGGCGCTTGCATGGGCAAAAGGTCTCGGCGGGGCAAAAGCAGGCGTCATTGAAACAACCATCAAGGACGAAACCGAAACCGATCTTTTCGGCGAACAGGCGGTCCTGTGCGGCGGTTCTGCAGAATTGATCAAGGCAGGCTTCGAAACGCTGGTTGAAGCGGGCTACCCTGAAGAGCTGGCATATTTCGAATGTCTGCATGAGCTCAAGCTGATCGTCGATCTCTACTATGAAGGCGGCCTTTCACGTATGAACTATTCAGTCAGCGATACCGCGGAGTACGGCGGCATGACCCGGGGCCCTCGCCTCATCACACCTGCAGTCAAAGCTGAAATGAAAAAAATTCTCGAGGAAGTGCAGGATGGCAGGTTCGCAAAAGAGTTCATTGACGAATGCAATTCCGGCTACAATAACCTTACAAGGCTTCGTGAATCAAATACGAACCACCCCATCGAAAAAGTCGGGGCAAAACTCCGCAACATGATGAGCTGGCTCATTAAAAAATAAGTGATCAAGCATGTTCAAGATTGTCTCTATACCCGGCGACGGGATTGGACCGGAAGTGGTAGCAAGTGCCATCCGGGTAATCAATACGCTTGCTGAACAGCATGGCCTTGACATAGCAATCGAGGAGCACCTTTTCGGAGGTGCATCCTACGATGTTCACGGTGAAATGCTGACTGAAGAAACCCTCACGGCATGCAGGAACTGCGACGCCGTGCTTCTCGGCGCAGTCGGAGGGCCGAAATGGGAAAACCTTCCCCATGAAAAAAAACCGGAAGCCGCACTGCTGAGAATCCGCAAGGAACTCGGACTTTTTGCCAATTTCAGACCGGCAAAAGTCTATGATGCGCTGGTCAATGCCTCGTCGCTCAAGCCTGAAATCCTTGCAGGAACTGATTTCATGGTTATCAGAGAGCTGACCGGCGGGATCTACTTCGGAGAGCCGAGAGGATACGATGAGACAAGAGGCTGGAACACGATGGTCTATGAGCACTATGAAGTAGAGCGCATTGCCCGTCTTGCCTTTGATGCTGCCATGAAACGAAAGAAAAGACTTGTCTCGATCGACAAAGCCAATGTGCTCGAGTCTTCGCAGTTCTGGAGAAACATCGTTCATGAGGTTCATAAGGACTTCCCCGAGGTCGAGCTCGTCGACATGTATGTCGACAATGCAGCCATGCAGATCGTCCGTAATCCGAAACAGTTCGATGTGATCGTCACCAAGAATCTTTTCGGCGACATCCTCAGCGATATCTCCGGCATGATAACCGGAAGCCTCGGAATGCTTCCGTCGGCAAGTATCGGTTCGAGCCATGCGCTCTATGAGCCGATTCACGGCAGTGCTCCGGATATAGCCGGACAGAACAAGGCAAACCCGATCGCCACGATCGCGTCTGCAGCCATGATGTTCGAGCACAGCTTCTGCATGAAAAACATCGCGGATGACATCTACGAGGCCATCGAAAAAACGCTGGCTTCAGGATTGAGAACTGCAGATATTGCTAACCCGGGAGACCGGATCGTTTCAACAACTGAGATGACCGATGCTATTGTAGCAAACCTTCAGGCATCATAACAAGGAACGCTGGAGAATGAACCAGAAAGAAAAGGTTCTGATATTCGATACAACATTACGCGACGGTGAGCAATCTCCCGGAGCGTCATTGAACGTTCAGGAAAAGATTGAGATTGCCAGACAGCTTGAGAAACTCAATGTCGATGTAATCGAGGCCGGTTTTCCGGCCTCATCCCCTCTTCAGCTGGAAGCTGTTCAGCGGGTAAGCGACGAGTCAACAAAAATTGTAGCAGCTCTCGCCCGTGCGGTCGAACACGATATCAGCGCTGCATGGAAAGCGCTTCAGGGTGGACGTCATCCCCGCATCCACACCTTTATCAGCACATCGGATATTCATATCATGGGCAAGTTCGGCCATGAACGCTACGGGGCGTCACTGGCTGAAAAACAAAAGACGATACTGCGGATGGCCGTCGATGCAGTCCGGTATGCAAAAACGTTCTGTCAGGATATCGAGTTCTCGGCCGAAGATGCTGGACGGACCGACCCGGTCTATCTTGCAGAAATCATCGAAGCAGTGATCGATGCCGGCGCAACAACCGTCAATATTCCCGATACGACCGGCTATACGTGGCCATCGGAATTCGGAAAAAAAATTGCGGACCTCAAACAGCGTGTAGCCAATATCGATCAGGCTGTCATCAGCGTTCACTGCCATAACGATCTCGGGCTTGCGGTCGCAAATACTCTCAGTGCTATTGAAAACGGCGCCCGACAGGCTGAATGTTCGATTAACGGGATTGGAGAACGGGCCGGCAACGCTTCGCTGGAGGAAATCGTAATGGCCCTCAAGGTTCGAGGTGATCTGCATGGCTACACTACCGGGATCACCACCGAGGAGATCTACAACACCAGCAGAATGGTATCATCGTTTACCGGCATTGTCGTCCAGCCAAATAAAGCCATTGTCGGAGACAACGCTTTTTCACATGAATCAGGAATTCATCAGGACGGCATGCTCAAAAACCGTCAGACTTATGAGGTTATGACCCCTCAGTCTGTCGGAGTTCCTGAAACCCATATCGTTTTAGGACGTCACTCCGGCAAACACGGTCTTCAGTCACGCCTGCAAGCCCTGGGCTACAAAGTGATCGGTGCTGAGCTTGATAGCGTCTACCAGAGATTTCTCGGCGTTGCCGACAAGAAAAAAGAAATTTATGATGATGATCTCAGAGTGCTCATGGGGGACGAACTCAACCGCCCCGCTGAACCGATCGAACTTGATTATCTGCACATCAACAGCGGAACTGCCTCAATACCTACCGCTACGGTTCGCATTAAAAGCCGGGGCAGAACCTATGAAGAATCATCGACGGGAGACGGTCCGGTAGACGCCTGCTTCAGAGCCATTGAACGGGCACTGAAACTTGATTCACTCCTTAACTCCTACTCGGTGCGATCAACGACAGCAGGAAGACAGGCTCTCGGCGAAGCCACTGTCCGGCTCAAGGACGGGGATCGTTATTATACAGGCAGGGGCGTTTCCACCGATATTATTGAAGCAAGCGCAAAAGCGTACCTGCAGGCACTCAGCCTTCATGAAGGCTCCTTGCTAAACGACAACAACAATTCAATCGATAACGGGATATAATACAGATCATGGCACAAACAATAACGCAGAAAATTCTGGCCAGAGCTGCCAATCGAAAATTTGTCAACGCAGGAGAGAATGTCTGGCTCAATGTCGATATTCTCCTCACGCATGATGTTTGCGGTCCACCGACGTTCGACATTTTCAAAGAAAAATTCGGCCCGGATGCAAAAGTGTGGGACCCTGAAAAAGTCGTTGTCCTGCCTGATCATTACATTTTCACCGAAAACGAACACGCACGCCGTAATATCGATCTTCTGCGCACATTCGCCGCAGAACAGCAGCTCCCGAACTATTACGATGTCGGCTCGGACCGCTACAAGGGTGTCTGCCATGTCGCGCTTGCCCAGGAAGGGTTCAACCTTCCTGGCACCGTCCTCTTCGGCACCGACTCCCATACCTGTACATCGGGTGCGTTCGGTATGTTCGGGACCGGCATCGGCAACACCGATGCGGCATTCATTCTCGGCACAGGAAAACTCTGGGAAAAAGTACCCGAGTCAATGAAATTTGTCTTTGAAGGCAGCATGCCGGAATATCTCACCGCCAAAGACCTTATTCTTCAGATCCTCGGCGATATCGGTACCGACGGTGCGACTTACAGGGCAATGGAATTTGACGGTTCAGCTGTTTACCAGCTTCCGGTCGAGGAACGCATGACCCTTACCAATATGGCGATCGAAGCCGGCGGCATGAACGGCATCATCGCGGCTGACGAGGTTACCGAAGCCTATGTCAGAGCAAGAAGCAATAAACCATATGAAATTTTCCATAGCGACCCGGATGCCGTCTATCATAGTATCTACCGCTATAATGTCGAGGAACTCGAGCCTGTCGTAGCCCAGCCGCACAGCCCGGATAACCGGGCTACGGTCAGAAGCGTTCAGGGCACGAAAATCACCAAATCCTACATCGGCTCGTGCACAGGCGGTAAACTCTCTGATTTCAAAATGGCCGCAAAAATCCTCAACGGCCAGCAGGTATCGGTGCAGACCAACATTGTTCCGGCGACCGTTGAAGTTGCAAGAAGCCTGGAAACGGAACAGTATGAAGGAAAATCCATTCGCCGGATTCTGGAGGATGCAGGCTGTACCATCGCACAGCCATCCTGTGCGGCATGCCTTGGAGGGCCAGCAGACACCTTCGGCCGATCGGAAGACAATGACCTGGTCGTGTCGACCACCAACAGAAACTTCCCCGGGCGCATGGGAAGCAAAAAAGCAGGGGTCTATCTTGCATCTCCGCTGACTGCAGCGGCCTCAGCAATCACCGGAAAGCTTACCGATCCAAGAGAGTTTCTCTCTTAAGGAGCCCTTCAGCATCTAACGAACTCTGAACGAATACACGATTATGGATACCATCATACAAGGAAAAGCCTACGTGCTGGGCAAAAACATCGATACAGATCAGATCATTCCCGCAGAGCACCTCGTCTACAGTCTCTCTGACCCTGAAGAGGTCAGACTCTATGGGAAATACGCACTTTCCGGGGTTCCCATTGCAGAAGCAGGTCTTCCGGAAGGCAATCTTGCGTTTGTCGAAGACAACCGTTTCGAATCGGATTATGCGATCATCATCGCCGGTCCGAATTTCGGCTGCGGCTCATCGAGGGAACATGCGCCGTTTGCACTTCAGGTCGCCGGCGTCAAGGCAATAGTAGCTGAATCCTATGCAAGAATTTTCTATCGAAACTGTGTCGATGGCGGATTTGTGGTCCCTTATGAGACCGCTGAACAGCTCAACAAAACGGTTCTGACCGGAGACGAGCTGGAAATCAACGTTGAAAACAATACGATCACCAACCTGACACAAAACATCACTTACAACCTGAAGCCGCTTGGAGATGTATTGAACATCGTCAAGGCAGGCGGCATTTTTGCCTATGCCAGACAGGAAAACCTCATGGCCTGAAGATGATATGAAGGAAAGAAACGCAATCGAACTCTATGACACGACGCTCCGGGACGGAACCCAGGGTGAAAAAATCAACCTCTCCGTACAGGACAAGCTGCTCATTGCCGAGAAACTCGATGAGTTCGGTGCCGACTATATAGAAGGAGGATGGCCCAGCAGCAACCCGAAAGATGAAGAGTTTTTCCGCAAAGCGCTCGGACTGCGGCTGAACAATGCCAGAATCTGCGCATTCGGCTCAACAGCCAGAAAACCGGACAACATTGTCAACGATCCGAATCTCACCGGCCTCCTTGCTTCAGAAACACCGGTCATTACTATATTCGGAAAAACCTGGAAAGCACACTCTGCAGTAGGCCTTGGGCTGAGTGATGAAGAAAACGCCGAGCTTATCTATCGTTCCGTCGAACATCTGAAAAAGGAAGGACGTGAAGTGCTCTTTGATGCAGAACATTTCTTCGATGGCTACAAAGACAATCCGGCATTTGCCATCAAAATGCTGCTCTCGGCGGAAGAAGCCGGAGCAGATCGTCTTGTACTGTGCGATACGAATGGAGGAACCCTCCCGAATGAAATCCATGAAATTGTCCGGCAGGTAGCCTCTTCGACATCCGTACCGCTGGGAATTCATACGCATAATGACGGCGATCTTGCTGTAGCTAACGCCCTGGAAGCTCTCCGGGCGGGCGCGACGCACGTCCAGGGAACCATCAACGGCATCGGTGAACGATGCGGCAATGCCAATCTCATCAGTATCATTCCCAATGTCATTCTGAAAATGAACGGCAGATTCTGCCATAAGCTGCAGCTCAACCAGTTGACACCGCTTTCCAAGTTTGTCTACGAGATCCTGAACATGCCTTCTGATAACCGGGCTCCATTTGTCGGACGCTCGGCATTCGCCCATAAAGGCGGTATTCATGTCAGCGCCGTCCTCAAAGAAAGTTCGCTCTATGAACACATCGACCCGACAACGGTCGGTAATCGTCAGAGAGTGCTTGTATCGGAGCTTGCAGGCCAAAGCAATATCCGATACAAGGCAAAAGAGCTGGGCATAGAGCTCCCTGCCGACAATGCCGCACTCTTTAAAACCCTTGTTCAGCGCATTAAAACGCTTGAACACCAGGGATTCCAGTTTGATGTCGCTGAAGCATCGTTTGAACTGCTTCTCCGCCATGAAATGGGCCAGTTCAAACCATTTTTCGAGGTACTCGAATCCAAGGTTCACATCGAGTCGGGCAAAAACAGGGAAGCCGTCGACAGAGCTGTCCTGAAAATCGAGGTTCATGACGACATCGAACTGACTGCAGCAGACGGCGACGGTCCGGTCAATGCCCTGGACAAGGCAATGAGAAAATCGCTCCGCGGATTTTATCCGGAAATCCGCAATATGCGCCTTATTGATTACAAGGTCCGGGTACTGGAAGAAAAAAAAGGCACCAGCGCAAAGGTCCGAGTGCTTATCGAATCCAGTGACGGCCAGAACTCGTGGTCGACTGTCGGCGTCTCTCCCAATATCATCGACGCAAGCCTTCAGGCGCTGAGCGACAGCATCAACTATTACCTGTTCAATTTCAGAACAGTGCAATAAAGCATTTCTGCGCCCTGAAAATCACCTGCTGAACATCCCTCCTACATGGCCTGTGGGAGGGGCCGGCAGGACCGGTCGATGTGATCCATCACAAAACGATCATGCTCCCCTGCGCTGCTCCCCTATCGGATTTCTCCGGCCGCTGCCATCACATCGTTCCTCATACCTGAACCAAACCGGCCTGAACCGGATCGCTCATGATGCGCACAAAAAACACCCTTATTACGTTTTTTTCTCTTTTGCAAACCACAACTTTTTCTTATGTTATCACAGAACAAACACATAAGCATATCCCCATCTGCCCCCGCAAGACATGCGCATTCATGACCTTGACCCTGAAAACCGGCCGAGGGAACGTTTCCTCCGCTCTGGAGCTGCCGCACTCAGTTCAGCTGAACTCATGGCCCTTATCCTCAAAACGGGGACAAAAAAGCATAACATTATAGAGACCTGCCAGGAGATACTCTCACTGCACAGCCTGGACAAGCTTGCCGATCTCTCACTGGGAGAACTTCAGAAAATCAATGGAATCGGGCCGGCAAAAGCAATGCAGATCATAGCTGTATTCGAGCTTCAACGAAGAATACACTACTTGCGGAACACCAATAAAAAAATCCGTTCAGCAAGGGATGTGTTTGAATATATGCAGGGAAGAGTGCCTGATGAGATGCGTGAGCACCTTTTTCTTCTGAACCTTAACACGAAAAACCAGATTATCCGGCATGACATTATTTCAGTCGGAACGCTGAACGCGTCACTGATTCATCCCAGGGAAATCTTTAAACAGGCCATTAGGGAAAGCGCCCATGCCATCATTCTCGTGCACAATCATCCGTCAGGCGATGTTGAAGCGAGTAATGCAGATAAACAGGTTACATCAGTGATCAAAAAGGCCGGAGCCCTTCTGCAGATTGAACTGCTCGACCACGTCATTATCGGACGAGAATCCTATTTCAGCTTCAGAGAGCACTCGCTTCTGGCATAACAAAGAAAGCTTCAGCATGCAAGCCGGTCTTTCACCCTGCTTCCGGAAGAGGGAATACTGCGGCCAGGGCGGAAGAAACTGGATAATTGACAAAGGCTGATATCAGGACTAACCGTCTGACGATTATTGCGGTCTGTCGGTCTGACCGGAAGGAGATATTCTCATCTCAGCCGGAAAAGAGGGCTGCTCGGGACCACTGCCTCCGGAAAGCTCTTGCACATTCTTTGCCTGGAGGCCTTTCTGAGTCTGATCCAGTTCAAATTCAACATCTGAATCCTGATTGAGAACCTTGAAGGCCTGATCAGAAACAATCGCCGAAAAATGAACAAAAATATCCTCTCCCCCTTCAGGGTTGAGAATAAAACCGTATCCCTTTTTGCCGTCAAACCATTTAACTTTACTTTTAATTGGCATCTTCAGTGCAGGGAATTTATCTTTTTGAATTCTTATACAGAGCAGGGGGCTTGTATATCGTGTGTCACTATAAATATACGTTAAATGTGAAGACACAGCAAGGTATCGTCTTTTTTTTTCGATGTAAATACAGCGATTCAGCAGAAAAAAACCCTATCGAAAGCAAAAAGACGGCCGCGATGTTCTGAAAACCTTCCACATTCCGCACAAAAGGCAGCACTCCTGACCCGGAGGGGAGGAACGATGTTGTCGACATCAAGCCTCAACGTTTCACGCAATGCACATCATTATCACTATTTATCGTTGTCATGAAAGATATCATCATCATCACCGGAGCAGGCAAAGGAATCGGACGGGCCATCGCAATTGATTTTGCTCAGCGCGCCGCACAGAATGAACAGTTTCATCCCGTACTTGTCCTCTCATCAAGAACAGCAGGCGATCTGGAAGAGGTAGCAGGACTCTGTCAGGACATTGGAACAGAAACAATGATCGCCGAAACCGACATTGCCGACCCGAAAGCGACAGAAACCCTTGTCAGCATGACCATGGAGAAATTCGGTCGTATCGACTGCCTGGTCAACAATGCCGGCGTTGGAAGATTCAAGGCGCTGACAGAGATTACAGAAGAAGATTTTGATTATACCATGAATGTCAATGCAAAAGGGACATTTTTCCTGACGCAGAAGGTCTTTCCGATCATGCAGCAGCAACGCTCCGGCCATATCGTTTTCATCAGTTCGATCGCGGCAGAAACGGCTTTCAAAAGTTCGTCGGTGTATTCAATGTCAAAATTCGCGCAGAACGGCCTGATCGCATCGCTCAGGCTCTATGCCAGGGAGTGCAATGTACGGGTCACCAACGTCATGCCAGGAGCGGTCTATACGCCGATGTGGGGGGAAAGCGGTGAACACTTCAAAGATGTCATGATGATGCCTGAAGACATTGCCTCGGCAACCGTCGGAGCCTATCTGCAGCCGGAGAGAACATGTATTGAAGAAATCGTCGTCCGTCCGACAGGAGGCGATATCAACAGCTGACCACCCGAAACCGTCTCCGGCTGCCGCTGCAGACGGCCCGGCATGCACACATTTTACCTTTTGACTTTTGTCTTTTGACTTTATCTTGGCTGACAGCATTTCTACGCAATCAACTTAATTTTCATATCACGATGAGCCTGAAAGAACGTATCAATACCGATCTCAAAGAAGCAATGAAGAGTGGCGAAAAAAACCGCCTGAACGCAATCCGCTCCATCAGAGCGGCCCTTCTTGAAAAAGAGGTCTCTATCCGGGTCGGAGGGAAAGCCGAACTGACAGACGAGCAGGAGATTGAAGTCATCATGAGCCTCGCAAAAAAGCGAAAGGACTCCATCCAGCAGTATATCGATGCCAATCGCCCTGAACTTGCCGAAACAGAAAAAGCTGAGCTGGCTATACTCGAAACCTATCTGCCGGAACAGATGTCACATGAGGAAGTGCAGGATGCTGTCATGACGATCATCGCTGCAACCGGCGCGTCATCCATGAAAGATATGGGCAAAGTTATGGGCGCTGCCATGAAAGAACTCAAAGGCAAAGCCGACGGCGGCACAGTACAGGAAATCGTCAAATCAGCACTCTCTGCTTAATTAAACCGCACCTCATGCTTGACATCAATTTCATCCGTCAAAACCCTGAAAAGGTCAGCCGCATGCTGGAACAACGCCGGCAGCGGGAAGATATTGAAAAACTCAATCAGCTTCTGGACTCTGATGTCCGCAGAAGAACAATGGTACAGCGAAGCGATGAGCTCAAAGCCATTCGAAACAAAGTCTCCAGGGAAATTGCCGTCATTAAACGTTCCGGACAGGGCTCAGCCGAAGATCTTATCATGCAGATGAAAACCGTCGCTGACGAAATCTCAGGCATGGACGACATCCTGAAAGAGCTCGAAACCGACATAGAGGAGCTGCTTCTTTCCTTGCCGAACAAACTGCACGACGATGTGCCGGAAGGCAGCTCAGCTGACGATAATCAGATCTACAGAGAAAAGGTTTCGTTCAGTCATGAACTCGATTTCCCGCTCAAAAATCATCTCGACCTCGGCAGAGACCTAGGAATCCTTGACTTCGAACGCGGAGCAAAAATCACCGGGGCAGGCTTCCCGGTCTATACCGGTAAAGGCGCCCGGCTGGAAAGAGCGCTGATTAATTTCATGCTCGACCAGCACACATCAAATAACGGATACACTGAAATCCTCCCCCCCCTGTTTGTCAACCGCGATTCCCTGCGGGGCACAGGACAATGGCCGAAATTTGCCGACCAGGTCTACTACATGAACGAGGATAATCTCTATGCCATTCCTACAGCCGAAGTACCAGTGACCAATATGCACCGCGATGAGATCCTTGACGGATCAGATCTCCCGGTGGCATATACGGCCTATACCCCATGTTTCCGGCGTGAAGCAGGCAGCTATGGAAAAGACACCAGGGGATTTCTGAGGGTCCATCAGTTCAACAAGGTTGAACTGGTCCGCTACACGACACCGGAGTCATCGTATGAAGCGCTTGAAGCAATACTGTCCCATGCAGAAGGAATCCTTCAAGCCCTTAAGATCCCTTACCGGGTGCTCCTCCTCTGCAGCGGAGACATCAGCGCCAATGCAACCAAATGCTATGACATTGAAGTATGGGCACCAGGTGAAGAAAAGTTTCTCGAAGCATCGAGCTGCTCAAATTTCGAAGACTATCAGGCAAGAAGGGCAAACATCCGATACAGGCCCGAAGATGGAGGAAAGCCGGCATATGTACACACGCTCAACGGCTCAGGACTTGCAACATCGAGGCTCATGGTCGCCCTGATGGAAAACTACCAGACCCCTGAAGGGCACATCAGAATCCCGGAGGCGCTCCAGTCCTATACCGGCTTCAGCATCATCGATCAGGCAGCAGAATAATTGCCGGAAGCTGTCCGTTCCTTGAACTGGCTTACCATGGTACTGACCTCTTCGGTAAGAATGAGAAATGCATCATGCCCGTATGGCTCGCGGAGATACCCGATTGATGAACCGGGTATCATTTCCGCGAGTTCTTCCTGCTCTTCGGGAGGATAGAGCACATCGGACGAGATTGAAAGAATAGCCACAGGCACCCGTATAGCACCCAAAGCCGCTTCATAACTCTCCCTTCCGCGCCCGAGATCGTGCATATCCATTGCTCTGGTCAGCACGATATAGGTATTGGCGTCAAACCGTCTGACAAGCTTGTCTCCCTGATAATGGAGATAGCTTTCGGCATCAAACAGCTTGTCGTCTTTTCTTTTCCGACCGAACCGCTCCTGAAAATTCTCGAAACTCCTGTAGGTGCACATAGCCATCATTCTTGCTGCGCCAAGGCCTCCCGCCGGCTGACAAAGCGGATCATACCATCCGCCATTCCAGTCCCGGTCGGCCATAATTGCGCTTCGCTGCGCTTCACTCTGAGCGATGCACCATGCAGAATGACGTCCTGAAATACCCATCGGCATAAGAGCCTGCACCATTTCCGGATACAAGCATCCCCATTCAAGCACCTGCATACCTCCAAGCGATGCTCCGACAACCAGGCTGAGCTGTTCGATGCCAAGCTCATCAAGCAAAAGTCGCTGGAGATGCACCATATCACGAATGGTAATAGCAGGAAAATCAGGTCCGTAGTGCCTGCCGCTCTCAGGATTAGGAGAAAGCGGGCCAGTCGTACCGTAACAGCTTCCGAGCACATTGCTGCAGATAACAAAATCACGGTCGGGGTCAAACGCACGTCCCTTGCCGAACATGCCCGGCCACCACTCGTCTGCATCAGCCGAACCGGTCAGAGCATGGCAGATAAGAATGGCGTTACTGCGTTCGCGGTTCAGGGTGCCCCATGTCCTGTAGGCAACGGTAACTTCGGGCAGTACCCCGCCGAGTTCCAGCATGAAGGGATGACGCGAAACAAAAAAAGCTGTATTGTCGGATATTATTCTGATGTAGTTCATACACAATTACTGCTGTTGTGAAAATGCCTGATCGAAATCCTCCTGTATATCGTCAATATGTTCAATGCCGACCGATACCCTGATCATGTCACTGCTGACTCCAGCGGCAAGCTGTTCATCAGCGGACAACTGCTGATGGGTGGTGGAAGCAGGATGAATAACCAGTGTTTTGGCATCACCCACATTGGCAAGGTGGCTCGCCAGGCGAACAGAATCGATAAAACGCACCGCGCCCTCATAACCCGACTTCAAGCCGAAAGTCAGAACGCAGCCGTACCCATGCTGGAGATATTTCACTGCAGACGAATGGGTCGGGTGGCTGCTCAGCCCCGGATAATTGACCCATGCTACAGCAGGATGATCAACAAGCCACCTGGCAAGCGACATCGTATTGTCGGCATGGCGTTGCACCCTGAGCGACAGGGTTTCGAGACCCTGAAGGAGCAGAAATGAGTTAAACGGACTGATAGCCGGACCAAAGTCCCTGAGCCCCTCGACCCGGCAACGGATAATGAAAGCCAGATCGCCGAACGTCTCATGGAAACGCAAGCCGTGGTATCCTGCTGAAGGCTCGCTTATTTCAGGAAATCTTCCGGAACCCCAGTCGAAACGTCCTGCATCGACGATAATTCCCCCCATCGATGTCCCATGACCGCCAATCCATTTAGTCGCCGAAGCAACGACAATATCAGCACCATGGTCGAGAGGACGGCAAAGATAGCCGGCACATCCAAAGGTGTTGTCAACAATCAGGGGAATGCCGTATTCATGAGCAATCGTTGCCACAGCTTCGAAATCCGGCACATGAAAAGCAGGATTACCGATTGATTCCAGATAGATCGCTTTTGTCGTCTCATCGATAGCAGCCCGAATATTGTCAGGATCGAGATCCTTGCTGAATTTCACATTGATGCCGAGACGCTGAAAGGAGACCTTGAATTGATTATAGGTACCGCCGTACAGAAACGGCGAAGAAACGATCGAATCGCCTGAGCTGCAGATGTTGCCAAGCGCTATAAACTGTGCGGAATGACCGCTCGCAACAGCCAGTCCCGCCTTGCCGCCCTCAAGAAGAGCAAGGCGCTGCTCAAGCACATCGGTCGTCGGGTTCATCAGACGGGTGTAAATATTTCCGAACTCCTTCAGGGCAAAAAGGTCAGCCCCATGCGCGGCGCTGTCAAAAAGATAGGACGTGGTCTGATAGATCGGCACAGCCCTTGAACGGGTCACGGGATCAGGCTCCTGTCCGGCATGAACCTGAAGTGTTTCAAAGCGGTATGCAGGGGTACTTTTCGACATGATGAACGATATTTATGCGTTACACTATCGTCCGGAACAACAACGGGGAGTAAAAAGGCACATGTGAAAAGCAAAAAAAGAAAGGTATGAGTACTTACATGCTGCAGGCACATACCATCATCTTTTCCCGGACAGATTTCCGGGTTGGAATTGGCACCAATCACGAGTGACGGTTGCCAAGGCTTCTCAGGGCCAGTCCCTCCACCTTTCTGGATGACAGCTTGAAAACTTCTCTCAAAAGAGCTTCGCTGGTTAGAATAATCTACGATAGAGAATGCGATTTTACAAATTCTTCCCTTTTCGGAGGATTTGTAATCATTGCGCTGTATCATGTTTTTTCAACGGACATATCTATCTTTAAAGCCGGACGCGAGAGGCAAAGGCGATTCCTGGCCATTGCAACGCCACACAAACAATATGATTGAACACAGCAACTCCGGATCATAAGGAAACAGTACACGACCAATGGCAAAAACACCATCGATGAATGCACGTGAAATCGCACTGCTGACGCTCGTTGAATGCGAAAGGAAAGACGTAAAATCAGAACAGGCCTTACATCGCTATCTCACTACATACAAACCGGCCCGAAACGAGAGCGCCCTTGCAACCGAACTGGTCAACGGGATCCTCCGTCTCCGGCTCAGCATCGATACCATCATCATGTCCTTCTATCACCATAACCTCGGAAAAGCATCACCTTTTCTGGTCAATATTCTCAGGATAGGAGTCTACCAGCTGCGGTTTCTCGACCGGATTCCGGACTGGGCCGCTGTCAGCCAGTGCGTCGACCTGGCCAGAAAATATAAAGGGCCGCACATCGCACGTATCGCCAACGGGGTTTTGCGCAGTGTCGCTGCCGATCCGCAGAAACCCGAATCGTCGTCACATGAGCTCATGTCGCTGCAGGAGCTTGCGGTTGAAACCTCACATCCGCAATGGATGCTTGAACGATGGCAGGAACGTTACGGAAAAAATCGGACGCATATGATGACGCGCTGCAACAACACCCCGCCGCTGACAGGATTGCGCATCAACACGTTGAAAACCGACCGGGAAACAATGGATAAAGCGCTTCATGACGCACACGTTGCATTCATTGAAACTGCTATCCCCTCTTTCATTCTTACAAGAGACTTCTCCGGCGCCGAACCATTTATCCGCCTCGGTCTGCTGACCGTGCAGAACCCGGTTCAGGCGCTGCCCTGCCTTCTGCTTGATCCCGCAGCGGGAGAAACAATTCTTGACATGTGCGCTGCACCTGGAGGGAAATCAACCTATCTCGCCGAACTCATGCAGAACCGGGGATCGGTCATCGCTGTCGACCGCTATCCGAACAAATGCAGTAAAATCCGTGAGCGCGCCACACTGATGGATATATCCGTGATCACAACCATCGCAAGCGATGCAAGAAACATCCCGCAAGGCATCAAGCCTGACAGAATCCTGCTTGACGCCCCCTGCAGCGGCACCGGCGTACTGGCGCGAAGAGCCGAGCTGCGCTGGAAAATGAACCTCAAGACCATCATGGAACTTGTCTCCCTCCAGGAAAGCCTGCTGGACCATGCTGCTGCACTGCTTCCTGCAGGAGGAGTCCTGGTTTACTCAACCTGTTCTGTCGAAGAAGAGGAAAACACCCTGCAAATCGATCGATTTCTGGAGAAACACCCTGAATTCATCCGGGAAAGCTGCTCCCGGACTGTACCAGGACCGTGGCGTGAAATGCCGGAACGGGCAGGGGCCTACCTGACTCTGCCCGGAGATCACAAGGGATTCGATGGCGGATTCGCCCAGCGTTTGAAAAAACAATCCTGACGGACATGACAAACCTGGAATTCCCTTACATCGATCATCTCGACAGCTTTCTCAACTACCTGTTGCTTGAGAGAAACTTCTCTGTTCACACAAGGCAGTCCTATACCAATGACCTCTCCCGCTATCTGCTCTACATGCAGCAGCTGGGAATAGCCGTTGAATCCATCAAACTCGACGATATCAGAGCATTCGTGCATAACCTTTCGTCAACCGGCATGGAAACCCGCTCAATAGCAAGGAATATTTCGGCAATACGTTCGCTTCACAAATTCCTCGTATCGGAAAAAATTGTTCCGGTCAATGAAGCCAGCAATCTCAGGCAGCCAAAACCGGCACAATCGCTCCCGCAGGTTCTGACGCACGATGAAGTGTTCAGGCTTCTTGACGCACCTCTCGACAAAAATGCATCAGCCAGATATGGCCTCCGGGATAAAGCCATTCTCGAATTTCTCTATGCAACAGGAGTAAGAGTCAGCGAACTTGTCGACGTATGCCAGAACAGCTGTTTTCTCGATGAAGGATTCGTGCGCATTTTCGGAAAAGGATCAAAGGAGCGTCTCGTCCCGATAGGTTCATCGGCAGTCCTCTGGCTCAAACGCTACAGGGAAGAACTTCGTATGCGACTTGCCAATGACCGATCGGCTGATTATCTGTTTCTCAATGCAAGAGGCGGCAGGCTCACACGAATGACAGTCTACAATATCGTGACCAACTACAGCATCATGGCGGGTATCGGCAAACCGATCAGTCCTCATACACTCCGCCACACGTTCGCGACACACCTGCTTGAAGGAGGAGCTGACCTGCGCGCTGTACAGGAAATGCTCGGGCACAGTTCAATTCTGGCAACACAAATCTATACCCATATCGATCGCTGTTTCCTCAGCGAAGTCCACAAATCCTTCCATCCAAGAGGATAATCACCGCCCTGATTGGCTCTGAAGCCACGCATCAGCTTTTGTATTGCCCAACGCTGCAGCTTGCGTCATATCGATCCGGGCAGATACCATATCCCCAAGAGCTTCATTCGTCAGGCCTCGCCGGTACCATGCTTTCGCATAATCCTCTTTCAGAGTGATAGCCTTCGAAAAGTCCGCCAGGGCATCCCGGAAGCGACCAAGCTCAAAGAGCGTCTTTGCCCTTCTGTACCATGCCTTGTGGTTATCGGGCTCAAGGGTTATCGCCCTTCCGAAATCCTCAAGCGCCCGTTCATAGCGTTCAAGCCTGAATGACGCTTTGCCCCGCTGATACCAGGCCGAAGCGTTGCCCGGTTCAGCCTGTACGGCCTGATCAAAAGTCTTCCATGCCGCATCGTAAGCAGCCGCGTCATACTCCGTCTTGCCTTTATCTATCAGGGCCGGTACGGTTTGAGCCCGCAGCAGCCCTCCTGCAGCTGCCAAAAGCAGCGTCAGAGCGAGAAACCCTCTCCAATACATTGAGGTACTCCTTTTTCAAATACGGTTACAGGAAACATCTGCCACCAAAATGGGCACAAGCAATCATACAGAAGCAAGATCGACAATCTCGCCAGGTCCGGGAACAGAGACATCACATCCTGTTGATTCGCGAAGTTTTTCTGACAGGGCCCGTTTAGACTCTGATTCTCCATGAACCACAAAAAAACGGGGCATGCTCTTAAAGCCGTTCGCCCAACGGAGAAGATCACGCTGGTCACCATGAGCTGAAAGACCTCCAAGAGTATGCACTCTGGCGGCAACACGATACTCCTGACCATGTATATGCATCGTCTCATCACCGTCGACAAGCCCCCTGCCGGGAGTCCCGTCCGCCTGGTAACCGGTAATCACGACGCGGCACTCGCTGCGGCCGAGATTGTGTTTCAGATGATAGAGAATCCGTCCTCCGTTGCACATGCCGCTTCCGGCAATGATAATCGCACCCTGACGGATATCGTTAATTTTCCGGGAATCCTCTACAGCCCTTGTAAAATGAAGGTTCCGGGGTTTCGGCATAGATGTGACACTGCTTCGGAAAAGGCGCGCTTCTTCATCATACAACTCAGGATGATCCCAGTAAATAGCACTCGCTTCTATCGCCATAGGGCTGTCCAGAAAAATCTGCCACCGGTCCAGCTCCCATTCACGGCCGTATTTTGCAAAAAGATACAAGAGTTCCTGGCTTCGTCCGATAGCAAATGCAGGAATAAGAATATTGCCGCCTTCATGCCAGGCATCCCTGAAAATCCGGCCGATTTCCTGAAGCGTTTCATCCCGTTCTCTGTGAAGCCGGTCGCCATAGGTGCTCTCGATGATCACCGCATCAGCTTGTTCGATCATCGCCGGATCATTGAGGATCGGAGTATCATACTGGCCAAGATCTCCACTGAACACAAGCGTACGTTTCACCCCGTTTTCGCTGAGCATGAAGGTAACGATCGCCGAGCCGAGAATATGGCCGGCATCGTGAAAACGGATTGTCATCCCCGGAAGAATCTCCCTGTCGGTTTCATATGGCAAAGGGACCATACTGTTGACGGCAGCAACGGCATCTTCGACACGGTAGAGCGGCTCTATCGGTTCAAGATTCTTTTCAGCCCGCTTCCGGTTGATATAGCGCACATCGTGCTCAGCCAGACGGGCTGAATCCTGAAGCAGCACAAGAGCGAGATCCCTTGTCGCGTGCTGGGTATAAATCGGTCCGTCGAACCCCTGCCTGACAAGAAGCGGAAGACGGCCGGAATGGTCGATGTGCCCGTGACTCAGCACAACGGCATCGATATCCCGGGGCTCGAAGGGAAATGCCTCCCTGTTCAACGCCTCATCCTCAGCAGTTCCCTGTATCAGACCGCAATCAATCAGGACCGTATGGCCTGATGATCGAAGAATATGACATGAACCGGTTATTCGTCCTGTCGCCCCGTAAAACTCGACGTGCATAGAAATCTCCTTTAAAAAACAGATTAATGACCGCAATACCATCCCGGCACCCGGAAAATGCCGCTCGTATGGGATGAAAAAACAATCATGACGCTGCAGGATCAGGCTCTACAATATCACTAAGGTAGTCATCACAGAAATCAGTCCGCAGCTCAATCCACATCGGCAGATGATCGGACATCTGATAGGTTCGCCATGTTCTGTAATTCAGTCTTGTCCTGCCGACCGGTTCGGCATAATACCGCTCGTCCTCTCCTCCCGGATCATCTTCATCCGCTCTGAACACAAACCTGAAAAAATCGAAAATACCGGCGTTCCCTACATCGATACAGGTACTGCCGCTCCTCTTGCGACGGCCCGGCTGCCAGTAGGCTATCTGATCATAGGCCTTGTCCCTCTTCACGTTGCTGCCTTCAGGAATCTCTCTGAGCTGCTCAGGAACGCAGAAACCATTGGTATGAAGCGACTCCCAGGTTTTGTGTTCTTTTCCTATGATATTGAAATCGCCCAGAACGAAAAAGAAATTATCGGCATCTGAATCATTTTCGTTTTTCGCGCGATCGCCAAGAAAACGTGTCAGGCGCAGTATCTCCTGATTACGCAACGCAAGACCTTCCGACCCCGAACCGTAGTAGATATGAACCGTACAGAGCAGACATTTCAGCCATCCGGCCTGAAATGTCACGAGAAACGGCGTCCTGGCAAACTGAAGCTGCTGATGGATAACATGTCCGTCGGGAAACAGCAGCATCCCCTCGCTGACCAGCGTCTGATCCGGAGCATCATCCGGCAGCATCGATACGCATCCATCCTTCTTCCAGACCTCCATTCCCTTTTTAAGAACAAGCCTGGTACCCTCTGGCAGGCGCAGTGACGTCTCTCGAGGAAGATCGATCACAAGGTCGGACGATAGCCTGAAATGATCCTGATGCTTTTTCAGGGGCATCACGGACGGAAGCAGTTCACTCATGGCAACGGGCAGGTCAAGGGAGATCCCTTCAGGATTGCGGAGAGCATCGTTGAACAAACCGGTAATCTTCTCCTTTTCAGGAAGGGTCAGTTCACCTGCAATGTTGGTAAAACGCACTTTCGTTTTTCTGTACATAAACACCATCCGCTCCCTGTTACCCGGGCGTCCCTCGGTAACATCGGTAGCAAGAAACCCCCATTCCCGGGAGCCGAGAATGTTAATCACCCTGTGCAGGGCCCTGAGATCCTCCCTTACTTCCTGTATCGCAACAAGATCAAAATGCGAAATAATCTCCGCGATAAAATAAACAGACTCCGGAAGACGACCGCCGTATTTAGGCGTGTCAAACTCGCGGATGTTCCATGTGGCAATCCTCAGCCACCCGGCATCATCGCGATCATGGGTATGGAACGCACTGCCCCGGTAACGGTATATGTGATCATGAAGGGCTGCACGTAACTGCAGGAGCCTGGCTGCTGTTCTCTTTTTCCATGCGGAAACATGAGGGGAATCGGACTTTTTCGGTCTGAGAGATGCATATAACGGCATGACTTTCCTCCTGATGTATTCTGTTGAATCCGGAGTAATCAGCTTGACAGAGTGCGGAAGTATCCAGCCAATAGCAACCGCTCCCGGCCTCTCACCACTGAAAGATACGACATCTGCCGCCAAATATTCAGATCGCAATCACGGCCTGCAGCAGAAAATCATTTATGAGGGAGTCACGCTCCGGACTTTATGCGCATCCAGTTCGATTCTCAGAGCGCTCAGGGTCCGATTGACATCGAACAGGAAAAATACAAGGGAGAAAATCAGGCATACCATGCTCGATATAAAAAGAAAAGATACCAGAAGAGGAAGATCCAGCTCGATCAGGGGCGAAAGAAAAAGAACAATAACGAGCATAGAGGAAGAAAGACAGCTCAGCGAGGCAAAAATAATCGCAGTGCGAATAGAACGAGCCCTGCTCCAGAGAATATCGATTTCAAGAGCGATACGCTCCTGAGCGGCCACAGAATCAAGCTGGTCAAGCTCCCCGGAAAGAGAACGGGAACGGTCAATGATCCTGCCGAGACGGTTGGTCATGGTCAGGAGCAGAAGGCCAAGCCCTGAAATAAGAATAACCGGGCCGATCGCCGTCTGGATAACAGGAATGAGATGTTCGACGGATTGCGTTTCCATGGTGTAGAGAAGTCAGTTAGGACGTTGCTTTTTATCGTTGCAGGAGACAACATACTCTATTCTTGAGAAAGAATGCAGTCATATCATCCCGTTTTTCAGCGAAATAACAATCAACGACCTGTCATAGAGTGTATTTCAGGATAAATAGGGACTGAACGGGCCTATCAGCATGCGTTCATTTTGCTATATTTACCATACGCACCACACCATGAAGCATGGTGACAGGAGATTTCGAAAACTCCCTGATAATCCGCCGATGCCGGATTCCGAAAAACGACATACGATACTGGTTGTTGATGACAGCGCCGTGATGCGAACACTGCTGCACCATGTACTCTCGAAACTGGGCTATGCCGCCATGAGAGCCGATAACGGCAGCCAGGCCCTCGACATCATCCGTAACCATCATATCGACCTTATCCTTCTCGATCTCAATATGCCTGAAATGTCAGGCATCGAACTCCTTTCCATCCTCAAAGAAGAGGATATCGTCACTCCCGTGATCATGATATCTGGTTCCGGCGATATCAAACAGGCTGTCGAATGCCTGAAAATGGGGGCATATGAATACCTGCTGAAACCGGTCGACGGCACACGCCTGGAAATCACCCTGAAAAACGCCCTTTCGGAATCCACACTCAAACAGCAGGTCAAACTGCTTTCAACAGCGGTCACCCACAACCCTCTTTCCATCGTCATCACCGATTCTGACGGCATTATCGAGTATGTCAACCCTGCTTTCACTCAATGCACCGGCTACAGCGAATCGGAAGCCATCGGACAGAATGCAAGCATCCTGAAATCCGGCACTCATGACGAGGCATTTTATAAAGACCTCTGGGAAACCATATCAAGCGGAAAGATCTGGCATGGCGAATTTCTCAACAAAAAGAAAAACGGGGACCTTTTCCGGGAGTCGACCATGATCAGCCCCGTATCGCTCAAATCGTCAGGAATAAGCCATCATATTGCTGTCAAACAGGATATTACCGAACACAAAATCACCGAGGAGGCTCTCCTTGCCAGCCGGAAACGATTCAGCGAACTGATGGAGCTGCTTCCCCAACCACTCTTCGAAACCAACATCAGAGGAAGAATCACCTATGCAAACAGAGCCGCATTCCAGACATTTCTGTATGAGCCTGAAGATTTCGACCGGGGCCTCCATTACTCTCAGCTTATCATCCCGGACGATCTTGCAAGGCTCAGAAAAAACCTCAGAAAAATAACCTCCGGAAGCGCTTTCAACGATGACGAATACACGGCACTCAGAAAAAACGGAACAACGTTTCCCATACTGATCTACAGTTCGCCTATCGTAAACAACGGCAAGCCTGTTGGCGTCAGGGGCATTATCCTCGATATAACCCACCGCAAAAAAATCGAAGAGCACCTTCTGCAAAGCAAGCAGCAGTACCGTAACCTTTTTCAGGCCATTCCGGATGCAGTCATCGTGATCGATAACGATTCCGGAAAACTGATCCGGTGGAACAAACAGGCAAAAATCATTTTTGACGCTGAATCGGAAACCCTCGCTTCGATGCACCTTACCGATCTCTTCCATGAAGAATCGAAAGCCGGAGCCCTGCAGAATTTTGCCAGCCTGACACCGGGAAAAACGATATCGTTCGAATCAAAAATCGTCACCGCTTTCGGACTGACGGTCGATGTCAGCGTCAGCGCCGGTGTTTTCTCAACCAACCATAACAAAAGCCTTGTCGGCATCGTACGCGACATTACCGAACAGAAGAAATCCGAAGAACTGATCAGAGAAAACATCCGCCTGAAAAACGATTTCGTCTCAAATGTCTCTCATGAACTCCGAACCCCGCTCTTCTCAATACTCGGTTTTTCCAGTACGCTGATAAAGGAACGCCAGGAACTCGACAATGACACGATCGACGAATTTTTAGGTATTATTCATGAAGAGAGCAGAAGACTTTCTGATCTCATCGAAGATGTCCTGACAATTTCACGCATCGACTCGGGAAAAATATCCTACAAGCAAAAACAGATCAACCCTGCACATGCTCTGGAAGAAGTATGCAGAACACTGACAATCAGAGCGAAAGAGAAAAAAATCCGGCTCTTTCTTGATTTGCCAGAAGAGCCGTCGTTTATTCTTGCCGACGCCGATGCAATAAAGCAGGTAATCATCAATCTGGTCGGCAACGCTTTGAAATTCACACCTTCGGAAGGAAGCATTCGTGTCAGCATGCGAAGCAATAATGATTCGGTGACCATCGACGTCAGTGATACGGGACAGGGAATTCCCGAGAAAGACCAGGAACATATTTTTGAAAAATTCTACCGTGTTGACCGACCGGGACAAGAAATCGAAGGTACAGGACTCGGACTTTCGATCGTCAAGGAGATTGTCGAACATCACGGAGGAACGGTTGCGGTTCAAAGCCATGCAAACAAAGGCAGCAAATTCAGCGTCACGCTTCCTGCAACCCAATGGGAACCATACGACACATGACGCCACCGGCCCCATCTATATTGCTGGTTGAAGACCAGCCAAACACCCGCCTGCTCATATCATTTATCCTTAAAAAGGCAGGGTTCAATGTCATAGAAGCTGACAACGGGCTCAAAGCGTTCGAGCAGTGCCTCCGTAATCCTCCGGACCTGATTCTGTCCGATATCATGATGCCGGTAATGAACGGCATTGAGTTCCGGGAAAAACTGCTCGACAATACAAAGCTTCAAACCATTCCGTTTATTTTTCTCACCGCAAGGGCACAGGCTCATGAAATCATCCAGGGGGAGCACCTCTCCCCCCAGGCATATATTACCAAACCGGCCGAACCGGCCGTCATTGTTGACACAGTCAGAAAACATCTCCCTGACCCTGCAATCAGACAATGACAATACCAGGCCAATAGAGGCGAAACTCATCTATAGAACCATATCCTCTATGAACAAAGCAACAATTCTGATCGTTGATGACTCATCGAACATTCGAAGACTGCTCTCCCACACCCTCAACAAAACATTCAATGTTCTTGTCGCCGAAGATGGAGAAAAGGCACTCGACCTGCTGGAAGAGGGCAAAAAACCCGATCTGATGCTCATTGATGTCGCCATGCCCCGTATGGACGGCTTCTCTCTGACAGCCCGCCTTAAAAATCATGATACATACCGCGACATTCCGGTCATCATGCTCACAGCAAAGGATAAAAGCTCCGATAAAATAGAGGGAATGCGACTCGGCGCAGACGACTACATCACCAAGCCGTTCAATCTTGAGGAACTGAAGGAAAGAATTGAAAAAGTGCTTCAGGAATAGAAGGACCCTGGCACAAACTCTACTCTTTGAGGAAAATAACAAGCCTGCCTTCGGTCACCTCGACGGTATCGATGCCATCGGCAAAACCTTTCCAGAAGCCGGGACCACTGCCATACTGTTCGATAAGATCAACATTTTTCAACCCGCCCAGCCAGGAGTTGGGCAACGGAACGCCCATCAGGCTGATGCCCTTGAACCTCACAACAGGGCGTCCTTCGCGAAGAGCAAGTTCGAGACCAGCCCTGATCCGGATTGTTTTGCCTCCAAGAACAGGAAAATCCTGATCGACGGGAACAAGCAGTTTTGCGCTGATAAGGTCCCGGGAAAAATCAATGGCGAGTTTGCGTGCCAGCTCGGTATTGTTGGCAATCAGGGCATTGAACTCGCGTTCGGTCAATGCAATCCTGCGACTGCCTTCATGCTCGCGGTATGGCTCAGGCTTGAGCGCCCCCCCCGGAGCAAGCTCCTCCGATCGGACAGGGCCAAACAGATCCTCGAGCGAAACGCCGCTTGCGGTCTCGATCGTTTCAAGCTTGGCTGTGAGATCGAGACGTTCACGGTCACTGAGCTCAACCGGTTTGAAAGGGGCTGGATAGAGGAAAAAGCGAAGAACGAAAAACGTCACAACAGCAGCACCCAGAACGCCTGCTGTCACAAACCAGAACACCTGGATACCGCTGAACCCTGCTGTGCTGGTTACCGGTGAGGATGAACGGGAATTCATGCATAACCTCCTTGATCATGTAACGCCCGACAGCAGGGTCCAATTCAGTTCAACGTCCTTTTCTCTTGGAACGAGCTGTTCTGGAAACCGACCGCCGTGCTTTTTTAACATTCATTGACGATGGCCGGAAACCGCTGGAAGCGCCATCGAAATGCGAAATCTGCAGCTGCTGTCCACACACCCAGACACGCTTCAGCTCCCTGAAGAGATCTTTAGGCATTCCCTGGGGAAGATCAACGGTGCTGTACTCCTCATGAATAGAAATTCTTCCTACCGAATCCGCAGGCAAGCCGGTTTCATTAATGATCGCACCGGCAATATTACCGGGCTTCACACCATGCACTTTGCCGACTTCGATTCGAAATGTTTCCGTTCCCTCATTCACAAACGGCAACGAGCCGCTTCTCGGAGAAGAACGTCTGTCGGATTTTCTCTGGCGCCCCTGGCCTTGAGACTGAGAACGGGAAGCATCATGTAATGGTTCCGCAGATACCAGAAGCGGGGTCTCTCCCTGCACCATAAATGCCAGCGCTGATGCCGCCTGAAGCATGGTAAAATCATGCTCAAGGCAATACTGCTCGATCAGATCGCTGAACGTTTCGAGATCTTCGGTGGCAAGAACATCGCTGATCTGCTGTTTGAATCTGGCAATTCGCTTGTCATTGATCATCTCAGCCGATGGCAGTTCCATGCGGTCGATGGTACGGCGAACAGCACGTTCAATGGTCCTCAGCATCGACATTTCGCGTGATGTAACAAACAGAATCGCATCACCGCTCCTGCCCGCCCGCCCGGTCCTTCCGATACGGTGAACATAGGATTCGGTATCTGACGGAATATCGTAGTTAATGACATGGGTAACCCGCTCGACATCGAGACCCCTTGCAGCGACATCCGTTGCCACAATAATGTTCAGTCTGCCGTCTTTGAGCTGGTCAATCGTCTTCTCCCGCTGATGCTGGACCATTTCACCGCTCAGTGCTGCCGCGGCATATCCTCGTGCCCGAAGTTTTTCCGACAGATCCTGTGTCGCGGTTCGTGTTCTCACAAAAATAATCACGCCGTCAAAAGGCTCTGCCTCGAGAATCCTCGTCAGCGCCTCAAGTTTATGATGGGCCCCTACCGTCAGAAAGCGCTGGGTAATAGCATCGACAGTTGAGCTTTTGGACTTGATAGTGATTTCGGCCGGCTCTTTGAGATGTTTACGCGCAATCCGCAGGATCGGTGAAGGCATGGTTGCAGAAAACAGCGCAACCTGGCGGCCTGAAGGAGTCTGCTCGAGAATCCACTCAACATCGTCGACAAACCCCATCCGGAGCATTTCATCAGCTTCGTCGAGCACAAGCGTATGCAGATCATCGAGCTTCAGGGATGATCGTTTGATATGATCGATAACCCTGCCCGGAGTACCAACGACAACATGGACTCCCCTTTTAAGTCGCTTGAGCTGGCCTGCATAATCCTGGCCGCCGTAAATAGGAAGCACATGAAAATCGGGCATACAGGCCGCATATTTCTGAAATGCTTCGGCAACCTGGATCGCAAGCTCCCTTGTAGGAGTCAGGACAAGCGCCTGGGGCACGGCCCTCCGGAAGTCAATACGTGAAAGAATCGGCAGCGCGAATGCCGCGGTTTTACCAGTACCGGTCTGAGCCTGGCCAAGCACGTCCCTGCCCTGAAGAATATAGGGAATCGTCTGAAGCTGAATAGGGGTGGGATTTTCGTATCCGACCTTATCAAGGGCTTCAAGAACCGGCGCGGCAAGTTCAAGATCCCTGAAAGTATCAGGAACATCATGTTTCGTCATCATTGTCATCATAGTCTCTGTAAAATGGAAAAAAAACAAGGGAGGCGGAAATCCCGGACAGGATAACATGAGGAAAACGTGTGCACTGAGGGCAATACTCCATTCATCCACTGAAACCAGTTCAGTCAGGCAATGTACATGCCGCTTTAGGAACGGCTCACAACATCATTCGTCATCGTAACGTATCACTTCCCTTTTTCTGGCATTTTTTGCGCTGCATCAAAAGGTGACACGGCACATGAACGCGAAGATATGGTACGAATTAATCTCTCGAAACGCTAATTATTTTTTCTCACTCCCTCCGTTCATAGCGGCTGCTCCTGTTCAGCAGGTCCCCTGTCCTCCTGCTGATCATTGCGAACGATAAACACTCCTTCCTCATCGAACCGGGTCACCAGTTGCGTAACCGCGGCCCCGACCCGCTCGATATGCATCTTCAGTTCCCCGATCTCCTGCTTCATGGATGACAACTGCTCCCCGTATCCATCGATCTGCTTCGAAACATTGAGTTCGAGCTCAGCGATCCGGCCTGCTTCCCTGTCCGCTGCAAGCTGCCTTGCCGCATCGAGAGCCTTCGAGCATTTCCTCTCCTGCACCATTGCCGATACTTCGGCCTTTCCGATAAAGAGCATGTACAAGAGCGAGAGCAGCCCGACAATCCCGAGCATGATCATGCCCAGCGGCGCCTGGATCGTGTAGAGAAGAAAGTTTATGCTTCCGGGTTGAGAAAAAAGTCCCCAGTTGAGCGCTGCGAACAGCAGAACCGGGAACAGAACAAGCATCATTGCAAGAGTATGAGGCTTCATGCTGTCAAGTTTCATGTTTCTGTTACAACGGGAGTTATCCCTCATCTGCAATATACATATTCTGCGGCAGATCGGCGTTCATAAGCAATCCTGGCCGAACGAAGCCCTGCATAGTTCCGTGTAACGGGCACCCGAAGGATGGCGAAAAGACGCATAGAGAACCGCTGAACGACATATTTCCCTGAACTGCACAGCTGGTTCTTCGGAGAACTTCACTACCGATCCTTTGCGAAAACGGGCAAGCGTCATATGCATCAGAAACCTGCCCTGCTCTTCCTGCTGCCCGACAATGCAGGGAAGATCAAGAAGCCTCTGGCGAAACTGTTCAAGCACAGACGGAGCCCGGCCCGTAACCCAGATCAAACGTCCGTTGCCCGATGAAGGCCCTTGAGAAACCATGCTGAAGCTGATCTCGAAAGGCTGCACCTCCCGACACGCCATCCCGAGATATCGACTGACCACACAACAATCGTCGCACAGCCATGGAGGAACAAGCGTGATATGAAGGTTCTCAGGCAAGGTCCATCGTACAGGTAAAGCTCGGTTCCTGCGGTGAAAAAAAGCCGCCGCGCGTTGCATTGCCGCACCTGCCGGCAATGCGATAAAAACCCTTTGCGGGACAATTTTTTTACCGTTTGCTATTTCTGCATTTTGATCATAGTTTGACATCCCAAACCATGGTTACGATCCGATGCGAACAGTTGTCTTTCTTTATAATACATTTTTTCCTCTTCTGGTCGGAGCAGCACGTCTTGCCGCACTCGCCTCAACGAAAATCAGAACGTACTTTTCTCTCCGCAGAAACCTGATGCCCCGGATAGAACGCAAACTCTCCAACCATCCCCGCCAATCCTTCAGAGTCTGGGTTCATGCAGCATCAGTCGGCGAATTCGAACAGGCAAGACCGGTTATCGAACGTCTCAGACAGACCGACCCTGCCTGCAGTGTCGTGATTTCATTCCAGTCGCCCTCAGGCTACAACATGCGCAAGGACTATCCCGGCGCCGATGCCGTTTTTTACCACCCTGTCGACTCGCGCGCGAACGCAAAAAAGCTGGTGAAACTGATCAAACCGGATATCGTCATGATCATGCGTTATGATTTCTGGCTCAACCACCTCTTCGAAGCCAGGCAATCCGGGGCAGAACTGATCCTTGTCGGTGCAGTGCTGCAGGACAGCTCAGTCTATTTCAGACCGGTCGTTCACCGGTTCTACCGGCAGATCTTCCGTCTTTTCGATCACATCTGCACCGTTTCGGACAACGACAAAAAAAAATTTGCACTCGGTTTCGGCATCGACAATGCCGTCACTGCGGGAGACCCCCGCTTCGACCAGGTATGGAAACGAAGCCGCCGGAGCGACCCTCAGAGCTTGCTTGGAGCACGCTACACAGGAAGAACGGTTCTTGTCGCCGGCAGTACCTGGGAGAAAGACGAAGAGCTGCTTCTTGCAGCATTCCGGAAGCCTCACGACAATCTCAGTCTCATTCTTGTTCCCCATGAAACCGACACCGGAACTATCCGGAGAATTGAGGAACAGCTCGGTTCGCATGGTCTCAGCCACCATCTTTTCACGTCACTGCCGGAGGATTCCGATCCTGATTCCGTTCTGGTCGTCGATACGACAGGTGTTCTTGCCGAACTCTATGCGCTCGCCGACATTGCCTATGTTGGAGGAGGATTCGGGATCAATGTCCACAATACCCTCGAACCTGCCGTCTATGGCATTCCGGTTCTTTTCGGGCCGAGGCACCACAATTCGCCCGAAGCCGAAGCACTGGTGACAGTCGGAGGAGCAACGGAAATCCATACTGCGCATGAACTGGAAAAGGTAATCGCATCCCTGGCTTCGGATACGACAAAAAGAAAAGAACAGGGCGAGATCGCCGGAACATACGTCAGGGAACGACTGGGTGCGACCGACATCATCAGCGCAATGATCATGGAGAGGGCAAGACGCTCTTAACGGCTTATTTCTTATATTTTCCCAATGACGTACAACAAACAAGACTCAAATCATCAACACCTATGCTTGCAAGAATCCAAACGCTCTATCTTGTCATAGCCGCCCTGTTGGCATGTTCAAGTTCGTTTCTTCCCTTCTGGCACTTCACTGCCGGGCAGACCATTGTCTTATCTGATTTTGCGCCTTTCCATGAAGCAGGTATCATTCATATTGTCTCCCTGTACCTGTCGAGCGTCATCTCTCCACTTACCGCCGTGCTGTCGATTGCCGCTGTCTTTCTCTATGCAAACAGGCGTCTGCAGAGCACACTGATCCTCACCCTTATTGTCCTCTTTCTTGTCGATCTGCTTTCAGGACTTGCCGCGGCTCACTTTACGAACGAATGGCTGCAGAGCGCCTCTTTGCCGCCGGTCGATCATGCTCCCGGAGCAGGGCTCTTCGTTCTTATCCCTGAACCGCTGCTTTTCTGGCTGGCAATGAAAGGCATACAGAACGATGAAAAAATTGCCACAGCCTATAAACGACTCTGATCATGACCAGTGTCTGGACAATTGGCGACATACACGGTATCGGGCCGGAAATCATCCTGAAAACGTTTTATGATACCCTCCAGCAAGCGGACCGGAAAGAAGAGCACACGGTTGTTGTCGGTTCAGCCGAAGCGCTGCGCTTCTATAACCGGCTGCTCGGGCTGGATATCGATATCTGCTCCATCGATTCGCCGGAAGAAGTTCCGTCATGCCCCCCGAAGGCTCTTCCTGTTATCAGCGCAGGGGAGCCATCCTCGCCGCTGATGCCCGGAAGCATCAGTGAAGAATCAGGAAGGATCGCCATGCGCTCAATTGAAAAAGCGGCCCGATTCTGCCTTGAGGGACGCTGCCGGTGTATGGTAACGGCGCCGATTCACAAAGAAGCTGTTGCCAGAGCAGGATACCGTCATACGGGGCATACCGATTTTCTCGCCGATCTGTGCGGTACCCTCAACCCCACGATGCTATTCAGGGACCCTGTTTCCGGACTGATGGTCGCGCTGGCGACAATTCATGTTCCCTTGAAAACAGTTCCGGAACTGGTCCGTTCGATGGACATGGCAGGGTTTCTCAGCAACCTCGATCGCTCGATTCAGAACGATTTCAGGATCCAGAGACCGGCAATCGCGGTTCTCGGGCTCAACCCTCACGCTTCCGATGGAGGAGTAATGGGCAAGGAAGAAGAAGAGATCATCACACCCTGCATAGCCGGTCTTGCTGACAGACAGGATGTTCGGGGACCTTTCGCGGCAGACGGATTTTTCGGTTCCGGAAAATACAGGGATTACGATGTTACCGTGGCCATGTACCATGACCAGGGACTTCTGCCATTCAAAGTCCTGGCATTCGACACCGGCATCAATGTCACGCTTGGACTCCCGATTGTGCGCACGTCACCAGACCATGGCACCAGTTTCGACATTGCCGGCCTTTCAAGGGCTTCGCACAGAAGCTTCAGCGAAGCAGCAAAGCTGGCCAGGGAAATAGCTCTCAACCGGCTCATGCAGAACCCTTACACAACTAACCAACCCTCCGCATGATTTCATTTGTCAATGTCGACCTCGAGCTCGGCAATAAACCCGTCCTGAAAGATGTAAATCTTACCATTGAACCCGGACAACTGGTCTATATCGTCGGAAAAAGCGGAAGCGGTAAAACCACTCTGCTTAAAGCGCTCTATATGGAAATAAAACCGGTCAAAGGAGAGGTATCCATCGGAGGCTACAATTCATCCACCATAAAACGCCGTCATATCCCGCACCTTCGGCGAAAGCTCGGAGTGGTCTTTCAGGACTTCAGACTGCTCGAAGACCGGACGGTCTATGACAATCTGGCGTTTGTGCTCATGGTGACCAATACCCGTCAATCCCTGATTCGCGACCGGGTAATGCATGCACTTGAAGAGGTAGGCCTTCAGCATGCCGCACAACAACTTCCCCTCAATCTGTCGGGAGGCGAACAGCAGAGAGTCTCCATGGCCAGGGCTCTGGTCAGAGAACCGATAGCCATTATTGCCGACGAACCGACAGGCAATCTTGACCCGGATACCTCGCTTGAAATTCTTGAGTATTTAAAAAAAATCAACAGGGCAGGCATCATGGTCATTATCGCCACGCATGATTATGAACTGGTACGACATCACCCGTCGACAACCATGCAGATACGGGGCCAGAGCCTCTCTGAAACAACCTTCGATCACTGTTCAGTCGGCTACAGACCGGTACACCCTTTTTAGGCGCGGCAGGAAACGCTTCCGAAAAAAACGTTCCCCGGGTTACACCCGCACCCTCCGTTTGAGCAGAACGCACAAAGGGCACCGCAACTACGGTGCCCTTTACACATATCAGTGACAAAGGAATGCAGAAAAAACGTCAGGAGCACCCTGTCGTCATACCACAATCCTCGCACACCTTGCAGGTCCCGTTCTGCTTGACCCTCATCGATCCGCAGTTTTCACACTGTTCGCCGGAATATCCCTGAACCCGTGCCTGCATAATCTGGGAATCGGCCATTCCGCCCTGCTCGTGAGCAGCATGGACGGCCGCATTTCTGACAACCTCGGCAAGAGCTTTGGTCCCGGCAGGTCCGTGGCCGTTTGCACTGACGTTGTCGCTTTTTGCTGCTTTATCTCCTTCGGGAATCTCGTCGACCGCCTTGACATGGACAAAATCCTTGCGCCCGAGATAATCATAGCCTATAGAACGGAAAACATAATCAAGGATCGATGTGGCATTCTTGATGACATTATGTCCCTGAACCATGCCGGCCGGCTCGAACCGGGTGAAGGTAAAGCTGTCGACCAGTTCCTCGAGAGGCATACCGTACTGGAGAGCTTTTGAAGCAAGCACGGCAAAGCAGTTCAGAAGGCCCTTGAACGAAGCCCCCTCCTTGTACATGTCGATAAAGACTTCCCCGAGAGAACCGTCCTCGTATTCACCGGTCCTGAGAAATACCTTGTGGCCGCCGACATATGCCTCGCGGATATACCCCTTGCGCCTCTTTGGCAGGAGCCTGCGTTCAGAGCGGTGGTACACTTTCTCGACAATGTGTTCCTGAACCTCTTTCGGTCCTATGGTTTCATCCAGATCATCCTCGGTACCGAGCATAATCACCTCATCGAGATCCTGAAAGCTGCTGTTGCTGAGCGGCTGCGAAAGTTTCGATCCGTCACGATAAATCGTAATGGCCTTGACCATATGCTGCCATGCCGTCAGGTAGACGTCGCCGATCTCCTCGACCGTAGCCGTTGGCGGCATATTGACAGTTTTGGATATTGCGCCCGATATGAAAGGCTGAACCGCTGACATCATGCGCACATGAGCCATCGGCTTGATATAGCGAACCCCATTCCGGCCGCAGGTACCGGCACAATCGAAAACCGGCAGATGTTCGAGCCTGAGATGCGGCGCACCTTCGATCGTCATCGTACCGCACACGTAATCATTGGCCGTCCGGGCATCTTCAGCCGAAGCGCCAAGAGCTTCGAGCATATTGAAATTGGGATCGTTGAGCTGCTCTTCGCTGAATCCGAGCGAATGACAGAAATCATCCCCGAGAATCCATTTATTGAAAGCAAAGCGGATATCGAAAACATTGGCGAGCTGAGCCTCGACAGCTTCGATCTTATCGTCGCTGAAACCCTTGTTGGCAAGCCATTGATGGCTGATCGTCGGACAGCCGACAAAAGTTCCGTTACCCTTGCAGTACCGTTCGATATCGTCAATCTCGCTGTCACTGTAGCCAAGACGCTGCAGCGCTTTGTGCACCGACTGATTGACAATCTTGAAATATCCCCCGCCGGCAAGTTTTTTGAATTTCACGATAGCGAACTCAGGCTCGATGCCGGTCGTATCGCAATCCATAACCAGACCGATCGTTCCCGTAGGCGCTACCACACTGACCTGGGCATTGCGGAAGCCGTTTTTTTCGCCCTTGGCAAGAGCCTCGTCCCAGACGTTGCCGACCGCTTTGAAAAGATAGGCCGGGCAGTATTCCGAATCTATGCCGCGGGGCTTGACGAGAAGCCCCTCATATTCATCCTCTGACATATTATGAGCAGCCCGCCAGTGGTTTCTGATAACCCTGAGCATATCCTTCTCATTCTCACCGTAGCGGGCAAATGGCCCCAGGTCACCGGCAAGTTCCGCCGACGTCCTGTACGCTCCGCCGGTAATCAGAGCTGAAATCGCTCCGGCAATAGCCAGCGCTTTTGGAGAATCATAGGGTATGCCCATGACCATGAGAACAGTTCCAAGGTTGGCAAAACCCAGCCCGAGGGTCCTGAATTCATAGCTGAGACGAGCAATATCCTCTGAAGGGAAATGAGCCATCAACACCGATATTTCAAGCACGATGGTCCATAGTCTTGTCGCATGAAGCAGGTCGTCAACCTTGATTTCTCCCTTCGCGGCATCAAGAAAGTGAGCCAGGTTCAGACTGGCGAGATTGCAGGCCGTATCGTCGAGAAACATGTATTCAGAGCAGGGATTACTGCCGTTGATTCTCCCGCTGCGGGGACAGGTATGCCAGTCATTGATCGTTGTATCGAACTGCAGACCCGGATCGGCGCATTTCCATGCGCTCATCACGATTTTTTCCCACAGGTCCCTGGCCCTGACAGAGCGTGCGCTTTTTCCGGTGGTCCTTTCCCTGAGAATCCAGAGATCATCGTTTTCAACGGCTTTCATGAACTCATTGGTCACGCGGACCGTATTGTTCGAGTTCTGTCCGCTGACGGTCTGGTAGGCTTCTGATTCATAATGCGTATCGTACTCATCAAAATCAAGGGTTGTATATCCCTGTTCGACAAGGGACATAACCCGGACGATATAACTCATCGGAACACCTCGACCGAGAGCATTGACAATAAGCGTATTGAGTGCGGCATTCGCCATACGATCGGTTCCGTTCCGGACAGCCTCGTCAACAATTGCTTTGAGAAATCTGGAACAGACCCTCGATCCTGAAACAAGAGATGCAACTTTATCTTCCTCGCGGGATTTCCATTCGATAAACTCCTCGATATCGGGATGATCGATATCGACGATCACCATCTTGGCTGCACGACGCGTTGTACCGCCGGATTTGATAGCTCCGGCCGCTGAATCAAAAATCTTCAGAAAGCTCATCAATCCGGAAGAAGTGCCTCCCCCGCTGAGCTTCTCGCCGCGTGAACGAAGATTGGAAAAATTGGTTCCCGAACCGCTGCCGAACTTGAAAACCCTGGCCTCGCGGATAGCCAGATCGAAAATGCCTCCATCATTGACCAGATCGTCATTGACCGACTGGATAAAGCAGGCGTGCGCCTGGGGCCGGCTGTATGCATCAGCCGATTCGGTTACCTTGCCGGTCTGGGGATCAACATGAAAATGCCCCTGGGCCGGGCCGCTGATCCCATAGGCATAGTTGAGACCTGTATTGAACCACTGCGGCGAATTGGGTGCGCCCATCTGCTTTATCAGCATAAAGGCAACCTCATCGTAAAAGGCCTGAGCATCATCGGGAGAATCGAAATAGTTATGTTTCTCTCCCCAGTCTTTCCAGCAACCGACGAGACGATGTACCACCTGCCTGATCGAATTTTCGCTTCCGGTAACAGGAACCCCTTTTTTATCCCGGATAACCTCCCCTTTTGCATCACGACGGGTTACGCCGGTTTTACGAAAATATTTCTGGGCAAGAATATCGGTAGCGACCTGGGACCACTCTTTCGGCACCTCGATATCATCCATTTCAAACACCTTCGAACCATCAGGATTGCGAAGCACGGACGTACGTATTGTATAGTCGAACATGTCGAACACATCGCTATCCTTTCGGGTAAAACGGCGGGAAATCTTCATAGCAGTATCTCTTTGTCTATCGTTCTCTGAACACATTGAAAAATTGAAGCCCAAAAAAGGGCATAAAGCCCTTAATCCATTATCAAAAAAAGACTTAATAACGCCCTTTCAGAGAGCATATGTTCAGAAGGGAGTTACCGTCAAGCAATATACACCGCTTCTTCATCAATAAAAAACAGATGAATACTTGTAAATATCCAAACTCTTTTCAGCGCCCGGGAATGCAGAAATACACAGGGGGCTGCACAGGATAAACACCGTGCAGCCCCCCGTAAAAAAACAAGGCATCGACTTAATTGCAGAAAGCAGGTCGGACTTACTTCGACATCTCGAGCATTTTCTTAATGGATTTCAGCGCCCCTGCCGCCAGAGCCGCATCAACAGTAATCCGGGGAGACATGTTTTCAAGACAGCTGCAAAGATTCTCCATCGTATTCTGTTTCATCTGTCTGCAGATGCTCTGAGCAGAACGGGCGTCCTTCGGTGCCGGAATAAAGGTTTTTTCCGGAGAACGCTTCTTCATCTCATACAAAATTCCCGGTTCGGTAGCTACGACAAAACTCCTTGCTGCGCTTTTTTGGCTATACGCCAGCAGGGCGCCTGTAGAACCAACGAAATCGGCATGGTCCAGCACCTCTCTCCTGCATTCGGGATGCGCTATCAACTGCGCGTCAGGAAACTGCACAAGCGCCTGTTCAATAACATCCCATCGATAGGACTCATGAACATAGCAATACCCCTGCCAGAGAATCATCTCGCGGCCAAGACGGCTCATAACATAGCTGCCGAGGTTCCTGTCCGGACCGAAAATAATTCTTCGGTCAGCCGGAATCTGCTCAACGATATGCAGAGCATTGGATGAGGTGCAGACAATGTCTGACTCTGCCTTGATGTCTGCCGTCGAATTGATATAGCTGATTACCAGCGCATCAGGGTATTGTCTTCGAAAAGCCCGGAATTCATCTGCGGGACAACTGTCGGCGAGGGGACACCCTGCGTCCGTGTCAGGCATCAGCACCGTTTTTCCAGGATTGAGGATCTTGGCGGTCTCCCCCATAAAATACACGCCTGCAAAAACGATCACATCCGCATCGGTTGTTTCTGCTGCACGGGCAAGAGCGAGGCTGTCGCCAACGACATCGGCAATCTGCTGAATTTCAGGAACGGTATAATAATGGGCCAGAATAATGGCGTTTCGCTCCTTTCTGAGCCGGATGATCCTTTCAGCGAGAAGGTGCTGTCTCTCATCCGGAACGGGTATGGCATAGGGCTGAACGGTTGACATATGGTGTGATAAGTGTATAAATCGTTATGGGCAGCACGCTGCCACAAAAAACGCGAATCGTTATTTCAGGTAATATTCCAGTTCGTCATCCTCCCTGACAAGCAAAAGAATAGCCGCATGGGGGACAACAAGATACTGCTGCTCCTCAAACTCGATTTCATACGCGCTGTTCTGCATAAACACCGCCAGGTCACCTACCCTGGCCTGCAGAGGAATATATTGCGGTGCCGAAACATCCTCTTTCCATGGCTCATCACTCTCGGGAGGAGGGCCGACAGGATAGCCCGGCCCGATTTTCAGCACATAGCCGCTTTGAATTTTTTCCTTCTCCTGTACACCGGGAGGAAGGTATATACCCGATTTCGTCCTGTTGTCGTTCGATTTCGGCCTGATCAATACCCTGTCACCAACAACGATAAATTTATCTATATTTCCTCTCATAACATTGTGTTCAAACTGAACCGGACTGCGGCCCTTCTGACGGAAAATCAATCCGGAACCGTTAACGAAGCGACTTTTCTCGAAGCACTCAAAGCGCGAACAGCCACAGAGATCATCGCAAGCCGACGCCGTCAGATACTGCCCCGTATCGATGTAAACCGGTTAATTTAAAAAAATCAATTCTCTTGACAAATCCCGATCCCTTGAGACCGACGGCTCCCCTGAAAAATGGTGTCGAAGAAAAGCATGGGAAAAACGCAACAGATTTCAGGTCACAGCACACCCTGTGGCGAAGGAACAATCACTGCTCTTACGCACATGGAACATAACGAAAGGGTACTGTCGGAAAGAACGTTCAAGGGAAGAAAAGCAAAAAAAGGGCTTCGGTTCGCCGTCGGCGTCACAGGCCTCATCTTTCTGGTCGAGCTGATCGGTGGCTGGCTTTCAGGAAGTCTTGCCCTCATGGCCGATGCCGGCCATATGGCGACAGACCTTTTCGCTCTGTCCATCAGCTATCTTGCCATCCGGCTCAGTGCCAGGCCGTCGACAAAAAAACGGTCATACGGCTATTTCCGCGTTGAAATCATCGCCGCTCTCATCAACGGAGTCATACTCTGCATCACTGCTCTTTTTGTCACCATTGAAGCATGGCAAAGAATTTCCGTGCCGAAAGAGATCGATGCCTCCCGGATGCTTGTATTCGGCATTATCGGCCTGGCGGCAAACATAGCCAGCGCTGTGATGCTGCACAGAGAGCAGAAAAACAGCGTCAACGTCAAGGCCGCATATATTCACATTCTGAGCGATCTTGCCGGCTCTGTCGGGGTTGTTGGAGGATCAATGCTTATCAGTCTGACAGGGATCACCGCTATTGACAGCATTATCAGCTTTGTCATCGCAATACTTATTGTGCAGAGCGCATTGAAAATCATCAGGGAATCGGTCAATGTTCTTATGGAATCAGTCCCTACCGAACTCGATATTCACGATATAGAACAAACCCTGCTTGATTTCAACCATGTCGAAGGGCTTCACGACCTGCATGTCTGGGCACTGACCAGCGGTGTCAACGCGCTCAGCTGCCACCTTCTTGTCGATAATTTTGAAGCCGGACAAAATATCCTTGTGCCGATTCATAGAGAGTTGAAGGAAAAATATAATATTGATCATGTAACCATTCAGCTCGAAGATGAACGGTTCTTTCAAGCTCATAAGACAGCCTCATCTGCTAAATCAGTGCCATCATAGTGTCGAAAGTCTCTAAATATTTTGCCGCACACAGCAGCTATCTGCTGCTTGTTTTTTATTGCGTCATAGCAGGTATTCTCATCAGGTACCACGAAGTGACAACCCTGCAGAACATCCAGTCCGGGGCACTCGAAATCCGCTCCGGCTTTTCGGAGCGGCTTAGCGGCATAGGGCAATATTTTACGCTGAAAAAGCAGAATGAGCAGCTGATGCAGCAGAACTCCCGGCTCCTCTCGGAAGTTCTGCTCCAGGACAGCATATTGAAAGATTCGGTTGAGATACGAAAAATCATGGAGTTCAGGCAAAGCGAACCGGTAACGTTCATCACCGCAGAAGTCGTCGACAGACGCTTCGACAGCAAGGAAAACATGCTCATCGTCAATGCAGGAGCCAACCAGGGAGTGAAAAGAGATATGGCTGTTCTTACCCCCGACGGACTCATCGGCAGAGTGACTGTGGTATCATCGAATTACTCCAGAGTGCTTCCCGTCATTCATACGGACTTCAGTGTCAGCGTGGTCTCCGACAGCAACAGAACAAACGGAATTCTGCAGTGGCAGGGAGAAAGCGAACGGCATGCAGCAATGCTTCACGTTCCCCTGAGCAGCACTCTCGACAACGACGAAAATCTCTATACCTCTGATTTCAGCACATTTGCCCTGGAGGGTATTCCGGTTGGCCGGATCATAAAACTTACAGAAGGAAAACAGTTTTACGACATCACCGTCAAGCTGGCCGTGGATTTTTCCTCGCTGCATTATGTACTGATAGCCGAAAAAACTGTCGATCAGGAAAAACTCCGCATTCTGGAGGAAACTGACAGTCAATAATATGACTCTGCAATGAAAACGGATCAACACAGGTGGTAAACAATCTCATTTTCAATCTCGTCGCGCTCATCATCCTCTACGGCGTTCAGCTCTATGCGGCATCACATATTACGTTTTACGGCGCGCTTCCGGATCTTGTCACCATTTTCACTGTTTTTATCGCCATGCAGTATGGACGAAACATTGGCATGAGTTTCGGGTTTGCGTCAGGAATAATCATGGGATTTCTCGTTGGCAGCCCCGGTATAGAAGCGCTTGTCAGAACCCTGGAAGGGTTTATAGGAGGACTTTATCACATTCCCGAAGACAGTCACGCATCACCGACACAGAAAAGGAAAATGTTTTATACGGCCATCCTTCTTGCAAGCCTGGGCGGAAAGATTATCTATATTCTTCTTGCCAATCTGATTGCCCTGCCCCTGGCGATGCATATCGTCTATACGGTTGGCGTTGCGACACTCATGAATATGGTCGTGGCATTCATTGCGTACCGGCTGCTTTTAAAAAATACTTTTATTCTCAACTGACGAATGGATAAAATTCAGCAAAGAGCACTGAACGTATCACTGATTGTCATTGCTGTTTTTATCGTTCTCTTTGCCCGTCTGATCTATCTGCAGGTATTTGAATACAAGGAACTTGGCTCGATTTCCGATGCAAACAGTCTCCGCAGAATCTGGGTTCAGCCGCCAAGAGGGCGCATGATCGACAGGAACGGCACCATCGTCGTCACCAATCAGCCGCTCTATACCATCAAGGTTATTCCTTCGGAGTTTCGCAACGACGCAAAGGAACTCATGGCATCGCTCTTGAAAATCAGCGCTGAAGAACTGGATGGACGCATTCAGAAAGGGTACCGGTACAACCGCTTTGCCCCCGTTGTCGTCAGCAGGGATATCGACCAGCAGGATATGATGCGTCTTAATGAAAATCTCTGGCAGCTTCCCGGAGTGCTGATCGAAGTTGAAAACAAAAGAAAATACCCTGCTCCCGTCAATGCATCCCATATCCTCGGCTACCTGAACCTCATCTCCAAGCAGCAGCTGGAAACCATGGCCGACAAAGGCTATACGCCCGATGACAAAACCGGCAGCAAGGGTCTGGAGAAATTTTACGAAGAACAGCTGCGCGGCCGCAAAGGCATCCGATACGAACTGGTCAACTCGGTAGGCCGAGTTGTCGGCAAATTTAATGACGGCCTTAAAGACGAGCCGTTCATCAATGGCAACGACATCTACCTTACCCTTGACACCGGACTTCAGGAGATAGCCGAGACGCTTCTTAAACAAACAGAGAAATCCGGCGCTGTCGTCGCCATAGACCCAAACACCGGCGGGATTCTGGCAATGACAAGCCAGCCGGATTACGATCTTGACATCCTCAACGGAAGAACCGACAGCAAGCAATGGAACGAGATTGTCCGCGATCCTGAAAAACCCCTTTTCAACCGTGCGATTCAGGCGACCTATCCTCCCGGCTCCGTCTACAAGCTGCTCCTTGCCATAGCCGGGCTGGAAACAAAGGCTATCACGCCCGAAAAAAGGATCTTCTGCAGCGGCGTATTCAGGCTCGGCAGAGGAAAATTTCTCTGTCACGGAGGACGCGGACACGGCTCTGTCGACATGCAAAGAGCTATCGTGGAATCATGCAACACCTACTTCTACAATCTTATCTTTGATGTAGGTTTCGACACATGGTCGGAATACGGCCGGATGTTCGGGTTCGGCAAAACAACAGGCCTCGACCTTCCCGGCGAACGTTCGGCACCGCTCCCCTCGCCGGAATACTACGACAAGCGCTACGGAAAAGGCAAGTGGACCAAAGGGTACCTCGTCAGCCTTTCCATAGGCCAGGGAGAACTCGGGACAACACCTCTGCAGCTGGCAGCGTTTACAGCAACAATCGCAAACAGGGGCACCTACTACCAGCCACACATTGTCAAGGGATATCGCCAGGTTGAAAGCGGCGAATATGTCGAACTGGAATTTTCACGGCAGAAGCTACCTGTTTCCGAAAAAACATTCAGTTTCGTCTCCGAAGCAATGGCTGGCGTTGTCGAACGCGGAACGGGGCGCCTTGCCGCCGTCAAGGGCATAAGGGTTGCCGGAAAAACCGGTACAGCACAGAACCCCCATGGCAAAGACCATGCGTGGTTTGTCGCATTTGCGCCAGTCGAAAAACCGGTAATTGCCATAGCCGTCCTTGTTGAAAATGCCGGCTATGGAGGCAGTATTTCCGCTCCGATCGCACGGGATATGATCGACTATTATATCAATGGCCCCGATACGACAGCCGCAATAGCCGATACAACAGCAATCACACCCGTGCCTCAGGTAAAACCCGATACCACTGCGGCTCCGGTCATTGCCCCGTCAAACACCCGGGATTCCGTCATGACGGAGATGCCGCAAGACAGTCTGCAGGAGGTTATCAACAACGAAACGAATGCTTTATAAAACAGATCCATCACAAACACAGAGATTTCTCGAGGATACAAGCAATATCAGAACAGGGTACACCCCCGGAGTCTATTTCCCTGAAAATGCCGACGATATCCGCGATATTGTCCTCGAAGCACAGAACACACGCAAGCGACTCGTTATTGCAGGAAACGGAACAGGAACGACCGGGGGAAGGATCCCTTTTGGTGATTATGTCATTTCGACAGAAAAAATAAATCGTATCGGAAACATTGTCGAAACAGACGACGGCCGGGCAACCATCACGGCCGGCGCAGGGGTTCTCCTCGAAGACATTCAAAACAAATGCCTTGAATCCGGATGGCTCTATCCTCCTGATCCGACTGAAAAGCTCTGTTTCATAGGCAGTACGATCGCCAACAATTCGTCCGGAGCACGAAGCTATAAATACGGACCGACACGCAGCCATATCTCACGCCTCACAGTAGTGCTTTCCTCAGGAGAGATCCTTGATATACGACGAGGAGACCATCTTGCCGATGCATCCGGAACGCTCCACTGCGCGCTGCCTTCGGGAAACACACTCGAATTTGCAATCCCCCGTTACAGCATGCCTGCAACCTCCAAACATAATGCCGGCTACTATTCAGCGGCCGGCATGGACCTTATCGACCTCTTTATAGGATCGGAAGGAACACTCGGTATCATTGCAGAAGCCGAACTCATGCTTTTGCCTGCCCCGGAAAAGATTATCTCGTTTCTTGTGTATTTCACCACGATCGACGACATCTTTTCCTTTATTGAAAAAGCTAAAGAACACTACAAAGGGGTCGAGCCCAGAGCACTGGAGCTTTTCGAAAAAAACGCGCTGGAATTTCTCAGGACGGTATATCCTGATATTCCAGATGACGCGGCAGGAGCAATATTTCTTGAACAGGAAGTTACCGGACCAACCGAAGAGCTCCTGCTCGATTCCTGGTTCGAACTGATGGAATCATGCCAGGCAATGACCGATGAATCGTGGGCAGCCCTCGATACCGAAGAACAGAGAAAGATGAAAGCGTTTCGTCACGAACTTCCGGTTCAGGTCAACGAATGGCTCAGCCGTCAGGCAGAAAGTAAAATCAGCACCGATATGGCCGTTCCTGACAGCTCATTAAGAGTATTGTTCGACTTTTACAGAAACCGTTGCGAAGAACACGGCTTTCGTTACATTATTTTCGGTCATGCAGGCAATGCGCATGTCCATCTGAATATTCTTCCGAAAAACCATGAGGAGTTTTTCGAAGCAAAAAAACTCTATCTGGATCTGGTCGATAAAGCCCTCGAGCTTGGAGGGACCCTGTCGGCGGAGCATGGAATCGGAAAACTGAAAGCAGGATACCTTGAAAGGATGTTCGGCAGACAGGGTATTATGGAAATGGTACGGATCAAAAAAACGCTTGACCCATTCCTGATGCTCAACATGGGCAACCTGATACCCGTGGAATATTACGAAACCAGTTGAGGATATCTTTCTAAAACGGAAGCAGAACGTGGCAAAACAGCAACAGAAACCACAATATGTCAGCACTATCCTGAACCGCAAGGCGAGGCATGAATTTACCATTCTCGAAACCGTCGTTGCAGGAATAGAGCTCAAGGGAAGCGAAGTCAAATCAATTCGTCTGGGACTGGCAAGTCTGAATGAAAGCTATGCGATTATTCACCGGGGGGAGGTGTGGCTGGAGAATATGCAGATAACCCCTTACGAACACAACACCCTTGAACAGCTTGAGCCCAAACGGAGCCGGAAACTGCTCCTGCAGAAAAGCGAGATCATGAAAATGCAGTCGAAGCTGAATGAAAAGGGGCTCACCCTCATCCCGCTCAAGGCCTTTTTCAACAGCCGGGGAGTTCTGAAAATTGAGCTGGGTATAGCAAAAGGGAAAAAACTTTACGATAAAAGAGAGTCTATTAAAAACAGGGATGCGGAGCGTCAGCTGCAACGTCTGAAACATCAATATTAAAAAGCCTGACCGATTTATGACTTTTCCACCGATTCAAGAACAGCTGGACCTTATTGTCAATAACACTGTCGAGGTCATAAGTGAAGAAGAACTTGCAAAAAAACTCGACAAGAGCATAAAAACCGGAAAACCGCTGCGAGTCAAACTCGGGGCTGATCCATCTCGTCCCGACCTCCATCTCGGTCACTCGGTCGTCTTGCGCAAACTGCGCGATTTTCAGGATCTCGGCCATGAAGCGATCCTTATTATCGGAGACTTTACCGCCATGATCGGCGATCCGTCCGGCAAAAGCAAAACCCGTCCCCAGTTATCTGCTGAAGAGGCCAGAAAAAACGGAGAAACCTACTTTGAGCAAGCATCAACAATCCTGGACCCGGAAAAAACAACCATCTGTTACAATTCAGACTGGCTCGGAAAAATGACATTTTCCGACGTCATAAGGCTTTCAAGTCACTACACAGTGGCGAGAATGCTTGAAAGAGATGATTTCGAAAGGAGATATCAGTCCCGCGAACCTATTTCGATCCATGAATTTCTCTATCCTCTGGCACAGGGAATGGACTCCGTCCACCTGAAAAACGATATCGAACTGGGAGGAACCGATCAGAAATTCAACCTTCTTGTCGGCAGGGACCTCCAGAGAGAGTACAATATCGATCCGCAGGTCTGCATCACCATGCCTCTTCTCGTCGGGACCTTCGGGGACGAAAAAATGTCAAAATCTCTTGGCAATGCAATCTGCTTTACCGACAAGGCTGAGGACGTATACGGCAAAACGCTCTCCATTCCCGACAGCCTCATTGAAACATGGTTCAAGCTGCTTGTCCCTCAGCCGAGACAGTCTAAAGAGCTCTTTCTGGAAATCATCCGTCAGAATCCGAGAGAAGCCAAAAGAACATTGGCAAGAGAGCTCGTCGCCATCTATCACAGCGACAGCCATGCCACGCAGGCCGAGGAACATTTCGACAGGGTGTTCGTTCAGAAAAAAGCTCCGGAAAACATCAGCGAGTTCGCATTCGAAGCGGCAAGCATGACGATAGTGGATCTGCTTGCTGAACTTGGTGCTGTAGCATCCAAAAGTGAGGCAAGACGGCTGATTCAGCAGAATGCGATACAGATCGACGACGAAAAAATCATCTCAATCGACCATGAAGTCGAGCTGACAGATACCCCGAAAACCATCAGAGCAGGGAAAAGAAAATTTTTCAAGGTTGTACGAAAAAAAGATTTTGAATGAGGTAGCTTTTTCCTATTATTGCTGAGTTTCGGGGTATTACTTATTAACCTTATCCGGAGGAACAAAGCGTTGTCATTTGTCCCTACTAAAGTGTTTTTCACCAAAGGTGTTGGAAGGCACAAGGAGTATCTTTCCTCTTTTGAGCTTGCTCTGAGAGAAGCAAAGATTGAAAAATGCAATCTGGTTACCGTATCCAGCATTTTTCCGCCTCAATGCGAACGAATCAGCGTTGAAGAAGGACTCAAATCACTATCACCGGGAGAAATCACGTTTGCCGTCATGGCAAGAAACTCTACCAACGAACACGGCCGTCTGGTAGCGTCGTCAATCGGTGCCGCATTGCCTGCCGATGAATCGGTCTACGGCTATCTGTCCGAACACCATCCTTACGGACAGACCGAAGAACAGTCAGGCGAATATGCAGAAGACCTTGCAGCAACCATGCTTGCAACGACACTCGGCATCGAATTCGACCCGAATAAAGACTGGGATGAACGTGAAGGTATTTACAAAATGAGCGGGAAAATCATCAACTCGTTCAACATCACCCAGTCCGCTCAGGGCCAGAACGGCCTCTGGACAACGGTTATTGCCTGCGCAGTGCTGCTCCCATAACACTGCGACTGCATAATTCAACACAGATTCCTCCTGTCGCATGATACAGGAGGAATGATGTGTTGCGTCCCCGCCTTTCTTCCTCAGTCCGACACCCCGGCAAACACTTTTCATCGCACGGCACATGAGTATTTTTTCTGCATTTCAGCACATTCAAACCCTCGACGAACTGATTCTCTGGGGAGGATATGCATTGCTGTTTGCGCTAATCTTTGCAGAAACAGGCCTTTTTGCCGGCTTTTTTCTGCCGGGAGACTCCCTGCTTATCACGGCAGGGCTGATCGCAGCATCGGGCAAGCTTGACATCACGCTTGTCATCGCCACACTCTGCTTTGGCGCAATCCTGGGAGACTCGACCGGATACTTTATCGGGACACAGCTGCAACGCGCATTGTTCAAAAAAAACGAAACCATTTTTTTCAGAAAGGAATACGTTGAAAAAACAGAACGTTTTTATGAAAAACATGGCTCAAAAGCCGTATTTCTTGCCCGCTACGTCCCTGTCGTCAGAAGCTTTGCGACAACCCTTGCCGGAGTTGCTGCAATGCCCTATCCGGTTTTTCTCTTCTACAGCGTCACCGGCGCAACCACCTGGGTACTCTGTTTTTCCCTGATCGGCTACTTTCTTGCAACGATCTTTCCGGACCTTGTTGAATTTGTTCACTATATTATTCTGGCTGGTATCGTTATCATTCTTGTAAGCGCATTCCGGCATCTCATACAAAAAAAGTAAACCTCCTGTAACACAATCATCCTCGTACCATGCTCAACCGATTCATTCAATATGCACCGGTCACCGCAAAAGGCATACTGATGGGAGCAGCTGATATCATTCCCGGTGTTTCCGGAGGAACGATCGCATTTATTACAGGAATCTATGAAACGCTTATCAACGCCCTGCAGTCAATCAACGGAATCGCGCTCAAAAAACTTTTCCGCATGGAACTGCGCCCGTTCTGGCGCCATATCAACGGAAACTTCCTTTTCAGTCTCCTGCTCGGCATAGGCATCAGTGTCATCACCCTGGCAAACACAATCGTCTTTTTACTCGAACACCATACACTGCTCCTGCTGTCATTTTTCTTCGGCCTCATCCTCGCCTCAGCATTTGTTATCGCAGGAAAAGTAAGAACCCATTCCGTAACAGGATATCTTGCCGGTATCGCAGGCATTCTCATAGCGCTCATCATTACGACACTCAGTCCGGTTGCGACACCTGAAACCTGGTGGTTTATCTTTTTTTCAGGAATGATTGCCATTACGGCCATGATCCTGCCAGGCATATCAGGAAGCTTCATTCTGCTTCTTCTTGGCAAATACACCTATATTCTGACCGCTGTCCGGGAGTTTGATCTGCCCACCATAATTATTTTCGGTGCAGGCTGCCTCATAGGACTGACAGGGTTTTCAAGAATTCTGTCAAAATTGCTTCATGATTTCCATGACCAGACAATGCTGCTTCTGGCAGGCTTCATGATTGGCTCTCTGACAAAAGTATGGCCATGGAAAGTCGCAGGCAGCGCAATCAACGACAGTGAAAAAGCGTTGCTCTTCTCAAAAAATGTGCTTCCGGAAAACTTTCAGTCCATAACGAACTCCGATCCCCAGATCATGTCGGTTATTCTGCTCATGGCAGCAGGTCTCGGACTGGTGCTCGCGCTGGAATTCACAGCCGGAAGAAGGCAGAGCGCTCTTAAACAATATTCATCGTAACATCACGCAATCTTACTCAATGACTGAAGACATAAAAACTGATGTCCTCGTTATCGGCAGCGGCATCGGCGGACTCTACTTTGCCCTGAATATTGCCGATCATGCCCAGGTAACGATCATCACGAAAAAAGAGAGCTGCGAATCCAACACCAACTGGGCCCAGGGGGGAATAGCCGCCACAATCGATCAGAATGACAGTCCTGATCTGCATATCAATGACACGCTCGATGCAGGAGCCGGTCTCTGCAACAGGCAGATGGTAGAACTGATGGTCAAGGACGGCCCCCGGCATATCAGGAAGCTGATCGAGCTTGGCGTTCAGTTCACAACAACCGACAACGACCATCTTGACCTCGGACGTGAAGGAGGACACTCACGCAAAAGAATCGTACACGCAAGCGATCTGACCGGTCAGGAAGTCGAACATGCGCTCCTCGAACGGGTCAACCAGCACCCGAACATCACGCTGCTTGAGCACCATTTCGCCATTGAGCTGCTGACCGAACATCATCTGCATATCAAGACAAACGATATCAACTGTTACGGCGCTTACGCGCTCGATACCCGGAACAGAAAGCTGAAAAAAGTTCTCTCGAAGGTAACAATGCTCGCCTCAGGCGGACTCGGCCACGTCTATCTCCACACCACCAATCCGGATATCGCTACCGGAGACGGCATTGCAATGGCCTACCGCGCCGGTGCAGTAATCGCCAACATGGAATTCATCCAGTTTCATCCGACCTCCCTCTACCATCCCAAAGCCAAATCATTCCTCATCTCTGAAGCGGTAAGAGGGTTTGGAGGGATTCTGAGGTTGAAAAACGGGGAGGCGTTCATGAAGAAATATGATCACCGGGAAAATCTTGCTCCCCGTGACATCGTTGCCAGAGCTATAGACTCTGAAATGAAAATAACAGGAGAGGAATGCGTCTTTCTCGATGTCACCCATCTGGATCCTGAAAAAACCACCCGACATTTCCCCAATATTTACGAAACCTGCCTGGAATTCGGTATCGACATGACAAAGGAAATGATTCCTGTTGTCCCTGCTGCCCATTACTCATGCGGCGGCATCAAAACCGACGACGTCGGACGCAGCTCGATCAACCGCCTCTATGCCTGCGGAGAAACCAGCTGCACCGGCGTTCACGGAGCCAACAGGCTTGCCAGCAACTCATTGCTCGAAGCCCTGGTCTTCGCTTACAGGTCCTATCAGGATATCAAGGAAGCGCTCCACACTATCCACAACAACCGCCCCTTCCCGGACTGGGATGACAGCGGTACGGCAAACCCTGAAGAGTGGATTCTGGTTTCTCACAATAAAAAAGAGGCCCAGCAGGTAATGAACGACTATGTCGGCATTGTCCGCAGCGACCTGAGGCTTCAGAGAGCGAAACGAAGGATAGAGTTTCTCAAGGAAGAAACCGAAGCCTATTACAAACGAACGAGGATAACGACTGAAATCCTTGAACTACGCAATATCATCAAGGTATCGAGCCTGATCATCGAAGGAGCCATCAAACGGAGAGAATCACGGGGACTGCATTATACGACCGATTACCCGGCAAAAGATGACAAGCACTTTCTCATCGATACCGAACTGCGATCCTTCTGAGCGAGTGGCTCACATTGCAGCCTGCCAGTCCCTGGCATACCTGAAATCGATGCCGGGGGTCCTGGATGATATTTTCGCAATAACGGGCATCATTCTTTTATACTGGTTCCTGACGACCATTCTTCTTACCCTGTCATAAAAAGCCTCCGCGCATCCCTGCCGAAGAATCGCTGGCCTGTCCATACGCTTTTCCAGCATCATATAGAGCAGATCATCGACCTCCTGGTAACTGAAACCAAGATCCTCTTCATCACTCTGCCCCTCCCAGAGGTCAGCTGATGGCGCCTTGGATACAAGTTCGTCAGGAATCCCGAGATGTCGGGCAAGACCCCATAACTGCGTTTTATAAAGATCTCCTATCGGATTGATAGCGGAAGCCATATCGCCAAAAAGAGTCCCATATCCAAGAAGAAGCTCTGTCTTGTTGCTGGTTCCGACCACAAGACGGCCGTCCCTTGCCGATATATCATAGAGAAACAGCATCCTTGACCTTGCCATGATATTTCCCTTGCGAAGGCGGGAAGCATCCTCCCTGCCGGTAAAAAAGGCATCGACAACTGCGCTGATATCTGCAACTTCCGCTTGAACCCCGGTCTTGTCGACCATCAGGCGTGCATGATCAATGCTTGCCTGGCTGCTGCTCCTGTATGGCATCAGGACGGCAAGAACATTCTCCGGACCAAGCGCTCGTGCGGCAAGTTCACAGACAACTGCAGAGTCAATACCGCCGGACAGTCCAAGCACTACCGAGGAAAAACCGAATTTCCTGATTTCGTTCTGAAGAAATGTCAGCAGCATCTCTTCAACAAGCCCGTAGTTCAAATCAAGTCCGTTGCCTATATCCATCAATCACGATGTTTGTATAAGTTGAATAACTGTCCGTTGCAGCAAAAATGCCAGAAGAATCGCGACCCCCGGAAAGAACTGAAGCAGGTAAAGCGTCCGTGGTACGATTTTCTCATCAGCCCCCGAACAATTCAGAAGGGCAAGTCTCACAAGAACAAGCGAATAGAACAATCCTGAAGCTGCAAAAAACCAACCCCAGAACCCCGCGAAAAAAAACGGTTCGACAAGCCAGAACGGCGTGAGCGAGAAACAGGGAATCACCGCCATCAGAGCAGCGTTTGCCCGCTCTTTCATCCGGCCGGCAACATTGCTGAAAATCCCCGACAGCAGATATAACACAATGATATCGACAATGAAATTGAAAAGCGCATAGATCATTGCCGGCCGGGGCTCGCCGATCAGAGGAAATTTCAGAAGCTGCACCATGGCGATCACAGGCACAGCGTAGTCCCTGAGCGGATCGAACTCGTCATATACCCCCCCTTTTCTGAAGTTTTTCCAGAAAACCTGCGGCAGAAACATCACTGCACGGAAAACATCCCATAACTGTTTCAATCCCATCTCACGCCTATTTTTTCAACCATTGTTCCGGATTGAGCTTCACTTTTCCTTTCCAGAGTTCAAAGTGGACCAGAGAACCGCCCTGCGGCATTGGTCCCGTAGACCCGATAACCTCGCCGAGTGCGACAAGATCGTTTTTTGCAACGGATATTTTCGCCAGATTCGCGTAGACCGTCAGATAGGATTTCGCGTGACGGATAAGAACAATGTTTCCATACGTAGGCATATAGGTCACCTGAGAAACAATGCCTCCGGAAACCGCCTTGACCGGAGTTCCGACACCAGCTGAAATATCGACACCGTTACTTGTCGTCACGATGTTCAGATCCGGGTCCCGGTTATTGCCGAACTTCCTGATAATAACCCCGTTCTGCACCGGCCACGCCAGACTTCCCATCGCCTTGTCGAAATCAATCGACAGACTTGCCAGCTCAGCCCCGGCAATGTCA
>RRYU01001163.1_pt1:0-27500 | contig 85813 bp, 76 predicted proteins | sample 2162651 | NCBI WGS metagenome assembly RRYU01 (sample SAMN10267283, study PRJNA491782) | microbial mat metagenome | isolation source: biomat in the production well | place: Japan: Minami-Kanto gas field, natural gas well KTG3 | collected 2017-06 | reverse complement strand
AACAACAACCTGCAGCTTCTTCAGCTACGGTATATTAAAGAAAAACAGTGATTTTTCAAAAGTTCACTGGCAGGCGGAATATGTAAAATATTCTTCATATTCCGCCAGAAAAACAGCGTCCACTTTCGTAATAAATAACAATCAGTCAACAAGGACCTGAAGCTGCTCTCCGCTCACCTCATGAAAGTTCAGATAACGGTAAATACCATCCTTTCCTTCCGAAAGTGTCGAGCTGACGATATCGAAGTATTCGTCCTTGCCGGGCAGCCTTCCAAGCAGCGCACAGACAGCGGCGAGTTCGGCCGAACCAAGATACACCTGGGCGTCTTTGCCCATGCGGTTATCAAAGTTTCTTGTGCTGGTTGAAAACACGACGGCCTTGTCAGCAACGCGGGCCTGGTTACCCATACAGAGAGAACAGCCCGGGGTTTCCGTTCTTGCCCCTGCTGCGCCGTAGATCGAGTAATAGCCCTCTTCGATGAGCATTTTCATATCCATCTTGGTCGGAGGAACAACCCACAATCTCGCTGCAGCCTGTCCTTTGCCCTTGAGCACTGCGCCAAGAGCGCGGAAGTGGCCGATATTGGTCATGCAGCTTCCGACGAAAACCTCATCAACATGTTTGGGCCTCTTCTCATCAGCAAGAACCTCCGAGAGCGTCGCGACATCATCGGGATCATTCGGACAGGCAAGAATCGGCTCCTGGATCAGGCTCATATCGATCTCGATAACAGCAGCGTATTCGGCATCGGCATCAGGCTCCATCAATGAAGGATTGGCAAGCCACTCCTGCATCTTCCCGATTCTCCGGCGAAGGGTTTCGGGATCGCCGTAACCATTGTCGATCATCTGCTCGAGCAGCTTGATATTGGAGTTGAGGTACTCGATGACAGGTTCCTTGTCGAGACGGACGGTACATGCCGCCGCACTGCGCTCGGCAGAAGCGTCACTGAGCTCAAAAGCCTGCTCGACCTTCAAATCCGGAAGCCCTTCGATCTCGAGGATTCTGCCGGCAAAAATATTTTTCTTGCCTTTTTTCTCAACCGTGAGAAGCCCCTGCTGTATTGCCTGATAGGGAATTGCATTGACAAGATCGCGAAGCGTAATGCCCTCGCGCAATTCACCCTTGAAACGCACGAGAACAGACTCGGGAACGTTCAGCGGCATTGAACCGGTCACGCCTGCGAAAGCAACAAGCCCTGAACCGCCCGGAAAGGAGATGCCGATCGGGAAACGGGTATGGGAATCCGCTCCGGTTCCGAGAGTGTCGGGAAGCACCATTCTGTTCAACCAGGTATGGATAACGCCGTCTCCGGGACGAAGCGCAACACCGCCCCTGCTCATGATGAAATACGGAAGGGTCTGATGCAGCTTGACATCGGACGGTTTTGGATATGCCGCGGTATGGCAGAAGCTCTGCATGACGAGATCTGCGCCGAAGCTCAGTGCCGCAAGTTCCTTGATCTCATCCCTGGTCATAGCGCCTGTGGTATCCTGTGAGCCGACCGTCAGGGTTTCAGGCTCGACATACATACCGGGACGCACGCCGGGAAGACCGCAGGCCTTGCCGATCATTTTCTGAGCAAGCGTATACCCTTTGCCGCTGTCGGCAGGCTGATCGGGACGTTTGAAGATATCCTCTTCACCAAGGCCCAGTGCCTGACGGGCCTGACGGGTCAGGGTACGTCCGATAATAAGCGGAATACGACCGCCAGCCCTGACCTCGTCAGCAAGCGTATTTGGTTCGAGCTGGAACTCGGCAATAACCTCTCCGTCCTTTTCAATCTTTCCTTCATAGGGATACAGATCGATAACATCCCCGGTCTCCATGGCATTGACATCGGCCTGAATCGGGAACGCGCCGGAATCTTCTGCGGTGTTAAAGAAAATCGGAGCAATGATCCCGCCGATAACAACCCCGCCGGTACGTTTGTTGGGGACCGCAGGAATGTTTTCACCGATATGCCATTGAACGGAATTGATACCTGACTTACGGCTTGAACCGGTACCCACCACATCGCCTACAAAAGCGAGCGGATGACCTTTTTGCTTGAGAGATTCGATTGTTCCGATCGGATCATCCATTTTTGAGCCGAGCATACTGAGTGCATGAAGCGGAATATCGCTGCGGGTAAACGCTTCGCTGGCAGGAGAAAGGTCGTCGGTATTGGTTTCGCCAGGGACCTTGAACACAGTCAGGGTCATTTTTTCGGCAATCGCCGGCCGGGACGTAAACCACTCGCCATCCGCCCATGAAGCCATAACCTCTTTGGCGTACCTGTTTGAAGCGGCAAGTTCGGCCACAGCATCAAATGACTCATAGACCAGAAGGGTTTTTTTCAGCATCTCTGCCGCCGCTTCCGCAATGGCGGAATCCTCCGACGACAATGCATCGACAAGAGGCTTGACATTATAGCCGCCCAGCATAGTGCCGAGAATAGCAACTGCTTCAACAGGAGAAATCGCGCTGCATGTTACCTCGCCCTTGACGATCTGATCGAGAAACGCCGCTTTTTCAAATGCAGCATCGTCGACACCGGGGCTGATATGTTCACGGAACAGCTCAAGCAGATACTCCTGCTCTTCAACCCGCTCCTGCTTCAGAAGCCCGATCAGTTCACGAGCCTGTGCCGCTGTTAACGGCAGCGGAGGAATGCCGCTTCCGGCCCGTTCTTCGGTATGCACGCGATACTCACTTACAAGACCCATTACGTAGTCTCCTCTATAGATTTTATAATTGACAAACGAAAATCTTTTTCTAACAAAAAGGTAGGATACAGTTTTGCCCCTCAAGCAAGGGGCAAAACTGTAAATTTAGCATACTCCTGCTTAAAATGCAACGAATGAAAAACGCAGTCCCGCCGGAGGGTCCCGGAGCAAAAGGGCTTCCGGCAGAATTGCTGCTCGGGAAATCCTATAGAATCAGCATGCTGTCTCCGTAACTCAGAAAACGATATTCATGACGGAGGGCTTCTTCGTAGGCGTTCCGAAGAAAATCCCACCCTGCAAACGCAGCAGTCAGCATGAGGACCGTTGAACGCGGAGCATGATAATTGGTCAGAAGAGCGTCAATTATCCGGAATCGATACCCCGGATAGATAAAAATATCGGCTTCCCCACGTACCGGCATTGCCGGATTGGCATCCAGCAGCGAAGGCGACGCGTGTTCGAGCGCCCTGGTCACCGTCGTTCCGACGGCAACGACCCTGCCGCCACGATCCCGAGCAGATCTGATAGCCGCAACAACACCGGCAGGAATATCGTAATACTCCCGGTGCATGACATGGGATGCAAGATCATCCACCCGGATAGGCATAAACGTGCCTAACCCCACATGCAGGGTTACCGAGGCCACCTGTACATCCTTGTCTCTGAGCGTTCCGATAAGCTGAGGAGTCATGTTCAGCGATGCGGTTGGAGCCGCCACGGACCCGGGAATTTCGGCAAAAACTGTCTGGTAGCGCTCGCGGTCAACCTCTTCGGCATCACGCCGAAGATAGGGCGGAATAGGCACATCGGCATACTCCTGAAAAAACGAAGCGAGTTCCCGTCCGGAAACGCAGGAGACCGCTGCAATCCCGTTACCGGCGAGAGTATCGACTCGAAGCTCCTCTCCATGAGAGAGAAGGATATCGCCCTGTTTCAATCGGCCCCTGTACATAACGAGATTCTGCACGTGCTCATGCTTTTCAAGCAGCACCAGCTCTATTTTCGCACCTGTTTTCTTGCTGGCAAACAGCCTGGCCAGAACGACCCTGGTGTTGTTGAGTACAAGAAGGTCACCCGGTTCGAGAAAACGGTGAAGATCAGCATACCGTGCATGGGTTATGCTTCCGGTATCGCGGGAAAGCACCTCGAGCCGGGTTGCTCCCCTGACCGCAGGAGGATAGAGCGCTATGCTGCTTTCGGGAAGCACATAGTCAAAATCACTGACCTTCATAACTTTCTCAGCCTTGCCCTGACTGCCTCCGCATGAGCCTGCAGTCCCTCCTGATCGGCAAATGCTGCAATGCGCTCCCCTGTTCTTGCAAGTTCCCTTGCTGAATAGGAGATAATGGATGAATATTTGACAAAATCACGCACCGAGAGCGGAGAGAAAAAGCGGGCCGTTCCGTTAGTCGGAAGAGTGTGGTTCGGACCGGCATAGTAATCGCCGATGGTTTCGCAGGAGTAATCGCCCATAAAAATTGCCCCCGCATGCTTCAGATCGGAGAGAATCTCCCAGCTGTTGCGAACATGCAGTTCAAGATGCTCCGGAGCGATCAGATTGGAAACCTCGCAGGCCTCTGCAATATCCCGTACAATCACAATCGCGCCATTTGCCGCAAGTGCTTTGGCGATCACTTCCGACCGGGCCATGCTTTCAACTTTCTCCAGTGCAAGCAACCGGACAGCTTCGGCAAGCTCAGCGGAGTCGGTGATACAGACCGCCGCCGCGTCCGGATCGTGTTCAGCCTGAGCAAACATATCGAGTACGACAAACTCCGGATCCGCATGACGGTCGGCAATCACGACGACCTCGGAAGGTCCGGCAATGCTGTCGATGGAGACATGCCCGAAAACCTCTTTCTTTGCCAGAGCAACATACTTGTTGCCGGGACCGGTAATCTTGTCGACTTTCGGGATGGTTTGAGTGCCAAAAGCAAAGGCCGCCACTGCCTGTGCCCCGCCAAACTTGTATATCGTCTCAATCCCGGCGACCTTTGCCGCCACAAGCACATGCTCGTTCACATCGCCGTTGGCATCGCAGGGTGTCGTAATAAAAATCTCTTGAACACCCGCGACCTGAGCCGGAGCGACATTCATGAGAAGCGACGACGGATAAGCAGCCTTGCCGCCGGGCACATACAGCATGACCCGTTCGACAGGGGTCACCCTCTGACCGAGAATGACGCGGTTGCCCGCTTCGTAAAAGAAACTCCTGTCGAGCTCGTGACGGTGAAAAACGTTGATATTGCGATAGGCCTCTTCGAGTACGGCAACAAACCCGCTGTCTGCAGAACGATAGGCCCGCTCAATCTGCTCTTTCGACACCGTAAAGCTTTCAGGACGGACACCCTGAAACTTCTCGGTATAATCGAGTAAGGCACTGTCGCCGCGGGCAGCCACATCGGAAAGAATATCCTGAACGACGCGCTGAACCTCAGGGTCAAAAGTGACGCTGCGGCTCATGTGGCGCTGAAATTCCGACTTTTGATCGGGATAGGAAAATATCGGTAACACAGGCAAATGTCATTTATAAATTTTCACGATATCATCAGTTTCACCTAATGTACGCAAACAGAGCATTTCTGGAAACCGGTTCGTCTCTGTCAACCACTCCTTCAGGACCGGAAAAAAGGCATTTGCGCCTAATGATTTTCATTTGAAATAACCATAGCATTAAGTACTTTATCTTTTCATCGGCCAGGCTGGTCAGGACCTGAATACAGATCAGGAAAACAAGCGGGCTGGAGCATCTTTTCCGCAGGATTGACACGACCACAACACTATTACAGACAGACAGGTAAACAATGAGTTTTTTAGGTTATTTATTCAGGGATATTGCCATAGATCTCGGTACCGCAAACACACTTGTTTTTATTCGTGACAAAGGCGTTGTTTTAAATGAACCCTCCATTGTTGCAAGAGAGAGAAATACGGGAAAAGTCGTCGCTATAGGACAGGACGCTCTTCTCATGCATGAAAAAACCCATCCCGGCATCGTGACCATCAAGCCTCTGGCAAATGGCGTCATTGCCGACTATGAAGCAACTGAAGAGCTGATCAAGGGCCTGATCAAAAAAACCAAATCCCAGTTCTCGATCGGAATACGACGGATGGTCATCGGCATTCCTTCCGGTATCACCGAGGTGGAAAAACGCGCCGTCCGTGATTCTGCGGAACATATCGGTGCCAAGGAGGTCTATCTGGTCGCAGAGCCTATGGCGGCAGCTATCGGCATCGGCATCGATGTCAAGGAACCTATGGGCAACATGGTTGTAGACATCGGCGGAGGAACGACGGAAATTGCCGTTATCTCCCTTGCCGGCATCGCCTCGGGCGAGTCGTTGCGCGTGGCGGGAACGGATATCACGAATTCGATTATCCGTCACTTCAGAAAAGCCTACAATCTCGCTATCGGTGAACGCACTGCCGAAGAGGTTAAAATCAGAATTGCCTCTGCCACGAAGCTGGACAAAGAGCTGACGATGACGGTCAGAGGGCGCAACCTGGTAACCGCACTGCCTGAAGAACGGGAAATCAACTCCCCGACGATCAGGGAAGCAATCGCCACACCGATCAGCCAGATCATCACGTCCATCAAAAAATGTCTTGAAGTCACCAAGCCCGAGCTTTCAGCCGATGTCCTCGACAGAGGTCTCTTCCTTGCCGGAGGCGGAGCATTGATCAAAGGGCTCGACAAGAAAATTCATGACGAAACAAAACTTGCAGTCCACATCAGTGAAGATCCGCTGACTGCGGTTGCACGAGGCACAGGCACGGTTCTCGAAAATCTTGAAGAGTACCGCAGCGAGCTGCTTCCCACAAAACGCTACTGACCCTCAGCGCCCGGCTTTTTGTCAAGAAGACGGCTGTAAAACTGTTCATACTGTCGAACAAGCATGGAAATATGAAATTTCCGTGCTTGTTCGACACATGCCTCCGAAAAACGCATTCTCTGCGACTCGTCCAGAAGCAGTTCAAGCGCCTTGTACGCCATGCGTCTCACATTGCCCGGCGCGATAAGATAACCGTGTTTCCCGTCAACGATAAATTCAGGAAATCCCCCTGCATCGGTAACGATAACCGGTACCCCGCAGGCCATAGCCTCCAGAGCGGCCAGCCCGAAGGATTCGGCGTTGCTCGGCATCAGCATCAGATCGGCCACAGAAAGAAGCGGAACAATATCTTCGATTTTTCCAAGAAACCGGACTTTTGCTGCGATACCGTGCTCACGACTCCATGTTTCAGCATCGCTCCTGTCAGGACCGTCGCCCACAAGAAGCAGCGTTGCGGGAACCTTTTCGACAATGCGGAGAAACGTCTGCAGCACATCCTTTATTCGTTTGACCGGTCTGAAATTGGATATGTGGATGCATATCTTTTCACTACCCAGGCCAAGCTGTTCACGAAGCGGCTCGACATGCAGCATCCGTTTGAACTCGTTCGTGTCGACAAAATTGGTGATAACCTCGATCTCCCGCCGAGGCTCAAACAGCCTTTCGGTTTCCCGTTTGAGATACCCGGAAACCGCCGTCACGCCGTCAGATTTATTAATGGCAAGCCTGACCGCCCCGTGCATGCTGCTATCAGCCCCGACAACCGTAATATCGGTGCCGTGGAGCGTTGTCGCTATTCTGAAGCATTGAGACTTCGAGCATTTGTCCTCGACCATCTGCCGGGCAAGCATTGCGCTCAAGGCATGAGGAATCGCATAATGCGCATGGACGATATCGAGTTTTTCATACATCGCCACTTCAGCGATCTTTGATGCAAGGGCAAGAGAATAGAAGGGACACTCGAAGAGAGGATAGTGCATCGCCTCCACTTCATGATAAAAAATATTTTTCGAAAATGAGCCCAGACGGAACGGTGCGGAACGATTGATAAAATGAACGATATGGCCATTTCGAGCCAGCGCTTTTCCAAGCTCTGTGGCAATGGCACCGCTACCTCCATAGGTATGGTGACAGGATATTCCGATTTTCATACACAGGCACTATCCGGGTTATCTGATTGACAGTTGTCATGGAATATAAGATTTTATCCCTGTCCTTTTCCCGTACCACAACCAACTTCCCGGTTGTGCACAGATCGGGAAACATTTAATACGCAAGATGCTGTTATAAGTAAATAATCTGATCAGTCGGAAATCATTGGTTGATCTTCGTCGAAGTTATGCCCGCCACCTGCAGAAAAAAAGATAGTAGGCAGAACCCCTATCGATGCCCTGCATTATGAATAAATCAAGGAATATCAATGTTGAACAGGACACGTCACTCCCTGTTGAACAGCAGCATATAGAACTTGTAGAGCGCAAAGGAATCGCTCATCCGGACACCATGTGCGACTCCATTATGGAAGCTGTCTGCATCGGGCTATGCAAAGAATACACCGATCGCTTCGGCCACATCCTGCATCACAACATCGACAAAGGGATGCTTGTCGCAGGCAAATCCCTGCCATCTCCCGGCGGAGGAAAAATCATCGAACCGATGAAAATCATTTTCGGTGACCGGGCTACCTATACACATAAAGGAACGGTCATCCCGGTAGGCGAGATCGCCGAAAACGCCGCAAAGAAATGGCTGCGCAAACATATGCGTTTCATCGACCCTGACATCCATATTATCTATCAGAATGAAATCAAGCCCGGCTCTCCCGAGCTGACCGATGCCTTTGCTCGCCCGGTTATCGGGGCAAACGACACATCGGTCGGCGTCGGCTACGCCCCGATGAGTGAAACAGAGCAGCTTGTTCTTGCCGCCGAGCACTACCTCAACTCGCCAATATTCAAATATGCCTTTCCCGAAACCGGCAAAGACGTTAAAATCATGGGAATGCGTCACGGAAAAAACCTGACGCTCACTGTTGCAATGGCCTTTGTCGACCGCTATATCCGCAATGCGGAGAGCTATTTTGAACGCAAGGAAGTCATCAAAGACAATCTTGTACAGTTCATCAACTGCAAAAAAAAGACCCTGGAGCAGATCACGGTGCAGCTCAATACGCTCGATGATCCTTCAAGAGGTGAAGGCGGCATGTACCTGACTGTCCTGGGATCTTCTGCAGAAAGCGCGGACAGCGGTCAGGTTGGCCGGGGAAACCGCGTTAACGGCCTGATCTCGTTCAACCGTCCTCAGACCCTTGAAGCTGCGGCAGGAAAGAATCCGGTAAACCACGTCGGAAAAATCTACAACGTCCTCAGCAATCAGATAGCCCGCCGCATACACAAGGAAATCGATGGCATTCAGGGGGTCACCGTCTACCTCTGCAGCCAGATCGGCAAACCGCTCGATGAACCTCTGACAGCCACAACAAAACTGATTCTTCAGCCGGGTGTCGCTATCGGCGATGTTGAAAAAGAAGTTTCTTCGATCATTCACGTCGAACTTGCCTATATTCAGGTTTTCATGACCGAACTTGCCAATGGAAAGCATCCCGTTTGCTGACCAGCTCACCGATGCAACAGGAGGGAGCTCAGGCAGATCAACACCGCGCAATTGCGAACCGCAGTATGAACTCAGACGTACCCTCCGGAGAAAAAGGCTTTAAGGAATTCATTATCCTTATCGCCATGATGATGTCACTGGTAGCACTCTCAATCGACACGATGCTTCCCGCCCTCCCGGCGATCCTCGAAGACCTGGATGTCGGAAACCCTAACGCAGCGCAACTCGTGCTCTCGATGCTGTTTCTCGGGATGTCGGCAGGACAGATCGTCTACGGTCCGCTGTCTGACTCTATCGGTCGAAAACCCGCTATCGCCATCGGAATCGGCATTTTTATCGCCGGCAGCCTGCTCTGCCTGGGTGCGACGACCTTTACCGTTATGCTGGCAGGACGCATCCTTCAGGGCCTGGGAGCTGCCGCACCCCGAATTGTCACCATCGCTCTTGTACGTGACCAGTACGAAGGTGCAGCAATGGCGCGGATAATGTCATTTGTCATGACCATATTCATCCTGGTCCCGATTCTGGCACCGTTTACAGGACAGGTGATCATTGCCATTGCGGGATGGCGTGCAATTTTCAGCGTCTTTCTCATCATGGCAACAGGAATTCTGATCTGGTTCCTGTTGCGTCAGCCCGAAACACTCGCCAGGGAAAGGCGGCACAAATTCTCATTCAGGCGAGTTCAACAGAGTCTGCAGGAAATTCTCTCGACCCGTCAATCGCTGGTTTACACGCTTGTTTCCGGGCTGATCTTCGGAGCATTTCTCGGATACCTCAACACCTCCCAGCAGATCTTCCAGGAACAGTATCAAACGGGCGAGATGTTTCCCGTATATTTCGGCATGCTTGCCCTCCCCTTCGGCATGGCTACGCTCCTGAATTCAAGGCTGGTCAAACACATCAGTCTGCACCGTATCGTAGCCCTGGCTATGACCGTCATTGCCCTTCTGTCGGCACTGTACCTGCTCCCGTCGCTTCTCTATCAGGGCAATCCGCCATTCTGGACCCTGCTCGCCTATCTGGCCCCGGTCTTTTTTGCTATAGGAATCCTCTTCGGAAACCTCAATGCCCTTGCAATGGAACCCCTTGGCCATATTGCAGGAACCGGAGCCGCCGTGGTCGGATCGCTCTCAACCCTGATCGGCATGATAACCGGCACCACGATAGGCCAGATCTATAACGGAACGCTGCTGCCGCTTGTTTTCGGGTTTCTCGCCTGCACGCTGATCTCGCTCATGATCGCACGGATACGCCATCGATGAGCTCTTTCCGCCCTGAAACCTGCCTCTGTGAGCAGAGAGGGCTTTATCGGATCGAAAAAACGCACATTACGGACTGAAGAGATTGCAGAGTTATCCCTATGGGTTTACATTGAATGAAACTGTCCGCTCATAACGAATGAAAAAATGGTGATGTATGACACTCTGCCCCGGCAAAACCCCTGAACCGTTGCGTACACGCCTCCTGAAAGGTGAAATCACTGTCGATCTCACCTGGCTTGAAAACGATACTACCGGCGTTTTGAGCTCAGTGTTCATCAAGGCCTCTGCCGCTTCCATCTGGGAAGCGATCAGTGATTACAACAACCTCAGCAGAACATTGCCGAAAGTGGTTTCAAGCCGCATTGTGGAACGACATGGCAATGAGGTCAGGATCGAACAAACCGGACGAACCGGCATCCTGATCTTTGAACGCACGGTGAGATTCGTACTTCAGGCCCGGGAAGAAAAACCGGTTCGTATCGTGTTTCATCAGATCGAAGGGGATTTCGAAACCTATGAAGGTGAATGGACCATAGAGCCTCTGGAGACCGATGGAGGGTGCCTGCTTCATTATCGGGCCACGCTTAAACCGGCGTTTTTTGCACCAGCAATTCTTGTCAGTTTCGTTCAGCGCCAGGATCTCCCTGGCGTTCTGGGAGCTCACAAACAACGGGCGGAAAGCCTGGAACAATCACGCACTCACAACACCTGAACACATGGCCGGACTGCACGACATGACGCTCCCGGAAGGCAGGAAAACACTTCCTGACGGAAATCCCCGTATCGAGCTCACTTATCGTGACGACGGGGTCATTCATGCTGAGGGCTCTATTAGCATCAATACTCCGGCCGACCCCATATGGAACCTTCTTTCTGACTACAATAATCTCAGTTCAACCATCCCGAAAGTCACGTCCAGCAGGCTGGTGGAAGACCATGGTTCCTTCAAGATTATCGATCAGACAGGCAGGAGCGGCATCCTTTTTATAGAAAAATCGGTGCATGTCGTCCTGAAAGTCCAGGAAAAGTATCCGGAAGCCCTGTTCTTCGATCTGGTCGAAGGCGATTTCACGATCTACAATGGATCCTGGTCGTTCAGACCTGGACGTACAGAAAAAGAAACCTTTGTCAGCTGGCAGGCCGACGTAAAGCCGGCATTTTTTGCACCACCTTTTCTGGTCAGTTTCCTCCAGCACCAGGACCTGCCGGTCGTCCTCAAAACCATCAAGGAACTTGCTGAATCCCGTTACAACAACAAGAAAACCGAATCCTGATATGCAACAAACATCCCTCGTCTGCGTCACCGGCGCCACCGGGTTTATTGCAGCCCATCTGATCAGGCAACTGCTGCAGCAGGGATACTGCGTTCGCGGAACCGTCAGGAATCTCTCGAAACATGAAAGCAGCAGTTTTCTCAAAATGCTCGACGGAGCTCCCCAACGCCTTGAACTCGTCGAAGCAGACCTGCTCTCACCAGGATCATTCGATGAGGCAACCAGAGGGTGCCGCTATGTTTTTCATGCGGCAAGCCCTTACCAGCTCAATGTCGGCGACCCGCAACGCGATCTTGTGGATCCTGCGCTCCGGGGAACCCGAACGGTGCTTGAATCATGCCGGAAATCCGGAACCGTCAAACGCGTTGTGCTCACCTCCTCCATTGCTGCCATCACCGGTGCACCCGACAGCGACAGGATCTTCACCGAACAGGACTGGAACACGACCTCCTCACTGAAGGAAAACCCCTATCACTACTCGAAAACCCTTGCAGAGCAGGCCGCCTGGAAGTATATGCAGCAGCAGGCGGATTTCGATCTCGTCGTTATAAACCCCTTCATGGTGATCGGTCCGTCTCTCGGTCCGTCACTGAACACCACCAACCAGATGATTCGCGATATCATTACCGGCGTCTATCCGGGAATTATGGATCTCAACTGGGGATTCGTCGATGTGCGCGATGTCGCCCTCACCCATATCCGTGCGATGGAAACACCAGCTGCACGGGGCCGATATCTCTGCTCGGCAGAACCTCTGCATATGCGTGAGGTAGTCAAGATTCTCAGAAATGCGGGCTATGACAGGGAATACAGACTTCCCTCTCTCGACCTGTCCGGAAAGACGGGTACCGGACTCATGAAACTGGCTTCATGGACCCAGCCGCGCGACACCGGCGCCTACCTGAGAACTCATCTCGGACGCCTGATGCGCTATGATAACTCAAAAGTGCGAACAGAACTCAACATGCAATTCCGGGATATCGGCAGCTCGCTGATCGAAACCGCTGAAGACCTTGTCCGGTGGGGACATCTCAGGAAAAAGGGGTGATAATGGATCGTACGATCATCGACCATGGCGCATACCGGAACAGATCCCGGTCGCTGACACGCCGAGCCGCCTGAACAACAGATCGTTTGCGAAAGGTTCGGGGCAGCATCAGCAGATTGTCCTTCAAGGCTCCAATGACAGAAAGGGAGCGATGCAAGCCGGGAAACCCCTCTCTCAGGTAATAGACTGCGGCAGCAAGTTCGAGCAGCAGTCGCAGAGGAAATACTGTAGCAAGCATGGCCGGACCAAGGTTTTTTATCATCATGGCAATGTTATTCCGGTGGTTCAGACAAACCTTGAACGGATCACCCCCGGCGAGCGTAGCCCCGCCCTCATGCCATACCACCGACGAGGGTTCCACCATCACTTTGAAACCGGCAAGACGCAGGCGCCAGCAGAGATCGATCTCCTCCATATGCATAAAAAACTCCTCATCAAACCCTCCAGCATCTGCAACCATAGCCCGTCGGGCAAACATCGCCACACCTGAAGCCCAGAAAATCTCCCGTACCGTGTCGTAGTGACCGAGGTCATCTTCGACTCCCCTGAAGTCCCTTCCGTAACACCAGGGATAGCAAAGACGGTCAAGCATGCCTCCGGCTGCTCCGGCATAATCAAACACCTGAGGCTTTGTCGAACGGGATGAGAGGGAGAGTATTTTCGGCTGGATAGCGGCTACCGACAGATCCCTTTCCGCCAGGCGGACAAGAGGCTGCAGCCAGCCCTGTTCTGCAACAGCATCATCATTAAAAAAAACAACATAGTCTGCATCAGAGCTGAAAAGACCGGCATTGCACCCGCCGGCATATCCTTCATTGTTCCGAAGCGTCACCACCCGCACATGGTCTTTAGCCTCTGCAAGCGTGCGAATATAAGATGCACCGTTACCATTGTCGACCACACAGACCCTCAGGCCGGGATAACGCTCCCGGTCCAGAGCATCGAGACAGCGAACAAGAATCCCGCTGCCCCGGTAGTGCGGAATGATCACCTCAACAGAAGGCCCGGGCATCAGCGTGATCGGTCATCGTAAGGTATTCCAGAAAACGCCCGCCATAGATGCGGCTTCTGCAGGGGTACCGGCACCTGAGATTGCCTGAAGCAGAGCGGTTCCGACCACCGCACCATCGGACAGCCCCCACATCTTCTCCACCCGGCTCCGGTTCCTGATACCGAACCCTACAACAAACTTCTTTTCGGTGTTCTCTCTGACACGACGAAGGTAGTCATTGATATCAGCATCCCTCTCCGCTTCATCGAGTTTTCCTGTCCCGGTCGTAGCGTTGACGGCAAGACAGTAGGAAAAATCCGTCGACAGCGCATCGATCTGACGAATACGTTCAGCAGGCGTCACCGGGGAAATCAGAAACACGACAGAGAGTCCGAAACTCCTGGCCCTCATCAGAAAATCTTCGGCTTCTTCAGGAGGAAGGTCCGGGATGAGCAATCCGTCAACGCCTGCCTCAGAAGCATCGTTCAGAAAGCAATCCCCTCCATAGGCGATCAGAGGATTGCAGTACCCCATAAGAACGATCGGAACAGTTATCGCAGCACACCCTTCTCCAGCCCTTGCTTTGCGAACAAGATCGAGAAGACTTGCAATATTGACCCCGTTCGTGATAGCGACCCGGGCCGCATCCTGAATAACAGGGCCATCGCCGATAGGATCCGAATAGGGCATTCCGAGCTCAATAATATCGGCGCCGCTGCTCTGCAAGGCTTCGAGAACCGGCAAAGTCGCTCCGGCAACAGGATACTCGGGCATATAATAAGCTATGAGCAGCTTTTTCTGCTCCTTCATCAAAGGGGTAATTCTGTTATGCGACATGGTCGTCAGCGGGCAAATGATTAACCGAAAATTAATTTGGGAATAACAAAGATGTCAAGCAGCATGGAAACCATGGTCATCATATGCAGGAGCACACTTCCCCATACATTTCTGCTTTTCAGCACGATATAGCCACCGATAATCCCTATAGGGAACGCCATCATGGCCATAAGAGACCGCTCGTACATACCTACAGGAGCAACAGCAAAGTGATTGACGACATAGAATATCGCCGTAAGAAAAACCGTCAGATGCGGATTGAATCCGCGCTCGATCATCGAAGAAAACATAATGCCGCGCCAGAGGAATTCTTCGGCAAGAATCAGAACAGGAAAAATATATAACAGCGATCTGCCGACCAGCAGGATCTCCATTTCAGCCATGGGAACCCCGCCATTTGAGTAATACATCACCGTATTGGTGATATCCATAAGAAAGAGTACCGCTCCGGCGATTGCGCCCCATTTGAGCGATTTTTTAAGCTCTCCTCCGGCAAGAAACATTTGCGGCCATTCGCTCCGACCGATACCCCGGGCCAAAACGATCCCGAGTGATCCGAACACGTAAAGAAACAAGGCGGGCCACTCCTTCACCGGAGTGAAATGTCCAACAGCCCCCGTAATCCAGATGGCAGCCATCAGACCGAATGAAAGATTGAAACGACCCTGAACATCACCGTTGTCTGACGCTGCTGCTGTAACAGGTTTCATGGTTCTTTGTGCTTATTGTTTAACTGATTATACAAAAAGATGTTAAATATAGTCAGGGCGTTGTTCATAGTCAATCGGATCGGATGTTCCTGCAAGGCTGAAGGCCCTCAGACGACGAGCGCAGCTATCACAGACACCGCATGCCTTCCCTTCGCTCTTGTAACATGACCAGCTCAACGCGAAAGGCACCTGCAGTTCGATTCCTCTTCGAACGATAGCAGACTTCTGAAGCTCGATAAGCGGGGTCTCGATCCCGATCGTCGTTTCGGGACGAGTTCCAAGCTCAATAACCCTGTTGAATGCCTCATAGAAAACTTTCCGGCAGTCGGGATACCCTGAAGAGTCCTCCTCGACAGCTCCGATATAAATCTTTTCCGCTCCGAGCACCTCTGCCCAGGCAACAGCCATAGAAAGAAAACTGGCATTTCTGAACGGCACATAACTTGACGGAATCACAGCCCCTTGGAGATCAGCCTCTTCAACAGGAATAGATGGATCGGTGAGCGATGAGCCACCGACTGCAGCAAGATAATCGGCATCTGCTTCAAGCCTGTGCCTGATACCGTAATGATCACAGATACCCCGAAAAGCACTCAGCTCCTTATGCCATGTGCGTTGCCCGTAATTCACATGCATAGCCGCCAGCTCATAGCCAAGAGCAAAGGCTTCAGCCGTTGCGACCAGACTATCCATACCGCCACTCAGCAGAACAACAGCTCTCATGAACAGATTTACTTCTGATTGAAAAAATTCCCCTTCAAAGTATGCAATTCTTCCCTAACAATAAAAAAGGCCGCTCCTCACGAGAGAAGCGGCCATGAATAAGAACGGACAGAGGGAAAAGCGGGTTACATCATACCGCCCATACCACCCATGCCGCCCATACCACCCGGCATACCAGGCATATCGGAAGCATCCTCCTTGATATCCGTGATAGCTGCTTCAGTGGTCAGAAGAATACCTGCAACAGAAGCTGCATTCTCGAGAGCGGTTCTGGTAACCTTTGTCGGATCGACAACACCAGCCTCGATCAGGTTCATGTACTCTTCGGTTCTGGCGTTGAAGCCATAGTCGCCTTCGCTGTTCTTGACCTTCTCGACAACGACGGCACCGTCAGTAGTCCCTGTGTTGGCAACGATCTGGCGAAGAGGTTCCTCCAGAGCGCGACGGATGATATCGACACCGGTTTTCTGATCTTCATTGTCAGGCTGGGTTGCATCAAGAGCTTTTGCAGCGCGGATCAGCGCAACACCGCCGCCGGCAACGATACCTTCCTGAACAGCTGCGCGTGTTGCATGCAGAGCATCTTCAACGCGTGCTTTTTTCTCCTTCATCTCAACTTCGGTCGATGCACCGATATTGAGCACGGCAACGCCGCCTGAAAGTTTGGCAAGGCGTTCCTGAAGTTTTTCGGTATCGTAATCAGACGTTGATTTTTCGATCTGACCTTTGATTTCCCCGATACGTGCCTTGATATCGTCAGCCTGGCCTTTACCGTCAACAATAGTGGTATTGTCTTTATCGACCGTAATGGTTGCTGCCTGACCAAGATAGGAGATGGTTGCATTTTCCAGCTTGTAGCCTTTCTCTTCGGAAATAACGGTACCGCCGGTAAGAATCGCGATATCCTCGAGCATTGCCTTGCGACGATCACCGAAGCCGGGAGCTTTTACAGCGCAGACTTTGAGTGTACCGCGAAGTTTGTTGACAACGAGGGTGGCAAGTGCTTCGCCTTCGATATCTTCAGCGATAATCATCAGAGGACGACCGGACTGTGCGGTTTTTTCGAGCACAGGGAGAAGCTCCTTCATGTTGCTGATCTTCTTGTCATAGATCAGGATATAGGGATCTTCTAACTCCGCATCCATTTTCTCGGAGTTGGTCACAAAGTAAGGCGACAGGTAACCGCGGTCGAACTGCATACCTTCAACAACGGTCAGCTCGGTGTCCATACCTTTTGCTTCCTCGACGGTAATGACGCCATCCTTGCCGACTTTGTCCATTGCCTCAGCGATAAGCTCGCCGATTTCAGGATCGTTATTGGCGGAAATGGTACCAACCTGAGCGATCTCTTTCTTACCGGTAATGTCGCGGCTGATCGATCTCAGCTCGGCAACGACATCTTTGACGGCAATGTCAATCCCTCTTTTGAGGTCGATCGGACGGGCACCGGCAGCGACATTCTTCAGACCTTCACGGTAGATTGCCTGGGCAAGTACGGTCGCTGTTGTCGTACCGTCACCAGCGACATCACTGGTTTTGGATGATACTTCACGCACCATCTGAGCACCCATATTTTCAAACGGATCCTCGAGTTCAACCTCTTTTGCAACGGTAACACCGTCTTTCGTCGAAGTAGGTGCGCCGAATTTTTTATCGATCAGCACATTACGACCGGCAGGGCCGAGGGTAACCTTTACTGCATTTGCCAGTTTATCGACACCAACTTTAAGTTTTGCTCTGGCTTCTGCGTCAAAGAGAATATCTTTTGCAGTCATCGTTTAACGTTCCTCCTGAATATTTATAAAATGATATCGGATAATTAGTCAAGAATAGCGAAGATGTCGGACTCACGCATGATGAGGTAATCTTCACCTTCCACGGTCACTTCAGTTCCGGAATATTTACCATACAGGACTTTCTGACCGAGGTTAACCTGCATTTCAAGAACCTGTCCGTTCTCGGCAACCTTGCCAGGACCAACAGCGACGATTTCACCATACTGAGGCTTTTCCTTACCGGTATCGGGAATGTAGAGCCCGCCCTTGGTTTTTTCCTCTGCTGGAGCCGGCTTGACAATAACCCTGTCAGCTAAAGGTTTTAAGTTCATTTTTCCTTTGTATGTTTGAGTTTGATGAGAATATGTTCGTTATTACAGGACAGCTGACTCAAGAGAAAGCGCCTGTCACTTTTAGCACTCTCTTTCGTTGAGTGCTAAAACCAGTACAAATATGAAAAAAAAATTCAATCCTGCAAAATATTTTCATCACCTGCAGCAGGGCCGTATTTTTCCTTTATCATATTACCCTACAATATCTTAAAACGTATCTGATCCACTTAGACACCAGCGATATGACTGAAAAACTCTACAGAACCATAGGAAAAATCGCAGAAGAAAAATATGAAAGCATCTGTTCTAAAATGAGCGACGATACCGCGACCGAACAAGACAGAATCAATGCATCGCTTCTTGAAGAGATTATTGCCCTGGCAAAAAACAGATTGTCGGTTGCAGCAAATGAAGCCATTGCTGAAAAAGGCGGCGATGTGTGGGTTGAAAGAACATCAGAAAGCCATTATCCGCATATCCGGCTTCACGGAGGTGCGCTGGAAGACGATCCGCCGATGCTCAATCTCTGATCGAAACCCGTTGAACGTTTTTCAGCCATGGCGCAAGGTGGCGTCCGGTCAGTGAACGGCTATTGCTGCAGATCGATTCAGGGGAACCGGCAGCAACAACCTCTCCCCCTTTATCTCCCGCACCGGGGCCAAGATCGATGATCCAGTCCGCCTGTTTGATAATATCGGGGTTGTGCTCGATAACAAGCAGGGTATTGTTCTGCGAAAGCAGGCGCTCAAAACAGCCGATAAGCTTTAGAATATCATCGAAATGAAGTCCAGTCGTCGGCTCATCGAAAATGAACAGGGTCTGTTCTATATCGGCCCGGGCAATAAAACTTGCCAGTTTAAGGCGCTGGGCTTCTCCTCCCGAGAGCGTGCTGGATGACTGCCCGAGCCGGATATAGCCCAGCCCCACATCATCGAGCACCCTGAGCTTACGAACAATCGATTTTTCGCCGGCAAAAAACTCAAGGGCGTCGCTCACGGTCAGGTCGAGTACGGCGGCAATGGATAAGCCGTTCCAGGTCACCTCAAGAGTATCGGCTTTATAGCGCAAGCCGTTGCACTCATCGCAAACGGCCTCGATATCGGCCAGAAACTGCATCTCGATACGTACCGATCCTTCACCCGCACAGGTTTCACATCTGCCCCCCGGAATATTGAATGAAAAATAACCCGGCTTCCATCCCCTTGCACGGGCCTCTCGCGTCTGAGCGAAAAGCTGACGGATATCATCAAAGATTTTCAGATAGGTCGCAGGGTTACTTCTGCTCGACTTGCCGATCGGGGACTGATCGACATGCTCGATACTGTCAATAAGTTCATATCCGCTCAACGAGCAATGTGTCCCGACCTTTTCGGCTGACTGCTCCTTTGCACGCCTGATACCTTTGAATATAATGTCATTGACAAGTGTTGACTTGCCTGATCCGCTGACTCCGGTCACGCAGGTCATAACTCCTATCGGGATTCGGACATCAATGTTTTTGAGGTTGTTCTCCATGGCGCCTTTCACCTCTATACATCTCGAAAAATCCACATCCCTCCGCACCAAAGGAACAGCAATACCTTTTCTTCCGGTAAGATAATCAGCCGTAAGAGAAGCTGAGCTGCCGATCATATCTGCGGGAGAACCATGATAGACAATCTCACCTCCAAGCCTGCCAGCCAAAGGGCCAAGATCGATAAGCTCATCGGCAGCCTCGATGATCTCCCGGTCATGCTCTACAACAACAACCGTATTTCCCAGATCCCTGAGACGCTTCAGCAGAGCAATGAGCCTCTTCGAATCGCTCTGGTGAAGACCGATGCTCGGTTCATCGAGAATATACATCGCTCCTACCAGAGGAGAACCAAGAGATGTCGACAGGTTGATTCGCTGAAATTCGCCCCCGCTCAGCGTATGGGTCAGTCTGTCAAGCGTCAGATAATCAAGCCCGACATCGAGCATATACTTCAGACGCTTCTGGATCTCCTGCAGCACAGCACCGGCGACCTTCATATCAAACGGCGAAATATCGAGCTTACTGAAAAAGTCATGTGCTTCTGCAATGTTCATGCGGGTCACTTCCCCGAGATGACGGCCCGATACCTTGACATATCTCGCCTCAGGCTTAAGGCGGCTGCCTTCACATTCAGAGCAGGTCGCATAACCCCGATAACGGCTCAGGAAAACCCTGAAATGCATCTTGTATCCGGAATCCTTCTCGATCTCCGCAAAAAACGGCCATATCCCTTTAAACCCTTTATCCGGAATACCTTTCCAGACCATCTCTTTCTGGACCTGGGGAAGCTTCTCATAGGGTTGATCGACGGAGATTCCTGCCTGCGGGGCGACTTCGAGCAGACGCTTCCAGTAACGGCTGTACTTTTCAGAAGTCCAGCACACAATGGCCCCTTCAGAAAGGCTCAACGATTTATTCGGGATAACAGCATCCTCGTCAATACCGGCAATACGACCGAAACCCTGACAAGCCGGACAGGCCCCGAGAGGAGAATTAAAGGCAAAAAGCTGCGGTGAAGGCTCCTGATACTCAACCCCGTTGAGTTCAAGTTTTTCGCTGAACCGGTAGATCTTGCCGCCAGCAATTTTCAACCAGGCATAGCCACCGGACTCATTGAAGCAGGTTTCAGACGCCTGGGCAACGCGACTCAACATCTTTTCATCATGAACAAGCTTGAATCGGTCGACAAGAACCATAACATTCTGCAGCGCTTCGCCATTCATAGCGGCTACAGCCGAACGATCTTTATCGTTATTAATATCAAATAGCTCGTCGCCGGCAACAAGCCTGAAAAATCCTTTCTGAAGAAGATTATTCAGCTCCTCATCAACAGGACAGCAATGAGCCTGCCTGTCTTTATGGCAGGGAAAAGGAAACCCCACCATAAACCGGGTGCCTTCATCAAGAAAACGGGCCTGGTAGCTGACATCTTCGGGAGTATGCTTCAGAACAAGTTCCTCGGTATCGGGAGAGTAGATTTTACCGATCCGCGCATAGAGCAGCCGCAGATAGTCATAAATTTCGGAAACCGTCCCGACAGTCGAACGGGGATTTTTAGGCAGGGCTTTCTGCTCGATAGCAATAGCAGGAGCTATTCCCTCAATGGCATCAATATCGGGTTTAGGAATTCGCTCAAGGAACTGCCGGATATAGGACGACATCGACTCGACATATCTTCTGTGCCCCTCAGCGTAAAGCGTATCGAAGGCAAGACTGGATTTTCCCGAACCACTGACTCCTGTCAGAACGACAAACCTGTTGCGGGGAATCCTGACGGAAATACCCTTCAGATTGTGAGTTCTTACACCTTTAAGTACGATATCCGGCAGCAGGTCATGATCGCCGATACCATCTTGTTGCCCATCCCTGGTCATTTTCAGAAATACATGAATAAGTAGGTGAATGCCGGCAACAACTGTACAACACCGGCTGAAAACCGGTCTAAGCTATACCAAAAAGGCTTCTCATACAACCTGACCGGTAAAATAGGCGTCAAAAAAAGCGGCTTCATCAGCGATCGTGACGTTCAAGAAGAGCAGTAACCGTTGTTTCTGCCATAAGCGACTGAATTCTCTTCTCCAACGAGAACATATACCCCCTGTGGGGACAGCTCTGAACGATCTCGCAACGCGCTTTTTCCTCAGAACACCTCATAAGATGGGGTTCCCCTTCTGTTGCCCGCCCTACATCGGCAACGGTAATTTCATCAGCTGGCTTTCCCAGCTTATACCCCCCTTTAACCCCCTGAACAGAAACGGCAAGACCCGCCCGCTTGAGGTTCTGGAGAGCCTTTGCCATAAACTCCTGGGAAAAACCGATCTGCGCAGCCATCTCCTTGACCGTAACGACATCATCACCCGACCTGCCGGCAAGGTAGATGATGGCGTGCAGACCATATTCAAATTTTCTTGACACTTTTAACATATCACTAAAAAATCTGTTACGACAAAACAAGACAATTCCTAACCAATTTAACAAATTCCCCCTGTACACTGTATATTTCTCTCATCGTAGGCTATATTGTGCATTCATACCAAAACAGCAGTATCAACACCATAGCCATGAGAAGAACAACAACGGACCTTTTTTATCTCTGGGAATACGAACAGGGAAAAACCGCAAGGATACGCTACAGGAAGTATGGGCCGGATAAGAGCAACAAACCGGTACTCCTTTTCGTTCACGGCTATGGAGGAATGCTCGAGCACTGGGACCTGAACGTCGCTGCATTCCAGAATGAATACCGTATTTTCGCCCTTGACCTCATCGGTTTCGGCAGATCGGAAAAACCCGATACCCGCTACCGTCTGGAGCTTTTCGCAGACCAGATCAAAGCGTTCATCAGCTTTCACGAACTTGAAGATGTCATCATCGTCGGCCACTCTATGGGAGGTGCCTCGGGTCTCTATTATGCTCACCATAATCCGGATGCTCTCCGCGGACTGATCCTGGCAAATCCATCCGGTCTTTTTGCCGACACCATGGATCCCATGGCCAAAGCATTTTTCGGTCTTATCGCTTCCCCGCTGATAGGGGAGTTCATGTTTGCAGCATTTGCAAATCCGATCGGTGTCGGACAAAGCCTTATGCCTACCTACTACAACCAGAAAAAAGTCGATATAAAACTGATCAATCAGTTTACACGGCCTCTTCACGACAAAGGAGCCGTCTGCTCCTATCTTTCTCCATCACGAAGACCGAACGACTTCACCCTTGACCATCTCCCGAAACCATGCCGTTACCGCAATAAAGCTTTTCTGATATGGGGGGCTGAAGATTCCGCCCTGCCTCCTCATAAGATTATTCCGGAATTTCAGGAAATTCTTCCGCAGGCAGGAGCCTATATCATACCTAAAGCCTCGCACTGCATTCATCACGATGCTCACAAGGAATTCAATGACCGTTTACGCTACATTCTCAACCATGAGCTCTGATCATCGACACTGAGAGCGGGCTCACGAAGAATCGCCGATCCTGCCGCGCTGGCGGAACCGAAGATCTTTCAACTGAGGGGATTTGATCCCGATCTGGAAAAAGTAACTCTGGTATTCACCTGAAGGGATCCACTCCAGGCCCATCTCCCAGCAATTGAAATCACCATACAGATTGATCTGGGGGAACACAAAATCACCATTCTCGATATCGTAGCCGGTATTGACCCCGAGTTGCCATATGTTGCTCAGACCGACACTCGCCGAGGTATTAAGAAGCGCGTCGGTATCTGCAGGCTCAAGAGGATCTTCATGATCGGAGTTCAGATAGAGCGACAGGCGAAGCTGCCACGGCAGGCGATATGCCTCCTGCCTGCGGGAAATTTTGCGAAAACGTTCTTTATATACCGAAAGCGGGGCATCATTGCCGTATTCCTCACCAGGTGACAGAACTGCGGGATCCGGATCGCTCGTCCCCGAACGCAAATAACCGTTCACATTCAGGCTCATATTCATAAAACCTTTCACAAAGCGCAGCAACCCGCCTCTGTCATCGGCATACAACCTATTGATCCTTTCACCATCCTCATCATAGCTGTAAAAATCATAGACAGCTCCTGCACTCAAAAGCAGGTTGGGACTCAGGGCATTGCTGGAAGCAGAAAGAACAAGCGGAGCGAGTTTCAGCGAATCGGCAGAGAAATTATATGCCGTCGACGCATCAAGTGACAACAGCTGTACAACCCGGTTCCCCGGACCGCCATCCTCTCCGGCGATCTTTGCCTGAAAAAGGTTCTGAAGGCTCAGTCCCACCGTACAGTTTTCTCCGGGAACCTCGTTGTAGAGCGAATTCATGAACCGGTTGTACCGGACGTACTCGGATTCGGAATCGTCGTAATAACGGGAATAATAACCGTACTCGTCACTCGTAAAATCAGGATTCCAGGTAAAACTGATGGTGGGGATCAATGTATGGCGAAGCGCACTGATGCCGGCAAGATCTCTGAGAAGGCCTGAATACAGGGTGCCGTAAAGCCGGGTTTCGGCTTCAAGAGTAAGGGCGTATGTTGTATAGTGCGACAGATCGTCGGTCCTGACGGTCACAATATCTCCTTCATCATAAGACTGCTGAACCGCTCCGTCCTGAAAATAATTATTGAAAAGGAAACTGCCATTGAGTGTAAGGTATTTGAAAAGCGTCGACTGAGCACCAAAGGGAAGTTCGAGTTTCGCGCCGCGTCTTGTCGAGTAGAGCGGACTTTCATCAAGCTGGGCCTGCAGATAGATTCCCTGCGAAAATTGAGCGGTAAACCCGTCTGAAAAATCCTGCAGATAATTCATGCGGAGTCCGATATCGGTACGATAATTCGTATAGTCCTCGTTATCGATAACAGCCGAAAAAACTGTCGCATCAGCTTTCGGCGTCAGCGAGAACCGGTTGCGCCAGTCATCCTGACCACTCTCCGAACTGAAAGGATAAAACCGGCTCCGATAGTATGAAGCGCTGAAAGTTTGAGAAAAGTCGTCACTGCCCAGATCCTGCGTGCCCTGATAACTGAGGATAATCCCCTGCTCTCCTTCATTGTATATCTTGGAAAACGATGCGTAGGAGCTGGTCTGTTCGGTAACGATATTTTCCGAATCAATTGAATTGACATCATAATACCTTTCCCCTCCCCGATATTCGAGATCAATATCAAGCTTTGCGGTAGGATCGAACTCCTGATGATGCTCAAGATTGACCAGCCAGTTATCGTACCTGCTCTCATCGGAATCGCTGAGGTAACGTTCGAATTCCGCTTCCAGAACCCCATGATAGAGATAGCGTTTATTGTAGCGAAAGCGCTCGCCGATACGCCAGCTCCCGTTGAAAGCGACATCACCTTCGAGACGAAGATCGGTGTAATCGCTCAATGCCCAGAAATAGCCCAGATTCGAAAAGTAAAACCCGCGATCGTCATCCGTTCCCGCTCTGGGAACAAGAAAACCTGATGATCGATCGGTTTTCAACGGAATGACCATGTAAGGCAGTGGAATAAGGGGAATCGGCGGCAGCTGCTGCGAAAAGAGCACCGGATGGATATACATGATCAGCGGACGGGCGATAATCCTGTCATTGGGAATAATCCGCATATTACTGCTGTAAAACCAGAAATCCGGATCATCTTTGGGACAGGTCGTAAAAAAACCGTTTTTGACAAGCAATTCCCCGTTTTCAAGCCGGGTAACCTCCTCTCCGCTGTAATACCCCTCGTCGGTCTCTGATGAGATATTGTATGTCAAACCCTGACGGGTCGAGAAATTATAGCTGATCTCCTCAGCCTCGAAGGAGCCTTGAGGGTCGGAAAAGACAGGCTTTTCAATCAGGTCTCCACTGTCGTCCCTTAACGGATAGGCATTGAGCGATGAGTCCGAATAGTCGACAACGATCCTGGGCGCCTCGATCACCATCTTCTCCGATTCAACAGATGCTTTTCCCCACAACTCCATAGCTCCGGGACTGATCGTGTAACGAAGAGAATCCCTGGCCGAAAAATCAATTGGCGACCGCATTGCTGACGAGTCAGAAGCATCCGCTGCAACGGCAACATCCGCATCAGCTGCCTGAGCCGTAACAGGCAGAGCAGCGTCAGCACCCGGAAAAGGGAAAAAGAAAAAAACAGACAGGAAAATGATTCCGACAAACTGAGGGCGTGATTTATGACCGTGCAGCATACTCACGATGAGCGTCGGCTTCATGAAATTTGGTTTTTGCTGGGAGTTTAGCGATAAAATGACCTATATATTACATTATTACCTAATGTACGCATGCATCTTGTTTTTCCCTGTAATTCATGACTGTTTTTATGTCACAATATCCATATTCCGCCCCTGACGCATCCGGCCATTTCGGAACGTATGGAGGTAAATTCATACCTGAAACACTTGTACAAAACGCTGCCAACCTGGAAAAAGAATATCAGAAAGCCAGGCTCGACGATCAGTTCTGGCATGAATACCATACCCTGCTGCGCCAGTACGTTGGACGCCCCACGCCGCTATACCATGCAATAAACCTTTCCAGGAAAACCGGCGGAGCAAAAATTTATCTCAAACGTGAGGATCTGTGCCATACCGGCGCCCATAAAATCAACAATGCCCTCGGTCAAGCGCTCCTTGCAGGAAGAATGGGCAAAAAAAGAATTATTGCGGAAACAGGAGCCGGACAGCATGGTGTCGCAACCGCAACCGTCTGCGCGCTCTTCAACCTGGACTGTATTGTCTACATGGGTGCAGAGGACATGAAACGCCAGGCTCCCAATGTCGCAAGAATGAAGCTGCTCGGCGCCGATGTCAGGCCGGTGACCAGCGGCAGCCGCACGCTCAAGGACGCCACAAGCGAGGCAATAAGAGACTGGATCAACAATCCGGAAGAAACCTTCTACATTATCGGCTCGGTCGTGGGCATGCATCCCTACCCGATGATGGTCAGGGATTTCCAGTCTGTCATCGGACGCGAAACCAGGGAACAGATTCTCGAACAGGAAGGACGCCTTCCCGATGTCATTACCGCCTGCGTTGGCGGCGGAAGCAATGCGATAGGCATGTTTTATGAATTTCTTCCTGACGCCCGAAACATCGAGCTTGTAGGAGTGGAAGCTGCCGGAGAAGGGCTTGCGGGTTTGAATGCGGCATCACTGACCCTTGGAAAAACCGGCGTACTTCACGGCGCAATGATGAAAATTCTGCAGGACGATTTCGGACAGATCAGTGAAGCACACTCGATTTCAGCAGGCCTTGATTACCCCGGCGTGGGACCGGAACACTGTCACCTGCAGGATCTCGGGCTTGTCACCTATACCTCGGCAACAGACCGCGAAGCACTTGACGCACTTCAGACACTTGCACAAACCGAAGGCATCATCTGCGCTCTCGAATCAGCCCATGCCGTCCACTATGCCATAACCAGAGCCGCAACGATGCAAAAAGACCAGATACTCATCGTCAATCTGTCAGGAAGAGGAGACAAGGATATGGAAACCATCATGCGCGAAATTCAACCGGAATGATAACCAGAAAAAAATTTTCAAAATCATTTGCATAAAATCCCAAAAAGCCATATAATAACACACTCTCAAGCGGGAATAGCTCAGCTGGTAGAGCACAACCTTGCCAAGGTTGGGGTCGCGAGTTCGAGTCTCGTTTCCCGCTCAAGAAAAGCCTCTGATATTTCGGAGGCTTTTTTAATTTACATCCATGCCCGGAGAGGTGCGAGAGTGGTTGAATCGGGCGGTCTCGAAAACCGTTGTGCGAGCAATCGTACCGTGGGTTCGAATCCCACCCTCTCCGCACAAAGTAAAAGCCCTCGCTTCATGCGGGGGTTTTTACTTTGCGTTCAGGGCGGGATGAGAATCCACGGAGTGGGTTCGAACAATGCCGACAGGCATTGAGACAGCATGCGCC
>RRYU01003666.1_pt1 | contig 86408 bp, 69 predicted proteins | sample 2162651 | NCBI WGS metagenome assembly RRYU01 (sample SAMN10267283, study PRJNA491782) | microbial mat metagenome | isolation source: biomat in the production well | place: Japan: Minami-Kanto gas field, natural gas well KTG3 | collected 2017-06 | reverse complement strand
GAATAAGATGAGAACGGCCACTTACACAGTTCCGTTGACACACCCGGCATGAACGGCACGACCCCCTTGAAAGCCTTCAAGAAAGGGCTCACACTGAGGCCGAAAACGAAGAAGGAGGAGAAACCGAAGGAAGCTGCCTAGACCGAAGCCCAAGCTGGGGCGACTGTCAGGTGATTACCGTCACTGTACAATCAGAGTATAAGCACTGCCACATGAAAATGACATTGATTAGGCATGATGAGCCTTTCTTCGAGATGGTATCTCAGTCACTAATCTGTCAATCGTACGCCGATATGCAAGCTTAACTGCCTCTGCATCACAGTCGACTAACCTTGACTCGAGGTCATCGTCAGATCGGTTATTGCTCATGACTCGTACTGAACTACCAAGGCCCTCGACAACTTCCAACACTCCTCCTCTTTCTCTCCCCTGCGCCTCTTCATCAACATCTTCAATTGCACCAATCTGATTGCCATCTACCCCTAACATTTCGCTGTCGTTCAGGTGATTGCATTGCGCGTGCTTAACGCAACTCTTTACAGCCCAAAATATCCAACTACGGAAATTACATACTTCATTACTTTGCACACTATAGAAGAGACGTGTGGCTACATCTACCGCGATATTTTCGACCTTACAGCGGTCATGTTCGATACCGACTTCTGAAGCAATCAAGATGCAAATGAACTCAGACAATGTGTGGCCCAAAAAGTATGGATCTGGCTGACGAAGAAGACAATGAAATGCCTCTGCCCTATTCTCAGAGGAATTGCTCATACTCCCAATAATGCGGACACAGCTAGTGTTTTCACGAGAAAGGACTGAGGATGTCCAACTCGACTCTTCCATTATATCGGGCCCGATGGATCTATTTTCCCCGCACTTAGTTTCTGTTTCGCATAGTTTAGAATCAGTTCCTCCGTCGTTGGCAGCTTCAACTGAATGATTCATTTTACGACGCAATCGTTCCAAGGAGTAGGAGAGTCCCCCATCACCAAGTATCTCTTCTACTAGGCACGCATCTTCTTCATTAGCAACAGACTCAGCGAGTGCATATAGCAGATTCCGCAACTGATCAGAAGCTGAATGGTTACTTTTCTTACTCATAATTAGTCTCCCTTAGTATTGACCGAACTCGACGGCGCAACTTCTTAACAGCACTGTCGTAGTTTTGAGGTCGAATCCTAAGCTTCTTCACTATTTCTTTTCGCTGCCTTCCAGCAAGCAAGTGCTCAAGTATCTCAAGGACTTCAGTGTCACCTGTGCAATCTTGCTCGATCCTCTCCAACAACTCCGTAGCGATGGCATTGTCTAGAGGATGACCTGAACTCCCAGGACAGTGATCAGGATTCTCACTAGTTTCCGAGCATTTAGACCAATGAGAGGTGTAGCTTCGTATACAACCTAGGAGGTGATGCAGAATTGGAATGGACAGTCTCCATTTTCTCCTGCCGAGAAGAGTTGCTGTGACGGCTTCAGCAACTGCGTCCTCAGCCCCCCTATAACCACTCATTGAGCCTGTGCGGAACCCGGCAAACTCATGTAGGCGGATAAAATCACTGTCGGACATGCCCTCCAGGGCATCAAGTACTTGTTCACGGGATGCAACATCTGACCCTGAGTGAACTTTTTTTTGGGGTCCCGTCGCCAAATAGCCTCCCACGGAAACAATCCGTACACACTCATTATGCCGCTAAATGGGCTGAAATGGACAAAGGAACCTGCAGATTTCCCAAAATGTCCAGAGTCAGCTAGCTTAGGGCATGTATCTGTAGTGCCGATCCACCGAAGTCACCAGAAAAGAGAAGTGCCATGCTTGCCCTCCTCACCCTAGCAATCGGTACCGTGTTTTCACTATGTGGAGTGTTCTTGCTTCTTCGAGGGGATAGCGGGGTCACAAGCTTCACATTTAAAGCACTCGGTACAGAGACTTCGTTTTCTGAGGCCGCGCCAGGGATCGTTCTAGTTGTCTTAGGGTTTTCCCTAATTGCCCTAACAATGATTTAAAAAGACTCTGCCTATATGTCTCCATCCAAGCTCCACACTCCAATGAATTAAGGCAGCTAATTGTCAACAAAATGTCAACTCACTTCGCCTCCGTAACAGCATCTTCGGATACCTTCTGAGCACTACACTGACTTGCAACTCATTCTCACAGAACACTATAGAATCTACGGAGGAATTCCATACACTTGTCCGAACAGGCTCATAACCCAAAGGTCATAGGTTCAAATCCTGTCCCCGCCACCTAGCAAGCAGCCCGTTTCCAAGCAATTGGAGACGGGCTTTTTCTTTGTCTCTCGCTATTGATGGTGTCCAAGGAGGAAGTCGCTGAAGCTTTCTGCGGCTTTCGATGGCGACCGACGAGGATCGTCCACGAGGTAGATGTTCCGCTTCAGATCCACACCGCTCACCGCAACTGTCGCGAGTAACCCCGCACGGCGTTCCGTTTCCACCGCGCGCCGCGACAGGAAGGAGATTCCCAGACCCGCGATCACGGCCTCTTTGATCGCCGTGGTGCTTCCCAGCTCAGCGACGGGATCAAGATCATCCGGCTCAACACCCGCTGCCGCCAAAGCGGCTTCCAGGAAACTCTGTGTCCCCGATCCCGCCTCCCTCAGCAGAAGTCGCTCAGCCGCGATCCGGTTCACAGGAATCCGACGTTTCGCCGCCCAGGCATGCGCAGCGGGAACCGCCAGGATCAACTCGTCATGCCAGAGTGGGCGCAGTCGAAGACCTTCGGCCTCGCTGGCATAGCCGACCAATCCGAGATCCAGTTCGTGGGATGTCATTGCGGAAATGATCTCGCGCGTGTCGCCTATGCGCAGGGTGAAGTTGGTGCCGGCATGCTCATTCAGAAAACGGGGCAAGAGGCGAGGCAAATCGTACTCACCCGGAATCGTGCTCGCACCGATCGCCACCGACCCACCCCCCGACCCACGTAGTGCATCAAGTTCACGCCCCAGTTCCGCATGGCGAGCCAGGAGATCGCGGGCACCCGCGTAGAGGGTCCTTCCGACTGCCGTCGGAACGGTCTCTCGCCCCATCCGGTCGAGTAGGAGAGAGCCCAGGTTGCGCTCCAGTGTCGCGATCCTCTCGGAGATCGAAGCCTGAGAGCGGTGGAGGACCAGCGCGGCGCGAGTGAAGCTGCGCTCCTCCACCACCCGGCAGAAGGTTTCGAGGTGGCGGAGCTCTAATTCGGGCTGCCTTCGGTCCACTGGGACTCCCATCGGATAAGTTGAACTTGAGCGACTATCTATCGGTATTTCCTATTGGAACTATTAGTAGATTCTATGATCTTCTACAAGGGATAATTCTCTCCAACTCGGACAAGCTCCAAGCAGCGCGCCAAAAGGAAAACGAAATGCCTGACTCGGAAGCCACCGGTTGGAAACTGCCCCCAGGCTGGAGCGCCGATACCTATTTCGACGGTGGAGATACGGGCTGTGGGATCCTGGTCATGAACCTCAGGCAACACTTCCAGGAACTCGATGCAGGAATCCGCGTGGCGGTCCGGGCGACAGATCTCGGAGCCCCTCTCGACCTGCCGGCCTGGTGCCGGGCAACGGGCAACGAACTCATCGCCGCCGAGCATCCCCTCTATCTAATGCGTGTCAAAGAACGGCCGACTACCCACGATTAGGAGAACGAAATGAGCGAGAAGTTTTGCGTTTCCATAACTCACTGCAAGCAGGATGGCGACAAGGCCACCGTCGGATTCGTCGTCGCCAATGCCGCGCTCGGCAGTGAAAAGGACACAATGGTCTTTTTGGCCACCGATGGTGTCTGGGCGGCGGTCAAAGGCGAGTACGAGAAGGTGGACGAAGGAACGCCTTTCGCGCCGCTCAAGGATCTGGTCGACAAATTCGTCGCGGGAGGCGGCAAGATCCTGGTCTGTGCCCCCTGTCTGAAGCTGCGGGAACTGGAAGCTGAAGATCTCATCGAAGGAGCGACGCCCGCCGGCGGTGCGGCACTCGTTGAGTTCCTCTCAGGTGGAACGCCCTGCATCACCTACTAGCCAAGGGGCGGTAATGAGCGAGACCGAGAACTTGGATTCCCTTCCCATCGATCGCGTATTCGATGGCGGCGATCTTGATTGCGGATCAGGACTCATCTTGCTGATCCGTGAAAACATGCTCGACGTTTCCGAGGGTGGTGTCCTGGAGATGCGGTCCAGCGAACCCACGGTGCGGGACGAACTGCCGCCCTGGTGCAGAATGGTAGGCCATGAATTCCTAGGCGAACTGGCCGGGGACTCAGCTGTGGTGCGCTTTTTCATCCGCAAGGGCGCAGCGGCAGCCAAGGCCGAAGAGAAGGCACTCGCGGAAGATAAGCACCGCGCCACAGAATACGAATGGCGCCTTCGCGTGCGGTCGACAGGTAGTTTGGAGTCCACCGCCTACTGCAGAAACTTCTCCTTCATGGCGGGTCAACCCGCCAGCTTCGAGGAGAAAGACGCCCACCCCTCATCGCTGGAACTGCTGCTCGGTTCACTTGGAACCGCGCTCACAACGGGCTTCGCATCGGAAGCATCGCGTGCCGGTCTGGAGATAGACGATGTTGAGCTCACCGTGAGAGGAAAACTGGGAAACCCACTGGCCCACCTGGGCCTCGGCGAGGGTGACCCGGGACTGGTCCGCGCCGAGGTGAAGTGTTTCGCGACCACAATGGCCGATGAGGCCTCTGTCCGCGAAGCCTGGCGCCTGGCGCTCGAGCGATCGCCAGTAGCCGTCACCTTGGGCCGGGCGGCCGAGTTGGACGCCAAGCTGGTAATACTTTAGCGCGGGGTTTCGCCCCAAGGAGCATTCATGTTCGAAGTTACACAGGTCGGCAGCTGGCCCCGCTCACGTCAACTACTCGCTGCATTGAGGCGCAAGCAGAACGGAGTGATCGACTCGGATGAGTTCGACGAGGTTGCGAAGCCCGAGATTGCAGCCTGCGTGCGATCGCAGGTGGAGGCAGGTGCCGACCTGATCGTGGATGGCGAGATCGGCCGCGACAGCTTCTATTCCTTCGTCACGGACAAACTCGAAGGGACGCAGTTGATGTCCCTGGCCGAAATGTTGAACACCGTCGATGACAAGGCAAGCTTCGAGGAGATGCTCTCAACCCTCGACGTGCCCGCATCGGCGATCAAGAATCCCACCTGCGTAGGCAGGCTAAAGCGACGCGAGTCCCTGGCCGGCGACGAGCTCCGCTACCTGCGCACTCTTACCGACAAGCCTGTCAAGATTACCCTTCCTGGGCCCTACCTCCTCACTCGCTCCATGTGGGTGAGCCAGTTTTCCAAAGCAGGTTACGAGAACAAACTGGAGATGGGTGAAGACGTCGTGCGCATCCTCCGCGAGGAACTTCAAGAACTGGCAGCGGCCGGTTGCGAGTTCGTTCAGTTCGACGAACCGGTCCTTACCGAGATTGTGATGTCCGACGAGAACGAGCGACGAACCTTCATGTGAGCCACCCTTGCAACCCGCCGTGACGCGGGTAGTGAACTGGAATACGCAGCCGACCTGATCAACCGCATCGTGGACGGCATCGAGGGAACTCGCATCGGTCTTCATGTGTGTCGGGGCAACTGGAGCCGCGATGAATCCGTCCTGCTTAGGGGCGACTACGCGCCACTCACGAATGCCTTCGCCGCCATGAAGGTGGACCAATTCGTCCTGGAGCATTCCACACCGAGGGCTGGTGAAATAGACATCGTCGGGCGTGCCTTAGGCGATCGGGAAATCGGCCTTGGTGTGGTGAATCCGCGCACTGACAGGGTCGAGTCGCCGGATGAAATCGTCCAGCGAGTGGAGGAGGCCCTGCCCTTCTTCGCGCCCGAGCGGATCTATCTTAACCCCGATTGTGGATTTGGTTGCTTTGCCAATCGATGCGTCAACGATCCCGCTACGGCGACAGCCAAAACTCGCAGCATGGCTCAGGCCGCACAGATCCTGAGGGCGCGCCACGGATAAGGCTGCGGGCGCAAGCGGACCTCATCGTGATCCATGAATTCCGGAGGCTGGAAATGTCAACTTCCTGCTAACGCACACATTGTATCCAACATGAAAGTTACAGGTTCAAACTCTGTCCCTGTCCGCACTCTCCATATGAATAACTATCTTCCCTCTGGCATGACCTTCACCTAGATATCGAAGCGCTTCAGCAGTATCCTTTAAGGGATATCGCCTATCTATCACTGACTGTATTTTGCCTGCTTCAAAAAGATTCTTGATGAAAACCAGATCATCTCGATTGTCCTTTGCGCTAAGACCACACATCCTCTTGCCCTCGGGTTTTGACATCAAGGGTCCAAAGAGCATGACCTGGAACATTTGAGCTGTAGTACCTCCGCCCATTACATAGGTCCCCTTGGCGGTCAAAGTGCGTTTATAGGCCACAAGCGAATGATAGCCATTCGCCGCGAACACAAGATCATACTGCTGGTTGCTTTTCGTAAAATCCTCTTTTGTATAGTCAATGACGTGATCTGCTCCAAGCGTTGTGGCCTGCTCCAAATTCCGCGTACTGCACACTGCGGTAACTTCAGCGCCAAAGGATTTGGCGATCTGCACTGCAAATGATCCCAAGCCACCAGATGCTCCATTGATCAAGACCTTTTGCCCCGCCTGAATCTTCCCCTCATCGCGCAGACCTTGCAGGGCAGAGGTCGCCGCCAAGGGCAACGCGGCCGCTTGTTCGAAGGAAGCATTGATCGGCTTCAAGGCAAGTGAACTTTCTCGAGCACATGTGTACTCGGCAAAAGCTCCCTTCACCATTCCGAAGACCTCATCACCAGGCTGGAATTGCTTCACGTTTTGGCCAACCGCTTCAACCCGGCCCGCCATATCCGCACCGAGTCTCGGGTCTTTGGGTTTGAGCAGTCCCCCCACCAGGCGGATCAGGAAAATGTCGGCAGTCAGAAAATGCCAGTCATAGGCATTTACGGATGCCGCATGAATTTTTACCAAGACCTCATCCGCTTCGGGCGTTGGCTTTTCGACTTCTTCAAGCTGAAGGACATCCGGTGATCCGTACTTAGTGTGCAAAATAGCTTTCATAAGCACTCCTCCGAGATTTTTGAAGGCAATCTGATGATACCCACCCCAATATCCTGTTCAAACCCTAAATTCGCTGGGCAATCCGGCCCCGTCACAAATGAAAGAGGCCGCTCCAAAAAGGAAACAGCCTGTTTGGGATAGGGAGTTTTCCCCTGGCTCCTACTAGAGGATGAACCCTCTTTGACCAAGCTCAGTGCTGCCGGCTTCCGATCATCGTTTCCACAAATCGCGAACGCATCTGCTTATTGGCCAGCATCTGTTTCATGGGCGGCATCTTGAGCACGGCACCCAACAAGGCCGCCAGCGCGCGATGGCTAAAGAGCACACGATTATCGAAGATAAGGTCCTGGAGCAATCCTCGCTCAATGGCCATCTCCACGCTGCGGTGCACCGAACTGAGCGGCGTGATCACGCGTTCTTCCCTTGAGCGCAGGGTAATATCTTCGCTTGGGCAGGCGCGCACGCAGACCCCACAGCCCAGGCATTGATCTTCAATGAGTTGGGCCTTGTTCTTCTTGGGCCGAGCAGGATCATTGGCCGATACCATGCTCATGGCCTCCACCGGACAAGCCTGAGCGCACTTGCCGCATCCGCTGCAATTCTCCTCATCGATCTCTGGGATGAAATTGGTCGTGTGAACCGGCTGCATGAAACCGAAACGACGCTGGGCGATCATCGCCTCGCAGCAGCAACCGCAACAATTGCAAATGAAGTTCACACGTCTCTGGACATTCTCTCCGAATTGAACCAGGCCACGGCCATAAGCCTCATCGAGCAGATCGCGGCACTCTTGGATAGAAACTTGGCGAGCATGGCCGTGCTTGATCAAGGACTCGGCCGAGCCGTTGAAAGTCATACAGATTTCCATGGGCGCGTCGCAGGCCCGTCCCAGGTGCTCCATCTTGTGCCGGCAATAGCAGAGCCCGATGGCAATATGAGAAGCGCTTGCGATAACCTCGCTGGCCCGTTCATGATCCAGAACCTGCAGGGCATTGTCGCTGCTCAGCACCGGCTCTTGCACAAAGACACGACCAAGCTGTGTCTCCCCGTCGGTGAAAAGATGCTTCACAAAATCTTCTTCAACATTCAGGTACTGATGGAAGAGTTCGCTGAGCACTTTCTGATCGAGATCCTCGCGCACACGCATGAGCGTGAATTCAAAAAACCCCGCCATGGGAGGAGGCAGGGTGTAGACCGATTCGCCATTCTTTTCGATGTCCACCAGAAGGGCGCGAGCCGCCAGGGTTTCCAGAACAGTTCGGGCTGCCGGCAAATCCATCTTCCAAACCTTGGCCGCCTTGGCCGCCGTGAAAGGCTTGATGGGCAAAAGGGAGACCAGTTCGGCCTCCCTTTCGCTCATGAGCATTCCGAGGATCTTGTTCAGGGTTTCCGAAGGTGGTGCACCCTGAGGGAAACGATTCAGGCGCTCGATGAGTTGAGAATAACTCGACTTGAGTGTGTGGTGAGCCATGACGCACTCCTATCTGGGACAATCATCTAGCATTCCAACTCCCATGTCGAGTCATGAAATTGTGTCTATCCACTCCCTCTATGCGTTTTCCAAAACACTCTTGGGATGAGCTCTGCCGAAGATCCTGTAGATGGCCGGCAGCACAACGAGGGTTAGAACATTGGCGGAGATCACTCCCCCGATCACCACGGTTGCCAATGGACGCTGAACTTCCGCCCCGATACCTGTGTTCAGTGCCATGGGAACGAAACCGAGCGCAGCCACCCAGGTGGTCATGAGAACCGGCCTCAAGCGAACAAGAGCACTTTTCTCAACGGCCTCGTCAATCGGATGTCCTTCATCCAGCATGCGTCTCATGGCGGTGACCATCACCAATCCATCCAACATGGCAACGCCACAGACGGCCACGAAGCCGATGCCGGCCGAAACCGTAAATGGCATACCACGAAACCAAAGGGCCAAGATGCCACCCAGGGCTGCGAAAGGTGCGCCGGTAAAGATAACGAGGGCATCGCGAACGGAGTTCATGCTGGTGAAGAGGAGAAAGAGAATCAAGAGCAGAGCCAGAGGCACCAAAAACATCAAGCTCAGCCGCGCCCTCTCCATATGCTCAAACTGGCCTGCGAAGGTCACATAGTAGCCTTGGGGCAGGCTAAGTTCGTCGGCGATTCGATCCTGCGCCTCTGAAACGAAGCTGCCCACATCCCGCCCTCTCACATTGCATTGAACCACGATGCGCCTGCGTTGCCATTCACGCGTGATTGTGGAAGGCCCTTCGATCTGCTGAATATCCGCGAGTCGTTCGAGGGGAATTTGACCGCCCGAAGCCGTGGGAATGAGTATTTTCCGCACGGACTCGGGATCGTTCCGATAGCGCTCGGGAAGACGTACAACCAGGTCGAAACGTCGCTGATCTTCGCGTATCTCGCCCACCGTCACACCACCGATGGCCTCCACGATTTCGAGGATGTGCTGGGCCGGCACACCATGGCGAGCTATGGCATCCTGGTTTACACGAGCTTGGAGAATCGGCTGCCCAGTGATCTGCTCAACATAAACGTCGGCGCTCCCAGGAATGCTGCCTGTGATCTCCCCCACTTGCTCGGCCAAATCTCGCAGAGTTTCCAGGTCGTCGCCGAATATCTTGATGCCGATATCGGTGCGGATTCCCGCGATCATTTCGTTCACGCGCATTTCGATGGGCTGAGTGAAGATGAGCCTCATACCTGGCAGGCCGGAAAGTTCGTCGCTCATGAGATCCACGAGATCGTCCTGGGTTTTCGCACGTGTCCACTCGCTTCGGGGAGTGAGTGTGATGAAGACGTCTGAAAGCTCGATGCCCATGGGATCTGTGGCAACTTCAGCGGTGCCGGTGCGGATCCAAACATCCTCCACTTCATCCGCGTACTTCTCTAGGATGACCTTCTCGAGCTGAGACCCATAGCGAACCGATTCTTCCAGGGACACGCCCGACAGGCGTACCGTGTTGATGACGATTCCACCCTCGGACAATCTGGGAATGAACTCCGAGCCGATGAAGGTGGCCAGCAATGCTCCGCCGCTCAAGAGGACCAAAGCCGCAACAAGAACTGCGCGCCTGCGGCGAATGGCAAAACGAACTATCGGCGCATAGATGCCCTTGGCGACGCGAAGGAACCAGGGGTCTCGCTCTTTGATTTTCCCCTTGAGAAAGAAACTTGCCAGAACGGGCATGAGGGTGAGAGAGAAAATGAGCGACCCGCCGAGTGCGAAGAGTAGCGTCATGGCCATGGGGCGGAAAAGTTTTCCTTCGATTCCTGTAAGCGCCAGGACCGGCAGGAACACCACCGCGATAATGAGCTCCCCATACATCGTTGGCTTGCGCACTTCGATGGCAGCTTCGCGAACTGTATCAATGACAGAAGCGCCAGGATCACGCTTGGAGAGTTTGCGGACACTGTTCTCGATCATGATGACGGAGCTGTCGACGATGAGTCCAAAGTCGATGGCACCAAGACTCATCAGACTTCCAGCAATCCCGAATCGCATCATTCCTTGGGCGGCAAACAGCATCGACAGGGGAATCGCCAGGGCCACGATGAATCCGGCCCTCAGATTCCCCAAGAAGGCAAAGAGCACCGCGATGACCAGGAGTGCTCCTTCGAGCAGGTTCTTTTTGACGGTATCGAGAACTTGGTCGACGAGTTCAGTGCGCTCATACACAGGCCTAACCTGCACGCCCTCCGGCAAGGTCTTCTGGATCTCCTCCATCCGCTCACGAAGAAGTGAAGTTACCTCGTGGCTGTTCTCACCCATCAGCATGAATCCGAGTCCCAGAACGACTTCGCCTTTTCCGTTGGCGGTCGTGGCACCACGTCGTATTTCATGGCCTTCACGGACATCCCCCACATCTCGAATACGAATGGGAACGCCATCGAATGCGGCGATGACGATGTTTCCGATCTCCTCGAGGTTGGTGGTGAGGCTGATTCCCTGGACCAGGTGCAGCTCGCCGGCCCGAACCACATAGCCTCCACCGACGTTCATATTGTTCGTGGCGAGGGCTTTGAACACGTCATCCAGTGTGAAGTTGAATTTGACGAGCTTCGCCGGATCGGCAAGAACATGGTACTGCTTCCGTTCACCACCCCAAGTATTGACCTCGGCCACGCCCGGAACAGAACGCAGACGTGGTTTGATGACCCAATCATGGAGCGTGGTGATCTCTTGCAGCGTATGATTGGAACTCGTGACCACATAGTGATAGATCTCACCCAGGCCGGTGGCGACGGGACCCATCTCCGGACGAGCAATGCCTTCGGGTAATTCCACCGACTGCAGACGTTCCATGACGAGTTGCCGGGCGAAATAGATATCGGTTCCATCGTCGAAGGTCACGGTTACTTGTGATAGACCGAACTTCGAGATCGATCGAACCTCATCCAAGCTTGGAAGACCCGCGATCGCCTGTTCAACCGGAACAGTGATCTGTTGCTCGATTTCCAGCGGCGAAAGCGCGGGGGCGTTTGTATTGACTTGAACCTGAACCGGTGTGGTGTCGGGAAAGGCATCCACTGGAAGGCGAAGAAGTGTGAAAATGCCAGCCCCCACCACAACAAGGGTGAGAGCAATGACCATAAACCGGTGACTCAGGGACCAGGTGATTATTGCGTTCAGCATTTGATTTCCCTTCTAAGCCCCAGGATCGACTTCGCAACAACCTGCGCCAATGCTTCCCTTGAGGATTTCGGTTTTAAGCAGAAAACTTCCCTGAGTAACAATTTCCTCGCCCTCTTTTATACCGCTGAGAACCTCATAGAGCGTACCGGTGGCGATCCCCAGGTGAACCTTCCGTGGGAGGAACACCGTTTCAGAATCCTTGACGAAGACCACATTGCAGCAGCCCTCCCATTGCACCGACGTTTTCGGAACCACAAGGGAATGCTTGTGATCTCGAACAGAAATGCGGGCCTCGGCGAACATGTTCCCCCGGAGCCGGCCTTCGTCGTTTTCCAAGGTAGCCCGCGCTTGGAGTGTTCTGGTCTGTGGGTCTAGCTCAGAACTCACCCAGTCGATATGAGCCCCGAAGGTCTCTCCCGGCAAGCCCTCCACCTGCAGCACCACAGGCTGCCCAACCTGGATTTCACGCATATTGGAATCATAGACATCGATCAGTGCCCACATTCGCGAGATATCAGCAAGGGCAAACAGAGGCGTGGAAGAATCGATCACTTCACCCATAGTCGCATTACGCTCGAGGATGATTCCGGAAAAGGGAGCAAGCACGGTGTAGTGAGCACTTGTATCACCCGTAAGGTGAACTTCCTCGATCATCTTCCGGGAAAGACCATAGCTCAGCAAAATCTGTTCGGCTGATGAACGCGCGATGCGACTATCGGCCAGTCGAGTTTCCGTTTCGAGGAGATCCTTTTCCGTGGATACACCGCGCTCAAGCAGATCCTTCTCTCGCGCATAGTTCTTTTCCCAAAGCGCGACCGCGGCTGCGGCTTGAAGGTATGCGGCCTTGGCAGCGCCTAAATGAGTAGATCGGATAGTGACGAGAACCTCTCCAGGCTCGATGCTATCACCCAGATCTATGTGCACCTTCTCAATCATGCCAGGCACCTGCGCCGAGATCAGCGCGTAACGGTTGAGGTCGTAACTGAGCTCGGCATTGCATTCGATGGTCTTGCTTATGGGACGCGACTCAATCGTGGCGTACTCGAAGCCGGCTTGACTGGCGATTTCGGAATTGTCGAAGCGGACCACAAGGCTATGTGTGGAGCAAACAACAGAAGGAGGTTGCTGCATCCGAGAGTTAGTTTCACCGGGGGCTGCCCTATTCGCGAAAACATTGTCGGAAGATTCATTCACATCGGAAGCTTCCTCCGCTGGCGTTTTCTCGCCGAATGGATCGAGCTTAGGATTGCAGATGTAGCACTGAGATTCAGGGCGATCGTGGGGAGCACACCAATCGCCGAGGGCCTTGAAGGCAGGAATCAGATTGGCGTTGCATCGATAACAGTAGGCTTCAGGAACTCCATGGCCATAGCAGAAGCCGAATGCCTCGATGAGACTTGGATCACACCAAACACACTGCGACTCCACGATTTGGTGTTCCTCGCAGAAAGCGGCAGTCTCTATTTTCTTGGCTTCGTCGGAGGCCTTTTGGCCGCAACCAAGACCAGCCAAGACTGTCAAAAGGATCAGAAGTGCGGATATGGAAAGCATCCTCATTTCGAAGTCTCCTCTCTCATTTCATAGGGACCTATGCCGACAAGGCTCATCAAATCAACCTCGGCGACGAGAAGATCTTTTCTGAGTTCTAGTGTTCGCAGCTTGACGTCCGCATGGGTGTGCTGAGCGTCGATGAGTTCAAGGAAAGAAAGGTGGCCGACCTTGTATGCATTTTGGGCCTGGGCAAGTCCTCGTTCGGCCGCGGGGCCGATTCGGCCCTCAAGAGTGTGCAGTTGATCACTTGCGGTCAGGTAGCGTTGGCGGGCTGTTTCGAGGGCGACCTGGCGATCAAAGCCGATGATGCGCGCATGATCCTGTGCTTCTGCCAGCTCCCATCGTCTTTCGGCCACCCGCCCCTGGTTGCGATCAAAAATCGGCAAGGGCAGACTCAGCCCAAACTCGAGGAAGCTTTCATCCAAGGCTCGAACCCTCCCGTATCCGAATGAAAGCTCAAGATCGGGATAGCGCGTGGCATTGGCTTCGCGGACCGAGGCCAAGGCGGCATCGATACGCCACTGGGCGGCATGAATCGCAGGATGATCATCCGGTAGGGAATAAGAAAGAAGTGCGCTATCTGAGATGCTCGCATGCGCAAGCGATCCGGCCAGTTGCTTCACCCAAATCGTTTCGCCTCCGAGTAAGGACGAAAGTTCGGCAGTTAGGACCTTCTGCCCTTGGTCCAAGTTCTGTTGGGCCAGTTCAAGTTCAAAAACTTCCAGAAGGGCTTTGGTGACCTGCGACTCGGGAGCCGCACGAGCATCAAATCGTGTCTGAGCAATTTCAAGAGTGCTTTCGGCAATGTGGAGGAGTTCTCCGAGTTCAGCCTTGGCTTCCCGGAAATGAAGTTGCTCCACCCAGTTCAAATGGATGCTTCGAAAGACATCTCTACGAATTCCGAAATAGGATTGGAGTGTCGCTTCCCGTTCGGCGTGGGCCGCTTCAGCCGCAGCACTCAGGCGCCCACTCAAAACCAGGGGCTGAACGATGGACACCTTCTCCGTCCTGTCACCCTCGCGAATTGTAGAGAGGTCCTCGATCTCGGCCTCGAGGGTCGGATTAGGATACAGGCCTGACTGCCTGAATCGACCAGACTTGGCCTGGACGCTGTTTCGTGCAGCCGAGATTGTGGGATTCGACATTTCCGCCAACCGGAAGAGATCGGTCAGCATGATCTGTTTTTTCTCGATGATCGATGGTCGAGCCTCCTCTTTTTCTTCACGCGCCGCCTCTTGAGCCATCACGGCAGTAGCGAGCAGAGAAAGGAGCCAGAATACAAGTAGCTTCCGGGCCATACAGGAATCCTCCATAGACGAAACTCACGGCAGGCATTGCCTGCGATTTGTTTAGCGAATCGACTTGAATTGGAGAGATTTAGGCGCGCGGAGGATGGTAAATCGTGGAGGGTTCGGCCGTATAGAAGTGGGCATGGTACTTGGCAACGAAGCTGACCGAAGCCATGTAGGGACCCAGGGCGGCGAAACTTGTTTGCAGACAAACCGGACCGGCACAGCAGGGCAGGAAGCAGTTATGGCAGCCATCCGGGCAACAGTCCTCGTCAAGAGGAGTGCTCGCCTCGTCACTGCTCGATTCTGTGACGGGTCCCTTGCATGGAGCACAGCACATGTCTTCCTCGACCTGAGCATCGACATCGCCCATAGCCTCCATTGGAGGCAAGGCCAAGGTCAGGACCAAGGCAATGCCGAGGAGAACATGGACAAGTCTGTGCTGCGCTGTCGTCATTGTTCCCTTGAGTGTTTGCGGATTGGGATACCTTACTACAGGAAAAGGGTAAGGTCCCAGGCCAAGCATTGCAAGAATGTGTCCGCTGCGCAGCCTCCTGCATTTCGACAGATATACCCCATGCGAAAAAATTCACGTGATCGACTTATCGATCACCCTGGTACTCGCTGGCTTAGGCTTACTTCAGCAGGAGCAACTTCTTGGTAATCGAAGTCTCCCCATCTTTGAGCTGGTAGAAGTAATTTCCCGAACTGAGGTCCTTACCCTTTTGATCCTTGCCATCCCAGGAAACCTGATGCTGACCGGCGGACATTTCCGCATCAAGCAAGGTCACGACCCTGCTCCCGGCGAGAGTGTAGATACTGAGTGACACCGCACGGGGCGAATCGATTTCGAACACGATGTTCGTCTTCGGATTGAAAGGATTGGGGAAATTCTGATGCAGCTTGGCATGCGCGGGCTGGGAAGGAGGCGCATCCACGGCCGTGAGAACTTGCAGCCATTCGGGATGATCGATGAAAGGATTGCGATTACCCTGATAGGAATAGATGACGTCATTGCGCGAACGCTCAAGGTCATCCACGGGATCTTCCAGGTGCCACTGATAGAGCACTGAGACCAATCCCATGTAGGCCACGGTTTCGTTATTGCCGGTCTGACTGGCGGCGATGAGCGCTCTGTCATCGGTCAGAATGAGATCCGGCTCCCAATAACCGGTACCGCCATGAGTACCGCCTTCGTATCGCACATCCATATAGAACTGCGCACGTGCGATATCTCCTTTGCGTCCGATCCAGGTTTCCCAGGTTCCGGTAGGCCCATCTGAACCGCCGAACCAATTGGAATTGCCCGGGTAGGTACCCGCGCCGCCGCCCTGACCGTTGTTCACATTGGTCACCCTCTCACTGCAACTGTCGCTGCAATAATCGAAGGGGCGGCTTCCCCGGTAGCTGTTGTAGCTCACGTCGCAGAGAAACAGATGGTGGCAATCGGTATAGGGATAGTTCGATGATCCGTCGTCAGAAAATCCATAGGAATTCGGCCAGGAGTGCTCACGATTGTAGACGCCTTCGCCTCCACCGAATTTTGTGTAACTCGCGTTCTTGTAGACATCAAGGATCTTGCCGGAATCAGCCGGATCCTCGTCGGCGGCCTCAAGAACATTCCAAGTATCCGTACTGCTCGAGGTGTAGGGAAAACGCTGGTGGTCGTCGATCACTTCATGGAGCGTCAGCCGTAGCGACTCACTGCTCGAATCATCGACGCTGTCGTAGTATCCAGGAGGAGGATCGGAAAGCGCCGAAACGGGCACCAGGGAGATTGCCAAAATCAGGATTGCCGCCGTACTGAGATGTCGCATCACTACCTCGATTGCCAAACCAGGGTGCCAGTTGTACATAGGTCCGCCCTGCAAAGAGGAAAATGGACCTTGAATTTGACGCATATTATACCACAAATGCCCAGATCTCAATAACCTTGCTTCCCAGACGGATACAGAGTCTACTCCGCCATATCAGCCAACGATGCGGCAGCCTTCGATTTCGAGGGGCTTTTGGGGCTTCAGCCCGATTGCTTGCAGCCTTGTTTGTCTCGCAAATGGATCAAGAAAGGCACGCCGTGGAACTCCCCAAGTTGCAAATTGGAAACCTCATTGCCGATATCCCCATTGTACAAGGTGGCATGGGCGTACGCGTTTCCCTGGCCTCCCTGGCCACAGCCGTGGCGAACGAGGGTGGCATCGGAACCATTTCCAGCATTGGACTGGGAGATCTTCAACTGGCGGGCAAGGAATTCGAGGCCCGTTCACGTGAAGCCCTGATCAGGGAAATCGAGAAGGCCAAGAGCCTCACCTCAGGGCTTCTCGCGGTGAACGTCATGGGCGCGCTGAGCAATGCCGCCGATCTGGTCACCGCAGCCATCGAGGGCGGCATTCGCATTATCGTGTTCGGAGCAGGCCTACCCATGAGATTGCCGGAGACCGCGAGCAATCCCGATGTTTCCCTGGTGCCGATCATTTCTTCTTCTCGAGTGGCCAAGCTGATCATGCGATCCTGGAAAAAGCGTTACGATAGAAACGTCGACGCCTTCATTATCGAAGGGCCCCTGGCGGGCGGACATCTGGGCTACTCCAAGGAGCAACTTGCAAGCCCCGAAGGATGTTCGCTCGAATCCTCCCTGAGTGAGGTACTCGAAGCGGTTAAACCCTACGAAGATGAAAGTGGGCGAAAGATTCCCATTATTGTAGCAGGTGGAATTTACGACGGCGAGGATATCGAGGAAATGATTTCCCGAGGCGCTTCGGGCGTGCAGATGGGGACGCGATTCGTTTGCACCGATGAAAGCAATGCCTCGGCTGAGTTCAAGCAGGCCTACATGGATGCGAAGGAAGAGGACATATCCATCGTGAAGAGTCCGGTGGGCATGCCGGGCCGCGCCCTCTATAACCGGTTTCTCAAAACCATCGAGGAAAAGGGCCCACAGAAGATCAAGTGCGCCTATCGTTGCCTGACCGCCTGTAACATCAAGGAGGCCAAGTACTGCATTGCACAGGCTCTTCTCAATTCAGTCTCCGGTGATGTGGATCACGGGCTGATTTTTTGCGGGAACAACGCCCATCGTGTGGATAAGATCGTCTCGGTGAAGGATCTATTCCAAGAGCTGCTAGGAGACTGGCGCAAGGCTGCCTTGCAGCGAATCCAAATGAACAGGTCTAAATAGAATTCTTCGGCGCCCTGAGCATGTTCCATTGCGGATGCGGATTTGCATCCCATGTGCTTAGTCCAGGGCGATATCCAGCCATATCATGTGATGATCGGAAGCATTGAGGGCCCTTCTTGCGCCTTCAGAATTCCGAGTCGAGTCGGGCCAGAAGACTCCCCCACCGACGGGATTTAGATCCACGCTCGGCAGGATGTAGTCAATTCGATATCCGCCACCCTCCCAGCCCACGGTATTGCGTTCATGGAAGTCGGGCGCTCCCGCTTCCCGCCCAAAAAGTGCGCCCTCACTCGTGAGGAATTTACCCGTATCTCGCACTCGCTCATGCTTCAGAAGTTGTTCGATGGAGCGATGTCCCGACTCCATCACATCAGCTCTCGGGTCGGCGTTCAAATCTCCTGCGATGATGAAGCTTTCACTTTGCGGCAAGCCTCCACGAACACCGGCGTCATCCACCAGAATTGAATCATTGTCGATGTAGTGGACCCACATGCGAATCTCGTCGTGATTCCGCCGGCCATTCAGATCTTCAGGTCCGTCGTAACCCGTAGGTGTGGGATGGGAAAGCAGAAGGTGGACGCGCTTTTCGCCAACCTGCACTGGAACATCCCAATGGGACTTGCTGGACAAACGATAGATGCTCAGCTCATCTTCGCTGAACCAATCCCTTGGGATTAAATGTCCCGGAAGGTCGATCCAACGGAACTTTTGAAACGATCGAGCCTCTTCAACTTGGAGTGGATACATAGACAGGATCGCCATGGAGTACTGCCCGGGGTAAATCCCATAGCCAAACGAATCCGAACCGTGTTCCCGTTCATCAAGATTTTCGCGCGTTGCCACCACGCCGTCATTATCGAAATCTTTTCCCGAAAGAAACCCCGTGTTGCAGGGGGCGGCATAGGCATACTTGTAGTCGATGGGCCGAGCGCCCTGCTTTAAATAGAGATCGTTGAAGCGCCTTGCATAGAAGCTAAGCTCTTCTCGCCTTTCTGCGGAACTGTGATCGTGGTCGATCTCATTGATGATCAAAATATCGGGGGCGACTTCCTGAATAATGGCGGCCGCATCTAAGAGCTGTTCGTTCCGACCCACTCCCAGCGCATCGGTCTCGTCAATCTTCCACTTGGACATTTCCCAGATATTGAACTGCCCGACACGGAGGGTTTCCGGCGAGGAGGACGGCGCCCTCACCAGGGTCGGCAGCTTGAGGTAGATGAGCAGAATCAAGGATGCTAGGGCCAGAATGGTGAGAGTTTTCTTCATGGTCTTGGCCATTTCTCTGGGGATTACCGCTGAAACTCCTATTGCCTGAGACCACGCTATTTGAAGATGCCGTAAAAGCAAAGCCAATAAGGCTCTACCCAGGAATTCGGGTTCTTCTCCAACAGGTTGGCCAATTCAAGTAGCAATTCATTGAAATAGCTCATCTTGACAACTTAGCCCAGCTTTGCGACACTTTGGTCGGCTACCGTACAAAGCGATGGACCCGGCCAATCCAAGCCTGTAAGCTCGGTTTTCGAATCCTTCAAGGGAGGACGAGCGTGAAGCTCAGAAGAAGCCATTTACTGCCCATGGCGGCGATGATCCTACTGACGCTCAGCCAGGCATGCAGCGAGCGTGACCTTACCGGCCTGGACGTGGCGCGCGCGAAGATAGATCCCATCGTGTTCATCGATGACTTCGGCGAGGATGTCTATCCTCAGGCATTCAGTGGTACCGATATCTACGCCATAAATCTCGACTCCCTCTATACCTACGATGGAAGTAAGTCGCTCAAGATCAGTGTGCCCGCCGAGGGTTCCTCTCTGGGTGCCTACGCCGGGGGCGTCTTGACCTCGGTGGCCTCCCGAGATATGGCCGACTATAACGCGCTGACTCTTTATGCACGGTCAAGCATCAACTCGACTCTCAACGTGATCGGCTTCGGTAACGACAATACAGGCACCTCGAAGTTCGACGCGGCTCGATTCAATGTTCCCCTGAGCCCTGAGTGGACCTTCATTGTCATTCCCATTCCCGCGCCTTCGAAGCTTATCGCGGAACGGGGACTGCTCACCTTCGCGGAAGGCTGGGAATCCTCGTCGCCTGAGGGTCATGATATTTGGTTCGACGAAATCAAGTTCGCCAATCACAGCAATATTGCCGATCCCTTCTCCATCATGCCTTCTTCCATGAAGCAGTACTTCATTGGAGCTACGGCGGACATCGCGGGAACCTATACGAGATTCAGTGTGGATGGCGGCTTCATCATTGTGAATCACATGCCGGCCTACTTCGATTTCACTTCCTCCGATTCCGAGGTTGCCGTTGTCGAGGGCGACCAGATCCGCGTCGTGGGCGAGGGGAACGCCGTCATCAGCGCCACCATGGAAGGCGTGGCGGTATCCGGTTCGGTGACCCTCACCGGGTTCGCTCCTCCCGAAACTCCGGCCACGCCCCCATCCCTTCCGGCTCAGGATGTGATCTCCCTCCTTTGCGACGAGTACAACAGCATTCCTGTGGATTCATGGAATCCCTACTGGGGTGGGTCGACCACTGAAGTGGAAGATTTCGCCATTGATGGTGACAACATGAAGGCCTATTCCTCCCTGAATTGGGTGGGAATCATTTTTACTTCCAATACCGTCGATGCCAGCGAAATGACTCATCTCCACCTGGATGTCTTTGCTCCTCAAGGAACGAACTTCAATGTGAAGCTTGTTGCCTTTGATGGAGACAACGGTAATTTCCTGGAAGAGAAGGAATTATCCTTCAACGAAAGCACCCTGCCTGCATTCACTTCCGGCGAGTGGTCCAGCTTGGAGATCCCCCTGGAAGACTTTCAAATCTCCGCACCCTTGGATCACCTGGGGCAACTTGTGCTAAGTACCTCAAATGCCAGGCTTGTATTGGTGGACAATATTTACTGGCATAAATAAGATTCGGGCCACCGTTCAACGCACTGAATGAGGTTTGCATGAGTGTGAGCAATGACTTCCTGAATTGGAAGGGCCTGAGAAGAACCGATCCAGATCGTCCCCGCCCTTTGGCCGATGCTATTTTGAGATTGATCTGGGAAGAGAAGCAGATCTCAAGAGTGAACATCGCCACCAAGGCCGGCCTGTCCCGATCCACCGTTTCGGAAATCGTCAGCGAGATCCTACCTCTGGGCCTTGTCGCAACCGTCGGCGAAGGTCCATCCAGCGGTGGGCGCAGACCCATCGTTCTCGAATTCCAAGATGATGCATGCGTAATACTCGGAATCGAAATGGGCGGATCCCATGTTGCAGCGGCCCTTACCAATTTGCGCGGCAAGGTCCTGGCATGGGAAACCCGGGATCATCCGGTGCGAAGCGATCCGGTTGGCACACGCAAACTCATCGCCGAACTCTGCAAGAACTGCCTGGCTTCATCTTCAGCTGCTGGCCGCCCCCTGGTGGGAATCGGTGTGGGGCTTTCCAGTCCGGTGGATCCCGAGAACCCCGACAAACTTTCCACTCTGGTCCTTCCCGAATGGAATGAGAAACTGGGACTCGACGATCTCTGCGAGTCCTACGGTGTTCCCCTCCTTGTCGACAATGATGCGAACCTTGGAGCCCTTGCCGAGCACTGGTGGGGCCTGAATCAGGAGACCCACGACCTGGCCTATATCAAGGTCGCCACCGGAATCGGATCCGGCCATATCATAGACGGAGAGATCTATCGAGGTTCAACCGGAGTTGCGGGTGAGATCGGCCATATCGCCATCGATCCTCATGGTAAAACCTGCATGTGTGGGCTTCGAGGGTGTTTGGCCACGAAGGTCGGCGGAGCGGCACTGGAGGCGAGAGCGAAGGAGTTGCTCGCTGACTATCCCAAGAGCAAACTGGCCGCAGGGGATTTCAATTCCAATGATATCGAAGAGGCGGCCTTGAAGGGCGACGCTTTAGCGCTCTTCGTTATTCGAGAGGCCGCAGAGTTTCTGGGCATCGCCATCGCCGGTCTTTTGAACCTCATGAATCCCTCCACGGTCATCCTAGGTGGAGAGTTCGCGAGATTGGGAGATCTGGTGCTCGATCCTCTACGCGAAACGGTGGAGAGTCGAACCCTTGTCAATTCGGTGGCAGCCGCGGAAATCAGGGTCAGCACTCTCGGCCCCCAGTCGGTGGCCATTGGAGCCGCAACCTTGGTGCTCAAGGAAGCGCTCAGCGATTCAAATCTCTTTCCGGTGGAGAAAATTCCATCCCAAGGTGGAAGCTCATGATGCGTGGAGCGGCGATACTTGCCTCAGCCCTGTTGACCTTGCTGATGGCCTGTTCAACAGATGAACAAACTGAACCCGAGTACGGCCTGATCTGGTCGGACGAGTTCGAAGGGCCTGCCGGCCAGCTCCCCGATTCCGAGCGCTGGCAATTCGACATCGGGACGGACTGGGGAAATGCACAGCTGGAGTACGATACCAATCGTCCTGAAAACGTTAGTTTGGATGGCGAAGGTCACCTGGCCATCACCGCCAGGGAAGAGTACTTCGAAGGGCAGGACTACACTTCCGCGAGAATCAAAACCAAGGATCTCTTCGAAAGAAAATGGGGACGATTCGAAGCTCGCGTTCTCCTACCCTTGGGACAGGGTATCTGGCCGGCGTTCTGGATGCTTGGCAACGACATCGATGAAGTGAGTTGGCCCCAGTGTGGAGAAATCGACATCATGGAATACCGCGGTCATGAGCCGCGAGTTCTCCATGGCACGATTCACGGCCCTGGCTACGCGGGAGACAACGCCATCGGCAACTCTCACGTTCTCGCCCAGGGCGGCTTCAACCTCGGCTTTCACGAATTCGCCATCGAGTGGAATGAAGCGGGAATAACCTGGTTCGTGGATGGACACATTTACCATTCGGTCACCCCGTCTGAACTTCCCGCCGGTACGGAATGGGTCTATGACCACCCCTTCTTCATTTTGCTCAATGTGGCCGTGGGCGGCCATTGGGCCGGTGCGCCCGACGAGGAAACGGTCTTCCCCCAGACCATGCTCGTGGACTACGTTCGCGTCTACGGCAGCCCTCAATAAAACAGGCCCGATCCACCGATCGGGCCTGCCTCCCATCCAATCCAAATTGTCTTAGATCGCAAAGTGGAGATAGGTTCGAATCTCCCACTCATTGCCTTCGTCCAGACCTTCCGGATAGCTTTCGCCTTCGCCAGGTTCTGCGACATTCTCAGGCTGATATCGATTTGAATAGCGAGCCAGGGTTCGGTAGGTGGCCCTCACACCGAATCGCGTTTGGGGGTTGCCGAACCACTCTGGCGAACCCAGGGTGAAGGAGAGATCCCCCATGAGCTGCATGGGGTAGGTGAGATTGTGATCGTAGTGATAGTCGTAGGCGCCGAAATCGTTGAGTTTGAGATAACCGTCGAATGCAATTCCGGGCCAAGCGATCCGGCTGCTAACTCCAAAACGATTGACCAATCGCTCATTGTCTCCATTGGGTTCGGCGTTGCCGAAGTAGATGTGAGTGATCTGGCGAGTTCTGAGGCCATAGCGATTGACCAGGCGACAGTTCACCTCCCATAGATCACGCGCGGGAGTGGATCCTCCGAAGGAGTAAACTTCCCCGGTGTTTGAGATGAACAGACCCGCATCCGCGCTGGCGTGATGACGCTTGAAGATGAAGCCCATGCTGGCGGCGAAATTCGCATCTTCTCGCACATCGCTGTCCCATGCCCACATCCAGGTGGCCGGAGTGGGATCGAAGACGATCATGAGTTCGGCCGCGGTCATTTCACGGTTTCCACGAACGGCGAAGGGATCATTCTGCACATTGCGAGGCCGGCCAGCTGTACCCACGAGATAATCCGAGTGCGGCATGGCTGACACGAGAGGCCTTTGCCACAAAAGGTTGGGACCAAGCTGCCATTTGCCCATGGAAACGGCGAGACCGGTGAGGGCGTTGATCTGGTTTCCCGATCCGCTGTCTTTCAGACTCCAACCGGTGAAGGTGGGAATAGCCGTAGGCCCGCCTTCGGCCACAAGACCCATGTAAGCACCCTGCCCATACCAATTCCAACGGCCGGACTGCCAGGTGACCTTGGCCTTAATGCCGAAGGTGTCCTCTTCCTTGACGCTGTCTTCGCGAATATCCTCGGGACTTAGAATTTCACCTGACTTGGCTTTCTCGTCGCTCACCAGCTGGAATGTCTCGCCGATACGCGGCTCGCCCGACCAGAGCAGGCCCAAATTGAAGACCGTGGAACAGCGCGTGGTCTCCATCTGCAGCGAAGCTTTGCGCGTACTACGAATAGGAATGGCCACGGAACTCGTGAGCTGCGTTTGTTGCGCGAAATCTTCCTGATAGATGCCGGTCCACTGAATGCCGGCCATGTTTCGCTGATACTTGGCCAACATGGCCGGGTTCGCACCCCACCAAAGCTGGGGGCCGAAGGCGAGGGTTAATCCGTTGAAGCGCTTCTTACCATCGATCTGAACACCGATGGGTGCCTGGCCATTGTAGATGTCGACATTCTCTCCATAATAGGCATCGCGATAGAGACCGAAGAAGTCACCGAAGTATTGCCAGTGGAGATGACCAGCACGGTAGAAGGCTTCCAGATTGAAATTGCGATCATCCCAAAGCACCGACGCACTGTAGACCTTGACTCTCTCTGTGGTACCCAGTTCCACGAGATCACCATTGCCATCGCTAATCGTGCTCGAGAGACCGCGGTTCTCGTAGAAAATCTCGTCGATGGGATTACGCGGCACATCGCCTAAAATGCTGAGAGACAGATTGCCCACCACCGCCTCGCTGGGCTTGGCCTCGAAATCCACATAGAAGGATTGGCCAGAATTGAATCCCAGAAAAGAAGGCGTACCGAGTTGAGGTAGATCCACCGGCGGCGTGCTGATGTTCTTTCCACCTGTGTTGTAGGTTTCGAATTCCGAACGAAGGCCAGACACGCGCAGCATACTTAAAAGCTTGGTCTGTCTGCTGGCCGTGTCGCCCTTGGCCGCAAGCAGGGCCCCCATGGGTTGGATCTTTCCAAAGTGCTCACGGATTTTTCCAAGATCGGTATCTTCCGCGTAAGGATCGAGGCGATAAGCTTCGCGCAACGCGTAGTAGGCCGCTCGGGGATAAACATCGTAGATGCCCTGGGCGTTGGAAAAGCCCTTGGCGCAGACTCCCCACCACTCCTCGTTCATGTTGTTATCGCCTTCGCGATAATCTTCCCAGTATCCGCCATTGGGCCAGGATGCGTTGGTATCGTGTATATCCAAACGCTCTTCCTGTTTGTATTTCCACCAGCCATCGCTCCACTGGAAAGTCAAGCCGCCGATGCAATTACCCACGCGGCCCTTACCCGCAGACTGCTCATAGATTTCCTGCCATTGGCCCAGAAGATATCGAGCTTGCATCGCCTGATCTTCTTGCATGGTGACGGCGTTGAAAGCGTCGGATCCGAACTCGGTGAACATGGTCGGAACGCCCAGCATGTCTTTTACAACCTGATAGAAATCTCGTGCCGAGATACCGCGATAGACATTGGAGCCGAAGACGTCGAGGCCCTTGCACTCCTCGGCGATGATATCCACGTACTGAAGGTCTCCATTGGCCATGGCCACAGGCCGGCCTGGATCGCGCTTCTTGATATCCTGGATGACCTCTCCGAAGAGTGAATAGAGATGTCGTGCCTTGGCTCGGTGGCGTTCACCTTCGGGCAGGGCTTCAATCTCGAAGGAGGACCAACTTAGCCCGTAGTTATTCTCATTGCCCAGAAGCCACATGAGAACACCCGGCGTATCTTTGAACTCGTCAACTATAGACGCGATCTCCGTCTTCAGAGTTTTCCGCACGGTCTCATTGCTGTAGTCCGTGTTGGGGTACCAGGTGCCATCTAGAGTCAGGCCATAGCGCCCCACCGTATGATTGAGCACGGTGTAGACTCCGTACTCTTCATAAATGTACTGCACCCAGCGCGGCGGAATGCCCACGTAGTGGCGGATGGTGTTCACTCCCATATCGAGCAGCAAAGGCATCTCCTTGGCCAGAGCTGCCTTGATGACATCGTCGGGTTGAACCCAGAGGCTGTAGGTGTAGTTCTGTCCGATGGGCATGTAGCCCCAGTTCATTCCCAGGACCATGAAGTCCTGACCGTCCACTTGAAGCCAGGTACCACTCTTGTCGGCCATCACCTTGATTTCCGGCATATCGCCATCAGCCGGCAAAGCCAATGCGCCAGAAAAGAGAAGGAGGCAAAAGGCGAGAGAAGTAAACAGCAGTTGGGCGCGAGCACTCTTAGAGTTCGACAGCACTGGAATCTCCATGGCTTGTAGGAGTGAGTTCATCACTGACAGCATTGGCCGATATGACATTCTTGTACCAGGCAGCGCTGTCCTTTGGAATTCGTTGCCGTGAGGATTCATCCACGGCATAGAGTCCGAAACGTTTCTTGTATCCAAACCCCCACTCGAAATTGTCGAGCAGAGACCAGGCGAAATAGCCTTCCAGAGGCACGCCATCATTGAGAGCACGGCCCATGGCCAGAAAGTGTTCCCTCAGGTAGGCGATTCTCCTGGGATCGGCAATGCGACCCTCTTCGTCTATGGGATCATCGTAGGCTGCGCCATTTTCGGTGACATAGACTTTCTTCGGCGCATAGTCTTTGCTGACTCGCATCAGTGTGTCGTAGAAGCCCTGGGGAAAGACTTCCCACTCCATGTCGGTCAGAGATTCGGGCGGACCCGGTTTCACAGCCAAACGGCGACCCTTTTCGTCGGTCTTCATGATCACGCGGCTGTAATAATTGACTCCCATGAAATCCAGAGGCGTCGAGATGGCCTCGAGGTCGCCCTCTTTTACAAAGGGCAACTCGGGGCTTTTCAAATGTCCGGCCGCAACCCGGTCGGCGATGGCGTCCTCGGGATAGGCGCCTCGAAAGATCGGATCGAAATACCAGCGGTTGAAAAATCCATCGAACCAGCGCGCGGCGTCTTCATCCGCTGGGCTCGTGCTCTCGGGATAGGCCGGCGTGTGAATGTGAACGATTCCCAGCTCGGCGCGGGGAGCCTCATTGGCGATGGCCTGACAGGCCCATCCATGAGAGAGCAACAGATGATGCGCGGCGCGCAACGCTTCGGCGGGATCCTTATGACCCGGCGCGTGATGGCCCTCTTCGTATCCTAGAGTCGCGGCACACCAAGGTTCGTTATGAGTGGTCCATTGCCCAATGCGATCGCCAAGCCTTCGGGCCATGACGGTAGCGTAGTCCTTGAAGCGTTCGGCGATGTCTCGCTCGCTCCAACCACCACGATCTTGAAGTGCTTGAGGAAGATCCCAATGATAAAGGGTCGGGAAGGGACGAATGCCGGCTTCGAGCAGGGCATCCACAAGGGTCTCGTAGAAATCGAGTCCGGCCTCATTGGGCTTGCCGCTACAATCTGGGAAAATGCGTGGCCATGCGATGGAGAAACGATAGGCGGCCAGGCCGAGATCTTTCATGATCTCGATGTCCTCTGGCCAGCGATGGTAGTGGTCGCAGGCTACATCGGAATTGCTGCCGTCTTCGATTTTTCCTGGGAGAGTCGCAAAACGGTCCCAGATAGACTCGCCCCGCCCTCCTTCAAATCGGCCGCCTTCGATCTGCTGAGCCGAAGTGGCGGCACCCCAGAGAAATCCTTGGGGAAAGCTGTGACGGGCCATATTCCTGTGCTCCCTGGGTAATTGATCCTTCAGGAGACGAAATCGTAACGAAGAAACCGGGTGAATCCATGAAATTTTTCTTTGTTCGGACTCCGAACATAGTGTATGATTATCCCGGCTCTGTCAAGGAAGGATTGCTTGCCGACACAGAAGCCATGGCACCGAGGGCCCCATCCAAGTGCTCTGACAATTGAGAGTGTTTCCTCAACGGGAGGTTCGATATGCAGAATCGGGCGACTGCTTTCACAATGATTGCCCTGTCAATTTGCCTGGTTCCCGCGATGGTCTTCGCCATGACGCCCTACACCCAGGATTTCGAAGGCCTCAACCCGGCCGACACGGCCGCCCTGGGAAATGATGGTTGGCTGGTGTACGGGAACGTCTTTGATCCAGGTGGCGGCTATCTCTATGGTTACGGTCCCTTCCCCGCCCCCAACAACGGTGCGGCCTTCTGCGCCATTGATGTAGGCCAGGGCGGACCCGACCAGGGCGCCAATCAGCTGGTCGTTTTCAGCGACTACGAAAATGGCGACCATGCCGCGGGCAATCTCATCGAGGCCAATGTCTTTCAGGAACAGATCATCGAAGTCGAGGACACTGGTATGGCATGGGTTTTCGAATTCAACGCGAAACTGGGAAACATCGCGGGAAGTTCTACCGCAGCCGCATTCATCAAGACCTTGGATCCTGCCAACGGTTGGGCTTTGACGAATTTCGTCACCGTTGACATGACCGCCATACCCGAGACCTGGGGCGGATATAACATCTACCTGAACGTCGATCCGGGAATGGAAGGACAGATCTTCCAGTTCGGATTCATGAACACGGCAACGCTTTACGAGAGCTCGGGCATTTTCTACGACAACATCAACTTCTATCAGGCCGAGACCATCGACGTACCCGATACGCCAGAAGTTGTGGGTGCGAGGCTTCAGCAGAACTTCCCCAACCCCTTCAATCCGAAAACTCGGATTGAGTTCTCCGTTGATAAGCCCGGTAGCGTGGACCTTTCGGTCTTCGATCTTTCCGGACGCAAGGTTGTCACCCTGCTTCAGGGCGAATTCCAGGTAGGCGACTATGAGGCCACCTGGAACGGTGAAACCGAGGAGGGCAAGAAGGCCTCGTCGGGTCAGTACTGGTATGTGCTGAGAACCCCCAAGGGTCAGATCACCCGTGGAATGACACTGCTGAAGTAAGTTCGAGCAAGCCGGGATCGCGATGGCGGTCCCGGCATGACTCATGCCCGATCCGGATTTGCTGAATTTTGGAATTAGTAAGAAGGTGATGAATGCCGAGTAGTCCCGCTCCCGCGCCCCGTCCAGCAAGGGCAGTGATTCCGTCTGGTTCCACGACCGGCAGTTTCGTCATGCTCGACGGGCAGGAGTACTACCGAATTTCCGCTTATCATGGCATGGCTCCATTTCTGATGAGCCTTGCCAGTGAAAGCGACCTTTGGATGTCCATTACTTCCAGAGGCGGTCTTACTGCAGGGCGCATCGACGCGGATCACAGCCTTTTCCCCTACCTGACAGTGGATCAACTTCACGACGCCCACCATCATACTGGACCTGTGACCCTGATCCGTCTTGAAGGGCAAAGCGAGGATTCACTTCCCTGGAAGCCTTTCGCAGAAGTGACTTCGGAGAATCCGGAGATTGAGCGGAATCTCTACAAGAACTCCATCGGAAATCGCCTTGTGTTTGAAGAAATCAACCATGAGTTGAACCTCGCTTTTCGCTATAGCTGGTCAGCCTGCGATGAATTCGGCTGGGTGAGAACTTCAGTTCTGGAGAATCGCAGTAACTCGACGATCCAGGTCAGCATCATGGATGGTTTGCGCAACGTGCTTCCTCATGGTGCGCCCCTTCATCTCTATCAGCAGGCCAGCAATCTGGTGGATGCCTACAAGAAATCGGAAGTGGATCCGGCTACGGGCCTTGGCATCTTCTCGCTGACCGCAGGCATCACCGATAGGGCCGAAGCGCTTGAGGTGCTTCGGGCCAACACGGTTTGGTGCTGCGGTCTGGATGATTTCAAGGTGCATCTCTCACTGGATTCACTCGCCGATTTTCGTGGAGGGCGTAAGGTATCCGGAGAGAAAATTCTCAACGGAGCCCGTGGAAACTACCTGGTTAGCAGCACGCTGAGTATTGAGGCCGGTGGATCCTCCAAATGGCACCTGACAGCCGATGCAGGACGGGATCACGTTCAAATTGGGGAGCTGCGCAGGCGGCTCATTGAAAATCCCAGTATTCGACTTCGCATTGAAGACGCCCTCCAGGATGCCGACGACAAGCTCCTTCGCAATGTGGGCAGTGCCGACGGCCTTCAAGTTTCAGGACACAAGGAATCAGCGAACCACCACTTCGCCAATGTGCTCTTCAACAATATGCGGGGCGGGGTCCCTCAAAAGAACTACGAGCTTCCCCTGAGTGATTTCGTGAGTTTCCTTCAAGCGATGAATCTTAATGTGGCCCTTCGAAATAAGGCGCTGCTTGATGAACTCCCGGATCGAATCAGTGTGATGGACTTGTTCTCGGCGGCCCAAGACTCTCAGGACATTGAGTTTGAGCGCATCTGCCACGAGTACCTCCCGTTTCATTTCGGACGCCGCCATGGTGACCCCAGCCGGCCCTGGAATCGCTTTTCCATTCGCGCTCAAAATGAATTGGGCGAAAGGGAACTGCACTACGAAGGGAACTGGAGGGACATCTTTCAGAACTGGGAAGCCCTTCTCACAGCGTTTCCCGGTTTCCTGCCCAGCATCATAGCCAAGTTCGTCAACGCTTCCACCGTGGACGGGTTCAACCCCTATCGCATTTCTCGCGAGGGCTTGGACTGGGAAACCGTTTCGCCGGAAGATCCCTGGAGCAATATCGGGTACTGGGGCGACCACCAGATCATCTATCTCTTGAAGTTGCTCGAAAGTGCGCATCGCCATGACCCGGCCATGCTCCACAACTTGTTGGGCCGAGAGATCTTCAGCTATGCGGAGATCCCCTACATCATCAAGCCCTATGCTGAAATACTTCAGGATCCCACTTCGACCATTGAGTTCGACTACGAAAAAGCTGCTCGCATCGACATTCGAGTGGATGAAAAGGGAATGGACGGCAAGCTTCTGGAAAATCCGGACGGCACGGTCTACCACGTAAATCTGTTGGAGAAATTGCTCGTTCCCATCCTGTCCAAGCTATCCAATCTCGTGCCCGACGCCGGCATTTGGATGAACACACAGCGGCCCGAGTGGAACGACGCCAATAACGCCCTCGGAGGAGGTGGCGTTTCCGCCGTCACTTTGTACCACCTCCGGCGACATCTGAAGTTCATCGCGGAACTCTTCGAGCAATCAGACCCGGAAAAACTGCCGCTATCTTCACAGGTGGCTGAATGGCTTGAGAGCATTTCTTCGGTTTTTGAGAATGAGCGCAGTTTGCTCGAGAAGGAACATCTCGAAAAGGGTGAACGAAAGCGCTTGATGGATGCACTTGGCTCAGCTTTCTCCAAGTATCGCGAAACGGTCTATTCCCAGGGCTTCGAGGGCAAGACCGAAGTCACGCTGGCTTCTGCGGCAAAGCTCTGTCGCAATGCTCTGGCCTTTGTCGAGTGGGGTATTCGGGCCAATCGTCGCAATGACGGGCTCTACCACTCCTACAACCTTCTCGAATTCTCTGCCGATGGATCCGAAGTAGAAGTTCAACACCTCGAGGAGATGCTGGAAGGTCAGGTCGCTTACCTCAGCTCAGGAATCCCCGCCCCCAAAGAGACTCTTCAGATTGTAAAAGCTCTCTACAGCAGCGCCCTATACCGGCCCGACCAACACAGTTTCATCCTGTACCCGGAACGTGTTCTACCCGGCTTCCTCTCCAAAAACAGAGTCTCCGAAGATTCCGCACTGGGGATTTCACTTGTGAAGGAATTGCTGGAGTCAGGTGACAAGAGCTTGCTGGCCAGGGATCCAGAAGGTGTTTACCGATTCAACGCGTCCTTCAACAATGCTCGCGATCTCGCCACGACATTGGACCAGCTGGCGCGTCTGCCCCAGTGGACCGATGCCGTCGCCCGAGATCGAAGTGCGGTACTCGACCTTTATGAAAGCGTTTTCAAACATCACTCATACCTGGGACGCTCGGGTGTCATGTACGGCTATGAAGGTCTCGGTTGCATTTACTGGCACATGGTAGCCAAGCTTCAACTGGCCATTCAGAAAGTGATTTTGCAGGCTGAGACCCACAGCGATGTTCTGGATGAACTCAAAGCCATGTACTTCAAGATCCGCTCGGGATTCGGCTACGAAAAATCAGTATCCGAGTACGGCGCTTTCCCCACCGACCCCTATTCGCACACACCTCCACAGGGTGGAGCGAAGCAGCCGGGAATGACCGGTCATGTGAAAGAGGCCATCCTCACTCGTATTGGAGAACTAGGCGTCAAAGTGGATTCCGGTGTGGTACAATTTAACCCGGCTCTGCTTCGAAATAGCGACTTCCTGAGTGAGTCGATGGAATTCCGATTCTTCGATGTGGCAGGCGATCTACAGATTCGAACGCTTGACGCGGGCACCTTGGCATTCACCTACTGCCAGGTTCCGATCATCTACAAACGCGTGGATGGAGAAACCAGCATTCAAGTAACTTTGAACGATGGTTCGTCCAGCAAGCTAGGCAGCAATATTCTCGATACGGATCTGAGTTCGGAGTTGTTTTCTCGAAGTGGGCTGATTACTGAAATCCGCATAGAAGTTCCGCTGAACTAATCAGCTGGAAACCTAAGCCTTTCGGAATCGACGAAAGCTCGCCACAAGGAACACCATGCCTGGGATTCGAACCCTGATCTGTTTCGCGACACTCATTCTCATCACATCCAGCTTCACCGGACACTCATGGGCGCAGTGTATCCTCACCAACCCCAGTTTTGAAGTCAGCGGAACAGGCGGACCTGTATTCGGAGGATGGGAGCAGTTTGGCTCTTATGGCTGGACGACTCAAGCATCCCATGGATCCCGAGCTGCTCGCCTTATTGGCCCAGATAGCGGCAGCTGGGATGTGTCCGGCTATTGGCAACAGTTTGACTGCCTCGAGGGTGAGCAATGGGAAATCACAGGACATGTGATGAACCCTTCTGCCAGGCCCATACTTGGACAGTGCGCAGCCCTGGTCAATGTTGAATGGCGAGACGCCGGCGGCCAGCTCATCGACTACGATTCATTCACAGTGGCCGATGTAAACTCTCCTCTCGATGAATATCTCGACTTCTTTCTCAGCAGTTCACCGGCGCCCACGGGAACGGTGACGACACGCCTGCTGGTCGGTGTTCTTCAAAGCCCTAGCGACCCCGTTCCCGAAGCGGTCTTCGACCAAATCACATTCTTCAGCACCACAGCCCCCACTATTGACGACATGCAATGGACGGATTTTCCCGGTGGACGCAGTGTTGAGTTCGCCGACTGGACCTGGCATGTCAAAGGTCCGGGCTGGTATGGTCCCGGCCCCAGCAACTTCAGCCATCTGCCGGAGAGTGTTTGGGTGGATGAAGATGATCGGCTCCACCTCAGCATCAAGTACTTAAGCGGCAGCTGGCGAAGCACGGAAGTTGTTCTTGAAGAGGCTCTCGGTTACGGCGACTACATCTTCACGACGCAGGGTGCGCTGGATCAACTCGATATCCATGCCGTCCTCGGCCTCTTCATTTGGCAATACGGACCCTGCTGGGACAATGGCTATCTCTGGTGGAATCCCTACAACGAAATCGATGTGGAGTTCAGTCGATGGGGAAACCCGGGGAATTCAATCGCTCAGTTCGTTGCGCAGCCCTATGACTGGCCCGGCAACATCGATCGCTTCGATGCGACCTTCGGTCCTGATGAACTTTCAAGCCACGCCTTCAACTGGTTGGCCGATCGCGTTCAGTTCCGCAGCTGGCGAGGTGGGCCGGAAGATGAATCCCCCGAGACCCTGCTGCATGAATGGGTTTACACGGGACCTCATATTCCCAGACCCGAGCAACCTCGTGTGCACATGAACCTCTGGCAGTTTGACGGCCCTCCGGCCACGGAGCAGGAAGTGATCATCCATGACTTCACCTTCATTCCCAAAAACGATCCCACGGGAATCATCGAGCTGCCGGAGATCGCGACTGCAAAGCGCATAGCGCATCTCTATCCCAACTCGCCCAATCCCTTTAATCCCAGCACCACCCTTCGCTACGAGCTGCATGGTGATTGCCAGGTAACACTATCCATTTTCGATCTTAGCGGTGCACACGTCCAAACCCTATTTGAGGGATACCAAAGGGCGGGTTTTCACACGAACACTTGGAAGGGGAAAGACAAGGCGGGTTCGAGTGTGGCCTCGGGAGTTTATCTTGGCATGCTTAGAGCGGGCGAGCATGTGGAATCCCAGCGAATGGTTCTGATCAAGTAAGCCGATCAACACGAAACACCAAGGACCTCGGAGCGAATCCGAGGTCCTTTTTTTGTTCCAGGTATCTAGAAAAAGGGGCCTGGCTAATGCCAGACCCCTTCTATGGAGGAAATACAGTGAAGCTAGAACAGACTCTTTACTGTACTCCAGGAAGTCTCTTCGGTACCCACATCTCCTTCTTCATGGAAGTTGATGTTGTCATAGAAGATTCCCGAACCGAGGTAGTTCGTCGCAACGTTCATGAAGCCGAACTGGAAGATCTGGCCTTCAAGACCGGCATCGATGGCGAGGAACAGGGAGTAGTCAGCCCAAGTATCCGGAATGGTGGTCATGTCCACGGTGAGGAAGTTCGTGGTGACCCAGCCATTGGCGGGATCTAAAGTTTTGATGAAGGCAGCTGCGGTGGAGCTACCTTCGATGTTGCCGAGCTTGGCCTGGAAATCGAAGACCCAAACTTCGCCGACATTTTCAGCACCGACAACCTGCTCCTGGAAGACATTGGATTCGATCCAAGCATCCACGTGATTGCCGTTGTTGTAGTCGCTGAAAACGACCAACTGCTGGGCACCCTGCTCAGCGCCACCCTCGCCGGCGGCGATGGCACTAAAAGCAGCACCGTCGTTGGGAGCGGGGAAGGCACCATAGCCATACCACCAGTTCCAGTCATAGCCGAAGACGTTTCCGTAAACCAGCCAACCATCATTGGCCAGGGCGTCAACATCGGACTGGACCAAGTTCTCGAAATCCTGGCTGTAGGGAGTCAGGGCGAAACTCATGGTGGGAATCATGCACGCCAGAATGGCGACCACTAAAACAGTAGCTCTTCTGTTCATTTTGATGACCTTTCGTTGTAGAGCTGTTGAAAGCGCTCGGAATCGGTGGGGATATGAACTGTCATCTAATGACCGATCCCACAGAAGCAATTGTACACTAAATTCGGCTACCGAATCAAGTCGAAAGTTTCTTCTCCATCGGCATCTTTCCTTGATTGCTTTATCCTCATCTCATCGCTGGATCGAAAAATCCCCCAGCAGAATCAACTTGAACTCACTTTCGGGAAAGGGTACTTTGTTCGGCACCCGGACAAAGGTCCGATTCTCCCATTGCAGACCCGTCTACCAGGAGCGAATCGAGATGAGCTCATGAACGCCGCCGGTCACAGCAGAACAGCCCCCGAAGATCGAATAAAACTGCGGCACAGGCTGGCTTATGGCGCCGGCGCCTTCGTCAACAACCTGTTGGCGGCCGCGAGCGGCGGCATGATGATCGTGCTGAATCTAGGCTTGGGCATGAACCCGGCCCTGGTTGGACTGCTGGGCGCCCTCCCACGCCTCACCGACGCCTTTACCGATCCCCTCATGGGATACATCTCCGACAACAGCAGGAGCCGCTGGGGTCGTCGTCGGCCCTTCATCTTCGGCGGCGTGATCGCCGCGGCGTTTATCTTCGCAATCCTCTGGCAATTGCCGGAAGCTCGAAGCGAGTCCTTCTACTTCGTCTGGTTCCTGGTTGGATCGATCCTCTTCTACGTGGGCTACACGGTTTTCGCCACGCCTTGGGTGGCCCTCGGCTATGAACTCACTCCCGATTATCACGAACGCACGCGCTTGATGGGAACGCAGAACTTCGTCGGTCAACTCGCCTACGTGGTCTCACCCTGGTTTCTCTGGATCATGAATTCCGGGAAATTCTTCCCCGATCAGGTAAGGGGCGCGGCCGGCTTGGCCATCATCATTGCCCTGGTTGCCGTTGGACTCGGCATCCTGCCTGCCATCTTCCTGCGAGAACGTATGCAGGATGTTGCCGCAGCGGAAACGAAACAGGGCAAGGGAATCAAGCGAAACCTCGTCGAGTTTTTCGCGGGATTCAAAGAAACACTGAGCAACAGCGCCTTCCTGAAACTGTGCGTGGCGACCTTCCTGGTCTTCAACGGCTTCATCCTGGTGGCTTCCTTCCAGTTCTATGTCATCATCTACTACGTGTTCGGCGGTGATCAGGCCGAAGGCGCCAAGTACGCCGGATGGGCCGGCACCGTGGGCGCCGTATGCACCTTCGCCGTGGTGGCCTTCGTCACCTGGTTGTCCACACGCATCGGCAAGCGACGGGCCTTTTTCGTGGCCACCGGTGTTTCGATTATCGGCTACGGCCTCAAGTGGATTTGCTACAACCCGGAGATTCCCTGGCTCGTCATCGTGCCCGCTCCTCTCATCGCCTTCGGTTTGGGCGGCCTCTTCACTCTGATGCCCTCCATGATTGCGGACGTCGTCGATACCGATGAACTTAAAACTCACCAGCGCCGCGAGGGCATGTTCGGATCCATCTTCTGGTGGATGGTCAAGCTCGGCCTCTCCGCAGCCCTTGCAGGCGGCGGCTACATGCTTAACGCCACAGGTTTCGATGTGAACCTGGGCGGCGCCCAAGCGGGAAACACCATCGTCCTTTTGCGCATCTTCGATGCGGGCGTTCCCATGTTGACTTCGGCAATTGCCATCTGGGCGGTGATCAGCTACCCCATCACCGAAGCAAGAGCGCGCGAAGTGCGCGAGGAGCTGGAACAGCGCCGTGGTAAGCCTGGAGCCGTGGATCCGGTTGCAAGCTAGAGCTGCCGACAGTTCGCAAAGGAAAACGATGATCTGGAAAGCGCGCCACCTGATTTCGGCCATGAGCACTCTGTTGCTCGTGGCCTTTTTCCTTGCATGTAGTGCTGATTCCAAAGGGAGTAGGGTCACGAGGGAAGAGGGTTTCGAGCCTCGTCCTTTCACGACCCTCATCGATGGTGAATGGATAGGCAATGCCGTGAGTTATGGCCCCCACCGAGACGGTCAGCGGCCTGGTGGCTCCGCGCCATCGGCTGCCGAGCTTCGTGAAGATCTTGACCTGATGCTTCCCCACTGGAATCTGCTGCGCGTTTACGGCGCCCAGGGACCTTCTGAAACCTTGCTCGAAGTAATCCGCGCCAGCGGATTGAATATGAAGGTGATGCTCGGAGCCTGGATCGCGCCCGACTCTCCCGACGCCAATCGCCAGGAAGTGGACGCAGCCATTCGACTGGCCAATGAGTATCCGCAAATCGTTCTAGCGGTAAGTGTGGGCAACGAAACCCAAATCTACTGGTCGGCGCACAGAAGTCCCATGGATTCCTTGATAAATCATGTACGCCGTGTTCGCGATGGCGTGTCCGTACCGGTTAGCGTGGCCGACGACTTCAATTTCTGGAACAAACCGGAGAGCCGAATCCTGGCTGCCGAAATCGATTTCATCACCCTGCATGCCCATCCCATGTGGAATGGACTGCAAGTGGAAGATGCAATGGATTGGCTGAAGGATCAGATCCAGATCGTGGAAGTTATGCACCCGGATGTACCCATCGTCATTGGGGAAACAGGTTGGGCCACTTCCATCGCCGATGAGGGTGAGCAGGCGAACTTGATCAAGGGTAAACCTGGTGAAGCTGAGCAAAAGCGTTTCTACGATTCCATGCGGGCTTGGGCCGATTCCACCCGAAGAACGACTTTCGTCTTTGAGGCCTTCGATGAGAACTGGAAGGGTGGGGAGATACCAGGGGAAGTGGAAAAACACTGGGGTCTGTTCAAAGCAGATAGAAGCCCGAAGGTGTCAATACAAGAAACCGAGGAACCCTAAGCCACAGGAGACCGATAGCTGTAACCCATCCCGCTGATGGTCTTGATCCATTTGGACGACTCCCCAAGCTTTTTCCTCAACGCAGCCACCACAGTGTCCACCACGTTGCTGCCGCCTTCATAGTTTATTCCCCAGACATCGTTCAGTAGGGCATTTCGGGAAACGGCCTTGCCGGGTCTCTCCATGAGGTAGCTCAGGACATTGAATTCAAGACGGGTCAAATCTGTCCGTCTTTCGCCGACGATCAACTCGCGGGATTCCCGATCCAGAACAGGCGATTCAATTTCCATGCCCGTCTCTGCAGCCAGCAGACTTGCTAACCACCCATCAACCGAACCTGCTCCAAAGTCCAACATGGCACCATGACGAACCCCACCTTCTCGCTCCAGTTGAAGCTCTGGCGGCAAAGTGAAGCCCAGTTCCGAAACCACTGCAGCATAGGGTATCGGATCGTCAACGGTCAGGTAGACGCGCTGGAGTCTGGGTCGCATTTCCATGTAGCTTCTTTTGATATCCAACCAACAGGCGGCCTGAATCTCCGAAGGGCCCTCGCCATGTTCATCGCTCAACCAGCGCCGAATGAAGAAGGCACGCTGCCCCACTGGCATGGGATTCAACCTAAGATGCGCAAGCCAAGATGCAGTAGAACGGTCGGCCTCGAGAATACTCTCCTCAATTTCCGCAGGGTCGAAGGCCACGTAAAAGCCGAGACACTCCAAGGACTCTCCCCTAACAACAGAAAAAGCACCGGGCAGCTCTTCAAGCAGGTTCAACAATTCTGTTCTGGACTCGAAATCCAAGTGCTTGCGAATAATCTCTCCGATCTTGGATACATCCTGACTGCCAGCAGGCTCGACCTGCAACCAACTCTCACCGGTTGGGAAAAAGGCTTCCCGACCCACGGGATTATCCAAGATATAGAGCAAGTCAGCGGTGTAGCGCCAAAGCTCGGAATGGGTGGCACCCGAGGAATCGCTATAGAGACGCATCCAGGCCTTCCGGCGATATCGCTGGCAGGCTTGCGGATCTCTTGCGCGTAGTGAACGCGCGAGTGCATCCCTCACCACGCTATGTAGCATCAGGCCGTCGCGAGTGGCTTCGGTGAAGGGTAGCGCAGCCAGCCGCTCGTATGATTCCTGCGCTGGAGTCTCTGGAAAAATGGCCTCGAGAAGGGGAATGGTGATTCGACGAAGCACCGAAACGCCGACCAGAATCTTCCGTGTGCTTTCCTCGGGCACATCCGCTAGAAACATGTGGGTCAGTTCCTCGATAACCCCCTGGAAGGCGACTCCTTCGAAATGCAAACCAGGACGTTCCTTCAGGGCGGCCATCGCAAGTTGAAGGGCCAGAGGGTGCCCCTGGGTGGATTGCTCAATTCTCTGGGCAACTACTTCATCAACGCCTGCGTCCTTTAGCAACTGCATGGAGTCCTGTTCCATAATTGGACCCAGGGGAATGCTCCGAATCTGCTCACCCCTATTTTCGAGGGAATACCACCCTGCGCTTGGCTTCAGACGGCTGGCGATGAGTAGGGATACATGGTCAGGCAGGTACTTCATGAACTCTTGGCGGAGCCAAGCATCCATGAGGAGAAAATGCTCGAAGCTGTCGAGAACCAGAACAACCCGACTTGAGTGATTCCCCATTTGCTCACAGATCTTCGAAAGAGACCGAGCACGACTTCCCAGCTGGGTTTGCAGTTCAGCCAAGAAACCACGGGTTGTAGGCTCGATGGATCGACAATCCATACGCAAGATGGCGAAATCCGCCTCTGCCGCCTGCTCCATGAAGGCTCTGAGCAAGGTCGACTTTCCGATTCCTGGAATCCCATACAAGTGGACTACCTGTGCAGCCTCCCCCAGGAGCCAATCGCTCAGGAGACCCAATTCATGCATGCGACCTATGGGAATTCGAGCCTTGGTATCTGTCTTCAACTCCACACTTTTCCGAGACAAGAGGACTCCATGATCTGCTTATAGTGAAATTTCTCATATTTTTCCCATCTTCTCATAATTACAATGCAATGGAAAGACCCTATCTTTGGATTCCATTCCGAATCCTCACACTCCATACAAGCAGGTAATCTCAATGATGAAACGTCTTCTGATCCTCATTCTCGCAATTTCAGTCGCCAGCCAGGTCTTGGCAGCAACCAAGGATGCCGATGCTCAGGTTTCTGATCTTGAGCAAATGTGCGAAGCTAACTCCGGAGATCGGACGAAGCGGCATGCAGACAAGTCGCTTTACGAGCGCTTAGGTAAGGACAAAAAGATCCACGCTCTGACTCAGGAAATTGTTCGCCTTCACCTCCTGAATCCCAGCATCAAACACCTAGTTGACGAGCGCTATGCCGATCATCTGGCCAAGCGTGTGGCGGAGTTTGTAATCTCCGGAACGGGTGGTCCGGCCGTTTATGAAGGACCCAGCCTCCATCATTCCCATGAGCACCTGGAACTTAGTAACGGTGACTTCATGGCAGCCGGATCTGATGTTATCCAGGCTATGACGAACCTTGGCTACGGTCAGAACGAAATCGATGAAATGGTTTGCATTCTCGTGAGCTTGCGCGATCAGGTTGTACTTGGCGGATAAGTCGATATCTTCCGGTGTAGTAAAAAAGTCGATCCCATCACGGGATCGACTTTTTTATCAAGACAGCGATTGCACGGAGTTTTCTAAAGCCCAGCCTTCCCCACTTTCAAGCCCACGGCCTTGAATCCCACCAGACATCGCTTTTCCTCATCCCATAGATGCAGTCGCCCGGCGCGCAAGCTTTCCCGTAGGGTCAGCGCCTTCACGTTTTGAAACATCTCATGAGACTTGTGGCATTTTTCAAGGAAGTAATTGGGGATACGTGGGCTGAGGTGATGCACATGGTGGAAACCGATATTCCCGCTGAACCACTGCAACACTCGCGGGAGCTTGTAAAAGGAGGCTCCAGTAAGGGCTTGCCGAAGGAAATCCCAGTTTTCATGGCGTTCCCAGTAGGTTCCATCGAACTGATGTTGAACGTAGAAGAGCCAGATGCCACCGGCACCGGCTATCATGAGCACCGGCAGTTGAAGAAGCAGGTAGGTTTTGATTCCGATAGTAAAGGCCGCCAAGGTGACAAGTGCGGCAATGGCGATATTGGTGATCATGATCGCCCAACGCTGTCGCGTGTCGTTGGTGGATTTCCAGTAGCGACCCTCAATGATGAAGAGATAAAGAGGTCCGGGAATTAACAAGATAAGTGGATTGCGATAGACCCGGTACACAAAACGTTTCCAAGGGGAAAGCGCTTTGTACTCCACTACTGTGAGGGTCCAAATATCCCCGGTGCCCCGACGATCCAGATCGCCGGATGTTGCATGATGCTTGGCGTGATTTCGGGACCAGCTTTGAGCGGGCATGAAAACAAGAAGCCCCGTGAAAAACTCCGTAACGCGGTTGGCGCGCTTGGAACGGAAGAAGGCGTTGTGTCCGCAATCGTGAAAAATGATGAAAGTTCTCACCATGAATCCGGCAGCTGGAATAGCTAGCAGTAGGGAGATCCAGTAGGAGATTCCCATGGTGAAGTACATAGCCGTCATGAGAAGCAGATAGGGAATGAGGGTGTTGCCCAATTGAACCAAACTTCGCCAACGACTTGGCGTTTCGAAAGGTGCGACGGCGGCTTTCCAATTTGGCTTACTCATCAGATGCCCCTCCTCGGCCTTTGAATCGCAACCGGAGCCTGGTCCCCATCAACGCTTCGGTGAGGATCGAATTTGTGCCTAATGCATGATCTTAATCTCTAAGCCAAAGATAGCCCAGGTTTCACGATTCAGCCAGGAAACATGTTTTCGGCCAAGAATCATTCTCGCTTCCACGAGCAGCCCGAACTCTTGCCGCTTCCACCGAAGAAGATCATGATGCCGAGTAGATAGCCTAGATGATACAGCTTCCCGGTATTATGAACCTCGTAGATGCTGACCTTGTCGGTGAAGAGTGAGGCGATGAAGGTGAACAGCACGATGAAGCCATGCCAGAGCCCCTTCCAGAATCCAGCTGGACTTTCATAGTGACCAGGAAGTCCGGTCATCTGATTGGGTCCCGCCGCGCAGCTTGCCAGAAATAAAACCCCGAACATGACTCCAGCAATCAGGATGATCTTCCTCATGAGCTCTCCTTCCTACTCCTTAACTCGCAATTTCAATTCACCATCCTCGACATTCAACTCTTCAAGCCCGCTGAATAGCGTTTCCCAGAAACCGCCCTCGCCGCTGAATTCCTGCATCAGATCCATGTTCTTGATACCGCCAAGCCAGGCCTTGGGAAGAGGCAAGCCCATGACGCTAACACCCTTCAGTACAAGCTTTGGAGTTCCTGCAACGAGGGACATCTCGAGGCCAGCTTTAGCGCGGAGGGTCTTTCCTCCCAAGACCGGAAAATCCTCGTCCATGGGAATGAGCACCTTGGCACTGATCAAATTCTTGGACAGGTCGATGGCCACACGTTCCGCCAGATCGGTATTCTTGGCGATCATCGCATTGAGCTCACGCTCACTGAAGCGAATGCTGCGGTCTTCAGGCGCCTCGCTATAGGCTTCGGGTTCCAGATAACCGAGCTTGGCCGCCAGATCTTTTTCTTCCTCGGCACTCAACTCCACAGGTTTGAAATCGGAAGGGAAGACGAATGTCTTCACGGCCCAAACCGATGCAGCCACCGACAGGAGCACGGCCACCAACACGATTCCCAGAGTTCGCAGGCAACCGCCACGCTTCTTCTCAGTCTCAGGCATGTTCCTCCCAGGGAGTTTTCATCGAACCGATAAAACCTGTAACAAGATTGCGATAGGAGCGCTAGCGACAAATATCCAGGCAGATTCGGGATCGTGAATCTTCCTTGAAACGCAGGTTCCATCCAGCTTACCCTCTGGCCTCCAAAGTCTAAGATTTATCAAATCATCTCTTTGCCAATTTCTGGAGGAACAATTGTTCCAAGTTGAAAACCTGAGCAAACGCTACGGTGATCTCCGTGCTGTAGATGGCATTTCTTTCCAAGTGCGAGCCGGTGAAGTCTACGGACTCCTTGGCCCCAACGGAGCAGGCAAAACCACTACCCTTTCAATGTTGTCAGGCGTTCTCAAACCCGATAATGGACGTATTCTCTTCGATGACATCGACCTGCACGCCGAGCCCGTAAAGGTGAAGCAGCAACTTGGAGTGGTTCCCCAGGAAACGGCCCTCTACGAAGACCTCTCCGCTCGCGAGAATCTGAAGTTCTGGGGTGGCCTCTACGGACTTCGAGGATCCGACTTGGACCAGGCCATAGACAAGACACTGGATCGAGTGGGACTCACGGCCCGGGCCAAAGACGCGGTGAAGAAATACTCCGGCGGTATGAAGAGGCGGCTGAATCTCGCTCTGGGGCTCATTCACGAACCCCGGCTCGTACTCTTGGATGAACCCACCGTGGGCATCGATCCCCAGGCGCGCGTCAACATATTGGATGTGGTTCGCGACGTTGCCCAAAGCGGAACCACCGTGCTCTACACGACCCACTATCTGGAAGAGGCCGAATCGCTCTGTGATCGAATAGCCATCATGGATCACGGTCGCATTCTTGCCGAAGGCAGTCTCGATGAACTCAAGAAGCAGGCGGGCGAAGAGGAAACGGTGACCATCGAGGGGAACTTCGATGCGGAGGTGGTGAAGGCCAAGATTGAGGAAGTGAACTCCGTAAGACTGCTCTCTGCGGAACAAGGTCGCGCGGTAATATCCACGGGCGGATCGGGAGAAGGTGCGGTGAAGCTACTCGAGCGCCTCTTCGGCGCCGACCTGCCCATGCATGGCATATCCATTCGTCCGCCCAGTCTCAACAGCCTCTTTCTGAATCTCACCGGCCGGGAGCTGCGCGACTGATGCGGACACTCATCCTCATGGTCCGGAAGGACCTCATACGCAAGGCTCGATCACCCCTGGGGCTTCTGGTGGTCTTGGCCTTCCCCATCATGTTTTCCGCCATCATCTCGCTGGCCTTCGGAGGCGGAAGCACTCCCCAAGTTTACCTGTTGGTGGAGAACCTCGACGACAATCTTCTGGGCAACGCCCTCATCTCGGCCATGAGTTCCGATCAAATGGGTGAATACTTCGACCTGGAAGTGGTCGGCGAGGAAGGTCTGTCGAGAATTGATGACGGCGACGCTTCCGCCCTTCTTCAGATCCCCGAAAACTTCACCGAGAATTTTATCGAAGGCAAACCCTGCTCCCTGTCCCTTGTGCGCAATCCAGCACAGGGAATCATGCCCGAAATCGCCGAGCAAGTAAGCCTGGTGCTGACCGAATTACTGGACGGTGGATCCCATGTCTTGCGGGAGCCCATGGATGCTCTCGCTCCCTACATCCTGAGCGACTCCCTCGACTTAAGTGCCGCACTGATATCCGATGTTTCAGTTTCGATCTTTGACACCTTCGAAGGTATGGGCGAATTCCTCAACCCGCCCGTGATCACATTCTCGTCCACGAGCCTGGGTGCGGAGGAAAGCGAGGAGGAAGATGACGAGGGTGGCGTCGGCATTTTCCAGATTTTCCTCTTCGTTTTCCCTGGCGTTTCCGTCTACGCCCTATTCCTGGTTGGGGATTTGGCCATGCGCGACATTCTCACCGAAAGTGAAGCGGGTACGCTTCGGCGCCAGATACAAGGCCCCGTCAGTCCGGCAAGAGTGCTCGTCGCCAAGGCGGCCTTCAGTGCCTCGGTGGCTTTCATTAGCCTGATCATGCTCTCGCTCATCGGATGGATCGCATCCGACGGCCCCATCGATATGCTGGGATACCTCGTGCTATCTCTTGCGCTCATTCTTGCCGTCGTGGGTTCAGCGGCTGCGATCTACGGAGCTGCAGGCAAGTTGCAGCGAGGTGCGGTAATCTCATCCATTGTCTATATCTTCCTGGCTTTTTCCGGTGGAAGCTTCTTCAGCATAGACGGCATGCCCGGAGTCATCCGCCTCATCGCTCCTTTCTCACCTTTCTATTGGGGGACCCAAGGCTACAAGGCCTTATTGGGACAGGGAGCATCCTTAGCCGACGTTCTTCCCGCGGTGGGCGTGCTTTCCGCCATCGGCATTATCCTACTCATATTGGGAGGCCTGCTTCTGAATCGTAATTTGGTGAGAGGAGGTGGAGCATGAAGAAGGTTTTACAACTGGGACTCAATGATCTCCGCCTCACCTTGAAAGATCGCCAGTCCATTATATGGATGCTCCTCCTCCCCATTATCCTCATGTGGCTCTTCAGCAATATGCACTTCGGTGGAGGTTCCGGCGCCGCTCAGGTTTCCCTTAGCCTTGTCGACCACGACGGAGGATGGCTAGCTCGCGCATTCATCGAGGAACTCAAGGACGAACAGATTTCCATGCACGAGTTCCATCCTGATTCTCTGGCTCAGGTCGAGCAAAAAGTGCGCACTCTGCATATTCCTGCTGGATTTACCGAAGGCGCCTTGGCGGGTGAGCAACAGACTCTCGAGCTTCGGAAAGAACCGGGCACCAGCACCGATTATTCCATGGCGGCCGAGGTGCACATCATCAGAACTGTGCTGCGCTCGGTGAGTCGCCTCGTCGAGATGGACAAACAGGCCACATTGGAGGGCGAGGATCCCGGCGCGAACTTCATGGCCTTGGGAGAGCGCGAACCCTTGGTAAGCTTGAACGTGAGTTCGGCGGGCATGGGGCATGCGCTTCCCTCCGGCAAGGAGCAAAGCATCCCGGGCATTCTCGTCATGAGCGTGCTCATGATGACCGTCATCTACGGCGGCGTTTTCTTAACCGTGGAAAAACAATCGGGCATGCTGACACGTCAGATGTCCCTGCCCCTCGGGCGCCGGCACGTGATCATGGGGAAATTGGCTGGGCGGATGATCATCGCCCTCGTCCAGGCCATCATACTGCTGGTGGCCGGCAAGCTTATCACTTTACTATCATTCGGTGAGGCCATGTCCTATGGCAATTCACTGGCCGGACTTACATTACTCGTCTTGGCCTACTGCATTGCCTGCACCGGTCTGGCGACCCTGCTCGGCGCGGTGCTTAAATCTCCCGAGCAAGCGGGCTCCGTGGGTTGGCTGATGAGCATGGGCTTGGCCGCTTTGGGAGGTTGCTGGTGGCCGTCGGAAGTCACCCCGCGATGGTTCCAATCCGCTGCGCATCTGTTTCCCACAGCCTGGGCCATGGACGGCTTCCACTCGCTCATTTCCTTCGGGTATGGGCTTGAGAGCGTGCTCATACCTTCGTTAGTCTTGCTAGGATTCGGTCTATTCTTCTCGATACTGGGAATCCGTTTCCTGAGAACCGCCGGAGCGGGAGCTTAGGACTCTCGGGATTTCAGAGCGCTCATTTCAGACAAGGTCAAAAACTCGAAGCCTCGCTCCTTGAGCAAGGGAAGCACACGCTTGAGCACGGCGAGTGTGCGCTCGGTATCTTCATCCCCATCATGAAGAATCAATACGGAGCCCGCATGGGCGCGCTTGAGAATGAACTCGGAAATGAGCTTGGGGCTTTGGAGTAATAGATCGTGTGGGTAAACCGATCCCAGAGCCAGACGATAGCCATGCTCGGCGCTCTGTTCCACCATGCGATCACTGAACCAACCCGAGCCCGGTCGCAACCATTTGCCGCCGCTATTGGCATCGTAAGATAGAAGCGAGTCGGTGCGCATGAGCTGATGCTCGAAGTTTTGAGGCGAGAGGCTCAAGGAAACTTGATCTTCGTAAAGATGATTTCCGAGCTCATGACCCTCGGCTCGCATGCGATCCCGAAGATTTTCATTCCCCTCGACATGGTCGCCCAGGAGAAAGAATGTCGCGTGGGCATCATAAGCGGCCAGCAGATCTAGTATCTGCGGCGTCACTTGAGGATTGGGACCATCGTCCAGGGTCAGGGCCACCACCTGTCGATCCGTTTCCACGTAGAACAACACCTCTGGATGCGCATCGGCAAAGGCCCGCATCAGAGGCCGCGGTGGGAACACCACGAGCAAGGGCAGGCCGATGGCAATGGCCAGCAATAATGCCGAAGCAATACGCATCCAGCGTGGCAAGGTAGGGAACCTCTAGTACAGATGGGGTGGGTGAAGAAGACGATGCAAGATCGTACGGAAGACTCGGAAAATCAAGCGGGGTGCGGCCTACCAGAGATCAAGCTCCAGTATTACACCCTTTGGGCGCCTTGCTTAGCTATGCCCGATTCGGATATCATTGGGATTCATCACAGGTGCATTCCTCAATGTAGGAGATTCTCATGCCCGCCAGAATTTTCGTCATTTTAATCGCATCCACTCTTCTGGGACATTCCGCACTGGCAACCGATCTGCTCATCGAAAGCCTGGAAACAGATCAAGGCTGCACTTCGCGTAACTTAATCATGGCCACTCAAGATCTCGACAGTTCGGAGATTTCAGCAATTCCCGGAGGCCGTGACGGAACCCTGCTTTGGACTCGATATTTTGAGGATCCCATTTACACGTCATGCGGCATGAGTGAGGTGGCTGACATTGCTTTCGCCGGACTCTACCTCAACCCCCCGAAACATGTGGAAGCGGTTCCCCTACTTGGAGACGGCACGCCGGACTGGACCTACTCCGGCAGTGAGTTCTACGTGGATGCATCGCGCCTGGACGAAATACTCGCGGCGGTGGATATCGACCTCTCCGATTCAACCGCTGTGATCTCAGCTTGGGCTCCCGGATCTCCCACGCCGCTCTGGAGCCACGAAGTGGGTCCCTGCCGCAGCATGACCTATGCGGGATGGGCGAGTCGTAAGCCGATTCAGGTATCCGATGACGGCAGTACCGTGGCGGTGGCACTAGTGACCTACACCGAAACCGGCGAGCAGCGAGGACATCTTTACGCCTACGAGGCTGACACCGGCAACACCCTGGCCGATTGGGAATTCCCCGTTGGCAATGTGGTCGCCACGGCCCTATCCGCCGATGGGAACATCATGGTCATGGCCGGCTGGCCAACGCTTTACGTTTACGATCTTGCACTGGGCGCTCTGCGCTGGAGCGGACCCATCGGCTCGGGCAACGACGCACTCGCCGTATCCGCCGATGGAGAATACATCGGCTGGGGCTGGACCACCTTCAATCTGCGTCGCTGGAACGGCAGCAGCTACGTCACCCATTGGTCGCATACGCCAGGTGGCGGTCTCTATCTTGGGCAGCTAGCTTTCGCGCCGGCTGATCGCTTCGCGGTGAGTTGGGACAATGGCAGCAACATGGTCAATGATGTCAGTGTGGAGATGTTCGAACTTTCCAGTTTGGATCTGATCTGGCACTACGACTATCAGGGTACGCCGCCCAGCACCCACGTGGACATCGCCACGTCCATGGTTTTCTCACCCGACGGTAATCGACTTGCCGTGGGATCCTGGGGCGGCAGCTTCCCTGAAATACATGTCTTCGATTCCGACGCGCCCGAGCCCATCTATACCTTGGATACCCCCGGTTCGATATTCGATGTCGATATCGTCGGCGCACCCGGTGGCGGGCACCGCGTAAGCGCCTGCGGCAAGGGTGTTCACGCAGGAACCGGCGGACGAGGAGGCTACTTCTACGCCATCGATATTCCCGGCGGCGGAACGGCGGTGGATCTGAACCTAAGTACAGCAACCAAGACCGAAGTTTTCCCCAATCCACTTGGGCGCAGTTCCACGGTTAGTTTCACTCTGGAGCGCGCGACCGATGTAAGCTTGAAGATCTACGATTTGGCCGGTAGACTTGTCCACGAACTTCCCGCGGGAAGCCGCGAAGCAGGACGGCATCAGCTGAGTTGGAATGGAAGCGACAGTCAGGGTAGACGACTTCCGGCCGGGGTGTATTTCCTGAAACTAGGCGACGGCACTCGAAGCCAGGCGACCAAGGTATTGCTCATCGATTAGAAGTCGCAATCAATCTCCGAGACGAGCCACGCTTTTGGGCTCCCGGTGACGGCCGTAGAACAGGTCGTCCATCCAGAGGAATGTACGATTGAAAAGTGGCGTCGCAGCAATGGTTCGCCGGACTATGCGGTGCAGAAGCGTATCGTGCTTGGTAAATGGGCATACGCGCATACAGGTTCCGCAATCGCTGCCTTGGCTGCGCCAATAGTGATAACAACGTTCGGGATTGAGCGGCCACTTCTCGGCCCCGCGAAGCAAGCTAGTTTCACCATCGGGAATCGCCCCCGCCGGACATAGCTTCGCGCATTTCTTGCAGGTCTTGCAGAATTCGGGAATTCCCCAGTTGCCTGCTTGATCTTCCGCAAGCGGCGTATCCACTGTAACAACACCTAACCGCACACCCGATCCCAGACGTGGATGAATGAGAATGCCGTGGCGTCCCAATTCGCCCAAGCCCGCGTCCACAGCCAGAGGTGGACAGACGACCAGGTAGTTGGAATCCACATGGGCGCGAGCCGAATGACCCAGGCGGCGAAGGGAGTCAGCCAGTGCGAAGCAAGCGGCGGCGGCCTGCTGATAAACTCGCGCGACCTCGGCGGTGCTGATCATTTCAGGACCCGATGCCACGTACTCGTGACGCATGGCGAAGACCATCACAATGGCGTGACTGTGTTTCAAGTCCGGAACATGCCCGTGTTTTTCCTTGGGCCTTCCGCGATGGGAATACAGGTGCGCGGGGTCCAAGGCGGTGACTCCCACATCATCCGCACCCAAGAATTTTGCCGCGTTCTTCGCGAATCGAGTGAGCCCTTCGGGGGAAGAGTCTTCCAGCACATGCGCGGCACCTGTACCCCCCGCTCCATGGGCCAATCCCTCGGGAAGTCCGGCGGCGGACGCGCTTTCGCTTCCCTCAACTGCATCGGCTATGAGATCAGAGGCCGCGAACTGAGATTGAATGAGCAAGGCGGCTTCCGCTTCATAGCGTTGCCCGCCAAGCGAAGCCAGATGCGGCAGCTTTCGGCTTCGAAGATCCGCAGAGAACTGCTCGGGTCGACGCGCATAGTGCTCGTCGTGCAAGGCCGTACCCGGCTTAAGACGCGCCCTGGTAAAGACGGAGTCCCGCTCATCGAAAGGAACTAGGGGTCCGGGCTTTGAAAGTCCTTTGCGCATGAAACAACTCCTGGCTGGGCGATAAGCATAGCGGCCCTAGTGTCATCTTGCAAAGTCATGAGAGCAATTTGTCAGTGAGCCTATTGCGCGGCCCTAGGCTCGCGGCTTTTCAGTCCAGCACTTCGGTCAAGGGGAAGAAGGAGCTCCAGGCAAACCAATAAGCGGTGCGAAGGGGCCACTCACTGGCAGAATCATCTTTCAAAAACGCCCGGGCCCCGCCATCACTCGACACCTCCAGATGAAACACCTTGCCCCCGAGTTCTAGATTGATACTCCCTGCCTGGCGAAGGTGTGCATCGGTGACGGCCAGGGACGCATCGCCCACCTGTAAGCCATGAACCAGTTCCTTGCCGGGGAGCCTGTCTTTCAACCAGACGCTGCGAAAAATCCCCGCGCGATCGGGATCATCGAAATAGTAGGCATAGCGCGATGCGCTCACTTCCTCATCCTTTGCGAGCACTTGCGTGTCAGGATGCTTGGACTTCCACTTTGCCCAACTGCTCTGCGTGGAGGGAAGAATTTTCAGATGACGACCCGTCAGTTCACCATGAAGCGCTTCGCCGGTAATGTGGCTCCACAAGGTATCGGTTTCGCGATCCTGCATGATCATACTGTTGCGCCAGAGTTTACCGGACACGATGAAAGTAAGGATTTGATCATCCACTCGGCGGTCGTGAACCACGGCCGTGTAGCAGAGGGGTCACCAGTTCACGGCAATGGGAATGCCGGCGAGTACATCGTCCACAATTTCGTGATGATCAAGTTGCCACATGGAATAGGCGCGAGCCTGCCCGTTTAAGACAATGCCGATGACCGGTTCCTCGGGAAGCATTTGCGCATCGGCCGCATCACCCGACACGAACTGGGGATTTTCGATAGCGGGAATGTCGCCCGGCTCCAGAACCGTATACATGGGAGCGCCTTCGAATTCACCGAAGACATCCGCCTTGCGATCTTCGGCCGAAGCGGCGCCAAGCACAAGGATGCTCATCAGAAGGGAGAGTGTGACGCGGAGCATATTCCTCATTTGCCGGTGAGAGTGAAACTGCTATCCCAATCTTCCTCGGGAGGATGGTCCCGGAAGTGTCGGGAACGATCCAGGTAGGCCTGAGAGGGGCCGTCTTCAGGATCAATATCCAGTGCCGCAGCGAAACGCATTCCCGCCTCGCGCCAGCGCCTCGCTCGATAGGCTTCGATTCCCTCTGCGAAAGCTTCGAAAAGGCGATCGCGATTGGAATTGGCGCCGTCTTCACTGAGGCCCGCAAGTTCAAAAACCGTTACCGCACGCTTTTTGCCTTTCACGCGCAGAAGATCCAACTCCCTCACGATGACATCGTCTTTGGCCTGTTCGTAGGTGGCCTGTGAAATCATGATGGAAGATCCAAAGACTTTGTTGGCCCCTTCCAGACGGGAAGCCAGGTTCACCGCATCGCCCAAAACCGTGTAATCATGAACGGTTCGACTACCCATGTTGCCGAGCACCACACGTCCCGTGCTCACGCCGATGCGGGCATAGAGAGGTTCGCGCCCGTCTTGTTTCCATTTATCACGAAGCTCGGCCAGACGTCTTTGCATGGCCATGGCCGCACGGCAGGCTTTGATCGCGTGCTCGGGATCGTGCAAAGGCGCACCGAATTCGGCCATGATCAAATCGCCCTCGTACTTATCTATGATGCCGTCATGGGCCAAAACGATGTCGGTCATTTCGCTGAGATACTCATTGAGCCACTCCACCAACACGGAAGGTGGAAGCGCTTCGGCGATGGCCGTGAATCCTGCGAGATCCGAGAAGAGAATCGTGAGTTCTCGTTCCTCACCGCCCAGGGTCATAAGCTCAGGGTTTTCATAGAGTGTGTTGATGACCTTGTCGGGTACGTACATGGCGAACATGCCGCGAATACGCTGCCGCTCCTTCCGCTCCCTCACGAAGTAATAAAGGGTGTTACCTGCGTGGCAAGCCAACATGGCTCCTGCGGGTGCCATGACTTCCATCACAAGATATCGGGAAATGAAAAGCCAGAAGGCCAGGCTCACGTAGGCCGCCACCAGCGTGAAGACAACAAGGAGACCCTGCAGGGGTTTCGCGCGAAGGGTCAGTAAGGAGATAAGCGCTGCGGCAAGAAATATAATGAGAATGTTCAGCCAGAATCCGAGCTTGTGATAATGACGTCCCGAGAGAATGGTCTCGATGGCGGCGGCGTGCATTTCCGCCCCGGAAGTCAGGACCTGCTGTCCTTCATCACTGTTGAAAAATGGTGAGCGCACGAAATCCTGCATCTCAGGCAGGGTCGCCCCCACCACCACGATCTTGTCTTTAAAGACATCCTTTTGAATCTCAAAGATGTCTATGTCGAGACCGGTGGGTAAATCAAAATCAGCATCATCAATCACCGAGGAAAAAGAGTAGATGGGAATGCTACCGCGACCGCCGGGGTAATTGATGAGAAAACTGGTGGCGTCCAGCCTCGGAACGGTGACAGAGCCAAGGGTAAAAACATCGTCCTCGTCTAACGAAGGCGTTTCCCCCAAGAACAGACTGACGGCTTCTACTCCCAGGGAATAGAGATCACGATTGTCCGAAGGCACCATCAAGCGATAACGGCGCGTAAAACCGTCGATGTCTTCGAGTCGATCCACCAAGCCCAAGCCCGCCGCAGATGATCGCAATGGGCCCGTAGGATAGGTCAGCCGCTGTCCCAGCACTTCGCCCATGAAGGCTTCCTGCTTCACTCCCAAAACCACCGCGCCGTGCTCATCCATTGCCTGCGCGAAATCTGCGTCACCCTCGGGATCGAGTCCGGGTGCATCGAAGATCAGGTCAAAGACCACCACTCGCGCTCCGGCCCGGTTCAAATTTCGAAGAAGTTTCGCATGCCAAGCACGAGGCCAGGGAAAGGGTCGGCCGAGATCGCGATAAGATTGCTGATCGATCCCTACCACCACGGTCTTACCGTGTGGAGCCACCGGACCACGTAACTGGAATCGCGAATTGAGCGTGCTGAATTCAGCGCCCTGAAGGAGTGCCGTGTTCGAAGCAATGTAAAGAAGGATGGCCGCCAGGATGGCGTTGGTCAGGTGAATCCAGGATAGCTTGCGATCCTGTTTCTTGCCGCGCTCCGGCATTGCGATGGCCGCCTCGCTAGAAAGGTTGTTCGATTCCGATTCCCAAGAAGGCTTCAGTATAGTCTTCGTTGCCATCCGATCGATCGTCGAAACTCACCCAACCTGCACGACCCGTGAGAACCGGGCCCGCTTCGAATCGATAGTCCATGGCCAAGTCGAAAGATGAACGCATGGAGTTTGCACCCGACATGTCGCCATCTCCGGAAACCCGCCGCCATGTGAGATGAAGTGGCATACGCGGGCGATCGTAATCGAGACCGGCCTGGAGGGTTGTGAAATCGGCACTGATTCCCAACTGGCCCGCCTCATTTTCCAATCCTGGATAACTGTTGTTGCTGAGGCCCACGAGGAACCCCAAGGCCAAGGGCATATTCGGCATTCCCGTACGCGATTCCAAAACCAGGTTCATACCCTGGCTTTCTCCCGACTCGGAAATGAAGTCACTTCGATTACTCAAGAAAAGGCTGAGGCGAAGGCTCTCCCTAAAATCACTCACGAGGAAGTTGCTCCCGCCGCTGAAAGTGAGCAGGAGTGTGCGGTTGTCAATTCCATCGGTCTCCAAGCTACTGCCATTGGATTGGCGATAGAGCCTGAACCCCACACTGAGTCCACTGAGCGCACTGGTTCTCGGCATGTAGGAAAGATTTCCTGCGATCACATTCGATTCTCGTGTGTGGGTCTTGTCATTCAGCAAGTTGTCATGATAGCGCTCGTACTCGCCGCTCACGCGAACTCGGCGTTGCATCAGACCGAAGGAGTCGCGAATCAGGAAGCCCTGATGATCCTGGGGAATGGCCGTGGCAGCTAAAGACTGGTACACCGGCCCCACTCGGCGAAAACGCAGTTCCATGAGGTTGCCCATGATGTTTCCCCGGGCTGAGGCATGCAGCGCCAAGTTGGGAGCGCCTTTGAAATTGAGTGGCGTGGTGCTGCCGTTGATGACCAGAAGTCCCTCGAGATTGCGCGGATCGAAGGGCAGGTGAATGCCCAATGTAGAGTCGGCCTCTTCTTGGCTAAGAGCGCCGCTGGAAATATCTTCGGTGAGCATGCTCACGGCTGCAGCAGCGTCGAGCAATAGGTGTCGGCCGAAGGTGGAAATCTCCAAATCGGCGCCGACCACAATGTTGTCCTTGGGCTTGTGCCCATACTTGATAGATCCCAGGTCATCTTTGACTTTGAGGAAACTGAGCGACATACCCACAGCACGACCCGTAACCGAGCCGATGCGAAGTGCTTTAAGATTGCGGCTATAGGTGCCGGCACTCTCGACCACAGGAAGCAGCTCGGCAGGAGGTCCCACCACCGTGGAATCATAGCCCGCACCCTCAACAGAACGCTGGATGGAGCCGAGCAGGAGCTGAGCGTCCAGGGTATTGGACTCCAGTTCAAGCTCCATTCCCCGCAATCGCTTGCCCCAGATAACCAATGGATTGAAACGCGGCGACACATCGCCAAGGCTCAAGCGCAGAGGACCCGTTTCCAGATCGAGTCGATAGCGATTGCGCGGCTGCATATCGCTGGACTCATCACTGGTCATGAACACTTTGGCCCGATAATCCAGGATGCCAAGATTGCCCCGCGCATCTAATCGACCACGCAGTGTGCGATCTGGTTCCTGACGATTCTCGGCGCCAAGACCGTCCAAGTTTGTGAAGCGGGAATCCAAGATGATCCGGCCCCGCGGCGGCGCTACCCTTTGAAAGAAACCGGTAGTCGCGTAACTTTCGCCCGGACGAAGGAGATCCAGTTTCAGCGGAAGAGTGATGCTTCGATGGCCGGCCAGGTCAACGGCCTCCACCTCGATGCGCAAAGGTCCGGGGGGAATGTCGGCACCGGGCATCCAGATGAGCAGCCTGCCATCCACACGCGCTTCACGGCTGCGATCCCGACCATTCACGATGAGATGCAGACCTGAGGGATCCAGGTCGCCATCGGCATCTTCGAATGATGCGATGAAAACCAGATCTTCCACTTCGAGTCCTGCGCCGGATTCAGGTGCTACAATGGTAATCCGCGGCGCAGATCCCAAGCGATCCACCACCGATCCCGAACGCACATTCACCCGAAAAGTTGACGACTCCGGCGCGCCCTCGGGGTAGCGATGTTCTTCGCCGTCTTCATCCACTGCAGAGAGATAGTATTCGAGTCCGGGTGGAAGAAGATACTCGCCGGGGATATAGCTGTCGAAAACACCACCGCGCACATGGGCTTCGATGCGTTCAAAATCACCCGTGTTCAGGGGACGATGGAAAATGCTGACTCGGCCGCCTTCTTCAATACCCGCCACCAAACCGATGACGGGTAGATCGCGGCTCTCTTCAGCGCTAAGGGCGGCCTGATGACTAAAGGCCACCTCACCGGCCCCTGTAGCCGGGGCAAAAATGCAGAGCAGCAGAGCCAGCCAGGCTAAGCGCTGGGCCCAGGTAGCGGAGGCCATCAGTGGGATCCTCTCTTACTCACGAAGCCCCTACTCCGGTTGCTCGAGGGGAATGACGAGTATACGAGTTTCATCGTCCTCGTTTTGGAAGCCGATACGAATGACTCGTTCACCGTCCTCATCCAACTGACCATAGCCGTTCACTCCGCCGAAATCGGGAATCTCATCGTCGCGATTCGGGCGTGAGACCGGCGCCTTCAATCCGTCGGACAAACCCGTGCTCCCACCGCCCAATTCGATTTGGCCAAATTCGTTGCCGTAGGCATAGCGCCCGGAGATCGCAAACAGACGATTACCCGTGCCGGGACGTTCCTGGCTGTAAAACACCGAGCCCTTCACCGACGCCACCGAGGTGGGCGTTTCCACCTGGAAATGCGGATCGTCCTGTTTAGTCACCTTGGCCCAAAGATCGCCCGCGCCCATCCAGATGCGCTTGGAAACGGTACGTCCTTCGGCGCTGGCCTGTATCGTGATTTCAGTTTCTTCAGCGAGCTTGAGCAGGCTCTTGTCGTCCACAAATAGGATGGCCACTTCTCCACCCCTTGATGTGCGCAGTGCATCTCCCGAAGACAAGACCTGGCCCTGCGCTGCCGCAGTCCATGCCTCGGCCTTGTTCGCCTTGTGCTCAACACCACCTGAAGTTTTCAGAATGACGGCGATGCCTGCAAGATCTGCGGCCAGCGCCAGCGCGGGAAGAAGCAGGATTGTCAGCAGTAAGATGCTTTTCAGATTCTTCATGGCCCCACCTCCACTTTTCCCACGCCCCAGCCCTGAGAGAGCAAGGTCTCCAAGAGTAAGGGCAACTCATCCTCTGAAACCTGGATTCCATCCACCGTGATTTCTCCCGTGGAATGGAAGCCCTGAAGCTTGGCCAGAACATCATCCAGCATGCCGGGTGGAAGTAGCAGCATCAAAGCGTGAAGCAGATCGTCGTAGGGTGTTAAAGAAGCACCCTCCTGCATCTCGAAGCAGTAGATCTCACTGGGGAAAAGTATGTCGCCACTGGATGTGAACACCACCGCTTCAACCTGCCAACAGTAACTCCGCCCATGGTCCAGAACTTCCGCACTGGGTGGGTAGAGATAACTGTGGGTGCCCAGGAAACCTGTGCCGAATTCCAAGTCCTCGAAGACCGGTTGGTTCTCCATAACTTCTTCGCCGCTACCATCGCCGGGAAGTACGGGACAGAGACGGAAGTTGAAGGTCGTGGCCCGGCTCTCCCACTGGAACTGAGGTAGAAGCGTGCTTTCCAAAGGTAGGCTGGCGCCGAAAGGTCCTCCCGGGAAAGTCAACTCCACCGTGCGAGGATTACTTACATAGGTTCTCAAGGTGCAGTACTCCAACTCACCTGCGCCCTCTTCGATGAGGGATATGCGAAAACTGTACTCGCCTTCGGGCAGGTAGCCGGTTTGTGTCACCACCTGCTCCAGCTCATCGCCGGCGGCGGAAATGTCGTAGGACCCAAGTTGGAATTCATGGGATGAATCGGAGAGATGCTGATTCGTGGCCCATTTGGGTTCCGCGCCCAGCACAAAGGGATCGGACTCTCCCTGCACCAGTTGACCTTGATCCGAGCTCACTTCGAATCCCAGGGTGAGGGTGCGTTCCTCACCGCTGTTGCTCATCTCAAAGCGAAACAGAATGGGATGAGCGCCCGTGTCAGAGGGGTCGAAATCGGAGAGGTAGAACACCTCGATCATGCCCAAACCCAGGTCTTCCATGCTCAAGGAAATGTCGTCGGTCAAGTCCGTGCAAAACTGGGCCGGTGCCGACGGAGCCGAGACTAGGATGAGGACAAGCGCTGCGAGCACTCCAAGGCCTCTTGTTCCGTTTCTTCGATCAAGCATCACCAGGTCTCCCCTCTATTCACATCGAATGCTTGGCCGGCCGGGCCGGCTTCTGTTTAGCTCTGCCGCTTAATCAGCAGAATGGTCATGTCGTCCGCCTGAGGGCCCCCATCCATGAATTCGCGAGTTTCATCCACAAGGATGCTCACCAATTCTTCCATTGTACGTTCATGATTTTCACCGAGAATTTTCAAAGTACGATCCACGCCGAAGTCTTCTTCGACCGTGTTTTCAGCCTCAAGAATTCCGTCGGTAATCAGCACGAAAATATCACCGGGAGCCATGTCGATGGCCTGAAGCTCCAAGCCTGGTAGTTTAGCCAAGACTCCCATGGGCATGGTCGTGGGTTTGAGTTCATCCACCTTGCCCGCGGCTGCATGAAAATGGAAAAGAGGCCCCTGGCCGCCGGAAATGTAGCGAACACGATGGGCCTCAGGCTCCAAAACTCCGAGGAAAGCCGTAACAAATCGCTCGGGTGGCAGGTCTTCCTGTAACTGTCGATTGATGCCTTCGAAGGCCACCTTGAGATCGCAACCAAGGTGCGTGGACATGCGCAACATGGAACGCACCTGTGTAACGCTCAGCGCCGGTCCGACTCCGTGTCCCGTGGCATCGGCCAGTAGAAGTCCTAACTCGCCGTCCATTTCGATTAGGTCGAAAGTGTCGCCGCCGGTTTCTTCAGCGGGATAGCTCACTCCGTGAATGTCGTAGCCATCAATCTTGGGCATGCGCCGCGGAAAGGTTCCGGTTTGAATTTGTCGCGCAACGCCCAGCTCTTGCTCAAGCCGTTCCTTGATCAGTAGATCATCCAACATGCGTGCCCGCTGCAGGGCCACAGCGCTCTGCGCCGAGAGAGCCGTGGCAGTTTCCACATCGGCGTCATCGAAGGGTCCGCCCTTGCGATTGAGAATTTGCAACACGCCGATGAGTTTGTCGTCCAGGCCAACCAAGGGAACCGATAACAAACAGCGTGTGCGATAGCCCGACTCTTTATCGGTGGATGGATCAAATCGCGAGTCTGCGTAGCAGTCGGGCACGTTGATGACTTCCCGGCTGTCACCACAACTACCCACGAGGCCTCGATCGGCCGGAATGCGAATGGACTCCATGCCGATGACGACCTCGGTCACGTACTCCTTGGCTTCATCATCATAGAGCCATACCGTGCATCGCTCAGCCTGCATCACTTCACAGGCGGCATTGGCCACCTCGGTGAGCATCTGCTTGAGCTCCATGGGACGCGCCAAGTTCCGGGATATTTCCAAGATCCTGGCAATTGAATCACAATCCATGGACACACGACTTTTTCTTGTGTGCATCGTAGTGCACCGTCCTCTGGGGCGTTTTGGGCAACTTCCCCAATCCTGACCGCTCCCTGGTCTTGTGCGCAAGCATGAAGGCAAACACTGTTAATATCATTCTAGCGCAAGGCCCTTCAGGGACAAAAGGGTCTTCTTTTAACTGATTGTATTTCAATGGCTTCGCGATTCCTATACTAATCACAGCCTGGCACCCTATGTAAGCCCATCTCAGAGGACCCAAGTGGCCACATTTTAAAGGCCAAGGGCTCTGAAATCTTGCTCAAGTCGGTCTTTTAGCTGTGCTATTTCGGGCTCTAGCAAAAACGCACGCTCGGCGGCCAGCATTGTAAGTGCTTTTAATTCTATGAGCTCGAAGCCTAAGTCATTATGAGCGATTTTCATTTCACCAGACAATGCTATGTCCGAAAGCCCGGGATCATCCGTATTCAGGGTCGCCAGAAGGCCCTTCTCCTTCACCATAATCGGGAGTGGATGCTTCTCGAGACTAGCCACCGCACCGGTCTGGAGGTTACTCGTGATACAGACTTCGAATACACTCCCTCGCTCACGCGCCAACTCGCATGTGTAATCATCTTCTAAAATACGGATGCCATGTCCGATTCGATCCGCCTCAAGTTTCTCGATGGCGAATCGCACGTTCTCCGCCCCCGCCCACTCACCAGCATGCACAGTAATTCCAAGGCCATGCCGTTTAGCTTCTGTGAAAAGGTCGCGATAGGGATCGGCGGGAATGTGGACTTCATCGCCGGCAAGGTCGATACCCTTAAGCCCATCGCTAAATCGATCCGCCGCAAGTTGAAGCAATTTGCCTGCGGTCAGGGCCTCGGCACGGTTTACGGTGATGATCAGGCCGACAGCTATATCGAAGTTGGCTTCGGCGCGGCGCACCCCGGCGATGACACTGTCGGCAGCCTGCTCCAAACTGAGTCCGCGTGCTTGGGCGAGAGCCGCCGGATTGAATCGCAATTCCAGATATCGCAGTCCATCCTCCGCCGCATCGGCCACTGCCTCATAGGCCAATTGTTCGATAACTTCGGGGGAAACGAAGAAGCCTCGTATGATGGGAAACTTGGCCAGAAAGGCCTCGGGGCTGCGTTCAGCCTCGCTGAGCCGAAGGATTTCGCGCAGGCGATGGAAATTTTCAGGAGGTGCTTTGTACTCAGGCCCTGCTGCAATCTCCTCTAATGTTGAGAGACGCAGAGAGCCTTCCAGATGCCGATGCAGATCGACTTTTGGGAATTTGATCCAATCCATTGCCGCTCCCTTCGGCCACGAGTGTAGAAGGAGGACTCCGGGAAATCAATGCGGCAATTGAAATTAGGCCGGAGTCCGCATGAGGCGGACCCCGGACCTAGAACGATCTATGGTAAAACGAGAAGCTTCTCACTGGCCTCCCAGGAATCGGCTTTGATCTTGGCAAAGTACATTCCTGTGGGAACTCCCTTGGCTTCCCATACCATGCGATGGCTTCCCGCGGGGAAACTCCGCCCACCCATGGCCGAGATCTTTCGACCTCTTACGTCGAAGACCTGCACTTCCACCCGCGATGTTCGCGCCAGCTCGAACTGAATGAGCACCGGTCCCGATTGCGAAAGCGAAACGGGATTCGGATAGGCGCGCAAAATGCGGTTGCTTGTGGGAGGCGGCGAAGCGCCCGTTTGAGTATCCATGAAGTCGAGCGGCTCATAGGCACCCATGAGAACCTGATTGCTGATGCTCTCGCTGGCGCGGAAATGCCCCTGGAGCAAAGTCGAATAGACCGAACGGTAGTCATGCTGCATGAGCATGTTACCGTTGGAGTCCAAATTTCCCAGGTCAGGGTTCGTGCCGTAGAGGCCTCCGTTGACACCCGCACCGATGACAAAGAGCGGCGCGGCGGTTCCATGATCGGTACCGAAGCCGCCATTCTCATCAACACGACGACCAAACTCGGATACCGTTGCGAGAACTACACGATCTGAGAGTCCTTGGTTGTCCAGATCCTGGAAAAAAGCCGCCACCGAATCGCCCAAGCTACTCATGAGATTCGCATGCTGACCCAGCTGATTCACATGCGTATCGAAACCGAACTCGGCGGTGAGATAGAGGGGCGTGTCCAAAGCCCCACTAATCAGCCGCGCCACGATTTCCAGTTGCACGCCCAGGGTCGTTTGCGGATAGCTCACCGAATTCACCCCAGCGTCTGCAGCCTGGGAAATGGCGTCGGCGTACATGAATGTTGCCTGATCCACCTCGCGCAGGAATCCCAGCTCCTCGCCTCCACGAGTTTCAGGAAGCTCGTCGTTCCATTCGCCGGTGTAGTTCTGATTTACCAGTTGGAAGAAGGTATCGGGATTGTCCACCACCACACCGATATTGCCGCGATCACCCTTGAGAGGAATCTCGTGGGCGATGCCCTGCTGCAGGCCGTAGGGCGCGAAGGGCAGCTGATCGGGGAAGTCAGGAAAGGTCGCTTCGATGTAGCGAGCCAACCACCCCGTGCCCACCTCTTCACTACTGGACGAACCGGAGAACCAAATATCCGTCGACCTGAAGTGCGAGAGGTTCGGTTGGGGATAACTCACCCCTCGCACGATGGCCATGCGCCCACCCGCGTAGAGGCTTTCAATAGGTGCCAGATTGGGATGCAAGCCTGTGTCAGAATCAAGCAGCACAGCGTCCTGCGGCGCAATGGCGATGTTGTCACGCGCGCCGTAATAAAGGCTGTCGTTCACGGGCACCACGGTATTGAGACCATCGTTGCCGCCGCTCAAGTTCACGATCACGAGGATCTTGCCATCGAGCACATCCAGATCTCGTAGTTGGCGCAATCGTCCCGATGGCATGGCCGGTAACCAGTTCTGAGCCTGGCCGCGCCGACTCATGCTTGGAAGAATGAGCCCACCGGCGACGAGCTTCATGGTCTTGTCGAAAAATTCGCGTCTATTCATAGCTCACCTCGCCTGGAAATCGGGAAGGCGGAAGATCAGCTTCAGGAGCAGTTGCACCTGCGCTTCAGCACCCGCGTTGTAGATAGACCACTCCCAAGGTTCCGAACCTTGCAGCAATTCATCGAGCATGCGCTGCCTGACCGCCTCGGTGGGAGGTAGGCCGAAGAAGGAAAGCGCCAGGTCGTCGACGAGTTGATAGGGATCGTTCGGGTCGGTGGTTTCCAGTGCGATGGCGATGGCATCGGCCTGCATCTCCAGGTCGTAGCCGTAATAGTTTCCATCGATGACGGAAGTATCCAATGCCTTGCGGCTGGTGAGTGTGGTTGCATTGACCCAGCTCCGGTAGCCCGGCCAGCCGGCCACATTCGGCGGATCCAGAAGCAGATGCCCGAAGGTAGTCATGCTGTACCAGGTCCAGGCGCTGGGACCCGCCACCACATCATCCCAACCATCCATAAGGGCGAGATCCTCCATGTACAAACTTCGCAGCAGCCCGATGCTCTTGTCCACACCATCGCAGATGATTGAACCGCGATAGTTCTCATCGTAGAAATGTTCGGACAGGAACATGCGCTCCAGAACCGGCGCGACTTCATAGTTGTTCGCGCGCATGGTTGCGGCCAGGTCTTCGATGAGCGCTTCGTCGGGATACTCGTCGATGAACCAGCGATAGAGTTTGCGGCAAATAAATCGCGCCGTTTCATCTTCCTCGAAGATGAAGTCGACGATGTCGTCGCCTTGCCAGTTACCCGCGTGATTCAGGAAGATCTTGATGCCGCCATCATGGTATTCGGGATAAAAAACGCTCGTCATTCCATCGAGAGTAAACCATCCCGTGAAAGACCGTGCCGCGGCGATGATGTCGTCCTGTTCGTACTGGTCGAGGCCCAGAGTAAAGAGCTCGAGCAGTTCGCGTGCGAAATTCTCGTTAATGTGATCCACGTAATTGTCCTGGCCATTGAGCCAAAGCAACATGGCAGGATCCTTGTAGATCTCCCCCACCAGTTCTTTGAAGTTGCCCAGGGCATGCTCGCGAAGAAGCTGGTTCTGCACGTACATGGATTGCGGGAAGAGAACATCCCGCGCACCGGTGGCGAAGTGGTCATGCCAGAAATGCGTCATGCTCTCACGTAGAGTCGGACTTCCGCTGATCCCACCACCCTCTTCAATGATGACTTCCGCCCACCAGAGCCTGAGCTTCTCGATTCGCTGGCCATACTCCTGGATCAGTGAATCGATCATCTCCGGCGTCCAATCGCTGACGTCGGGAATGGCTTCGGTAGCCCAATCCCCCGGCGCCGCCGGAGCAAGCTGTGTGAGCAACAGGTTCTGAACACTTGCGCTAAGCCCCACGGCCTCGGCACCCAGCATTTCACTGAATTGCGGCCCGATCACCGTTCGCTTGAGCAAGTGTGCCGCTTCAGCCAAGTCGAAAGGACCCGCATAGGGCGTCCAGTCGCTGGTCACCTCTCTGCCACTGCCAGCATTTACATCGTACTGGCCCCATGGATCCGTCCAGGCCTCCAACTCCGGAATCTCTGCAACATGCCCTCCCATGACAGCCTTAGCATCCATGGCCTGCAATCGCTCGGAGGCCAGCTTGGCGAGGGCATCGAGCTGAGCAGCACGGACCATGTCTCGGGATGTGTTGGATTCGGAATTATCGGCAAAGGCGGAGCCAGTGAGCGCGAAAAAAAACACGGTCACCAACATGCTGCGCGAAAACGCAGGCATGCGGCGCCGATAGCGCGTCGAATTCATGCTTCCCCCAATCCGGGAATTTCTGGCTTAAATGGATGCTATCATAATTGCTTATTGAGGACAATGAGAAAATCGGCGAGTCCACCGCTCTAAAAGCCTGTGAATATATGTCACGAGTCTTCTCTGACAGGCCCACTTGAGCTAGCATCGCTCTATCAAACTGGAGGCGTCCCATGAAACTGGTGCAAGTCACACGGACCATCATTCTATTGGCCATCGGGGTACTAGCCCTACCTGCTGCCGCAACCTTTTCCATTGTGGCTTACGATTCAGCCACCGGCGAAGTCGGCGTGGCCGTGCAATCCTGCGTCTTCAGTGTTGGGCCGCCGGTCGCTTGGGCACGCGGCGGTGTCGGTGCCCTTGCGACCCAAGCTCAAACCAATGAATCCTACGGACCTCGTGGTCTGGATCTCATGGCTCAGGGCCTGAGCCCAAAAGAGGCCCTGAACAAACTCCTCGAAGATGACGAGGCTCGCGAGAGTAGGCAGATCGCCCTCATCGATGTTCAAGGCAACACGGCCGCATTCACCGGTGGATCATGCATGTCCTGGGCAGGCGATGCTCAGGGCGCAAACTTCAGTTGCCAGGGGAATATCCTGGCCAGCGGCCAAGTGCTCATGGGGATGATCACGGCTTTCACATCCAACCCCGACGCAGAACTTTCCCTGCGGATGATCCTTGCCTTGGAGGCCGCCCAGGCGGCGGGTGGCGACAGCCGAGGTCAGCAATCGGCGGCCATTGTCGTAGGACGCCATCACCCCGATCATCCTGAATACCGGGAACGCTACGTTCACCTGCAGGTTGAGGATCACGAAACCCCCATCGCCGAACTCATGCGTCTTTACGACATGCACGAAGCTCAAAACCTGTCCGTTGCGCATTTACGTTTCGCCGACTTGTACGAGAAATCCGGCAACACTGAGGCTGCCGCTTTAGAACGCGAACGCGTGGGGCAAAGCCTGGCTCGTGCGCTTGAGCGGAATGATACCGACGCGGGCACGCTCAACGCCTTGGCCTGGTCCTGCGCCATCAATGATGTCTATCTGAGTGAAAGTCTTGAAGCGGCCCGGCGAGCCACAAAACTCGAGCCGGAGGACAGCAACATCTTAGATACCCTCGCCGAAGTTCACTTTCGTCTTGGAGATGCGGAAAAAGCCATCGAAGTTATTGAGCAAGCCTTGGAACTCGCACCGGGCGATGCTTACCTGAACGAGCAACTGCAACGCTTCCAAGCGGGAGGGGACGAGTGATGAAGCTCTCCGGACTTCATTTCCTGATCAGCTATCAGTGCACAAATGAATGCGATCACTGCTTCGCCTGGGGCAGCCCTCGGCAAAAAGGCACCATGAGCTTCGAACAAATTCGCAGACTACTGGAAGAAGCCAAGGCCATGGGCAGTGTGGAGTCGGTCTATTTCGAAGGCGGCGAGCCATTCCTTTTCTATCCCATTCTTGTGAAGTCGGTGTTACTCGCCAAAGAAATGGGATTTTCCGTGGGCGCAGTGAGCAATGCCTACTGGGCCACCACCCTGGATGATGCACAGGCCTGGCTCTCGCCCATGGCCGGCGCCCTCGATGACTTGTCCATCAGCAGCGATCTCTTCCACTTGGCTCCCAAGGATCGTTTTCGCGTTGAGAACGCTGAGCGAGCGGCGAAGCGGCTGGGCATTCCCCTGGCCACCATCAGTATCGCGGATCCGGATCAGGCGGAAGGGCGCAAAGGCATGTTGCCCGAGGGCGAATCGGCCGTGATGTTCCGGGGTCGTGCCGTGGAAACTCTGGCACCCACCGCGCCCAAGCGCGCATGGAGTGAATTCACAAGTTGCCCTCATGAAAACCTCAGCGACCCAGGACGACTTCATGTGGATGCCTTGGGGAACCTTCACCTTTGTCAGGGACTCAGCGTGGGGAACGTGTACGAACGGCCCCTGGCTGAGATTTGCGAAAGTTATCATTCTGAAGAGGATCCCGTCTTCGGTCCCCTCCTAAGAGGTGGCCCCGCTGAATTGGCTCAAAGTCTCGGCTTTGATATGCAGAAAGAATATGCCGACGCTTGTCACCTTTGCTACGAAACTCGGAGGGTTATGCAGAATCGATTCCCGCATACTCTCGCACCTCCGGCCATGTACGGCGACATGTCCTGGGAATAAAGGATTAGGCTCGCAAGAGTTCTTTGCGCCGTTCGATCCAGAGGAAGAATCCCAAAGCCACGAACATGATGATATCGCGGATGAGAAGGCTCATGCCCACGGAATGACCTTCATCGGTGCCGAAGCAACCGCAGGAAATATCGAGGTTGCGGGCCAGGGCCGAGGATAATCCAATGATGAATGCCAAGGTCATGAGTGCAGTGAGAACAGCCGCGCCTTTGGCTTTATACCCGATGATGAGAGAAACTCCCGCCACCAATTCCAACCAGGGTAGATAGAGGGCGAAGAGGTGAAGCAGTGATGCGGGCACCATGTGATAGTAATAGACCGATTGGGCAAAGGCGTCGGGATGAAGAATCTTGTGATAAGAAGCCACGATGAATGTGACTCCGACAACCAGTCGAATGAGGAGAGCCAGCACCCAGTAGCTGCGATCGCGACCGTTCATGGCGACACCTCCCCGCTCAATTCTCCGCCCGCCTTGCGCCAGGCTTCAAGCCCCCCGCGCATGATTCCATCCACCTGGTAGCCGCGTTCTTCGAAACGTGCGGCCACGGCCGCCGTGGCCTGCAGGCGTCCATCTCCGTATAACAGCAATGCATCTTCTGGATAGATGAAGTCGAAGACTTCACGAAGGTCTTCATCGAAACTGTCCAAGCTAATGGAGAATGCGCCGGGAATGTAAGGCGAGGGCTCAGTAAGATCGCGAGTGTCGATGAAGAGATGCGTGCCGGCCTCATAGAATGCGACGCAGTCTGAGACGGCGAGCACGGGATAGTCCAGGTCCATCTCATAGTCGCTGATCTCGGCGACCAGCGGGAAGCGCGGGGTGCGCAGCGCCCAAGACACACTCACCGCCACCAAGGTCAATGCGGCCAGCAGTAGGGTTTCCCCCATCACGCGACTGAAGAATGATCGTTTCATGGCCCGTTCACCCATCTTCTTCCTCAGATTCGAAGCATGTATAGCACGACAACTTCCAATTCCCCTTGGGAAGGATGGTCGGTGCTGATTCGAACTTTGCCCTTCAGGCGTCCACGAGATTTCGTAACGGCCTCACTGTCTTTGCCGAGAGCATTGCCGACGATACGCAATCTCGCCTCTTTACCAGGACCGGCATCGAGGATTTCGACATTCAGTCCCGCCAGATCGATGCTGGCAGCGGTAACGCTGAAAGCCTGCCCGGCACTTCGAAGGGCCAGGTCGTGGCTTAATTCGGAACCTGGGGCGACCATTCGAAAGTTAATGCGGTCGGGATCGGCCATGAGTTCCGATTCAATCCGGCCGAAAACTTCCAGATCGATTTCCGAAGCGCCGGCCGCGCTACTTCCCACCCGAATGATTTCGCGGAAGGGGCCCGCGAGGGCATCGGCCTTGAGGCTTAGGGCCAGACGCTTGGCTGAACCGTCGCCATCTTCCGCAGGGAGGACTTCGCAATCGAAGAGCGCTTCGTTCATTTCCAACACTTCGATCCGAAGTTCTTCCTCGTCGCTCAGAAAGCTGGCGTAGGTCGTGGGCGTGCTGCCATTGCTCACATCCCCGAAATCAAGCTTCCGATCGTCGGGGTGCACGAAGACCGGTGCTTCCACATAAACGCGAATGCCGATCTCGCTGTAAGATCCATCGGGGACATTGCTGTAAACCTCGATGGTCTTGTGCACATCACCCTGAAAGGTCTTGCTTTGGAAGGTCACGTGGATCAACCCGGTCTCACCAGGCTCGATCACTTCATCGATGATCTCGGGAAAGGTGCAGGGGCATGAGGTACTGAGCTCGTAAATCTCCAAAACCTCGTCGCCGCTGTTGTGCACCATCACGTCGCGCTCCAGCACTTGGTTCTGCTGCATCTTGCCCAGTTCCAGGACCATGGGATCCAACTGGATGCGTGGAGCGGCCGAAGCGGAGAGTGCAAACAGGCCAATCGCGAGCATGAGCCAGTTACCTTGTGAGCTAGTTTTCATTTTTGGCATTCCCAACATAGGATCGAAACGGACTTTGATTCCAAGCCGTTTGAAAATAGTGCCTTCCCCGCCATGCGCCAAGACGAAAACTGCGGAGCTAAGGATCCGGAACTCCTCTCGCGAGCATTCTTCCGCACAAGACCCTATCCTTCCCAAGAATTCTTCCAGCAAGACTCATTTTCCCAGGCTGCTTTCCTAAGTCCTGAAAAATGCTATAATTTAGCGCTTCCCCGTAGATTGGAGCTTCCCCATGGTGTTTCGCAGAATTCTGGTTCCGGCCTTGGCGGCACTGATTCTTATCGCCTCTCCGGCTTTCGGCTTCGAATTGGGCGATACGCTTACGCTCATCCAAAGGCCCTTGCTCAACATTCCATCCATTGTGATTCCTGGGGAGACTCTGGAAATTCACTGCGAGGCTGGTTCAGGCGCAACAGGTTGGGAAGCCGAACTGAACTTCGAATCACACTCCCTGGACCTGACCATCGAAAGCGCTGTCTACGACCCAACAACCCTGTGGTGGACCCTTGAGGTAATCGTTCCCACGCCTCCGGTTTTCGAGCTCTACGATCTTCTAGTTCGAACTGACTTCGGAGGCATTATCGAGGACAGCAGCGTCAATGCAGTAAGGATTTTACCTGCTCGACGCGACGACTGGTATTTCGTGCACATCACCGACACCCACCTGCCCGACCATCGATTCTCCGACAGCGGCGGGCAACCCGGCGACAGTACCGAAACCGTGGATCTGCGCGAAGTGATCAAGGACATCAACTTCCTCAATCCCGAATTCGTGCTGCTCACAGGCGACCTCGTCAATGAGGGTGAACTGGAAGACTACATGGAGTGGCGTCAGTACTCCCGCGCCCAGCAGCTCTTGAGTGAATTGGAAGTGCCGCTCTATCTCACCGCCGGCAACCACGACCTGGGTGGTTGGGATTCCACGCCTCCTTCCGACGGCACCGCGCGTCGCGATTGGTGGCGATTCTTCGGCTGGAATCGTCTAGATAATCCTCCCAGCGGCGCGCCCGAGCGCACGCAAAACTATTCCTTCGATTACGGTCCCGTGCACTTCACGGCGCTGGAGTCCTACATCAACTACGATGACTGGCGCTATGAGTACTACGGCAGCGACAGCTTCACCGCGGGCCAGTTGAATTGGCTGAACGCCGACCTGGCCGCCACCGATCGTGAAACCCGCGTGCTCTTTTATCACAAGGATTTCGACTACCAGATCAACCTGTCCTACCTCGATGTGGACATGGCGCTTTACGGGCACATCCACCACGATGATGGCGACATCAACAGTCACCCCTTCAATCTTGCTACCGACCAGACCGCAGATGAGGCGAGATCCTACCGGGTGATTCGTGTTTCAGGTGATACTCTCATTCCTCAAGCCACGGTTAGAGCAGGAGAAACCGGCGATGAGGTGCTGGTTTCATATTCGCCCTATAACGACGGATCCCAATACACTGTGTTGGCCCTGGTTTCGAACCTGCACCCCCTTCCCTTCGAAAACTGCCTGCTCAAATTCGTGATGCCCGCCGACGGTGAAAATCCACAGCTCAATGACGGCAGCATCGTGCAGATCGACGAGCGAGACGGCGTGAAGATTTACTACGTGGAAGTTTCCATGCCAGCGGACAACTGGCATACCGTGGCCTTGCAGTTGGACGAACCCACGGGCGCGCCGGAGAACACTCCCGCCTTCGCAGCCCTGCATTCCAATTTCCCCAACCCCTTCAATCCTCGAACCGAGATACGTTTCTCATTAAGCGAGGAAGCGCCCATCCGATTGAGCATTCACGATGCCCGCGGCAGCGAGGTGATGGTTCTGGCTCAGGGTCTGCACGCCGCCGGGGATCATCGACTCAATTTCGAGGGACGCGACAGGGAAGGTCGTGAACTCCCCTCGGGCATTTATCTGGCGCATCTGAGGACGCCAGGGAGCAGTTTCCAACAGAAAATGGTCCTACTTCGCTAATCTAAGCTGTTTGTGTCAATTCGGGCAATGATGCTATAATTGGCGGGCGTATAGTCAAAACTCGGCGCTACTCAACCCAGGGAGATCCCCATGCGTCTAACCCTGTCTCTTGGACTATGTCTACTCCTCCTCGCACCCATGGCGGTGATGGCTCACTACACCCATGGTGTCGGTGACGCCCTCGCGTTGGTCAAGGCCGGCGATGAAGACGGTCCCGCCCTTCAGGACGACGGACTTTATCTCGTGGCTGAAGTCCCCGACGGCTATCTGGCCTTCATCGACGATCACGAGTTGGATCATCTGATCAACTCTGGCGTCGAGGTGGATGTCCTCGTGAGCAAGGATGATAAAAGTCGCGAGTACTTTGTGGCCTACAATCATGATCGCGGATTCGAGTATGCGCATGTAGAGCCGCATCCTTCCGCGGAAACGCTCTACCAGGGCGAAGACTATCGCATCATGTCGGTATCAGCCATGCTGCTCGTGGACCAGCCCAAGATGGTGCCTGGCATCGAGCACATCGCGCGTGAGCCCATGAGCTTCCCGCGCACACCCTGGATCGACGACAGAAACGGCAGCCGTGAAGTCGAGATCGACGCCTCCATCGCGGCGGCCTTGGCCGACATAAGTCAGGCACCTCTGCAGACCCAGGTGCAGCACCTGCAGGACTACGGCACGCGTCATTCCGAGTACAATGGCGGCTACCTGGCCAGCCTTTGGATTCGCGACACCTTCATGAGCTACGGCTATACCGATGTCACACTTCACGACTACAACAGCTGGAACGACAACGTCGTCTGCGTGAAGCCCGGAACGGTTTTCCCGGACGAAGTCGTGGTCATGGGTGCGCACTACGATACCATCAGCTATGATGGCAACAACAACGCACCTGGCGCCGACGACAACGCCAGCGGTTCGGTGGGCGTTCTAGAAGCTGCCCGTGTTCTCGCCGACATCGAATTCGAGCGCACGATCATCTTCATCTGTTTCAGCGGTGAAGAGCAAGGTCTTGTGGGCGCAGACGCTTGGGCGGAAGACGCCGCAGATGCGGGCATGAACATTGTCGGGATGCTCAATCTCGACATGATCTGCTACAAGGCCTCCGGCGACGCGGAAGATCTGGATATCATCGACAATGCATCCAGTGAACCCATGACGGCTTTGGCATACGATGTCATCGACGCCTATGTGCCCGAGCTCGCAGTCGTTGATGGTTATCTCACCGGCGGCAGTAGCGACCACGCGGCCTTTTGGTCCCACGGTTTCCGCGCCATCTTCTTCTTCGAAGATAGCGGGAACTACTCGCCCTACCTGCACACGGCCAATGACGTTGTGGGCATAAGTGCCAACGACTTCCCTTTCATGCTCAAGAACGTGAGAGCGGCCGCTGCTTTCATGGGAGTCATGGCCCGGCCCTTCCACGTGGCCATCGCCCATGAACCCCAGGGCAACAGCGAGGGCAACGGACCCTTCGCCCTCACCGCGCAGATCGTCTCGGCCGAACCTTTGGATATCTCGGCCCTGGAGCTGAACTACCGTGTCAACGGTGGCGGCTTCAACTCGCTCACGCTTGCGGCCACCGGTCAGCCCGATGAGTTTAGCGCTACCATTCCTGCAGTGGCCCCCGGAGCCCAGGTTGAGTACTACCTCAGCGCGGCCGACCAGTTGGGCTTCACGGTCACCAGCCCCGACGATGCCCCCACCGATCTGCACAGCTTCCGCACCGGGGTCAGTTTCGTCTTCATGGAAGATGGTGAAGTCGACCAGGGCTGGCAGCTCGGTGTTCCCGGCGACGACGCCGACACGGGCATATGGATCAGAGCGGATCCGGTGGGCACCAGTTATCAGCCCGAGGATGACCACTCCAATCCCGGAACCCTTTGCTTCGTCACCGGCAATGCGAACCCCGGCGACACAGCGGGTGCCAACGACGTGGACGGCGGCAAGACCACCTTGGTTTCGCCGATCTTCGACCTGGGTGATGCCACCTGGGCGAGCCTGTCCTACTGGCGCTGGTATACCGACGAGACCAATCACGATGATGATTTCCTCGTGGAGATCTCGAACAACGGCGGCGCCAGCTGGCAGACCCTCGAGCTCGTTGACGACAGTGCCTACCCTTGGGTGAAGGCGGAATTCAACGATCTGGGCAGCATCATCACCTTGACCTCGCAGATGCAGCTTCGTTTCATCGCCGAGGACACGGGATCGGGCAGCCTGGTGGAAGCCCTCATCGATGATCTAGAAGTGGTGGCCATCGGCGACATTACCGGCGCAGAAGAAACGCCGGTCTTCGCGGCCAAGCTCAAGGTGCATCCCAATCCCTTCAATCCGAAGACCAACTTCAATTTCAGCCTGCCTCACAGCGGCATGGTCGAATTGAGAATCTTCGACGCCACGGGCGCGGAAGTGGCCCGCCCCTTGGCCGAGGAAATGGATCAGGGATCGCATCAGTTGGAGTTCGATGCTTCGAATTTGACCAGTGGAATCTACCTGGCGCAGTTGGTCCTCGACGGAAGGCCCATGACCACCACCAAGGTGACGCTGCTCAAGTAAGCCGAAAGAATCAAAGCCTGAATTTTAACGGAGAAGGATCAGTTCCTTCTCCGTTTTCATTTGCATAGCCAGATCGCAAACTCTCTGCTGGCCTTGCGCCGTCGCAAAGGTATCGGTGTGGGCACATTTTGGATGGGAGTGCTACCCACTCCTATTACGATTGGCGGAATTATCCTCATAGCCATTCTGGCGGGAAGAGCCGGTGAACCTGTGAACTCCGAGGCTCCGGTCGCGAAGCCCCCCACCAGCATTGTTCCCTAAAAAAAGGAGAGGACCGAAGTCCTCTCCCATTGCCCATGCTATCAAATCGTACTGCTTGCTTGCTACTTGAGCATCAAGAGTTTCGTGCCCTCCGTCTGACCCTTGGCGCTCGAAACACTCGCGAAGTAAACACCCGCCGGCAGCTGACGGCCGGCGCTGTCGCGTCCATCCCAAACAAGTTCGCGATCGCCAGCGGTGAACATGCCCTTGGCAAGAGTGTGAACTTTGCGTCCGCTGACGTCGAATATGCCGATCTCCAGATTCTGGTCCTGCTCCAGCGCCAAACGCAATGTCGTGGTGGCGCTGAAAGGATTCGGCCAGGCACTCAGGCGGCCGGTTCCCGCAATGTGGGCGGGAATATCGGTACTGACGGGCGCGTAACGGATGGCAAGTTGATCCTGGTCGGTGCCGAAGAAGTAGCTGTAGCCCACCACGTAGATGTCTCCCTGATCCGAGATGGCCAGGCGGCTACCTTCGTCGGTGAGGTTATCGGGGCCGTTGTGGCGAAGGGTCCAAAGATCCTTGCCCAGCTCACTGTCGATGGCCTGGATCAGCACGTCCCAGCCCGAGGTTCCGCCGTCGCTGAATCCGGTAACGAGAATCTCGCCGCCCGGGCCCTCGCAGACGAAGTTGGCCATGTCATACCAGCCCGGAGGACCATTATAGTCGGCGTTCCAGATGATGGATCCGTCCGTGCCGTCGCACTTGAGCGTCATGAAATCGCCGTTTGATACGCCGGTGATCAGAAGATTGTCATCTGAATCCATGCACATGTATCGGGGATCATCAGTGCCGTTGGCAACACCGTTGTACTCGGAAGTCCACTGTGTCGATCCGCTGAGCGACGCGTACTTGCGCATCACAACATTGTAGCCCTCGCCGACAACCCAGCTGCGATTGACCATGACCACGTTGTCCGAGGCGTCTACATCCAACCAGCCCGCAAGTGTGGTGTTCTGCACAGCGCCCGATTCCTCGCGAACCCACTGGAAGTTTCCATCGGAATCCAGTTTGAAGGTAACGAAGAGGGCTTCGCCGTCATTGTCGTAGGCCACGCCGGTGGCGATGACATCGTCATTGCTGTCGCAGACTACATCCCAGACACGATCATTCAAACTGGGCGACCCGTCACGGGTGTACTCCCAAAGCACGCTGCCGTCGCTTCCATCGAACTTGAGAACGAGGAAATCGTCACCGTTGATCTCGATGTAGCGGCGTCCGCCGACAAGAAGATTGCCCTCGGAATCCACATCCATGGTGAAGGCGGATTCATTCCAAACAGCTGAAGGACCCCAAAACTCAGACCAGAGAACCTCTCCGGTCGCGCCGCTGACTTTCATGACAGCGACGTCGTCTCCGTGGTCTCAGCCAGTGCCGCAACCGAGCAGTCGCCCGGCCACGAGAATGTCTCCTGCGTTGTCCCAAGCCAGGCCGTCGAGGGCCATGTCGGAAGCATGATCGTATGCCTCCATACGAGCTTCCCAGATCACCGATCCATCGTCGCGATCGTAGAGCATTACATTGATGTCCGCGCCGCCCGCACCATCATGGCTCGTTCCACCCAAAACGAGATTGCCCGCGGGATCGGTGAGCGCTTGGGTGGCGGCGTCGACATAGCTGCCGCCCGCATCGTAAGTGGTAATCCACTCCTGCTTCGGCACCGCCATGGAGATAGCGGGTAGCGCGAGCAGGAGCGCGAAGAGAGATCTACGCATTGAATCCTCCCGAGTATGTACAGACGGCCACCGCAAATCGGCCTCCAGCCGAGAAGCGGTGCTTTGCTGGGGGTATAATTCTAGCAAATTTAACTGAAAATCACCAGAAAAGGCGTCAAGAAGCATCCGAAGCGGGATCCACGTGGACGACGACGTCGTAAACCGATGGAAATTCGCCAATTAGCCGGTCGCGGACCTTGCGAGCCAGATCGTGTCCCGCGTCTACGCTAAGCTCACCGGCCACCTCGATATCCAGATCAAGGGCTACCCGCCGTGAATAATACCGGCCACGCACACGGGCCACGCCAAGCACTCCATCAACCTGCAAGGCGCATTCCCGGTACTTAGTGATCCTTGCCTCATCAGGAGCAGTGTCCACCAGGTCGCGAGCCGCGTCACTGATGATGTCCCAGGCGGCCTTGCCAACCAGGATGGCCACCAGGATGGCACTTACTGAATCGGCCCATATAAATCGTGTGCTCAAATAGTAAAGGCCGGTACCGAAAACCGTGGCCAAGGAACTGAAGGCATCACTTCGATGATGCCATGCATTGGCAACGAGGGTGCTTGATCTTTCGGTTTCCCCCACCTTCAGGGTGATGCGGAAAAGCAATTCCTTAACCAGCACCGAGATCGCGGCCACTGCCACCAGCCAGATGCTGCGATGGGGAGCCTCTCCCACACGAAGCGTGATAACGGCCTTCCAAACAATGCCCGCTGCCACAGCGAAGAGAAAGAGACCCACTAAAAATGCAGCAAGGTCTTCGATCTTCCCATGCCCATAGGGATGCATTTGATCTTCGGGTTTTCGCCCCAGGCGCAGAGCCACCAGTGTGACGAAATCCGAGACCAGGTCACTTAGGCTATGAATACCATCGGCGAGTAGAACTTGGCTGCGACCAAGAACACCGGCGAGGGTCTTCACCGCGAAGAGTCCCACGTTGGCCCAAAGCCCGAGCCATGTAACGCGTTCAGCTTTATCCCGTGCAAACATAGGGCGAATATGCCAGCAAACAACTCCCGGAGACAAGTGGGTTTCCACTAAAGATGACGGTTATCCCCATATTCAGAACAGAAATCAAATGAGTGTTCTCATCCACTTGGTTCTTTGGTGCTATACTCGATTCGTTGGTGAGTACTAGCAGGAACGGCGTAACCTGGTCGACCTGCCCCTCATGAGGCCGGCCATTCAACCGCCGCTCCAACAATTGACGATGGGAGGTATGTGATGAAGATGTTTGCCTCGGTTGTATTGCTTTGCGGCTTGGTGATTTCAGCACAGGCCGTAGATCCCATGTTCTACTCATCTGATCAAGCTACCGATATCGACCAGTTTTCCCGAGAGATGGATTACTGCCAGCTAGCCGATGCCGCATGGAATGCGATCAACGCATCCACTGGGTACTTGGCCGAACTTGTCGATGACCTGCCCGATACCTTCGAATGCAACGTGGTCACATCATGGGATTTTTATGTCGTACAGTGGGGATCCCAGTGGCAGGATCCCACCGGTGTCATTCTGAAATTTTACAACTCGGCATGCCCGCCCGACCTGGGTCCAGATCAGGAGGCCACCTACGTTTGGATGGGTGAATACATGACCGGTGAGATGGTCTATGACGCCGAGGTCACCGCCTGGCGCATTCACATCGAGCCCAATGATCAGACGCACGTGGAAAACCCCATGTCTGTTGGCATTTCCATCGAAAACGATTGGGGCGAAGCCGCACCCTACGTTGGAATCGCGCTGACCGCTGTGGATGATATCAGTGGGGCCTGTGAAGCACAGTTCGACGGCGAAAGCTGGGGACTCCCTCGCTGGACCACCATCAGCGATGCCCTCGGTTACTCCGTGGATATGGCCTACTGCATGACTATGGAGACTACTCCCACCGAGGAGTCTAGCTGGTCAACCGTGAAGGAACTGTACTAGACATATTTTGCTTTGAGAGGAAGGGGATCTACGCCCCTTCCTCTTTTTTCGAATCGTCCCCTTTGGAGCGCTTTGAAAGTAGCCAAGCTCGTGCTCGCCTTCGGAGTTCTTATCTCCACGCTAGTGGCCTGTGGCACTGTGAATGAACTTCCCCCACCCGCCATGATCGAAGTGCCATGCGGGTCATTCACCATGGGCGGCATCGATTCAAGCTGCTCAGGCCCCGCCAGGCAGGTCGAATTGACGAAGGATTTTCGACTCGGTCGCCACGAGCTGAGCAATGCGGAATTCCTGGCCGGGTTACGCTGGGCCTACTCACGAGATTTGATCGGGGCCGATTCAAGCGCCGTCTACGATCAGATGAATGGAAGCCACAAGAAGTTGCTCGACCTTGGCAGTCAGTTTTGCGAAATCCAATTCCTGGCTGGAGAGTTTTCACTTCGCGCTTCGCCCTCGGACTTTGCGGCCAAGGCCTACCCCGAGGGTTATGACCCTTCGGCGCATCCCGTCAAAGAGGTGACCTGGTATGGAGCGGTAAGCTATTGCGATTGGCTCAGCCTCGCAGCGGACTTGCCGCCTGCCTATGATCATGCAACTTGGCAATGCGGCGAGGGCGATGTTTACAAGGCGAAGGGCTTTCGTCTTCCCACCGAAGCCGAGTGGGAACGGGCCGCTCGCTGGCCGGACGATCGCCCCTACCCCTGGGGCGAGAGCGATCCCATACCCGATCGGGTCAATGCGAATTTAGCGCTAGGTTGGTCATCTCCCCTGGGGACCTATGCTGCCAGCCCGCTAGGTTTCTACGATCTCGCGGGCAATGTTTGGGAGTGGTGCAACGATTGGCGAGATTGCCATCGCAATTCCACCGCACAGATGGATCCTGTCGGCCCCGAAGCCGGAACTTCAAGGGTGAGAAAGGGCGGCTCGTGGCGACACTATCCTTGGGAACTCCAAAACGCGGCGAACCAGGGAGGCTATGAGTACAACAGCTATGCCTATGTGGGATTCCGCATCTGCATCAGTTCGAAATAGTTTTCCAAGCGAAACTACTTTAGCAACAAGATACGGTGAGTGAATCGCTCATCCCCCGCTTTCAATTGAAGCAGATAAACCCCCGACGATAATTCCCGCCCCGCATGATCGCGCGCCTCGAATCCCAGATCTTGGGGACCGGCATTGAGGATGCCATCGATGATGGTAGCCACACGGCGACCGGCGGCGTCATGAACCGTCAAACGCACATGAGCGCGCTCGGCCAAGGTGAAAGCCACACGCGTCGAGGGATTAAAAGGATTGGGATAGTTCCCACTGATAGCCGTTACGTAGGCCGGTGGGCCTTCCGCGCCCGTTGGATCGTAGGGCACTTCCGTATCATGCTTGAGCAACCAAAGATCCGGATCGAAGGCAAGCTCTTCGACGGAAAACCCATTCAAAGGCAGAGTGAATTCCTCATGCCACGCCAAATTGTTCACACGGAAGTCCATGGAATCACTTGTGGAGTAGGCGCGAAAATGCAGGGGCATCTCGAAAAGGCCCGTGTCGATTTGAACCTGATCCACACGAATGACGAGATCATCGCCTTCCACGGTCCAGCCCCATTCGTAGTTCGGTCGCTCCACGCCATATACCCATTGCTGGAAGTACTGCTCAAGATCCATGTTCAAGAAGGCCTCGAGTTCAGTCTGGAGATCCGTTGTGTGGGCGTTGCCATAGGGATGAAGGGAAAGGTAGTTGCGCAGAGCAGCATAGAAGAGATCGTCATCCTGAAGGCTGCCGCGCAGCATGTGCAAAACCCAAGCGCCCTTCTTGTAGACCTCGTTGCCAAAAAGATCGGGATTGTTGTAGACCGGTCCCTCAAAATCGGTGTCGATACTTTCCATGTAATAGCGCAGGCCCGCAGCACCATCGCGATGCTCGAACCACAGAGCTTCGGAATACTTGGCGGGACCCTCATTGAGCCACACGTTTTCCCAATCTTCGAGGGTCACGTAGTTGCCGAACCAGGAGTGGGCCAGCTCGTGCACCACGATGCGATCGAAGTGGTGGTTACCTCCCACCAGGTACCAACCATAACTTGTCATGGTGGTGTGCTCCATGGCACCGGGCCACTGAAAGATGGCGTGGCCATACTTCTCTTCCTTGAAAGGATACTCCCCGAAAAGGCTTTCCATGAGCGCGAAAGCTTCCGGCGTGATGCTCAAATCTTCCTGCGCGCCATCCCAGACTTCTGGCCAGACGTAATTCTCGATGGGAATGCTGTCGCCTTCAGCATTCACATAGTGATCGGTGTAATGCAGAAAATTGGTCACGGTCATGGAAATGAGATAGGTACTGATGGGATAGGACTCATACCAGCACCAGGTGCTCGTTCCGTCGCCATGGTCAGTGACTCCCTGCAGAAGACCATTGCCGGGGGCGGAAAATTCGCTGGGCACGCGATAGCACACATCGGCGGTAAACTTATCGTCCGGAACATCTTTGCAGGGCCACCAGCCTCGCGCGTTCTCCGGTTCGCTGAGTGTGGCCACACTCATGACACCGTCGTGCTCATGCCACTCGAAGCTTCCCCAACCCAAGTTGGGAGGACTGCCTTCAAACACGACATCCAGAATGAATTCCTGCCCCTGAACCAAGGCAGGTGAAACAGTCACGATGATCGTGTGATTGAAATGAGTCCAGTCAGCATAGGATCCATTCAGACCTACATCGGTCACGACCATGTCGTCGTGGAAATCCAGTTCGATGAATTCGAGAATCGGCGCCTCCACCCGACCCGTATGCACAACCCATCCTTCCAGTTCTTGGGTATCGAAGTGGGGCTCCAGGTAGAGAAAGACATTGAGTTCGTCCCAATCCTCATCGGCCTGACGAGCCTGGCGGCCTGCGAGCCCACCTTTGGCGCAGAGTTCAGGTCCTTTTATTGACGACTCCAACTCCTGAAGAAATTCGGGGCCGTAAGGATCTGCCATCGCAAAGGCGGCGATTAACATGAGTGCAAGGGCTGGCTTCATGACATCTCTCCTGCTGGGTTCCTAATAATGATAACACAGGTATTCCTCACACCAAAACAAAGACCCCCGGCAGAGCGCCGGGGGCCATCTTACTGGAGACTGGAGACTTGGGACTGGCTACTTCGGTTCTTCAAAGAGCGAATCTTCGAAAGAACCATTGGCCGTCATTTCCTTCACGGTGGTTTCGCCGAAGAGCTCTCCATTGTGAAGAGTGCGCGAGGCGTAGGGCACCAGGAAACCATTCAACTTCTGGTAGTCGCTGAAATAGACCTGAACCAGGGCGGGACCCTGATCGGTAATTTCGCGGCTTTCCTTCGCGGCCAAAATGTGGGTGGTACGATCCAGATAGAGCTTCGTCCACTCGTCATCTTCGCCGTAGACATAGAGCAGGTCGTACTCGACGCCATCCAGTTCCCGCATGCCCAGGTACTGCACTTCGCTTCCCGATGCTTCACGGAAGATGGCGATGTTGTCGGGCACGGCATCGGCCAAGGACTCGCGAATCTGCTCGGGAGTCAGAGACTGAACCCCCATGGGATTTTTCATCCAACCCAAATCACCGTTGACCACCTGAAGCATATCGCCGAAGGGCGTGCTCATATCCACACGCAGACGATTCGCTTCACTACGCTGACGGATCTGGAATGTCATGGCGCCCATGGGGCCACCCTGAATCACGAAGTCCGCGCTCATGTCGAAGCTGCTCAGCTTGTCCATCTTGCTGCGGCCACCGGCCTCCATGAGGCTGGCATCCAGAAGCAGACGTCCCTCGGCCAAGCTGGCATCGGTGGGCTCGGGAATTTCTTCATCCTGATTGGAAGGCGCGGGAATGCTGATGTCGATTTCCACGACTTCGCCCAAGGTGGACAAGGGCTTGTCGAAGTCCTCTTCACGCCCCACCACGAGGATGGCGATCTCGTCGGGATGAATGCGCGCCTTGGCCGCTTCCAGAACGTCTTCGGCCGTGACGGCGTCAACGTTGGACAGGAACTTGTCGAGATACTCGGGATCCTTGCCCCAGAATTCCGTGGCAGCCTTTTCGCCGGCAATGGCGTAGGGGCTGGTGAATTCGAAGACGAAGGAGTTCTTAAGGGAGTTCTTGGCTCGCGCCAATTCATCCTCGGTGACGAGTTCCTCTGTCACCTTTCGAATCTCCTCGAGGATGATCTCGATGGCATAGACCGTCGACTCGCTCTTGGTGTCGGTTCCCACAAGGAAGGGACCGGGGTGATGATCCCCCGCCACCATCCAGGCGAAGACACTGTAAGCCAGTTCTTCCTGGCTACGCACGCGCGAGAAGAGACGGCTTGAAAAGCCACCGCCCAGGATCTCGTTGAGAATGCGAAGGGGGAAGAAGTGCTCGTCATCATGCATGATGCCCACGTGGCCCATGCGGATCTTCGACTGGTTGACGTCTTCCTTGTAGATGTAGGCGATGGTGGGCTTGGTATCGCTCACCGGCGGATCCGGCGGGAAGAAGGTGTCCACGGAGGACCAATCGCCGAAGGCTGCCTTGATCTTGCCCAGCATTTCCTGGGTATCGAAGTCGCCGCCGGCCGTGAGCACGATGTTATTGGGATGCACGAAGTACTCGTGGAATCCCTGCAGGTCGCCGCGGGTGATGGCGTCGAAGGTATCGTACTCGGCATGCCGCGCGTAGGGGCTATCGGCTCCGTAGTAGAGCTTCTTCACCTCTCGCCAGGCGATGGTGTCGGCATCGTCGTTACGACGACTGATGGCCGTCTTTTCCTGCGTCATGGCCAGATCGATTTTTTCCTGGGGAAAAGCCGGATTGCGCATGATGTCCACGAAGACGCCCATCACTTCATCCAGGTTTTCGCTCAGGCATCGCATGCGCATGCGCGCTTCGGACACGCCCATATTGGAAAGGGGCGAAGCACCACCCACATCTACCTCGACCATGGCGCCCATATTTTCGAGCATCACGTCGAGGTCATCGCCGGGATACTGTTCGGTACCACCGGTGCGCATGACCGTGCCCATGACACCCACCAAACCCACCTTGCTCGCAGGTTCGTAGATGGAACCAAAACGCATCCGTGCATTCATCTTCACCACGGGAAGATCGTGATCTTCCACCAGATAAACGATCATGCCGTTTTCCAGCTCGACTCGAGTCACTTCGGGAATCTGGATGTCGCGTAGCGGCGGAGTCTTTTTCAGGACCTTGTCGTAAGTCGGCGTTTTCGCCTGCGACTCCCCGACCATGCCACCCGCAAGCAGCATGACTCCCAGGAGCGCACTAAACAGGATTCTCATCGTCTTGTTCATTTTGCTCCCCCTCTAACTGTCTTGCTCGGTGACGATCATCGCCACACTGCGGTGTTTCTCGATCAGATATTCATTGGCGACGCGCTGGACATCTTCCACAGTGATGGCGTCGATCTCTTCGAGCTGCGAGAAGAGCTTGCGCCAATCACCCATGATCATCTCGGCCCAGCAAAGCTGCGCAGCCATGCCCGTGTTGCCTTCGAGACCCTGGATGAATTGAGCGCGAGCGCGCTGCTTGTATCCGGCCAGTTCTTCATTGGTGATGCCTTCATCGCGGATCTTTTCGATCTCAGCGTAGATGGCCTCTTCCAATTCGATGGGATCCACACCCTGGTTAGGCAGAGCCACCAGCACCATGAGATTGGGGAATCGCTCGCCGGGGAAGCCGGTGAAGGATCCGGCCCAGAGGGCCTGCTGCGTGTCCTTGATCAGAGTGGTGGATAAGCGGCTCGAGCGGCCCTGTCCGAGAATGTCGGCCAAGGCCTGCAGAGCATTGGAATCCTCATGCTTAGATTCCGGAATATGATAGCCGATGAACATGAAGGGCTGCGCCGGGTCTTTCATGACCATGCGACGTTCGCCCAACTGTTCGGGCTCGATGGTGCGGATGGGCTGCTCACCATGACCCGGCTCGATGCGGCCAAAGTACTTCTTGGCGACTTTTTTCAAGTCGTCATAGTAGATATCCCCCACCACGGCCACGACCATGTTCTTCGCGCCGTAATGCTTCTCATAGAACTCGTAGGCGTCCAGACGACTGTAGGCCTCGATGTCGCTGCGGTGCCCGATGGTGGGCTGGCCGTAGCTGTGGCCCAAAAAGGCCGTCGCCAGGAACTCCTCGAAGAGACGTCCCTGCGGATTGCTCTCCGAACGCATGCGACGCTCTTCGATGATGACGTTGCGTTCCTTGTAGAACTCGCGCAGCACGGGGCGAACGAAACGGTCGCTCTCTATGAGGGCCCAAAGTTCCAACTGATTCGAAGGCATGCTGTAGAAGTACTGAGTGGCATCGGGGCTGGTGCCCGCATTCATACCAACTCCGCCGTTCTCCTCAACCATGCGTCCGAAAGCATTGGGTACAACCAGTTCGCCGGCTTGGTCCTGCAAGCTCTTGAACTCGGCTTCCAGTTCAGCCAGGCGATCGGCGTCGGCATCCTCGCCCTTCCAACGTTCGGCGCGAAGCTCTTCATAGACAAGATCCATCTTGTCGAGGAGCTTCTTCTCTTTTTTGTAGTTCGTGGTACCGAGCTCGGTGTTGCCCTTGAAGGCCATGTGCTCGAACATGTGCGCAAGTCCGGTCAGCCCGGTTGCTTCGTCCACACCGCCCACATTGACGTAGGTCCAGAAGGAAAAGACCGGCACTTCGTGGCGCTCCAGAAGCAAGATCTTCAGTCCATTGTCCAGGACGATTTCCTGAACCTCGTTTTCGATGTCTTCATAGCTGGCCCACGCGGGCATTGCCGCGAGAACAAGCAGAGACAGCACTACGCCGAGGCGGATCCAAGCCGCCGTCGCCTTGCGCATCATCGTACCTCCCGATGATTTCAGATTGGAAATAGGAATAGCTCGCGGAAACTAACACAGGGATGGCGCTGCATCAAGGCGCTGTGGACAGTCGCCCGGAAACAGGACAGGGCGATCCTAAACTATTGTTAATATGTGAGTTATGGTGATCTTTCTATGGTATTCAGCATCCAATTCAAGTATGATATGCGCCCCAAGCGACAAACCATCCTCAAGGAGAAGCACAATGAACGGACGTCCCCTGCTGATGATCGGCAAGCCCGGCCTTGCCCTGCTACTACTTCTTCTTTCCGCCTCATTCGCATTCGCTTTTTCCTCGGGACCGCCCAACGGAAATACCGGCGCACCCGGCGAAGGCAACTGCACAGCCTGTCACACCAGTTTCGCTCTTGATTCCGGCGATGGAAGCTTCGGCATCTCCACTGGCGCTGCGAGCTACAATCCCGATGAGACCTACACCATCGTCGTGGAAATCGCCGATCCCCAGGCCGAGCGCTGGGGCTTCGAGCTGACACTCATCGATAGCGAAGGCTTCTCGGTGGGCAACCTGAGTACGGTTGATGGCAACACCCAGGTTTCCAGCGGTGGCGGCCGTGACTACGGCAAACAGACCAGCGTGGGAACCTTCGATGGCCAGACCGTGTCGGCCACCTGGATGATGCAGTGGATCGCTCCTTCCGAGGGTGCGGGCACCGTTTCGCTCTACGGCATGGGCAACGCCGCCAATAGCGCAGATGGCAACCAGGGCGACTACATCTACAGCTTCATGTCGAATCTGGAAGAGAACACCGAGACTGGCGTGGATCCCTACGCGAGCTACGCCATGCTGAATCCCAACTATCCCAATCCCTTCAATCCCAAGACCCGCATCCCCTTCTCGCTTGAGAAGGATAGCTGGGTGCGCCTGAGCATCTATGATGCGCGCGGCCGCCTGGTGACGGTGCTTGAGAATGGTCCCGTGAACGCCGGCAGCCACGAGCGCAGTTGGACCGGCCAGGATTCTCGTGGCCAGAGCCAGCCCTCGGGCGTCTACCTGGCGAGACTCACGAATGACCGCGGCGAGGACTTGGCCGCCGCCCGCAAGATGATACTTAGTAAGTAGTTGCGCGATTTATTGGGATCCGGCCCCTTGACGGGGGCCGGTCCCCTTGCTATATTCTGCGCCTTCCAGGACGGCCCCCAGCCGGGCCGCATTTTTTTCGCTCAGAAGAGGTGATGTCATGTCTAAGCGCTGCGTTGTCAACGGTAAAGGCCCCCGTAGCGGCAACAACGTCAGTCACGCCAAGAACCGCACCAAGCGCTGGTTCAAGCCCAACCTGCAGAAGCGGCGCGTGATGATCGACGGAAAAATGCAGAGAGTGTGGATCTCCACCAGCGGTCTGCGCACCCTGGAGAAGAACGCCAAGTAAGTCGGCGTCCTCCGCTATAGAAATACGCCTCCCTCGGCTGAGGGGGGCGTTTTTGTCATGATTATCCATTGCTTAGCTAATGGCTTCCAATCACTCTAAACTCTGAGATGCAGGCGACCTTGTTGTACCAAGACCCAGGTGCGACAAGGTCATTGATTTTCATCCGAATTCCCTGAGCAGTGACAGGACTAAACTCGATGACCGCATCGGCTGTGCTCTTTGAGTCAGTCATCAAAGGAGTCCAAGACGCTCCGGATAGAATCTCAAACTGGGCTTCTGTGTAATGGGACCCATCCCGATTCTCCTCAATCTCAAGACGCCATATACTGCTTGCCTCTGAAAACATGATTGTAATTATCTGCGGTGATGCACTCTGGAGCCCTGCCCAATAAGTACTTGAGTTTTCATCAATGGCGAGTATTGCATCCTGATCTGTTCCATAGTCGTCGAATGATCCGTTGTCAGTCGCGGTTGCCCCATTGGAGCCAGCTGCGACATTGAATCCAGAAGGCCCATCCTGGAATTCACCTAGAACCCTAATCTCATGTACACAGGCCACCTGATTGTACCAAGAGCCAGGTGCGACAAGGTCCATCACCTTCATACGTATTCCCTGTGCAGAACGGGGGGCAAAATCAATAGTGGCATGAGCGGAAGACTTGTAGTCGGTTAATAATGGTATCCAAATGGACCCCGAGTAGATCTCAAACTCTGCTTCTGTGTAGTAAGACCCATCTCGGTTCTCTTCTATCTCAATCCGCCAAATCAAGCAATCCGTTGAAAACATGACCGTAGCCACCTGGGGGGAGGAACCCTGAAGGCCAGCCCAGTAGGTGCTTGAGCTCTCATCAATGGCGAGCATTGCATCCTGATCTGTCCCATAGTCGTCAAATGAGCCATTATCAGTGGCAATTGCTCCATTTATACTTGCAGCAACATTTAACTCATCCGACTCAATCGGATCTGTTGGGGAGACATCCTCCGACTGGTCGCATGCACTAATACCCATCAATGCTGCAATGGCAACAAGAAGACTAAGGCGTGTTGATTTTAACATCACTCCTCCAATGCCTGGATTAAACAATGACTCCTACTGGACGTAGACATTCCTGAAGATTTCGAATTCAGATCTATCATTATCTGGATCCTGAAACGTTCACATTGTCGATCCAGACGTTACCGGAGAACGTGCCCGTTGTGGCAGAAATACGGAAGTAGGCCTCAGGCATATTGTAGTCCAAGATTTGGTGAGAGAGGGCTTGCACATCATCAATGAAGACAACCAAGTTGCCACTAGTGTTCATGACTTGCAGCGAATGCCAGTTTCCATCATCTAGCGAATAGTCCCCTCCTGGCAGATAAGCCCATGCCTCGATGTTGTTGATTCCATCCCGCCCGAGTGAGACATGGTCGGAATATGTCGGATCGTTCCCCCCACCGTAGAAATCAATCTCAACGCCAAAACCTTGAGCATCCACATTCCAATCCAAACTACCCCCGATCCCAATTGGAGAATCTGGCACCAAGGTCCATACAAAGATCAAGCCATCCGAGTTGTGAGTACCCGCGACTTTGAAGTCAAAGCTTGCAACAAAACTCGTGGAGGGAAGCATTTCATCGAAAACAATCCTGCCACCAACCCATATCTGATCATATACCAGCCGAAAAGCCTGGCTGGCCTGATCCCAAATTGCACAATTCTCATCGGTCCCAAACAGCATATACTGAGCTTCATTAAAGCTTGTGAAATCGTCAATCCAACTACCTGCGCTTCCGCCACTATCGTCAGCATAGACTCGAATCACGAAGTCTTCAGATTGATAATCTGGAACATCTGTAGCAGCATCCCAGGTAGCTGTCCGTCCAGGCCCAGTAGGCACCCCAGAACCGACATCCCCCCAGACTGTAATGCACTCATTTTCAAACGAGGCCCCACCATCCAATGAGTAAAGGAGTGTTATGAAAAGGGAATCGCTCTCAATGTCATTGAGGTCGTAAGTGATATCAACCAGCCCTGTATGTGCTTGTTGCGCAGCAAGAACATTTGTCACCTCAGGAGGTGTGTTGCCCTCGGAAGATTGGAACCCAAACACAAGTAACAGTCCAAGTAGAAGAACCATCTTGTTCATGCCAGCAGATCTCCTTGAGTTTATGATCACCATCATTTGAACGGAGTCGCATTTCTTTACAAAACGCCTTTCCACACCTGCAATGGACTCCGCAGATCTATAAAGGGACTTTCTTGATCCCTGTCTGCGCGACATCATTTTAGCAAGACCACCTTCCTTGAACTTTGTGTCCGAGAGGTCTGAAGTTGGACAAAGTAGATTCCAGAGACCACACTATCTCCTGAGTCCGTTCGCCCATCCCACAGCACATTGTGCCAACCATCTTCAATAACCCCAGAGACCAGTGTCCTGATTTTTATCCCTGATACCGAGAACACACTGATGTAACACTCCTGCCTTCTATCTAAAGCAAAAGGAATTGATATCGATGGGTTAAACGGGTTGGGATAAGGCACCCCCAATATTGCCAAGGCGGGCGGTGGCGCTTCTTCACTTCCTGTAATATTGATCAATGGAGAATCCGAAAATCCAATTCGATTCGTGTTTAGGCAAAATAGCCCAGAGTCCCCAAAGGGGTTTTCATCCGCTTGAATCGTAAACTCAGCATCACTGACATCGCTGGGATCTCCATCCGTATCGGAAAC
>RRYU01018034.1_pt1 | contig 87231 bp, 92 predicted proteins | sample 2162651 | NCBI WGS metagenome assembly RRYU01 (sample SAMN10267283, study PRJNA491782) | microbial mat metagenome | isolation source: biomat in the production well | place: Japan: Minami-Kanto gas field, natural gas well KTG3 | collected 2017-06 | reverse complement strand
CCAACGCTACAAAGATCGGCGGCACTATAGGGAGAAACAAGTATATTTAGTAAACTGTCACCGTAATACCAACGCTTTGAATAGTGCCTTCTCAGGGTTAACCGATGAATGTCTGGTGGCCCAGTAATAGCTCAAAGGACTGAAGATCATACTGGCAGCAATGAGATTGCAATAAGAGACCCCCTATATGTGTTTGCTGTAAACGATTCTATTTAACAGCAACGATGACAGATGAAGTAATCGAGTTTGTTAATCAATTTAACTCGGTCACCAGAATTGATGACCGAATTGTTTAGTAATGCCTATTGACGAGCAGAAGGCACATATGTGTTATGCCTGAATACTATAGTCTGTAGACCCAGAGTCTACAACTGATAATCTACCTCTATGGATGAGGTAAATATAGCAATTTCTCAGGTCTTAGCCCAATTAAGGCATGACGCTAAAATTTCACAAGAAGAGCTTGCTCACAGAGCAGGCATTCATCGTACATATGTAAGTCAAATTGAACGAGGACTTAAATCACCCACGCTACAAATTCTAATTCAGATTGCCAATGCCTTAGATACATCTGCCAGTCAAATAATTAAAGATGTAGAGATGAGGCTTAAATGAACTATAAGAATAACAGTTTTTCTATCAACGTTGGCTTTCAAGTAACTAACACTGAAATCCAGGCAGCAATCGATCAGACAAATGAATTACTACGTGACTTACCATCTACGCTATACAAAAGCATAGATTACAAGACCACTAGCGCCATGATTGGGGCAATATTCTGCGATACACTTGCTACATTAGTAGGTGGAATTGTTAATCCAATTGAAAAAGGCCACCCTGATATAATTCCACCTTCAGGTGCAAACGCCACTGAAGAAGAGCTACGTGCATACCCAGAGGGTTTAGAAATTAAATGCACAGTTGGTAATATAAAAAAAGGCGCAAATCTTCGAGCAGGGCAAACCCGAATTGATGATTTGGAAGGCGTAACGTGGCAAGCCCACCACAGAGAAGTTCGTGAATTATTAGGACTAGTGTGGGATTTTGTTGATGATGGTCATAATTTTAATTTTCCAACCATAACCGGTTCATTTTATTCTGACCAATTAGTTGAGGATGACTGGGGTAAAATTAGTGGAACAACTGGTAGAAATACTAAAGTATCAGGTATGACTAGCAGTGGTAAGGAGAAAATGGGTGCTGGTTGGGTAAGCCTTATAGATGACAAAAAATATATTGATAAATTTAAGACGTTACTAAAATTCAATATATAGCATTTATCCAAAATTAATTCTTAACTGTGGTTCTACAATTAGAGAAGCAGGCTGATCACAGCTCTCTTGATTAGCTCTTATCTCTTCTTCAATTTTTAAAATATGTTCACCTACGATCTTAGTAAATAAAGGCGGGACACTTTCACCAATAAGCTCTCTTAATAGAGTATCTGGAAATTGTTTTCCATTTTTGTCAGTCCATTTAACATTATCAACATCTATTCCTTGAAGTTTCGCAATTTCGTAAATAGATAATACTCTATTTTCACTAGGATGCACTTTGTGGTCTGAGCATGCATATGCAGAGCGCGTTGTTATTGTAGATGCAGGTTTATCCCAATACATACGCTTGTATGCAGACACAAACCCTTTAATTATTTTTCTCTCGCCTTTTTTTACAATGGTTGGTTTAGGTAAAATACTATTACAGTTATTGCATTCAATATCTATCTTTTCATTAATATGACCGCAACTAACGCAAATATTGTTGTCAAAAGCAGATGCACCTTCTGGTGTGTGCTGCAGCCAATAGTAGAGCTCATCCCTCCATTTTGGAACTACATGAAGCGGATTGCTGCTTGATATTCTAGTATCATGCGATATTGCATCTAGGCCTTCACTATTAGATATTACATCCCTCAATGTTATCCAGTCTGCTTGATTTTCAATAACTTTAGGGGGCAGGAAAGAACAGCCTTTTTCAAAATTAATATTTTCTTTTAATCGAAAAATACCAACCGATCTAAGTCTTGTTTGAGGTAGGCCATAATCTGCCATTTGAACTAGCTCGAACTTGCCTACATAACCTAGTTTATAAAATTCATTTTCAATTATTTCTGGTAATGGCTTAACGTGGCCAGTTGAATCTACATCTTTAAAATTGAACAAACGACATACATTTTCAAAGAATATCCATTTTGGCTTGTTTAATTTTACGATTTCTATAACAGGAAGATAAAGTTGATTGCGTTTATCAACGTTAGGCCGCTTTCCATCAGACATTGCTTTTAAGATAGTGCCTATGCCGTTTTTTGACATCCCTTGACATGGTGGGGTTGCATAAAGAAGAAAAAGATTGTCATTCTTAATGGCAGAGTCGATTTCATTGGAAATTTGGGTGACATTGTCTGCTATATCTACAGTAAGAACCTTAGCTTTGGGAAAGTTTTCTTTTGTAAATGCTGTACGACTAGGATCAATCTCGCACAATACTTTATGTTCGAAGCCTGCTGCTTCAAATCCTATATCACCAAAACCAGCCCCAGAAAAGAGGCTTGCTGAATATCTTTTATTGCTTCTCATGAATACTATAGTACTCAATTATTCCTAGGTTGTCACCATGTATTTTGTAGGCATAACAGCTAAGCATTTATGTCTCGTACATGGAGGTATGAGATATAAATGTCTGTTGGACTGAGCCGCCCCACGGGATGCCAGTCACTATATATAGGAAATTGGAATTACGGTGACAGTTTACTAAATGATCTAATTGCGTCATGTTTCATTCCATCATGTTACCGAGCAAGGTTACCTGCATGCACCGGTCTTTTTTAATGAGGGGGATCCAACGCTACAAAGATCGGCGGCACTATAGGGAGAAACAAGTATATTTAGTAAACTGTCACCGTAATACCAGTTTTTGATCGATGAGGTAGTGTATCGCATATTCAAACGTGCCTGGCTGGAGTTGATCTTCATAGTTAATGACAACCATGGAGCTTTGGTTGTAATCATACGGTATGAATTTTGGCATCGAAACAACTCCTTTTCTCTTTGAGCCAGTTTATCAAAACTGTTCCCTAATTTAACCTTTTTCTACAGTCTCAACGCCTTGCTAAGCGGCGCGAGTTTACGAGCGTCCGCTTGAGCTACTTGTTAGGGCAATTTGTTTTAATATTGCGGGCACCTCGGAATAATTTTCTATCCAAATCATACTTAATCCCAACTCGTTTGCATCCTGCTCTTCAAGCAGTAACGCTAATTTATCCATCGTATCCTTTGATTTCGAGCTTGATGGACTCTTCTTTATGAAATAGTGATTTAATGTCTTTTCAGGATTTTTTCTGTTTGCAACATCAAGTAAGCGCCTCAGATTTGGGTCGGTTAAACTCAATCCGATGAAAAGACAGGTGTTTTGGCTCAGTTTATTTAGCTGAATAAGATTGGACCAGCTGAATGGTTCGATGAACTGGCTATGGTAGGCATCCTCGCTGAATACCACATCCATATTCGGAGGTATCCTTCCTTTTCTCGGAAGATAACCATGCACATGGTACACAGGAAGCTCGTTGGGTGTATTTCTTGCACCTTCTCCATATACTGCTTTATGTTTTATATTGTTCTTTTCTAAATTATCTTCTAATAAACAATCAAAGTTAAACGTAATTATTGAATCTAACGGCTTTCCATCTCGCTGGGGACGAGAAAGATCAACTATCGCTGTAAGAACATCACATGTCTCCGGGTTCGAGATATAGAGCGCATCTCGCAACTCCTTCAAAAAGTCTTTTCCGAGATTATTTTTTAGATATTTCCCAACAACCAATGATGAAGGCGAGTATTTTGAATGAAATCGATCAGCGTCGGCGCTATCTATCGGTAGAGAATGATCGGCGGACATTCGTGTAATCATTGCTCCCAGCAAACGCAGCAATAATTCATTCCATGAGGGGACCCCGGCACCTACCGATACGCCTGCACCACAAACCAGTGTTAAGCGACCGCCATGCAAAGCCTTCGCTAATTCTGTGATTTTTTGGTCTCTAACCTCTTCCTTTTGCTCTTGCTGCAACTCCTCCACGGCAACTTCAGTACTCAACTCCCGATTGGGCTCCAAGGACTTGACAAGTTTTCTAATTCCAGAATTTAGATCAGAAGACAGATCAACATACAAATACTGAGACAAATAGGATGGAACCGGCCCCTTGTCGATTAAAACAGGAACTATGCGCTGCTCTTGTTTTGATAGGTCATTAAATGCAATTGCAGAGAATTCGTGCATGACCCACTTTGACTTAGACGAATTCCGACTGATAAGCAATATAAGAACATCTGCTGTTTTGACACCCTCGGAAATCTTTTTGAGAAGGTTGTCTCCTAGTTTGAGATTCCAAGAGTCGTACCATACATCGTGCCCAGCCCCTTTGATCGCTTCTGCTATCAGGTTGGCGTATTTCTTATCTTGATGGCTATGACTGATGAATACTTTCATTTCTGCAAATCCGTGTATGCCCTAACGCCCGCGTAATAGGCGCGAGCTTGCGAGCGTCCTAATTGACGCGTTTGTTACGTGTTTACAGCGTGGGATATACGAGCTTTTCATTATAATTGTGCGCATCATCTTCCCAAACTATGCGAATAACATGCTTACTTTTCGTTCCCATGTGAACAGATGCAATCAACTCTACAGACTGAAACTTTTCCATAGATTCTAGGGGGAACTTTTCATCTACATCGGATTGCATAAGCACATCATTGCCTTCGGGAAACTCTAGCCTAATATTCCGCGCAGTGGCGCTCCCCTTGTTCCAAACCTTTAGCCTGTGCTTATTGCTGCCTAGTTTTACAAATGAAGCACCCAAATCAGCTTTTTTACCACTTGCAGCTTCACTTTCTTCCTTTTCGAGCAGCAGGTTATTTAGCTTTTCTTGGCTTTCGATTAGGGATTTCTGTTTTTCATTGAAACTGGTAGTGCGCCAAGTTGCATAAGCTGACATTAGCAGTGCAAAACCAGCAATAATGTCACCGGCATCAACTGTTATAGGCATTACTTAATCCTTATGTTTTTGCTGCCTCTAAAGGCTTTCTTTAGCGAAGCTTTAAGCTCCTTTGCTAGATCTTCAGTAACTTGCTTGCCTATTTCAGAAACATGCTCTTGGATATTTTCACTGTTTTCATGAATTAGCTCGTCCTTAGTAAGCTCACGACCACAAGACGCACATTTAGCCAGCTCAATGGTTTCATCAACGCCTTGCTCATATTCATAGTCAGTGCAACCACAAGTGGGGCATTGCAAGCCAATACTTCTTTGATATTTCTCATCCTTCATAAGTTAACTCCATTCTTATTGGACACGTAACAGTAGGAATAGAAGGAACCTCGACTATTGGGAAAACCATGCACTGTGCCTCCTATCCATAATGATTAAGTAGTAGGTATTTGAAGGGTAATTGAAGACTTTCCCTGTCAAATACGTAGAATAACAATAAGTTATCACTACCATTTAAAAATATCCATTCTCTTTATAGTTGATACCTGAAGGGCAAAAACAGGCAGTTGACCTGATAATCCTTTACCAAACCATATTGAAGCTATTTAGGTTGAATGATTGTTTGCTCAATCTTAAGTAGAGACCATCATAGCCACTGAGCCAAACTACCGGAATTGGCCGGAGGCTGACTTGGAAATCCAACCAATATACTTTTTCTACATTAAATTGAACCTACAGCTATTCCAACCATGGAATGCAATTAGCCCTTTTTTTTATCTGTTACAATTTGTTACCCAATTTCAATTGATGAAATAAATCTAAAACCTTAACATCAACTTCCACCTGTTTTTTCAATTGGAGTTGAATTGTGCGTCTGCTAACCAGGAAATCGTCTATTTTTATCCCTGTAATCGTCGCTGTCATTGCGATCATGCTGCTCCAACAAAATAAAAAAACACCCGAACAGATCCCACATTACGAACTAAAGCAGACAGTGAGTTATGCAAATGCTCAGATTCTGGATGTATCACCACAGATAATAACTTATGGCACAGTGAAACCAGGCAAGAGCTGGCACGCATTTTCACGGGTTAAAGGAAAGGTGGTTTATAAGTATCCAAACCTTAAGAAGGGAGCGATTATTGAATCTGGAACATTGTTATTCCAGATTGACCCCGTTGAATATCAACTAGCCATTGCACAAATAGAAGCCGAAATCAGTGGACTCGAAGCACAGATAAGCGAATTATCCATTAAAGAAAAAAATACTGCAGCTACCCTGGATATTGAAGAAGCGGCATTAAAGCTTGCCCAAAATGAGCTTACGAGAAAAAAGAAACTAGCTTCTGAAGGAAGTGTCAGTAGTTCTGATCTTGAATCACAGCAACGCATTCTGCTACAGCAACAGCAGGTCGTTCTAGCACATCAAAATACCCTTAGACTACTCCCCTCGCAAAAACGCCTGCTTGAAGCACAGTTAAAAAGCCTGCAAAGTCGCCTTGAAAGCGAGATTCTCCACCTTTCATACACAGAAACAAGAATGCCTTTTACCGGACGCGTTGCAGAGACCACTGTCGAAATGGATCAGTATGTCCGTGAAGGTGACAATCTTGTCACAGCAGATGATCTTTCTCTGGCAGAAATCGAACTACAGATCCCCATTGTGCAGATGAACATTCTGATGAATGAGCATCGTAAAATTAATACCATCAATACAGGACAACGCGCCTACGACCAATTGGGGATCTCTGTACTGGTTCAATTAAACGAAGGTAGCATTAACGCAAACTGGGAGGGTCGTTTCGCCCGTATAAGCGATACGCTGGATCCAAAGACCCGCACTATCGGGATGATTGTTGAAGTAGATAGGCCATACCAGAACATTGAAGTGGGACGACGTCCACCACTAGCCAAAGGCATGTTTGTCAAGGTGATTCTCAAGGCAAAAACGCTACAACAACAGTTGGTGATACCCGCCAGTGCTTTACACAACGCAAAGATCTATCTCATCAATAACGAAGATCGTCTGGAGATACGTGATGTGAATGTTGTCATCCGGCAACCGGATTATCTTGTTATCGACCCAGTTATAGAAAATAGTGACAGGGTTGTCATTTCAGATTTATCACCAGCAATTGATGGCATGCTGCTGTCACCAGTTGAGTCAACCACAGCAAACAGCAAGCTCAGACAGGTAGTCACAGGGATGGAATTTTAGTAATGGTTAGCTATTTTACTCGTCACCCCACGGCATCCAATCTGCTGATGTTATTGTTTTTCATGTTAGGTATCAGTGGTCTGTCATCATTACAACGGGAAACATTTCCAGATTTTGCATCTCAGGAAATTGAAGTCAGTTTTATCTACCCAGGGGCATCTGCATCAGAGGTTGAAGAGGCCTTATGCCAACGGGTTGAAGAAGCGGTTGAATCGATTGATGCGCTGGAAGAGGTACGTTGTACTGCTCGCGAAGGTTATAGCTCCACCATCATTGAAATGGTAGAAGGCGGCGATATTTCACAATTTATGAATGATGTAAAAAGTGAGATCGATGCCATCAATGATTTACCTGAGGCTGTCGAAGATGCGGTAATTAAAGAGCGTGGGCGTACAGCAGAAGTGATATCGATAGCCATCACAGGAAAGATGTCACCAGTCAATCTGAAAGCCTATGCCGAAAATATAAAATCACGTCTGCTACAGAGCCCGCAAATCACCCAGGTCAACCTGCTTGGCTTTTCTGACCGTCAGCTAAGAATCGAAATTGATGATGCTATGCTCAAACGCTACAACATCAATATGAACGATATCGCCAATACTATAAGCCGTCAGAATCTTGATCGGCCGGTGGGATCGCTCGCTACCAGTAATCGGGAGATCCTACTTCGATTCACCGAACAAAGACGCAGTGTCGATGAGTTAAAGGAGTTACGTGTAATCAGTAGTCTTAGTGGTGCTGAGATCAGGCTTGGTGATATCGCAACAATTGATGACCGTTTTGAACAGGATGAAGTAAAAACACTCTTCAATAATCAACGAGCCGCACTACTACAAGTAGTTAAAACCAGACAACAGGATTCATTAGAGGTCATGGAAGCGGTCAAAAAAATCATAGCTGTAGAAACTCAGCGGGCGCCACCTGGTATTACATTTACCTATACCCAGGATCGTGCTTCCATCATAGAGGATCGTCTATCACTGTTAATTACCAATGGTATCCAGGGGTTTGCTCTGGTTTTTCTATTTATGTGGCTCTTTTTTCAGGCACGCTTTGCATTCTGGGTGGCGATGGGATTACCGGTCTCTTTCCTTGGTGCTCTCTATTTTATGAGTCTGTTAGGCTTGACGATTAATATGATCACTATGGTTGCATTACTTATGGCGATCGGGCTACTCATGGATGATGCGATTGTGATCTCGGAGAATATTGCAACCCATTTACGAAAAGGAAAAAAAGCATTAGATGCTGCAATAGATGGCACCGCCCAGGTGTTACCCGGGATCATCTCCTCTTTTTTAACCACCGTCGCGGTATTTGCACCTCTTGCATTTCTCTCAGGGCAAATGGGAAAAGTGTTACAGTTTATTCCGATGGTTTTAATTCTGGTATTGGCTGTCAGCCTGGTTGAAGCTTTTTTTATTCTACCCAATCACCTCGCACACTCTTTAAAACATGCACATTCGAGCAACTATCGATTTCGGGTATGGTTTGATCAAAAAATGGAATCATTCAGAACGCACACCCTGGAACATGCTGTACAGTTTGCGGTTGATAAACGCTACCTGTTTACCGGCGGTGTACTGGCTCTTTTCATTATCAGTATTGGAATGATTACAAGTGGTCAACTGAAGTTCCAGCCGTTTCCCAGTATTGAAGGTGATGTTATTGAGGCCCGACTATTGCTTACAGAAGGTACACCGCTTAAACAGACGGAAGCTACGGTTGATCTCATACTAAAGGCGTTAAACGAAGTCGATGATCACTTCAGCAATATACAAACTGATAATAAAAGACTGATTCAAAACTATCAGGTTCGTTACAACACCAATGCAGATGCAGGTGTTACCGGATCCCATATAGCTACGGTTACTGTTGATTTGTTAACGGCAGCAGAGCGTAAAGGAACCATAAAGGACTATAACAGTCTGTGGCGCAAATTAACGGGAGAGATCCCTGATGTGATATCACTGAATTTTAAAGAGCCAACTCGAGGTCCCGGGGGACTTGCTCTTGAATTTCGTCTCTCTGGTGGAAATAATCTTCAGGAACTGAAGCAGGCATCACTGGAATTGCAACAGTGGTTAAATCGCTATGAGGGTGTATATGATGTCATCGACAACCTTCAGCCTGGAAAACCAGAATATACCATGTCATTACGTGAAGGTACCCTTGCGCTAGGTCTAGATGCCACATATATAGCCAACCAAATCAGGGCAGCTTATCAGGGTACTGTTATTCAGGATATTCAGGTCAGCTCCGACTCTTTTGAGATTGATGTACGCTTATCACAACGTTCACCACTAACCATACAAGACCTGGAATCTTTTGAAATCGTAACCAGCAATGGCAAACGAATTCCATTAGACTCGGTCGTTGAAATTTCCGAAGATCGCGGCTTTTCAAAGATTGAACGTGTTAATGGTGTTCACACAATTACGGTAAGTGGGAGCATAGATACCCGCCTGACCAATGCACGACAGATTGTCTCACATACAAATCACAATTTTCTGCCCCAACTGGCTATAAAATATCCGCAGATACAATCTGGTATAGAAGGTGAATCCAAAGACTCTGCAAAAACCGGAAGCTCTATGCTCAGTGGTTTTGGAATTGGTCTGTTTATGGTTTTCTTATTGTTAAGCTTTCAATTCAGAAGTTATTCACAGCCCTTGGTGATTATGAGCATTATTCCTCTAGCCATGATTGGAGTGGTTTGGGGGCACTTGCTAATGGGCTCGGATCTAACCATGCCTAGTATGATAAGTTTTGCCTCACTTGCTGGTATCGTGGTTAACGACTCAATATTACTGGTGGAGTTCTTGCGTATAAAACTTAAAGAGGGATTAAATGCAGTTCAAGCAGCAAAAGAGGCAAGTCTGGCTCGTTTTCGCGCCATCCTGATAACCTCATTAACGACCATTGCCGGATTAACCCCGCTGTTGTTGGAGAAGAGTACTCAGGCACAGATTCTTACCCCACTGGCTATCAGTATCATCTTTGGAATGCTGGCAACCACATTTCTGGTTTTACTGGTGGTACCAGCACTATTTACCATATTAAATGATTTTGGCATCACCCCTCATCTTGATGATGAGGATTAAACAACAAAAGCAAAGCTAGAGGTCTTTCCTGTGTGTGGTATTTACCCTGACTAAGTCCATCCAGGTCTTCGCAGGAACGCGACAACAACACAAAGTGTGATTTGCATCCTGCTTCAAAATCAACACCTTGTCGTTGTTGATTTTGTTACTACATCCATCTACAGAAGGAATATCCGACTTAATCAAATATTCCTCAACGAACACGTTTCATTAACAGATACCAGAGAACAAATAATGTAACCAGTGGTATGGCGGCACTTAAAAAGGCTGGAATATCGTAGATGATACCCAGTCGTTTAAAAATATTGTTAAACATGTAAAAACCCACTCCAACCAGTACCCCTGTCATAATTCGTTGCCCGATACTGACTGAGCGCAATGATCCAAATACAAACGGAATAGCCAACAGCAGCATCCCGGCGGCACCAAGTGGTGCTAAAATTCGACTCCATAGAGACAGGGCATAAGGCTTGGCATCCAGGCCATTGGCATCAAGATAACCAATATAATCAAATAACTCACGAATAGAGAGGTGCTCAGGCCTGACTATAACCAGCCCTAAAACTTCTGGATTCAGTTCGGACTTCCAGCTCATTTCATCAAGGGTACTTTTTGCAACGCCGGCAGCAGAAAATTGAGTGATGGTAACGTTCTCAAGTAACCAGTGATTTTCCTGATATGAAGCCTTGACCGCATGGGTCATGGTTGATATTTCACCTGATTCTGTCAGCTGATAAAGGGTTAAATGGCTGATATCACCCTGATGCAGCAATTTTTCCACCTGGATAAACAGATCTCCCTCTTTTACCCATAATCCATCCCGCGAAGATAGCGAGAGTGTTTTACCCATCGCTTTGGCACGTGCCTCTTTCGCTTCAAACTCCAGTGTAGGTGCATACATTTCACCCACAATCGTGATTATCACCACAAAGATTGCACCCACCTTTAATACCGAACCACTAATACGTAATACCGAGATCCCGGCTGCACGCATCACAATGAGTTCACTACTATTTGCCAGTGCACCCAAACCCAGCATCGCCCCCAATAATGCAATCATCGGAAACAACTCATAGGTTTGCCGGGGCATGATTTTCAGACAGTAGATTGCGATATCGCTATAGCTGTAGCTGTTCCTACCGGCATACCCCGCTTCACCTACAAAGGTGGTAAACAGAAACAGCGCCAGCAAAACCACCATCACCATAAAGCCATTGACTGCCACAGCAGTTCCTATATAGCGATCAAGTGTTCTCATGTGGCGAGCCTGCTATAACGCCAAATTTGATAGGCATTGTTCTGTTTCATAATTAAAACAATGGAGACAACCACCACCAGCAGATGTACCCACCACACCCCAATCCAGGGATTAAGCTCCCCTTTCTCGATCGCAACACGTGAGACCGTAAGCAAGTTATTATAAATCAGATAAATCAAGATCCCGGCAAAGACCTTGCCATACTTACCCTGGCGTGGAGAGGTTTTACTAAGAGGAATAGCTAACAGGCTAAGAACAATCACAATCAGAGGTAATGATATACGCCACTGGAGCTCAGAGATATCATCATTATTTTGTAGCTTTAATAGCTGTGAGGTTGGTATGGCATTATCGCGCATTTTAGATGTCACCACCTCTTTATCCTCAATTTGAACGCCATATTCACTAAAACTGCTTATTTCATACTCCTGACTACCTGTTTCTCCCTGGTAACGCTTGCCGTTTTTCAACACCAGATAGCGATTCCTACCATCAGGACCTGGACGCTCCTCCGCATCTTTGGCAGTGATTAACTCCATATTTGCATCTGTTTTGCTATAGGTAAAAATGGTACGAATCGTGTCATCCTCATCATTACGCTCTCCTAAATAGATGAGCGATCCTGAACTATCCATTTTATGAAACTTGCCAGCTTCAATCGTAGCAATATCATTTTCTGCAGCAGCTTCATCAATCATTTGCTGTGCCAGGTTCTCAGCCCACGGAGAGATGAAGAGTATTAAAACCATCACAAACACTGCCACGGTAATAGCCACCCGTCCCAATGCACGTAACATATAGGGGGTACCAATGCCACAGGCCAGCATTGCGGTTGTTTCACTATCATTATTAAGCCGCCCCATTGCCAGCAAGGCTCCTAAAAACAGCGATAACGGCAGGATTAATACCAAATTACCAATGGAGCGTAACGCAAAAATGGCAAACAGTGATTTAGCAGGAAGATCACCCTCTGCTGCTTCAGCAAGAATTTTGATAAATGAGCCACTTAAGAAGATAAGAAACAGTAGCAATGCCACTCCAAGAAAAGTCAACATCACTTCACGGGCTATGTAACGTTCAACAATCAAAAGAGATCCTCTTTCATTGGTACTTAATCGATTGAATGGTTATTATTGCGGCTTAACCTGTAAGCACTACCACAGTTTACTTGATTGTTTCATCGAACAATACTGATAGAGGAAAACCATGCAACTTTTTGTTAAAAGCAACGGACTACAAAACCAGATGTGCGACTGTCTTGTCGTCGCTATTTATCAAAAACAGATCCTGTCAAAAGCTGCAGCCACTGTCGATGAAGCGATGGGTGGGAATATAAGCCAGTTTCTGAAATCAGGTGATATGAAAGGCAATGTCGGCGACCATTACTGGCTTCCGAATCCGACCGGGATTAAGGCCAAACGTCTGTTGCTTGTAGGTGCTGGAGCAGAAGGTGACATTTCACCCAGTGACTTTATTAAAATAGCTGCCACCGCTGCCACAACGATAAAAGAGCTAGCTATCACACATGTAGTCACCACACTAAATCTACTCCAAGTCGGTGAACGCGATGTGACATGGAAAGCACAGCAGGAAGTGATTGCCTTTGATCAGCAGTTTTACCAGTTTAATCTGCCAGCAAAAGCAGCAACCAAATCGATACAAAGCATACAAAAACTCACCTTTCATCAGTGTGATCGAAAAATTGCCAGTCAGATCAAGCCAGCCAGCCACCAGGGCTACGCCATCAGTCAGGGTATGACTCTATCAAAGAATCTGGCCAATTTACCGGGCAATATCTGTACCCCAACCTATCTTGCACAGCAGGCGAAAGAGATCGCTGCCACTTATGATAGTGTTAAAACAACCATTCTTGGTGAAAAGCAAATGGAAAAACTCGGTATGGGTTCATTGCTGTCGGTATCACGTGGCTCTACTGAAGAGGCCAAATTGATCGTGATGCAATATCAGGGAATTGCTGCATCCAAAAAGGCCAAACCGGTGGTACTGGTTGGCAAGGGTTTAACCTTTGATGCAGGTGGTATTTCGTTAAAGCCTTCACCACAGATGGATGAAATGAAATATGACATGTGTGGGGGTGCTTCAGTCCTTGGCACCATTAAAGCCATTGCAGAAATGAAACTCCCGCTGAATGTTGTGGGTGTGGTTCCCAGCTCGGAAAACCTTCCCGATGGTAGTGCTAACAAACCGGGAGATATTGTCACTTCAATGTCAGGTCAAACCATTGAGATTTTAAATACCGATGCCGAGGGACGTCTTATTCTTTGTGATGCCCTGACCTACATCAAAAAATTCGATCCCGATGTGGTTATCGACATTGCAACGCTTACCGGTGCCTGCGTGATTGCACTGGGTGGTCAGGCTGCAGGGTTACTCGGTAACGATGAACCACTGACTGCTGAAATCCTGCAAGCAGGTCAGACAAGTGGAGATCGGGCATGGCAACTACCATTATGGGAAGAGTATGACCAACAGTTAAAAAGTAACTTTGCTGACATGGCAAACATTGGCGGGCGCGAAGCTGGCACCATCACTGCAGCCTGTTTCCTCGCACGTTTCACCAAAAAGTATCGCTGGGCGCACCTGGATATTGCTGGAGTGGCATGGCTTGGGGGTGTTAATAAAGGTGCAACAGGACGTCCAGTTCCACTACTTACTCAGTTTTTGATAAATCGGGCTAAAAAGGCATAGCATGACTCAGGTTGATTTTTATATCCTGAAAGAGACACACAAGGAGCCGTTTATCTGTCGTCTGGTAGAGAAGATCTACCAACGCGGTCATCAGATCTATATCCACTGTGATAATCAAAACTACGCTGACATGATTGATAAACTGCTATGGTCATTTCATCCCGGCAGTTTTATCCCCCACTCGCAGCTTGAAAATAGTGATGCGATTGAGCAGATCAATATCGGCACTATTGAAGACCCACCACAACATGCTGATGTGCTTATAAACATGGGTAAAGAGGTACCACTATTTTTTAGCCGTTTTGACCGTGTTGCCGAAATCATTCCCGGAAACGACAATGAAAAGATCCAGGGACGGATTCGATATGGATTTTATCGTGACCGCGGTTATGATCTGAAAACCCATCAACTGTAAATACCATGTCAAACCATCAACCACCCAAAGATAAACGCCTGCTTGAAGAACTCGATACGGTTAAAGATTTATTAGCCGATCAAAATACCAGTAGTGCTAAAAAACCAGAGGTGCCCGTACTACGTAACCCTATTAATAAAAAGAAGCCATCACCATCCGTAAAACAAACATCCAACAACACAGCTGACACAAGAGCACAACTGGAACAGATCATGGAGCAACTGATAGAACGCAAGATGCGTCCCTTCAAAGAGTTATTAAGACATGAGTTGCGTAAAGAGATTGATAAATTCCTTGAAGAGAAAAAGTAACAACCATATCAACAACATTGCGGGAGAACACCCATGTCATATGGCCAACACATCGATTGGGATAACTACATTGCCGCAATATGGCGTAAAAACCGCAATGCATTAAAACAGATCACAGACGTAGATCTGATTGATCTCGATTCTCTGTTCGGTATTGATGAGCAGAAGGCACTGTTGTGTAGAAATACTGAACGTTTACTAGCTGACAAACCGGCTAACCACTGTCTGTTATGGGGTGCACGAGGAATGGGCAAGTCATCACTGGTTAAAGGGATACTTAATCGTTATCAGGATCAGGGGTTGCGCGTAATAGAGATCCCCAAGGATGATCTGGTTAACCTCATAGATATTACCGATGAGATCCGCACTATTGATAAAAAGTTTATTGTTTTCTGTGATGATCTCTCGTTTGATGATGGTGATAGCGGCTACCGCGCTCTAAAAAGCAGCCTGGAAGGCACCTTTGAAAAGCCACCCGCCAATATTTTGATTTATGCCACATCCAACCGCAGACACTTTGTTTCAGAAAAGATGCAGGATAATGTTGCACGTCAGATGATCGATGGTGAAATCCATGAATCTGATGTTATCGAAGACAAACTCTCCCTCGCTGATCGCTTCGGTCTTACTCTTGGCTTCTATCCGGTATATCAGGATGTCTACCTGCAAATGATAGATTATTACTTTAGGGACGATGAGGTCGATACCAGAACTCTTTACGAAGATGCGATCAACTTTGCCACCCAACGAGGTATACGCAGCGGACGTGTTGCACGGCAATTTTATTTTTCACAGTGCAACACATAGATATAGAACATCAATCAATGTAAAAACTTTTCACACTCCATCAAGGACATGTATCGGGTATTCAAGCTGCTATGAATAAACTCGTTATCGATAAAAACAGGACAAATACACTCGTGTTAATCTATGCTTGTTTAATCCAACATAGCAATCACAGTTTTTGTTAACGAGAAGCCAGCCAACACATGTTTTCTGCACTTAAAAGAAGCTTAGAAAGCAAACCCTCTTATCAGGAGATCCAGGCCAACGTATTGGCCGGATTAACAGTTGGTGTTATTGCACTTCCACTATCCATGGCATTAGCCATTGCCAGTGGGGTACCGCCACAGCATGGACTCTATACCGCCATCATTGCCGGGATTGTGATTTCTCTCAGCGGTGGTTCCAAGGTTAATATTTCAGGGCCAACTGCAGCATTTGTGGTGATATTACTGCCAATTGTGCAACAGTTTGGTCTGGGTGGTCTGCTGGTTAGCGGGATGATGGCGGGCTTTATTCTGATATTTATGGGTTTAGGCCGGCTGGGAAAACTCATAGAGATTGTGCCTTACCCGGTAATTGTCGGTTTCACAGCTGGAATTGGCATGGTGATTGCGACTTTTCAGATCCAGGATTTTCTTGGACTTTCGCTCACATCCGTCAATGGTAACTATCTTGATCAACTCATCACCATCATTAAGGCAATACCAGGCTTTGCATGGCAGGAGACGCTGCTAGGCGTTGTAACACTGTCGATTTTAATTATCTGGCCTCGATTTAGATCCAGAATACCTGGACACCTTGTTGCACTGATTATTGCCAGCATTCTTGCCTGGTTATTAAGTAAATATATACCAGGGTTTAGCGTGGATACCATCGGTAGCCGCTTTCAGTTTGAACTCAATGGCATTACGGGATCAGGTATTCCTCCACTGTTACCTGGCTTTGAGTGGCCATGGAATCTACCCGGTGCAGATGGGAGACCAATTGGGTTCAGTTTTGAGCTTTTCAGGGTTTTATTGCCATCAGCCATTACCATTGCAATTTTAGGTGCACTGGAATCATTACTTTGTGCGGTAGTTGCAGACGGAATGTCCGGTAAAAAGCATAGCCCTAATGATGAGCTGATAGGTCAGGGTTTAGGCAACATTATTTCACCACTATTTGGTGGTCTACCTGCAACTGCTGCTATTGCCCGAACCGCAGCTAATGTGAAAACAGGCGGAACGATTCCGTTATCATCAGTTATCCACTCCGGTTTTATTCTGTTGAGTATTTTGATACTGGCGCCATTACTGTCATATATTCCCATGGCATCCATGGCTGCGCTGCTACTCATGGTGGCGTGGAATATGAGTGAGGCAAAACACTTTGTCCGTATCATAAGAATTGCACCCAAAGATGATGTGATCGTATTGATTTTGTGTTTTCTGCTAACCGTACTGTTTGATATGACTGTCGCAGTTGCTGTAGGTATGGGACTAGCAGCAATGTTATTTATCAGAAGCAGTATCAGCCTTACTACCACCTCCAAAATTGAACATGATCATTCACAGTATGTCTTACCCGAAAATAGTGTGGTATATGACATCAATGGTCCACTCTTTTTTGGATCTGCCCAAAAAGCGTTAAAAACCATCTCGTCTGTCAGACCTGAGGTACGTGTAGTCATTCTTGACATGAGCGAAGTAACGCTACTGGATATGAGCGCTATTGTGGCGATGGAATCCATAGCAAAAGATTTTCTAAAACGGAACATAGGATTGATTATCAACAATTTACAGCCCCGATTGATCTCAAAACTAGAGCGTGCCGGAATAAAACAGGAACCGGGTAAAGTGGAGTTTTGTTTGAATCTTGATGAGAGTTTCAAAGCTGTAGAAAAGATGTGTTTCTAGACCTGTGCAGGATTAGTTTTTTCAAACCCCACCACTATGGACAATTTCGTAGTAACGTTTTTCAAGCTCGTTTTTATGTTGAGTCTCTTCATAAGCAAGGTACTGGAACGTTGCTTTAAGTTCGCCTTCAGGAGCAGAATATGCCAGCTCACTATATTGCAGCATTGCTGTGTGCTCACGCCCGAGGGCATATTGAAGAATCGCCTGATCATCAGGGTTTTCTCCCAGGTCCGGCAATAGAATACAGTCTGAAAAGGCGCCGTTGCTGACAGGCGTTACTATCTTCTCTTCAATCTGCTCAAGTACATCGGGATCCTCAAGCAGTTGCTTAAATAACTCGTAGTGTTGTTTCTCTTCCTGTGCCAGCTCATCAACCAGACTACGCAGTGGTTTACTTACTCTGGCTGCCAATGCAGCGTAAAACTCCCAGGCAGTGCGTTCAAATTCAATCGCGGTTTCCAGCACCTCTTGCAGAGTTATCTGTTGTTGTAGCTTATGCATACCTTTGCCATGAATTTCACTCATTGTGTGCTCTCTAAATAGTGGTGGATACTTTTAGCGACACGGTGTCCATCTGCAACAGCATGTACTACATCCGGCCCATTGACACAATCACCAGCTGCCCATAACCATTCAACATTGGTTCGACCATCGGCATCGATCTGTAAGCGCCCGCGCTGCCATTCCAGTGCTTCTGTCAGAGTTTCATCGATGAAGCTCACATCCGCATATTGGCCGATTGCCTCTATCACCGTATCACAGGCATGAATGGTTTCAGACTCTCTATCATACTGTGGTGAGAAGCGGTTATTTTCATCAAAGATTGAGATGACCTTCCAGGTTTTAAGTCCCACCAGTTTGCCACTGGCATCAACTTCACACTGCTGTGGTCCACACTTGTCCCGAATAATAATACCTTCTTCCAGCGCCTCTTTGATCTCATCCGCATCAGCCATAAAGCGTTCACGCTCCTCTAGTGCAGTCACCACTACATCAACATGTCCATATGACTGTTTCTGTATGCGTGCCAGAGATCGTGCGATATCCATCGCGACATTGCCGCCGCCAATCACCACTGCGCAGTGAGGCAGTTCAAAGGGCTCATTAACAGTGATTTTATGTAGCAAATCTACTGCACGATAGACTTTTCCATGATCCGATTTTGGAATGCGAGTTTGTCGTCCCTGCCCCAGTCCAACAGCCATTAACACCGCATCATGTTGCTGCTGAATGGATTCCAGTGTGACATCGACACCCACACGACAGTTGTAGCGAATATTGACACCCATTGACACAATCACCGAAATCTCGTGATCCAGCACATCGTAGGGTAAACGATACTCAGGGATCCCATAACGTGTCATCCCACCAGCGGATGCATTCGCCTCCAGTACGGTGACTTCATGTCCTGAGCGTGCTAAATCAAATGCTGCAGTTAAACCGGCAGGGCCGGCACCAATGATCGCAACCTTTTTGCCTGTAGGTGTTTCAGGCTTTCCAAGTATTTCACAATAGCGCTCTAGCGGTACCTGTTCGGTTATGTGACGCTTTAGCCAGCGGATCGCAACAGGATCTCCTTCATGACGCGCGGCACAGGTTGATTCACATTTGCGCGTGCAGACACGTCCACAAACCTGTGAGAAAGGGTTGGTTTCATATAATAGTTGAAGCCCCTTTTCATAGTCACTATCACGAATGGCGGCGATATAGTCAGGGATCGCCATATGTGTCGGACATGTTGCTACACACAATCCACATGAGACACAACGATCCGCCTCTCGCTTTGCCTGTTCAACATCATAACCCACAATAATTTCATTGAAGTTTTCAATCCGATTGTCTGGCTCCAGCTCACCCATGTGAACACGCTGACGATCAGTTAAATGGTGGTGTTGCGGTCGGTGATAGCCAAGCTCGGAGTCATCCCAGTGTTTTTTATCCAAACCGGGCATAAAGCGGAATTTGTCCGGATCAATTTCAACCCATTTATACTCATTAGACATCGTCAACGAGCCTGTCATACAAACATCTACACACAAAGCACACCAGCAACAGCGACCATAGTCGATACGTGGACGCAGACCTGAATCTCCTTCTCTGGTTTGTATACTTTCGACCGGCAACATATCTATCGCACCATTTTGGCAGATCACCTCACAAGTGCCACAGCCGATACATTTTTGTACATCATTTTGATGAAAACCACGATAACGTGGCGCGCCAGGACGATCATTGAGCGGATCCGCAATTGTGACCGGATCACGGAAAAGGTATTTCCATGCACTAAATGGAGAGAGAAGATCACGCATGCCCATGTTATCGTTCAATCTCCGGTGGGTAGGTGTGAAGGGAGACCATTAATCCGGCTACATCCGAGATATTACAATTAACAATCAGTCGTTCCAACAGCGCCACTGCATGGGTATAAGAAGGCCCTCGAACATTTACCCGACGCGGATATCTACTACCATCCGTTACCAGATAGTAGCCATATTCACCGCGGGAACATTCACCTCTCACATAGGTTTCACCGGCAGGGATCTTCCAGTGCAATACATTAGGAAGCTCTGCCATCAGGGATCCCTTTTTAGGCATTTTTCTCATAATCTGGCGGATCAGATCAATCGACATTAATAGATCTCTTCTACGCACATCAGCGCGGGTATAGATATCAGAATCAACTCCGGTTACCGGTTCAAAATCCAGTTCGGGATAGACCAGATAGGGATGATCCCTGCGAACATCCTTGGCGACACCTGCGGCTCTGGCAGTAGGTCCTGTTACTCCGTATGGCTCAAGCAAGGCGGGATCGATATAACCGATTCCAACAGCTCGCTTTTTAAATACCGCATTGTGGAACATCACATCTTCCACATCAGACATGGTTTTTTCCAGCTCTTGCAGTGTCTGCTCCAGGCGTTGCGCGAAACCCTGAGGCAGATCATCCCTGACCCCGCCCGGCATAATAAACATGTGATAGATACGTGCACCGGTTAACTCTTCAAAGCGATCCAGCATCAGGTCACGTACATAGGTGGTCCACTGTGCTATAACCCCAAGACCAAAGGCGCCTGCCTGTCCACCCAGATACATTAAATAGCTGTTAATCCGTCCCATCTCCAGTATCAGGGTACGGATCCATTTCGCACGCTCTGGCACCTCGATACCTGCCAGCTCTTCAACCGCGGCAGCATAACAGTACTCATTAAAGTCAGGCTCAGGTACACAGATACGGCAGACAATCGGGAAACATTGAATAAAAGTACGTCGTTCCATTAATTTTTCAAAACCACGGTGCAGGTATCCAACATGGGTTTTCCCCTCCACCACCTGATCACCACACACAATTAATTCGACCGACATATTGCCGGTAATGCCCGGATGGTTTGGTCCCTGCCATAATTTGAGGTATTTGCCTGAACTCAGGTCATATTGCGCCTTACCGTCATTATCAAGGGGTGGATACTGACTCTCATCGGCTCTGAAATGTGCCATCTCATCCATTGTTTTCACCATCCGGATAGAGCTGCTTTTTCATATAGGTTTGAGGGTCATGACTCTCCCTCCCCGGCCTGTGATTGAAGTTTTCCTGCGAAAATTTCAGTGTATCGAAGTCACGCCGATAAGGAGGTATGTCGTTCCATCCCTCCAGAATAAAATCATCATTGATTCCGGGACTCTCGGGAAAATCAATGCCAAACATCTCACGCAGCTCCCGTTGATAGGTCGCAGCCGTGGGCCAAAGATTATGCACGGACTCCATCGTGGCATGATCACGTGTAATCAGCACACGAATGGCTATATCCTGATTCTGGATGCGATTACATAGCAGGTAAGTAAGCTGAAACTGTTGCTGTTCGATTCTATCGACAGCAGTTAGCAACACCAGATGTGTAAACCCATGTTTGTCGCGCAGTTGTTGCAGCAGCGAATAGAGATGTAATTTTTCAATCGTGACAATGGCAAGATTATCTCGCTGTTGTACTATCGATTGCAGTGGGAACTGCGTCCGTAATTGTGTAATCAGTGTTTGCATGGTTGTTTGCATCCTTTACCAGTTATAGTCCGGCATATCCCAGTCATGTATAACCTTCTTTTGATTGGATTTATACCATACAAAATTTTCCGCATATTTGTTGGCACCCTCGCCTTTTCCTGCACGAATTAATTGTTTCATCTGCTCAAATCCTGCCAGTAGTGCTTCCGGTCTTGGCATACATCCGGTGATGTAGAGATCAACCGGAAGGTAATCGTCCAGACGTTTAATGGTGTTATAGGAGTCCCAGTACATACCACCATTGATAGTGCAGGACCCCAATCCCAGCACATACTTCGGTCCCTGCATCTGTTCATAGGAACGTATGGCACGCTTTAGGGTTTTAACGGATAGATAACCGGAGATCACAAACAAATTGGCCTGACGTGGTGTGGGTCGCCATTGCACCCCAAAACGATAGGCATCAAACCGGGGTGTCATTAGTGGTCGCATTTCAATCGCACCACATCCGGTACCAAAACCCAGGATCCACAACGATTCCGAGCGAGCCCAATTGAACAGATCTTCAACAATTTTGATATAGGCCGGAGGCATGACCGTAGGGGCTGCCTCACAGAAGTAATCTCGCATCGGATCCACTTCAAACTCAATGCCATCAGGACCCTTGACGATCCTTTTTTCAAGCTCTTTTTTCATCACACAACCATAATGGCAATAATACCCAGTGGTACTGCCCAAATCAGGAACCAGCGAATCGATTGCTCCACATGAAAACGCGGAAAGACCACACCCACCAGCACTGAAAACATATAGATCACAAAAACCTTAATAAAGAAAATCGGCCAGTTTGTGGCACCACCAAAAAACAGATTCATATAGATCACGATTTTGGCAACAGGGAAAATCGCCCGATTTGTCTGCATCATCGCCAGATAGGATGAGTGGTATTCTGTTGGAGGGCCTATCGGGATCTCCTGTGGTGCTAACACCACATCAAAGGGTGGTCGCATCATAGAACCTAAAAATGACAACATTGCAGCAGCAACTGCAAACGGATTGGTAAACAGTGTCCAGTTAAGCATCCCTCCCTGTTGTGCTGCAACAATCTCTGTAACTGAGAGGGTTTGGTATTGCAGTGCAACCGCAAACACTGCCAGTGCAAATGGTAGCTCTGCTGCCGTTACCTGTGATAATCCACGAGAGATTCCAATGGCAGCATAAGGGTGACCGCTTTCACCTGCTCCCAGTGCCATGCCAAGGGTACCGAAAAAGACAAAATAGAGTGCTAGGATCAAATCACCGGCGAATGAGAGGTTTGAAAAATAGTAAGAACCATAAATTGTGGGTACAAACAGAAGCAACCCGACTCCACCGGAAAGACGAAAAACAGGTCCAAGGTAATACATCACCCCATGGGTAATTGAGCTGCGCAGGGCATAGTTTTTTATTAAATCAACATAGTTTTGCCAGATGGGGATCCCGTGGCGCCTACCAACTCTCGCGCCAATCTTGGCAATGAAGGCGTTTAACAAAAGACCGTAGTTAACCACAATAAACAGGGTTAACAGCGAATACGGGATCTTCATCCAGTCAAAGTCCATGCCTATAGGCCTCCTTTAATCAGGAAGATAATCACCACAAAACCGATGAGATGGATAGCATATGTTTGACCATTTCCTGTGTAGAGCTTACGCATCATTTCAGCCAACCCATGGAGAATATCGGTTACTGCCTGCCAGAATTGAGTAATATAGGGCTTTAACAAAAAGCCGAAAGCCTTGCGATAGGGGGCAAAGAAGTTCCAGCCAAAATGGGTTGTTTCTGGTCGATAAGGGCGCTCAGCAGAATAGACAATATTAAACTGCTTCACTTTTTGCGCTTTACGATTGACAAAAAGCAACCACACAAACAGAGTCATAAAGATTACTCCGACAATAATCATGATCGAAACAGGACTCCAGTATCCATACTGGCTCGTAATGGTTATCCCCTCCCAGCTCAGCGCTTCATTAGGAAAATAGTGGCTAATCCAGCCATCTACTTTACGTAATGCAACACCCGGAACAATGGCAACAATCATCAGAAATGCGACAAAGATCATTTGAGGCAGGATGATCCAGAAAGGGGCTTCACCAAGTTTGCGATGCTCATCCTTAAGCTGTCCAAGGAATATGGTATAGATCAAGCGGAAAAGATAAAGAAACGCGATAGGCCCGGCAAGGAATATCACGATCATCGGCAAACGGTATTCAGCTGACATTATGGCATTGTAGAAGATCCAGCGACCGCCGAAACCGGATAGAGGTGGAACCCCTGATACCGCAATAATCCCGATCAGCACTGCAATAAAGGAGAGTGGCATCAGGGTGATCAGACCACCCATTTTATACATCAGCCGTGTACCCGTACGCTTGGCAATACCACCTACGGACAGAAACAGCATCGATTTATAGATGTAGTGGTTTATCACAAACATGAGTGCCATTAACCAGCCAAGATGATTCATCATTGCCAGACCGAACACGGCATAGCCCATCTGGCCTATGGATGAGTAGGCTAACAAGCGTTTGGCATCTTCCTGAAACACGGCTAACAAATTGCCGGTTAAGGCAGATATCGCACCAATCCACATCATGACGTGAGTCAGTTCAACGCCATACAGCTGCTGTTTACCCATCGTCATTAACAACATCATCAGCCCAAACAGACCCGCTTTTAACAAAATTCCTGAAACCAGCGGTGAAACATCGGTCTCAGCCTCGGCATGCGCACCAGGCAACCAGATATGCAAACCTACTGCTGCAGTTTTGGTCATAAAACCCAGTGCCAGCAGGATGAAGACCCAGGGTGCAACCGACTGCGTGACCTGTGATAGTGCTTGCAACTCAAACTGTGATTGTCCGGCTGCGGCAAACGCAAACCCGGCAAGAATTAAAAACGCACCAGCGAGAGAGAACAGAATGTAGGAGAGTGCATGAGGTTCTGATTTTTGACCACGAATAATCAGAAAATAGGAACCTATGGTTAATGATTCCCACGCAGAGAAAAAATTAAAGCTATCAGTTGCCACAATCAGCATGGAAAGCCCGGCAAACATCCACATCGCGGAGGGGTAAAAGCCCATCCGTCGACCTGTTTGTTGATAACTGGCTAAAAGAATGATGGCCCCACCGACTAAAATAATTGCGGAAAAGATCAACTGCAGCGGATTGTAGCTTTGATAGTTGATCACAAACCATAACACCAGCGCGACTATTGCCAAGGTGTTTTTAATACGCGCTGCCAAGCCATCCAGCACAATCATCACCATGGCAAATATCAGAGGGATTGCATGCATCTGGTTCGTATGCATTGAGAGCTCACCCCACAGATAGCTTAATCCCCAGGCAATAGAGAGAGTGGTGAACACCACAAACAGTTTCAACGAGGAAATATTTAAGCCTTGATGAGTAGCTTCACCCTTGATTGCATAACCCATCCAGCGAAACAGATAGCCTGCTTCAAGCATTGCACCAAACAGTATCAATACCACCAGCAATGCTTGATCATGTCCTGCCAGTTGATGGATTAGATCCCATTTGGCATAAAATCCAGGAAATGGTGGTAAACCTATCAGCATCACAATAAAGGTAACAAAGGCGAACATTAACAGATGTCTTTGACGTAATACTGACCAGTCGTTTAACTCTCTACCTTCAATCAAACCGGATAGCCAGTAAAGTCCAGCCTTTGACACTGCATGAGCTAGTAAGATGCCACCAACCACAAAAAGCAGTTGGTCACCCAGTATTTGATGTTGTGAGACTACGGTAACAAGCAGACCCATCTGCCCTACCGATGAGTATCCGAGCAGACGTCGATCATTGCGTTGGGATAATGCCATTAGATTAGCCGAGATAAAGCTGATAATGCCGATAGCACTTACCATCTCGTTCCAGTCATGACCAACAATGGCTAATAATTTGTACAGTGCATAGAGCATCACTGAACCGATGGCAGAAGAAATAATAGCTGAGAACGCAGGATGAGCAGACTCATAGATATCCAGAGCCCAGCCATTAGCAGGAAAAGGTTTCAGCTCGATGATTAATGCCATCAACATCAGGAAAAAAGCCAGCGGTGCCACTGTGAATAGTTGCTCTGATGCAGCTGTAACCCCGTCAATATTCAAAGTACCGGTGGCGTGGTAACTAAAGATAATCCCTAGCAGCAACAGGATTGAAATAATTTGGGTTACGATGAGATATTTAAATCCTGCCCCCAGTGCCCGCTGGTCATGAGAGAGTAAAATTAGTCCCGCACTGGCAATGACTGTCAGCTCAATGAATACAAACAGATTGAACAGATCGCGGGTGAGTACAATGCCACTTAATGCCATGGTCAATATTAATAAAACAGCCATTGCACGTCTGCCCTGTTTAAACAGGGTATCGCGCAGATAAATAGCTGTAAGCAAGCCGGACAGATTGATCAACACTAATAGTGCAGACTCTGCCAAACCAATACGAAGGTTAATGGCAAAAGGTGGTTTAACTCCGGCGGTAAAAATATCGACAGGTGCCAGTGAGACCATAGTAGAAAAAGCCCACAACCATTGTGATGCACAAATGGTTAGAACAAACAGCGTAGACAGAGTCAATAGATAAGCCGGTAGACGCCATTGATCACGTAACAGCCCCAGGGTAAAGGCGGCTCCTAACCCGGCCGTAATAAAGACAATGCCATTTACCATTTCAAATCCCTGCATTTGGAAATATCCAGTGTTCCTTTCACTTCATAAAGCCGATAGGCATAAGCAAGCATTAAAGCCGTCACACCAACGCCAATGACAATTGCTGTCAGTACCAAAGCTTGAGGTAATGGATCTATAATTCGTTGTAGGGCATCTTCTACCGGGACTGCTGCATCAAGAATTGGTGCGGTGCGTCCGTTGATATAACCCACAGCAACCAGAACCAGATTTACTCCAGTATTGGCAACAGTGAATGAAACGATCATCCGCAGGATATGATGATTGGTCAAAGCACCATAAAGTCCTATCAGTATCAAAACGAAGCCGGTCAGCATCGCAATCGTTGTGATCATTGCTGCGTCTCCGAAAAGTTAAGCAGCATGGAGCTAAACTCTGCTCCTACCTTTAAACCGATCAATGAATAGATAACAGGAATAACTCCGGCTGAGAACAGCTCACCTAAATTCCCCAACGGCAGTAAATGGTTATCTAGAAATCCCCCGGCATAAACCATACCGGCGATACCAATGGCAACAAACATCACACCTGAGAGAGATTCAATAACGGTGATAAAGCGATGACTAAACGGATGGCGGGGGTTAATTAGTAACAGCATTAATACTGCTGATGCCAGTATTGCGCCACCCTGAAATCCTCCTCCCGGTGTCAGGTGCCCATTCACAAAGACGTAGATTCCTAGCAGCACAATCAGTGGAACCAGCAAGCTTTTTCCGGTCAACAAAAGTTCACCCGACTGCTGTACTGGAGACAGTTTGTGAGTTGACTTTCTCTTATCTCTGGCTAACACCAAACCGACAATAGCAGCGGTTAAAAACAGCACAGTCACTTCACCCAGGGTATCCAGCCCTCTGTAAGTGACAATGATGGCGGTAACGATATTTGTTGCCCCTGTTTCTGGTGTAGCATATTCAGCATAGTATCGACCGGTGAAATTCAAATCACTATCCGGTGCAAAACCGAGTAACAGGCTTAAAAAGATCGACCCCATTGCGATCAACAGAAGAATAACCAGTGAGCGTTTAATCATCCGCACCACCACGTACCCTTCCCAGCACAAAGAAGAACAAAAACGTTGTTAAGCCACTACCGATAGCAGCTTCCGTCATCGCCACATCCGGAGCAGCCAGTAACAGAAACATTACCGATGCCAACAAACTTACCAATCCCGCTGCAAGCATGGAGATAGGCAGGCTGCGTTTTCCACGAACCGCCATCAAGGATGAGATAATCATCCCCAGTGCCAGCACAATACTTATTATGGCTGTTAACAGTTCCATCAGGATTTTTTTACCTCATCGGCCAGATGGTCCACAATGGTGGTGGAATTTTTTTCAATTCCACTGCGATGAGCAGCTCTTGCCAAAACTTGTGATGACAGGGGGTTGGTAAAGATCAAAAAGACATAGATTAATAACAACTTCCAGCCCCAGGCGGGATAAAGAAAGAACACCCCCAGTAATGACATCAGAGTACCAAGTGTTGTGGCCTTGGTTCCAGCCTGAATACGGTTGTAGAGATCAGGCATGCGTACCAATCCCAGACCACCCAGTAGTAAAAATGTTGTGCCGCAAACAAGAAACAGGCCACCCAAAACATCCAGAATCAATGTCATTAAAATCCCTTTTCGAGATAACGGGAAAAAACAATCACCCCGAGAAATGATAACAAGGCATAAACCAGCGCCACATCGAGATAGATCACCCGTTGTTCGATCACAGCAATCAACACAATGACGGTTATAGAGATAATTGTCAGTACGTCAAATGCTACCGCCCTGTCAGCAGCCGTAGGCCCTTTGATAAAGCGCCATAAGGCCAGGAGAAAGGCGACTCCGCTCAAGGCAAGTGCCAGCACAATGATGATATCAACCATAGACCACCATCAGATAACGCTCGAAACCTTCTACAATATTGGCAGTAGCCTGTTCCATATCCTCCGATTCGAGATTGACACAGTGAACATAGATCCATTCATCACACAACTCTAATGTCAGTGTTCCTGGAGTTAAGGTAATTGAGTTTGCCAACATCAGTCGACCGACCCTACTTTTTAAGCGTGTACGTACTTTAATAATGCCGGGTCTGATGGGAAGCTTTGGATTAAGGACAATAGCGGCCAATCTAAAATTGGCTTTAACCAGCTCTTTTAGAAAGTAACCATAGTAGAGAAACCCCGCTATGAAAGCAGCAGGAGTTGCTTTGAATTCAGTGAAAAAAGAGAGTGTATCCTTAAGCAGAAATACAATTAACGCAGACGCAGTTCCCCCGATTAACAGAATATCAACTGCAAACGAGCCATTGAGTGCAACCCAGAAAAACATCAGGGTAGCAAACATAATAAGGTGGTTTTTCATGTAATTGTTTAGTATCAAAAAGAGTATTCAGTCACAAACCGAGAGGATTCTACCAAGCTAATATGACCAAATTATGACGCGCATCATACTCTTTCCAATAAAATTAGGAAGGGTATTTATTACAATATTTCAGAGGCATAATCTGCCAGACGTGAACGCTCTCCACGTAACAAAGTAACGTGTCCGCTATGTTCCCAATTCTGGAATCTATCAACCACATAGGTTAAGCCGGAGTTGGTTTCAGTCAGGTATGGAGTATCAATTTGCGCAATGTTTCCGAGACAGATCACCTTGGTTCCAGGACCTGCACGAGTGATAAGTGTTTTCATCTGTTTCGATGTCAGGTTTTGTGCTTCGTCAATAATGATGTACTTGTTTAGGAAGGTACGCCCACGCATGAAGTTCAATGAGCGGATTTTAACCCGCTTGTGCAATAGATCCGCGGTCGCCTGGCGTTCCCATTCGCTGTCATGTTCGGAAGCGGTTAATACTTCGAGATTATCCATTAACGCACCCATCCATGGCGTCATTTTTTCTTCTTCGGTTCCGGGGAGGAATCCGATATCTTCGCCCACTGGAACCGTGACTCTGGTCATGATGATTTCACCATAGAGATTTTGATCCAGCGTTAACGATAGCCCTGCCGCCAATGCCAGCAAGGTTTTTCCGGTACCCGCCTGCCCCACCAGGGTGACAAAGTCGATATCGGGATCCATTAACAGGTTTAGTGCAAAATTCTGTTCGCGGTTTCTGGAGGTGATACCCCATACATTATTATGAGTTGTGCTGTAGTCCTTTACGACTTCAATAATGGCATCTTCTTCTTCAAGTTTACGTACCACCGCTTCAAAGGGATCGCTGCCTTCAGAGAACAGAAACTCATTGCTATACCATTTACTGATATCAGGACCACTTAGTTTATAGAAGGTTTTACCTGCTTCCTGCCATGATTCCATTGATTTTTGATGTTTTTCCCAAAAATCATCAGAGATTTCAGTCATTCCACGATAGAGTAACTCAACATCTTCCAGCACCTGATCATTTCGGTAATCTTCAGCATGGATGCCAATAATGGCTGCTTTAATACGCATATTGGTGTCTTTGGACACCAGAGTTATTTCACGATCAGGAAATGACTGTTTAAGCGCAAGTACCGTCCCCAGAATAGAGTTATCTGATTTTGCACCGGGCATGCTCTTGGGAAGAATGGTTTCCGTTGCTTCGGTTTGGAAAAAGAGTTTTCCGGTAGGTTTGCCATTGCCGTTTGTTTTAAGTAATTCGATCGAAAGATCGAGTCCCTGGGAAATGGCTTCTCCCTGGAAATCACACATTAACTCATCCATAAAACGACTGGCCTGGCGTGCGTTACGCGCAACTTCAGTATGGCCTTTTTTATTATTGTCCAGCTCTTCAAGCACCACCATTGGCAGGAAGATATCATGTTCCTGAAAACGGAAAAGAGCAGTGGGATCATGCATTAATACATTGGTATCCAGAACATATAATCGTGTTTGGCTCATTGGCTTATCTAACCTTCTATAGCTGCATCACTACTTCAAGCACTTCATCAACATGGCCTTTTACCTTAACTTTACGCCACTGTTGAACCATGACACCGTTTGCATCAAACAGGAAGGTGCTGCGTTCTATACCCATGACCTTTTTTCCATACATATTTTTTTCTTTAATCACATCAAAGGCCTGACATAACAACTCTTCCTTATCTGATAATAGCTCAAAAGGGAAAGATTGTTTGGCTTTAAAATTTTCATGGGATTTAACCCCATCACGTGATACGCCGAGTATTACGGTGTTATGTTTTTTAAAGCTTTCATAATGGTCACGAAAATTCTGCCCCTCGGTAGTGCAGCCTGGAGTACTGTCTTTGGGATAGAAGTAGATTAGTAGGTTTTTATCCTTGAACTGCGTGAGGGAGATCTCCTGTTCACCAGTTGCCGCAAGTGTAATATCTGGTAATGTATCGCCAATAGTCAGACTCATTGTAACCTCTCTTCATTGCCTGGATTTTACGGATTTTTCTTCGGTTCCATAGTCGCATCAAGATTCATCTGCTCACACAAATCGAGGAACTCGTTGCGCAGATTAACCATCGGTATATCGAAAGGTACATTCACCGTCATTTCAACTGAAAACATCGGTGTACCTGTATGTGGGGCATGGTAATTATCTGTTTCAAGGTTTTGAATATTGATCCCTTTCCTTGAGAAGAAGCTTGATAGTTTATTTACAATACCAGGGTGGTCAATGGAAACTACCGCTACTGCATAGGTCATGGAAGGCGATGATGAGGGTTGGGGTTGGGTTTTGGTCCGCTTGGTAATAACGGTCAGACCATGATCCTGTTGTAGTGCCGGCAATGCCAGCTCTAACTCGTTAATCGCAGTCTCCCCCCCTTCGATTAGCATCAACACTGCAAACTCACCACCGAGTACAGTCATGCGACTGTCAAGGATATTACCCTCTGATTGGATAATGGGCTGGGTAATTGCATCCACAATCCCGGGACGATCTGCGCCCAATGCGGACACGACCAGATAAAAACGTTCTGACTGCTGCATAAAAACTCCTGAAGCTGGATATCTCTGATAGCCAATTTACTATCAAAATTCATAGTATCGATTCTATGGTTATCAGGAGTTAAACCCAAGCCATTTTTATCGAAAATATCTAACAGTGCAGATTAAAATGATGGGTAGCTTGAGTCTGAATAACAAAAGCATTGATAGATGCTTGTTTTCGCCACTCCCCCCAAGTACTATTTACGGCTATTTTTTCGCCCACTGGAGAGTGAAATGTTTCACGGTAGTATGGTTGCTCTGGTCACCCCTATGAACAGCGACGGCTCAGTTGATAATCTGAGTATGGAAAGACTGGTATCGCTTCATGTTGAAAACGAAACAGATGCTATTGTAGTTGTCGGAACCACTGGAGAATCTGCCACGCTTAATGAAAAAGAGCACTGTGCAGTGATTCGTGATCTGGTTGCAATGGTCGATGGCCGTATTCCGGTAATTGCCGGCACGGGTGCAAACTCTACTCGAGAGGCGATTGAACTCACCCAGTGTGCCATGAAAAGTGGTGCTGATGCCTGCCTGTTGGTGACACCCTATTACAACAAACCAACTCAGGAAGGTCTGTATCAACACTTTAAACTGATCGCGGAAACAGTTGCGATCCCTCAGATTCTTTATAATGTCCCTGGTCGTACCGGTGTGGATATGACTAATCAAACCGTAGACAGACTGGCCGGCATTGCCAATATTGTCGGCATCAAGGATGCCACAGGTAATATGGAGCGCGGTAAGGAACTCATTGATTTATGTGGTGATCGTATCGATATCTATAGCGGTGATGACGGTACTACTCTTGATCTGATCCGTCTTGGCGGCAAGGGTTGTATCTCTGTAACAGCTAATGTTGCACCCAAACTCATGCATCAAATGTGTCAAGCAGCGCTGGATGGTGATTTTGAACGCGCCAGTCAAATCAATGAGTCACTGATTGACCTGCACAAAAACCTCTTCCTGGAATCAAATCCAATTCCAGTAAAATGGGCTGTGCAACAAATGGGACTGATTCCTGAAGGGATCAGACTTCCTCTTACATGGTTTGCAGCACAATACCATGAACCACTTCGTCAGGCGATGATGCGCGCCGGAGCTTTATAAACAGCTTACACAACCAAAGAAGAGACTATGTTTCAAATACTTCGTCAAGGCACTATTGTAGCATTGGTAATATTAGCTACATCATGCAGCACCGCTCATAAGACAGGTTCAGTAAAAGGTTCAAGTGCTGATCTTGTGGTGCCTCCTTCTCTGGATCTACCTATCTCTACAGGGATCATGGATATCCCCGTGTTAAACCGCGGCGCAACAAATAAAGCAGGAGAGTGTCAACTTCCATTAACCTTACCTTCACGTGGTATGAAAATTGTTCATGCTGGTAATGAGCGTTGGATTAGTACCGATATCCCCGCTGATATGTTGTGGGACCATATTGAAGAGTTCTGGGATAAACGTGACTTTGATCTCCTCCTAAGCAGCTCCCAGTTAGGAATAATGGAAACGTACTGGAAACAAGAGAGTGATGACCGCTTTTCCACAGCGGTAAAAAACAAGTTTCGCCTGAGATTGGAGAACCCGGAAAAAGGTGAGACCGAAATATTTATCACTCATTATGGTTTACAGGCGACGGATGATCAGGATAACTGGAAACAGCGTGAAAGAGATCGTGATATTGAAGCGGAGTACCTCCAACGGCTGGCACTCGTGCTTGGATATAGCATAGAACCTACAACCCAGAAGCTTATTCAAAATAACAACTATAAAATAACTCAGGGCGTATTAATCATTCCGGAAAACTTTAACCGTAGCTGGAGACGTGTCGGATTGGCGCTTGATCGTATCGGTGCGGTAGTTACTGACAGAGATCGTAGTAAGGGTAGTTATTTCATCTCGCAAATAAGTGCACCATCCACTTCCAGCAGTGAAAGCTGGTTTGATAGTCTGTTCCAGGGTGATGATGATAAAATTGACGTGAACGTCGCTGTAAGGGTTAAAGATCTTGGCGAAATAAGCGAAGTGACTATCTCTGGTGATTTAAAGGAAGAAGCAAAAAAAGGGCTGCTTGAGACTATTCGAGAACAACTTTGATTCTCAAATCGATATGAGATTTGCGATCCTTGGAAGTGGCAGCAATGGAAACTGCACAATTATTCAAACTCGGCAGACTACAATTATGCTCGATTGTGGTTTTACCACCAAAGAGTGTACAAAACGCCTAAAACTGTTAGAAGTAGATCCTGAGTCGATAGATGCCATTGTAGTCACCCACGAGCATGGTGATCATTATAATGGTGTTGGCCCTTTTGCCCGTCGTTTCAAATGTCCCGTTTTTATGACCCATGGAAGCTGGCAACCTCATCGATGTGGTGAACTGGAACAATTGAACCTGATCACACCCCATACACCATTTCATGTTGGTGATATTGAAATTACTCCTTTTCCTGTTCCACATGACGCGCGAGAGCCGTGCCAATACCGATTTAGCACCAAGGATTATCATTTGGGATTTTTAACCGATACCGGTCAGACCACCTCACATATTGAGTCAACATTAAAAGGATGTGATGCGCTGGTGGTTGAGTTTAACCACGATAGTCAAATGCTTGCTAATGGTCCCTATCCTCCAACCTTGCAATCACGCATTGCCGGTAATAAAGGGCACTTAAATAATTCCCAGTCTGCACAGATCATTCAGAAATTACTTCATCCTTCACTAAAACACCTGGTTGCAGCACATTTGAGTGAAAAAAATAATCAAAATGAGCTGGTTGATGGTATTTTGTATCAATTAACAACTGGTTTTCCTTGCCAAATAACCATTGCCCAGCAGGATACCGTCACACCATGGATCGATATCTCTGAAACAGCTTCGTATTAGGCGTTTATGTTTATTAAAATAGCTCTAACACTCGCAGTGATTATTAGCGCCTTCCTCTATATCCAGAAGCAGCGCAGCTCGACTGTTGCACCAAAGAGGCCGCAAAGCCAACAGCAACCACAAAACAGGGTTATCACTCAAATCGCTATAATAATTGTTGCTTCCATGGCCTTGTCGAGTGTTGCGTTGATCTATTATGAGTACTCAAAGAACCAGCGCATTGTGAATGTACATATCATCAATACCCATACAGGTAAAAAGAGCAGCTACAAGGCACGTCGCGGTGAAATTTCAGGTCGTAGTTTTATTTCCATCAACGGAAAAACCGTCTTTCTGGCAGAAACCGAGCGTATGGAACTGGAAAGCCTAAACTGAAGCAGTTACCGTTTTTCTAGTTCAATTCCTGAATCATTTTCAGGTATAATTATCCCTTAGATAATCCTTGTAACCAGGAAAACTACAATGCAAAAAATGGCAGAACTTTATGCTGGAAAGGCAAAATCAGTCTACACCACGGATGACCCTGAGCGTTTGATCCTTCATTTTCGTAACGATACCTCGGCATTTGATGGAGAGAAGATTGAACAGCTTGAGCGTAAAGGAATGGTTAACAACAAGTTTAACCACTTTATTATGCAACAACTGGAAGCTGCTGGTGTATCCACTCAACTTGATCGCCTATTAAGTGATGATGAAGCTCTGGTTAAAAACCTCGATATGATTCCAGTCGAATGTGTGGTCAGAAATATTGCCACAGGATCTATCGTACGCCGCTTAGGCGTCACTGACGGTATGGACTTGAACCCGCCAACCTTTGAGTTCTTCCTGAAAAACGATGCACTGCATGATCCCATGATCAATGACTATCATATTCAAACATTTGGTTGGGCAACCGAAGCAGAGATCGCAGCAATGAAAGCTCAAACCTTTAAAGTGAATGAGATCCTTACCAAACTATTTGCTGATGCCAGAATGCTGCTAGTTGATTATAAGCTTGAGTTCGGTCGCTTTAATGGCGAAATTGTATTAGGAGATGAATTTACACCTGATGGATGTCGTATCTGGGATGCTGATACCCGCAATAAACTCGACAAGGATCGTTTCCGTCAGGGTATGGGTGGAGTTGTTGAGGCTTATGAAGAGGTTGCTCATCGTCTGGGAGTAGACCTGAACGCCTAGCTCTGATACAAATACCCGATATTTTATGGATTACATAATTATTTCGGGGGAAAAATGATCCAACAGAGCGAAGATATTATCTATAAAGACGAGGCAAGGAGTCTTCAGGGGCTCTTTGCCTGCAGGATAAAACGTTCCGGCAGCAAGATCGCATACACACAATATAACCGCGACAATAAATCCTGGGACAGTGTTACCTGGAACGATATGGAAGAAGCCGTTGCTCGCTGGCAAGCTGTATTACAAACACTTGACCTGGATCCTGGTGACCGCGTTGCTCTGAGCCTTAAAAATGGTATTGAATGGATCACTTTTGAACAGGCTGCATTAGGATTAGGTCTGGTCGTTATTCCTCTTTATACCGATGACCGTGGCGATAATATCGCCTATATTCTTGATGATGCTGCGGTAAAATGCCTGTTATTACAGGATAGTAACCGCTGGAAACGTATCGCTGAATCAATAGAAGACAACCGCTTTCTAAAACATGTGCTGGTTCTTGAAGGTGATGAGATCAAACCATCGGACGATGGTCCACACATTATGCCGATTGAGCCATTACTCCCATCTGTTGCCCCTCCCCTGCAAAGCTATGATAGTGATCCTAGCCACCTGGCAACCATCGTTTACACATCAGGAACCACGGGTAGACCCAAAGGGGTCATGTTAAGTCACTCCAATATTTTGTCGGTGATCCATAGTGGACTGACCATGATTTCGGTCACACCGGAAGATAATTTCTTATCATTTTTACCACTGTCTCATATGCTTGAACGTGCAGGAGGCTACTATCTGCCCATGATGGCGGGTTCCAGTGTGGCATTTTCCCGCTCTATTCCATTATTGGCAGAGGATCTGGCTCATAACAAACCAACCATTATGATCGTTGTTCCTCGTATCTTTGAGAGAATATACAGCAAAATATCCACTCAACTGGAAAGTGGTCCTTTTATTAAAAAATGGCTGTTTCATGCAGCAGTCAGTGCCGGCTGGCACCGTTTTGAATATCAACAGGGGCGTCGTAGCTGGCACCCCAAACTGCTGTGGTTTCCTCTTTTACATAAGTTGGTCGGTGCCAAGGTTATGGAAAAGCTTGGTGGCAAAATGCGCCTCGCTGTTAGTGGTGGAGCTGCCCTGCCACCTGAAATCGCACGTGTCTTTATCGGGCTGGGACTACAGATCCTGCAGGGTTATGGTCTAACCGAAACCAGTCCCGTTATCAGTGTCAATACACCTGAAGATAATGAACCTTTCAGTGTAGGGATCCCGTTGCGAGGTATTGATGTGCGTATTGGACGTAATGATGAGCTTGAGGTACACAGCCCGGGAGTAATGCTCGGGTACTGGAACAACCACTCTGCAACAGCGGAGATGATAGATCGTAATGGCTGGTTAAAAACCGGAGACCAGGCTCGTATTACACCTAGTGGACACATCTATATTACCGGACGCATAAAAGATATTCTGGTTTTATCCAATGGCGAAAAAGTACCACCTGGTGACATGGAGATGGCTATCAGTAACGATACTCTGTTCGAACAGGTGCTGGTAATTGGTGAAGGTGAATCATTCCTAGCTGCTGTCATTGTTCTTAATGCCGAGGTATGGCCTGCTTTTGCTCAGGACTGTGGTATCGATCCATTAGCCAGTACTAGCTTACATCACAAAAAGGTTATCAATGGTGTCATCAACAAACTCAGAGTATTGCTCCACGATTTCCCTGCCTATGCCAAAGTTCGCAGAGTAATTCTCACCCTGGAACCCTGGACAGTAGATAACGGCTTAATGACACCTACAATGAAGATCAAGCGGCCAAAAGTTATTGAGCATTTCGAGAAAGAGATCAAAGAGCTTTATAAAGAAAATTAGACTGCTCGGTAACATATCGATACTGTTCGATATGTTACCGGACTTTTTATGCTTATGACTCCCGCTTCCAGCAAATTATTTAGACTATATATCCCATTTTTTCTTTAGCGCTTCAATGCCAGTAGTGGTATTTTAGCTAACATGCTTATCGTGATAAAAAAAGCATTAGCGCATCAAGTTAGCTCGCTACTTGCATTAATATCAATCCTGCTGTTAAGTGCTTGTAGTAGCGAACCATCACATCTTCAAAAAGTCATAGCCAGTGGTGAACTGATTGTCATTACCCGCAATAGCGCTACCACCTATTACGAAGGTCCAAATGGTCCTACGGGAATGGAGTACGATCTCATAAAAGGCTTTGCTAATGAGTTGGGGGTACAAGTTAGGCTAATTGTTGCACCTACTCTTTCAGATGTATTAACAAATCTTGTCAATGGTGAAGGCGATCTGGCTGCAGCAGGCTTAACTATTACCGAAGAGCGTAAACAAGTAATGCGCTTTGCCCCACCCTATCAAACCATTACCCAGCAACTTATCTACAAATTAGGTGAAGGTCGCCCGAAATCTGTTGCGGATCTTCATGGCTCTCTTGAGGTAGTAAAAGATAGTAGTCATGCTGCGCTTTTAAAAAAAATCCAGCCTGAATTTCCTAATTTAACCTGGACAGAAAGTTATGAACTCGATAGTGAAGAATTGCTAACTCTGGTATGGGAGAAGGTCATCGACTATACCGTTTCTGATTCCAACGAGTTTAAATTAAACCAGCGATTTTATCCTGAACTACGCAAAGCCTTTGAACTATCCAAACCTGAATCACTTGCCTGGGCATTTACTAAAAGCAGTGATCAGAGCCTTTACGGGGCAGCTGTCGCTTATTTTAATCACATTAAAAAAGATGGCACCCTGGAGCAGTTACTGGATCGATACTATGGTCATGTGCAATCTTTTGATTATGTAGGTACCCGAACCTATATGCGCCATATTTTAAAACGACTTCCAAAGTATCGACCACTGTTTGAATATACAGGCAATGAGTTGGGGATTGACTGGCGCTTACTCGCGGCAATGTCCTATCAGGAATCTCACTGGAATGCCAAAGCCGTCTCCCCTACTGGGGTAAGAGGCTTAATGATGTTAACAAGAGCCACTGCAGAGTATATAGGGGTAAAGAAACGTACAGATCCTGCTCAATCGATACGTGGTGGCGCTCTCTATCTGAAAAAGCTTTTAGCTAAATTTGATGGAGAAATACCTATGCCAGATCAAACATGGTTTGCCATTGCATCTTATAATATTGGGTATTTGCATATCATTGATGCAATGGAATTGACCCAAATGCGTGGGGGTGATCAAAAAAGCTGGAAGGATATACGTGAAAACCTACCCCTTTTAAGAAAACGCAAATGGTACAAAAAACTCAAACGTGGCTATGCCCGTGGAAACGAAGCGGTTAGGTATACAGAAAATATCCGTAGTTATTATGACATTCTGGTGTGGTTAACCGAAAGAGATAAACCTAAAGTAGAAGAGCCTCCAACAGCACTGGAGATATCTCCCCCTACGTTATAAACATCCTGTTCATATTGGTTTCAGTGTCCATATATTTTAAAAAAATATCTGTTGCCAAATCCCACACTAAATATAGTACAATTAGGTTTTGATTAATGTTAATTGTGTAATTTCATTTTATTACTAGCTAGTTAGAACTACTATTAGTGTAACTGTATGATATGTGCTATATATCAATTGAGACATAAAATGTTGTTGCGTGATTTTTTCACTATTCTATATTTATATTTTGCATCCACTGCAACTCTGGAGGGTTGATCAACATGGCTCATATAACATGGCCTGAAGAGCTAAATACCGGTATCCATATTATTGACGAGCAACATAAAAGAATCGTTTCCTATATTAACGATCTCGATGATGCCAAAGGTTCAGGTGATCTGGAAAAAATAGGTGATGTCATTGATGAGCTGGTTGACTACACAGTTTCACATTTTGCCTTCGAAGAGAGCCTCATGGAACAGGCTGAATATCCATTCATCTCCCCTCATAAAAAAGTCCACGAGCTTTTCATTCGTCGAGTGAGCAAGTTCGTTGAACGCCATAAAGAGGGAGAAAACGTTGGTGATGAGTTGCATACCATGCTGTCAAAATGGCTGGTAAACCATATTCGCAATGAAGATGCCGATTATGCCGATATTGTTGGCCGAAGTGTTGATGATATGCATAGTGACGGAGGATGGTTATCAAGAAGTCTGAAAAAATTCTTTGGTTAAATTGCACAGACAGGGATGTTTGGCTGACTAAAGTCTTTTTCGACGAAAAAAACTCCGAAGCAAATCACTACACTCTGAAGCCATCACTCCTGAATCAACTTCAGCCTTATGGTTGAGTTGCTCGTTTTGTAAAATATTAAATACCGTTCCAGCTGCACCCGTTCTTGGATCAGGTGTTGCAAACACTAATCGTTTGACCCTTGCATGTACCATCGCTCCCGCACACATCGCACAAGGCTCTAAAGTGACATAGACCGTTGCATCACTTAAACGATAATTTTGCTGTTTCTGAGCAGCTTCTCTAAGTGCAATCATCTCAGCATGTGCACTGGGATCATGCGTTGAAATCGGTCTGTTCCATCCCTCACCTATCACGTTCCCATCAGCAACAACAATGGCACCAACCGGTACTTCTCCCTCTTGCTGTGCTTTTTGTGCCAACAGGTAGGCCTGCTTCATCCAATGGAGGTCTTGTTCTGATTCATCCATAACTATTCAACTTCAATGATCTCTCTATCACGCATACCTAAAAGATAGAGAATCGCATCCAGACCCAATGTGGCAATTGAATGCTGAGCCTGCTCTTTTACAATCGGTTTGGCATGAAATGCGATCCCCAACCCGGCAATGGAGAGCATGGGTAAATCATTGGCACCATCACCAACCGCAATTACCTGTTCTAAAGATAATTGTTCACGCTGTGCCAGATCACGCAAAAGCTTTGCTTTCATCGCACCATCAATAATTTCGCCTTTCACCTTACCGGTGAGTTTACCGTTTTCAAAATCAAGCTGGTTTGCAAAAATATAATCAATATCAAACTTTTTCTGTAAATATTCTGCAAAATAGGTAAAACCACCTGACAGGATCGCGACCTTATAGCCAAAGCGTTTCAAGTTAGAAATTAGTCGCTCAGTTCCGTCTGTAACAGGTAGATTTTCTGCAATCTGTTGTAGCGTTGACTCATCCAGTCCCTTTAACAATGCCATACGTCGTTTGAAACTTTCAGAAAAATCAATTTCTCCACGCATTGCAGATTCCGTTATGGCTGCTACTTCTTTACCTACACCTGCAACTTTTGCCAGCTCATCAATAACTTCTGCCTGAATCAGCGTTGAATCCATATCAAAACAGACCAGCTTGCGGCTGCGGCGATAAAGATTATCTTCCTGCACCGCAATATCAAGTTGCATATCCTGGGATATTTGTAAAAACATGCTATGCATTTTTGCAATATCAGCTACATTGCCACTTAAGGATAGCTGTACCGATGCTGCCAGGTGTTTTTGAGGATGAATTAAGGATTTTCGTCCGGATAGTCGACTGATCTGATCAATATTACATCCCAACTCACCTACAACGCTTGCGACTTCCGATAGATGTTTCGCTGTGATCTCACGACCCAGCAAAGTCACAATATGACGTGGTCGCCCTTGTGCTGACACCCATGCCTCATAATCACTATTTGAAATTGGTGTGAAGCGAATATTTAGATCAAGGGCATGTCCTTTAAAAAGCAACTCCTTAAAAACCGGACTTGTGCTTGATTTAAGCGGAACTTCAATAAGCATGCCCAAGGTTAAATTATTATGGATAACCGACTGACCAATATCCAGTACTGCGACATCATACTGCCCAAGGATCTCGGTTAGTTGCGCTGTTAATCCGGGGCGATCCTGCCCTGATACATTGACCAGTACAATTTCTCGAGATACTTCACTCATAGTAGATATCCTGTTTTAAGCAGCACAGGCCACCTTTAATTTTTTAATCACGAGTCTGTTACCACAGTGATAGAGTGGCTATTACTCCCACTCGATTGTACCCGGTGGTTTCCCGGTAATATCGTAAACCACTCGGGAGATACCACTGGTTTCATTCACGATTCTGCGGCAAACATGATCAAGAAACTCATAGGGTAGATGCGCCCAACGCGCTGTCATAAAGTCAATCGTTTCTACAGCACGCAGCGAAACCACATATTGGTAGCGACGCCCGTCTCCAGTCACACCTACAGATTTTACCGGAAGAAAAACGGTAAACGCCTGTGAGGTTTTATGATACAGGTCGTGCTTGTGTAACTCTTCAATAAAGATATGATCAGCCAGACGCAATAGATCTGCGTACTCTTTTTTGACCTCTCCAAGAATTCGCACTCCCAAACCAGGCCCAGGAAATGGATGACGATAGACCATATCATATGGCAAACCCAGCTCAACACCCAGACGTCGAACCTCATCCTTAAACAGCTCGCGTAAAGGCTCACAAAGTCTAAGATCCATCCAGTCAGGCAGGCCACCAACATTGTGGTGAGATTTAATTAAATGTGCTTTTCCGGTTTTTGCTCCAGCAGATTCTATTACATCAGGATAGATTGTTCCTTGAGCCAGCCATTTGGCATTTGCCAGTTTCTTTGCCTCTTCTTCAAAAACACTGACAAACATGTTGCCAATAATTTTGCGTTTCTTTTCAGGATCAGCTTCACCGGCCAGAGCATCAAGAAAGCGTTGTTCCGCATCCACACGAATGACCTTCACTCCCATATGTTCGGCAAAGGTTGCCATTACCTGATCACCTTCCTTGTATCGCAACAAACCATTATCAACAAAAACACAGGTTAATTGATCACCTATCGCACGATGCAACAGTGCAGCAACTACAGATGAGTCAACACCGCCTGAAAGACCGAGTATTACCTCATCATCCCCTACCATTTGACGGATATTCGTAATGGAATCATCAATGATATTTCCAGGTGTCCATAAAGATGAACAACCACAGATATCATGAACAAAACGTTCAATAATCCGTTGTCCCTGATTGGTATGTGTTACCTCCGGATGGAACTGCAAACCGTAAAACCTACGAAGTTCATCAGCAATGCCGGCAACCGGTGCAGAATCAGTGGACGCCATTAACTGAAAACCATCAGGAATAGCAACAACCCTATCACCATGACTCATCCATACATCAAGTAATCCATAACCTTCGGCACTGGTATGATCTTCAATATCATTAAGTAAAGCGGTATGTCCTCGTGCACGTACCTTGGCATAGCCATACTCATGATGATCTGCATTTTCGACTTTACCACCAAGCTGAGCAGCCATTGTTTGCATACCGTAACAGATACCCAAAACAGGTATACCCATTTCAAACACTACTTGCGGTGCTTTAGGTGCTTCAGCTGCGGTTGTTGTCTCTGGACCACCGGAGAGAATAATGCCATTTGGATCAAAACTCTGGATCTCTTCAGCTGACATTTCATAGGAATGAAGCTCACAATAGACACCCGCTTCGCGTACTCGACGAGCTATGAGCTGGGTGTATTGTGACCCAAAATCGAGGATCAAAATCCGTTGTGAGTGGATGTCAGTTGACATGGCAAGCCCTGATCAGATTGGAAAGCGGCAATTATACGCGATTACCCCACCTGATAAAGAATAAATAACTACTCTGTCGCTTCTATGGCAATGCCATCAAGTAAATCGTTAACGAGTTTTTCTGTTGCCCCATTATTTCCTGCTAATTGATGCCTTTGATAAGAGACATAGACCCTTTCCGGCTCATTTGACAGCACATAGACGGAAACCGTAAACGGACAAACGGTTAGATTCACCGCTGATGCCTGAACCATTTTATGTGAAATTTCTGAACTACAAAACTCTACAGACTCTGCTTTTATGAAAACTGGCTTTTTAATACCCAAATCTGGACCTGTCCGATTGAGCATTTCACTAATATGCAAGGTACCACTGACTAACATGCCCCGACCGTCAATAGCCAACTCAATATTCTCTTTTGTGGTTTGATAATCATTTGTAGATGGGTAGGTAACATAATGATGTTCAGCCCAACTTGTGTGCATCACCATGATCAAGGTAAGAAAAAGAGCTTTTTTCATCATTGTCCCCTGTTATTCAAATACGGTTTGATGTGTGATTGTGGCAAACTGGCCAAACATCGCTGTCACACCACAATAGCGTGTTTGTGATAATTCAATAGCTCGATTGAGTTTTTCTTCTGGAACATCGCCCTTTACAATATATTTAAGATGAAAACTGGTAAAGGTCTTAGGGTGTTCCTCGGTCTCTTCGGCACTCACCTCAACTTTAAATGCATCCGGTAATACCTGCATCTTTTTCAGAATGGAGATCACATCCATTGCAGTACATCCAGCCAAACCATCCAGAAGTAACTCCTTGGGACGAAATCCTTGCCCCTCTCCACCGACCTTGGCAGGTGCATCCAGAGCAACTTCAAACCCCTCTTCATTTTTTCCAGTAAACGACATATTTTGACGCCATACCACTTCTGCTTTCATCTCGATCTCTCACTTGTTCAATATGATACTTGATCCTATTTCTACTAGATTTCAGGCACATTTCAGACTCTACATTACTGAACACTTATATTCAGTTAGCGTTAATAATTACCCTACCTTTGTTAAGTTTAATTTCATTCATCCTGACTAGGCTTATCACCAATATCTTTACAACAGGTTTCAATCAATATGCATATAGAAAAGGTCAAACAATCACAAATCAAGGTTTGGGATCTGTTTATTCGCCTGTTTCACTGGTCTTTGGTGGCTTCGTTCACAATTGCCTACATCGTAGAGGATCATTGGTTAACTATACATGCATGGGCTGGATATGTTGTCTTTTCCTTAATCACCCTGAGAATCATTTGGGGTTTTATAGGGAGTCGTTATGCTCGCTTTAGTCAGTTTGTAAAGCCACCTCGTATAGTTAAACAGTATATGGTGGATATCTTAATGAATAGACCCAGGCACTACCTTGGACACAATCCTGCCGGTGGTGCCATGGTTATCGCACTATTGCTATCACTTTTTTTCACCACATCATCTGGCATGGTTTTGTACGGTACTGGTGAGTTTTCAGGTCCACTTGCTTCGTACCTTCATGATGTCCCTCACTCATGGATTGATCCACTGGAGGAGATCCATGAGTTCTTTGCCAATATGACTGTGCTATTGATTATTATGCATTTAATTGGTGTCGCCTTGGCATCAATGCAACATCGTGAAAATCTGGCTCGCTCGATGATAAGCGGAAAAAAAGAGCTTCCCAAAAATAGCCTGGAGGATTCTATCCCATGAAATTATTATCCTGGATATCACTAGTAGTTTGTTTAATTGTATCGACAACTACGGCTGCAAAGAGTGCTCCAGATCTATTCTTTAATGAACTAAAGGCTCAAGGCGCCTCGCAATTCTCGGCTGATGCCGGTGAGAAACTATGGTCACAATCTGTGACTCATGCGAAAAGTAATCAGCAATTGCGCTCCTGTTCTAGCTGCCATGCTAAGTCCCATAAGGATAATGGCAAGCATATTAAAACCGCAAAAGTCATAGCACCCATGGCTAGTTCAGTTAATCCAGACCGATATACCAGTGTAAAGAAGATGAAGAAATGGTTTCTACGAAATTGCAAATGGACATTTAACCGTGAATGCTCCCCACAAGAACAAGGTGACTTGTTAACTTATCTACTTGCTCATTAATACAGAGGAAATTTGATGCTAAATAAAAAACTTCTTTTTATACCTGCCATCCTGCTGACAACATTGTCAGTTAGTGTAATAGCGGATGATGACGAACATTATGGTTTTGGTTTTTTTAGTCGTAGTCAGCAGGATGTTAGACCGGTAGAGAACAGTCAATACAAAACAGAGTGTGGAAGTTGTCACTTTGCCTATCAGCCGGGATTGTTACCCGCTCGATCCTGGGAGAAAATGATGCAGGCAACTGCTTTGGAAAACCATTTTGGTGAAAATGCCGAGCTGCTCAATCAAGATAGAGTCGCTATTAGTCAATATCTTGTGGATAATGCTGCTGATAAGATAGACTTTGGGCGTTCCGGTAGTTTCAGTAAATCGGTAAAAAGCAATGAAACACCTTTAAGAATCACTGAAACTCGTTATTTTAAACGCAAGCACCATGAATTACCGGATCGCATTGTGACTCAAAACAAACTGGTTGGTAGTTATAGTGCCTGTGCTAAATGTCACACCAAAGCTGAAACAGGCTCCTACGATGAACATCAAGTAAAAATTCCGGGATATGGAAGGTGGGATGATTAAACAGTTACGCACAACTATCATTACGTTGCTATTCATCATTAGTAGCTTAAGTTGCTATGCCGATGATTATGACAAGGCATTTCTTCTTGTTGAAGAAGGAGAGATTTTCCCTCTTGAAGATCTTGTTGCCAATATGCGTAAAACCCACGATGCACGTATTCTCGAAATTGAACTTGAAAAAAAGCATGGCAGACTAATCTATGAGATAGAAGCTATTCGTAAGGATGGCGTGGTCATTGAAATATACTATGACGCTCATAGTGGTAAACAACTATCAGTGAGGTAATGCAGTGAGACTATTATTAGTAGAGGATGACATAAGACTTGCTCCAAACCTGAAGCGTGAGCTTAAGCGCGCTGGCTATGCTGTTGACTGGGTTGAAAACGGAATTGATGCACAACATAGAGGAGAAACCGAACCATATGATGCGATTGTACTTGATTTAGGTCTTCCTGGTCGTTCTGGAATGGATGTGTTACGCAATTGGAGAAAGCAACAAATTTCCATACCGGTGATTATTCTGACAGCACGAGATAACTGGAACGAACGTGTTGATGGCTTAAAAGCAGGTGCTGATGATTACATGGGGAAGCCTTTCCATACAGAGGAGTTGCTGGCTCGACTTGATGCATTAATTCGACGTACCCAAAATCGCGTCGAAAGTAGCCTGGAACTGGCTGGGATTTCAATTGATGATGATCGACAGGAAGTAACTGACAGCGAAGGAGAAGTGCACACTCTGACCTCCACAGAATACCGCCTACTTCGTTATCTAATGACACATCCGGATACACTATTGTCAAAATCCCGTTTGACAGATCATGTCTACGAGGGTGATTCAGACCGTGACAGCAATGTTATTGAAGTCTATATCAACAGACTTCGCCACAAGCTTGGCAAGGGCTATATTGAGACTCGACGAGGTCAAGGATACTGTTTTGTCAGCAAGCCTAAATGAATTCACTACAGCAGCGGCTTAATGTTGGTATCACTGTCAGTTTAATCCTTCTGTTTATTGCGATTGGCTGGTTGGTAGTCAGCTCAATTGAGAAACTTACCTTTAACTATATTGAGTCACGTCTTGAACATGACAGTGAGTCCGTACTCTCTGCCAGTGCCTTTTCACAAGGTGAGGCAGAGATTAATCAGCAGCGTGTTGATGCTATCTATTCACGCCCGTTTTCCGGTCACTATTACCAAATCATTCTGGATAATAAAACCGTATTACGCTCACGGTCTTTATGGGATACCGAGATTGAGATCCCGCCATTAACAAATACAGATACCACCATCTGGCGCGCTAAAGGACCTGACAATCAAACCTTGCATGTCTGGTTACGAGGCTATCGCAAGAATGATCACTATGCGACTATTATAATTGCTGAAGATATCACCTTGCTCCTTCAACAACTAGAGGAGTTACGCTATTCCTTTGTTGCGATCGCACTCATTGCTCTGGTACTTTTTATTATGATTCAGCAGACAATTATTCGCAGCTCATTCAGACCATTAAAGAAAATTCAACGTGAAATTAAAGCTCTTGAAACAGGCGAAGTAACAACTTTGACTGAATCAGTACCTACTGAAATAGCTCCAATCGTTAAAGAGGTCAACAACCTGCTCAATCAACTGGCAACCCGTTTACAACGATCTCGTACCGCAGTGGGTAACCTCGCGCATGCACTAAAAACACCTTTGCACGTCATCATTCAACAATTACATGAACCGGATATGCAAAAACAGCCTGAACTACAAAAAGAATTACTCACACACACTCAAAGTATTGAACAGCTGGTTGAGCTTGAATTAAAACGTGCCCGTTTAGCCGGAAGTATCACACCTGGTCAAAAGTTTGATCCTGCAACAGAGTTGCCAGTTTTAACGGAGTTGTTACAGAAGATCTATCGAGATAAAGAGATCCAGTATCAGCTTAAGCTACCCAACAGCAAAATTCCCGGCCTCGATCGTGATGACATGCTGGAGCTCATAGGGAATCTTCTCGATAATGCCAGTAAATGGGCAAACACTTTAGTTAAATGTGAGATCAAATCCGATAACCTGAAAACTGTTTTTATTATTGAAGATGATGGACCTGGATGTAACGATCAGGAGCTACAGGGGCTACTGGCCCGTGGTCATCGTATTGATGAGTCTGTCTCAGGCCATGGCATAGGGTTATCGATTGTCAATGAGATTACTGATAGTTATGGTGCCACACTCAATCTGGAACACTCTGATTTAGGTGGTTTGAAAGTCAACATCACCTTTAAATAACCCGTTATTAGGGAATTCCACGATTGACACCACCCTTTATAAGAATCAGGGTTGAGCTCTTTTAATTAAGGAGTTCTGAAATGAAAATACACTATTTAGCTTTTATCCTTTTCAGTTCCATATTCATCAATAGTACCCTCCATGCCGAAGAAGAAAATATGGTGATTCAGGTATCACGACTCACCTTTGAGGTAGCAAATAAAATCTCCACCGCAGCTGTTAATGCCTGTCGTGAAAAAGGGATCCAGATCACTGCTGCGGTTGTTGATAGAAATGGCAATCTTCAATCCCTGAGCCGTGACACGATTGCCGCACCGGTATCAATCAGGATCTCCCAACTAAAAGCCTATACCGCAGCTAATTTTAACGCAGCAACGTCACGCTTGAGTGATAGAGCAAATACACCGATTGGTCAGGTGAGTGATCTATTGATGTCTGCAGGAGGTGTTCCGATACAGGTTGGTGGTCATCTTCTAGGTGCAGTAGGCGTCAGTGGGGCTCCTTCTGGTGAAACCGACGAAGAGTGTGCTCAGGCAGGAATCAATGCCGTGCTTGAAGACCTTGAAATGTCAATGTGATGCTAAATTGAGCAGATGAGCCATTTTTACCGAAATGTGTCCATTCTCGCCTTTGCACAGGCGATGATGAACTCATCGAATGCACTCCAGGTAGCTGCTGCGGGATTGATTGGCTTAGCACTTGCTGAGAATAGTGCTCTGGCAACATTACCTCTGGCACTACAATTTATCGCAGGAATGCTGACATCTCCCTTCTCATCATTACTAATGGGCAGGATTGGAAGGCGCGCTGGATTTATCATAGGAACAGCCATTGGTATTACAGGTGCAATAACGGCCTATTATGCTATCACTACGCACTCCTTCTGGTTGTTCTGTGCTGCGACGGTGATGCTTGGATCATTTACAGGATTTGGCAATTACTATCGTTTTGCAGCAGCCGACAGTGTACGGGATGATTTAAAAAGTAGAGCCATTTCATGGGTGATGGCTGGGGGTGTCATTGCTGCTTTTATCGGACCAAATCTTGCTGCTTTTACCCAAAACACCATCGATGGTTATCCATTTGCAGCCAGTTATCTTTCTATCGCGTTGATCCATCTGTTTACCATGATCATTTTGATTTGTCTGGATATACCCTTGCCAGCAAAAAATAGCTTAGATGGTGCGAGAGATTTAATTGAGATTATAAGACAGCCACTCTTTATTACCGCATTAGTCTGTGGAGCTCTTGGTTTTGCCATCATGACACTGGTGATGACAGCAACACCATTGTCAATGCAGCATCACCATCACCCCTTCTCTGATACATCTTTTGTAATTCAATGGCATATCTTTGCGATGTTTGCACCATCGTTTTTTACCGGACATTTGATCAACCGTTTTGGCGTAATACCTTTAATGATCACAGGTGCGTTGCTTGATTTAGGATGTGTAGTGCTTAATTTGCTGGGTACATCGTTATGGCATTTCTGGAGTGCATTGTTTTTGCTTGGAATCGGTTGGAATTTTCTTTTTGTGGGTGCAACCACCTTACTAACCCAAACATACCATGCTAATGAACGAGCGAAGTCGCAGGCTGTTAATGACTTTATTGTCTTTAGCATGGTCTCTATTGCATCACTTTCAGCAGGATCATTGTTGCACTTCTTTGGCTGGAGAGCGGTCAACTTTGGTGTCATACCTGCCACAGCGATCATTTTGCTAGTACTGTTCTGGAGTCATAAACAGCAAAAACAGATATTGGCATGAAAGATCTACTAAATCTAACAACAAGGTGACACGATGAAACGAATTGGCGCTCATGTCAGCGCAGCTGGTGGGGTTGAAAACGCACCACTGAACGCAGCAAAGATTGGAGCCAGTGCATTTGCACTGTTTACCAAAAACCAAAGGCAATGGCAGGCAAAGCCACTCTCGCAGGAGTCCATCAGCGCATTTAAACAGAATTTACATAAGGTAGGGATATCTGCTGAGTATGTGCTTCCACACGACAGTTACCTGATAAATCTGGGGCATCCTGATCATGATGCTCTGGAAAAATCTCGTAACGCCTTTATTGATGAGATGCAACGTGCACAGCAATTGGGATTAGTCCTGCTTAACTTTCATCCTGGAGCCCATTTAAACAAGATCAGCGAACAGATGAGTCTCCATCGGGTTGCAGACTCCATTAATATCGCGTTAGAGAAGACCTCTGGCGTTACTGCTGTTATAGAAAATACCGCCGGTCAGGGCACCACACTGGGATACACCTTTGAACACCTCGCAACCATCATTGACAAGGTAGAAGATAAATCTCGCGTAGGTGTCTGTATTGATACCTGCCATACCTTCACCGCTGGATATGATATGCGTACACCCCAAACCTGCGAACAGACTTTTTCCCTGTTTGCTGAAACTGTTGGCTTTTCTTACCTGAAAGGGATGCACCTGAATGATTCCAGACCAGAATTGGGATCACGAGTCGATCGCCATCATAGCCTCGGTAAAGGCCAACTGGGTCTGGAGGTATTTAAATACATTATGAATGATCCCCGTTTTGAAGAAATACCGCTAATCCTTGAAACCATTGACGAGTCGATTTGGCCAGAAGAGATAGAACTTTTACATAGTTTCACACAGTAGCTATCCACAAAGTAATAGATAGAAATGTAAGGGTATTTTATTTATTTCTTATTGTATTTCAATGTGTTGACATTTCCTGACTAAATTACTATGTTATTGAAAATTGTTCCTACAATTAACCAATTTATAGATAGATTCACAGCATAATTGCTTTGATGAGGAGAAAATCATGTCAAAAAAAATGCATGAAACACCATTATTAGACCAGCTTGAAAGTGGTCCATGGCCCAGCTTTGTAACTGGTTTGAAACATCTTGCCAATGATAATGATATGATGGTTGACCTCCTTGGTCAGCTTGAAACTTCATATCGTACACGTAAAGGTTACTGGAAAGGCGGTACCGTAGGTGTCGTTGGATATGGAGGTGGCGTTATCCCACGCTTCACCGAATTAAAGGATGAGAATGAGAAACCACTCTATCCTGATGCAGCTGAGTTCCATACTTTACGTATTATGCCTACCCCCGGATTTCACTATAACTCTGATCTGCTACGCCAGTTTTGCGATATCTGGGAAGAGTATGGCTCTGGCCTGATTGCATTTCATGGTCAATCTGGAGATATCATGTTCCAGGGATGTACCACTGAAAACGTTCAACCTGCCTTTGATGCAATCAATAAAATTGGGTTTGATATGGGTGGAGCTGGTCCCGCATTGCGCACAGCAGCATCGTGCGTGGGACATGCCCGTTGCGAACATTCATGCTTTGATGAGTATCGTGCCCATCAGCACCTGATAAATGCTTTCCTCGATGATATGCACCGCCCTGCATTACCTTATAAGTGGAAATTCAAGTTTTCAGGTTGTGCCAATGACTGTTCCAATGCCATCCATCGTGCAGATATGGCGGTCATCGGGACATGGCGTGATGAAATGAAGGTGGATCAGGATGAGGTGAAATCATTCGTTGCTACCAAGGGTCGCGAATATGTCATTGATAATGTCATTACACGTTGTCCAACCACAGCTCTGCGTCTGCGTGATGACGATACACTGGATGTTGATAACAAAAACTGTGTGCGCTGTATGCACTGTATCAATGTTATGAACAAGGCACTGTCACCAGGAGATGACAAAGGTATCAGTGTACTCATCGGTGGTAAGCGTACACTCAAAATCGGTGATTTAATGGGTACTGTAATTGTGCCATTCATGAAACTTGATTCCGATGAAGATTATGAATCGCTGGAAGAGTTAGCTGGCGAATGTATCGATTTCTTCGCGGAAAATGCGCTGGAACATGAGCGTTGTGGCGAGATGATTGATCGCATCGGCCTCTCTAACTTCCTGGAAGGTATCGGTATTGAGGTTGATCCAAACATGATTAGCAGCCCGCGTAGCAACTCTTATGTTAGAACCGATGGCTGGGATGAAGAGGCTCAAAAGTGGTTTGAGCGTAAAGGTGCATAACTCGTTTCAGTAAGGATTACAATCAGGGGAGCGCAAGCTCCCCTTTTTCATGTCTTTTTATTAGAAAAAATATAAAAAAACAGGCAAAAACAACTCTGTTTAGATAAAAAATAGATAATTTTTCTAGCATTACGTGCCGGTTTCTCATATAGTGACGTCAGCTACAGATTTTGTAATTGGCTTTATATGGTTGTTCCCTCAGTGTTACCCAGTGAATTCCCTGTTCCATTACCTGTATGCAACACAACAATTTTTTTTAATTTATTCAGGTATTAAGATTATGGCTACAGGTACTGTTAAGTGGTTTAACGAATCAAAAGGTTTTGGTTTTATTTCTCAAGATGATGGTGGTGCAGATGTATTTGTACACTTCAGCGCAATTCAGGGTTCTGGTTTCAAGACTCTGGCTGAAGGACAAGCTGTTACTTTTGAAGTAGAGAACGGCCCTAAAGGTCCTCAGGCGAGTAGTGTTACTCCCGCTTAAGAACACCTTATCGGTTTAACCGATACCAAGAACCCCGCATTAGCGGGGTTCTTTTTTTTGTGGCATTGCAATAATGCTACACCTTTCTCAAGGAATTCATATTGAAAAAGCTATTTGTTGGCAACCTTCCTCCAAGCACTAGTGAGAATGACCTTATCGAACTTTTTTCTGAATTCGGAAAAGTGCGTTCACTCAAGCTGATTATGGATCTATTTTCCGGTCAGTGTAAAGGCTTTGGTTTTATTGAGATGGAAGGTCACGAGGCACGAGCAGCCATTGCAGGTCTGAACGGCAAGGATTTTAAGGGACGTTCAATAAAGGTCAATTTTGAATCACCCAAACCTGGTGGCAACAGACGCCGTTAATGGCTGTCATGCCTGGCTATCGTCAGGGTGACAAAATCCAAGCACCCTTCCTTTAATTATTCATAGATACCTTCTGACGAAAACACAAGTCTGAGGTATAATCTCGCCTCGTTTATAACTAGCCAGATGTTTTAGCCATGAAATTCATTGAAACTCGCGGTAATGATGGCAAACGTGCCATAGATGTCTCTTTTTCAACAGCAATTTTAAATCCGATGTCCTCTTTTGGTGGCATCTATGTACCAGAGTCATTGCCAGATCTGGGAGTGGATTTTCTTGAGAAGCATATAGACAGCCATTACAAAGAGCTTGCCATGGCTGTTCTTGAGGCGTTTGAGATTGATATTGATATCGCGGTTATCAATCAGGCTTTAGCGACATACGATACATTTGACGATCCGGCGAATCCTGTACCAGTAGTGAAAGTTCTTGATGATCTCTATGTTAGTGAGCTCTACCACGGTCCAACACGCGCTTTTAAAGACATGGCACTCCAACCTTTTGGAGTTGTATTATCCAGTATCGCCCAGTCACGTAATGAAAATTACCTGATTATGGCAGCAACCAGCGGTGATACCGGTCCAGCAGCTCTGGACACCTTCCGTAACCGTGCAAATGTTAAAGTCACCTGCCTCTATCCAGATGGAGGAACATCAGACGTACAGCGCTTACAGATGGTTACTGAGGATGCCGCAAATCTTAAAGTGATTGGAATTCATGGTGATTTTGATGACGCCCAGCGTGCGCTGAAATCGTTACTCTCATCAGAGACCTTCCGTAAAAAATTACAGGAGAGACATACCATGCTCTCTGCAGCCAATTCGGTAAATTTTGGACGAATCATTTTTCAACAGATTTACCATATTCACAGCTATCTGGAATTGGTAAGGCAAAAGGTGATCAGTCTGGGTGAAAAGGTATATCTGAATGTTCCCAGTGGTAACTTTGGCAATGCACTTGGAGGTTATTATGCAATGCGAATGGGACTGCCTGTGGAAAAAATCCTGATCGCATCAAACCGTAATAACGTCTTGACGGACTGGATAAATACGGGTCTATATGACCTGCGTAGCCGTCATGTGATTGGAACCACTTCTCCTGCTATGGATATTTTAAAGTCTTCAAATATTGAGAGGGTTATTTATGATCTGTTTGGCGCTGAGCGCACCAAAGAGTTGATGTTACAACTTGATACTCAGAAATATTTTGCCCACAGCCCTGATGAGTTACAGCAGATCCAGGTCATTTTCAGTGCCGACTTCTGTGATGATGATGAAGGCAAGCGATATATCCAAACTGCCTTTAATAGTGGTTATTTAATGGATCCTCATACCGCGACCTGTTTTAAAACACATGCAACCTGTCGGAAAAAACCATTGATTTCAATTGCCTATTCAACTGCTGAGTGGACGAAATTTTCACCGACCATTGCCAATGCAATTACAGGTGAAATGAATACACGTGATGTCGATGCTCTGGACTTGATAGCTAAGGCTGCCAATACCACCATTCCAGCACCTATTAGTGCTCTGTTCAACAAACAGATAGCACAAACAATTCTAATTGATAAGGCTGATATCGAGGAAGAGGTACTGGCGTTTATTTAAACCTTACGCTTTCCGATCAATTCAATTTGATAACCGTCCGGGTCTTCAACAAAGGCTATAATGGTGGTTCCTGCATTCATCGGCCCTGCATCACGAATGATTTTCCCGCCATTAGCACGAATGTCAGCAGTCGCTTTATAAACGTCATCAACCTCTATGGCGATATGTCCATAACCACTACCTGGATCATATGCCTCTACTCCCCAGTTAAAGGTGAGTTCAATAACACTACTATCAGACTCGTTGCCGTAACCAATGAAGGCTAGAGTGAACTTCCCATCCGGATACTCCTTTTGCCGTAATAGTCTCATCTGTAAAATACGAGTATAAAAGTCGATTGAGCGGGTTAAATCACCCACGCGTAACATTGTATGAAGAATACGCATCCAGACACCCCTAAGAAATTATCATGGCAAATCCCGTTCATAATCATCGTATCTTAGTCTATAGTTTATTGCATGTTTAGTATCGATATAACCTTGATAAATGATCTCACAAACAGGTGGGGAAACCACAGGGATAACCTTCTGCAAATTCTGGTTGAGGTACAACATCATTACCACTACATCCCTGAGAATATAATTGATACCCTGGCATCAAAACTTGCTATCTCCAATAATGAAATCATTGCTGTCATAGACTTTTACAGCTTTTTACATCGACAGCCAACCGCAAAGTATTCATTCCTTTTTAGCGATAACATTACAGATCAGATGAGTGGTAGTCGCGAACTGGCTCAACGACTGGCTGCGCATTTCTCGCTAACGATCAACTCTACAGATAATCCTGAGGTATCAGTCTCATATACTTCATGCACCGGCATGAGTGATCAGGGCCCTGCTGGGTTAATTAACGCTCAACCCCTGACACAGTTGACAGAACAACGTATTGATGAGATTGCCCGGCTCATCAAGCAAGGTACAGCGGTTGCACAATGGCCATCTCATTTCTTTGAAGTAAAGAGCAATATCCAGCGTGCGGATCGACTACTTGATACACCATTTCAAACAGGAAGTGCGATCACAACAACGCTCACCAATGGCTCTGAATCTGTATTAAACGAGCTTAAGCGGTCAGATTTGCGTGGCCGTGGCGGTGCTGGCTTTAACACTTCGCTTAAATGGCAGTTATGTGCACAGGCATCAGCAAGTGATCGGGTTGTCGTTTGTAATGCTGATGAAGGCGAGCCAGGTACATTTAAAGACCGTCTGTTACTCCAGCAATATGCAGATACCGTCATTGAAGGAATGACTGTATGTGCACTTGCCATTGGTGCGACACAGGGCTTTATCTATTTACGTGGTGAATACCGCTTTCTCCTGCAACACCTGCAAAAAGTGCTGGAAAACCGGCGCAAACAACATTTATTAGGAAACAATATCTCCGGGAAATCGGGGACAGATTTTGATATTTCCATACATCTGGGTGCGGGTGCCTATATTTGTGGTGAAGAATCTGCACTGATTGAATCATTGGAAGGTAGACGTGGACAACCCCGTAACCGCCCTCCCTTTCCGGTCACACATGGTTATAAGGGATTGCCCACCGTAGTAAACAATGTTGAGACATTTGTAGCCGCAGCGATGATTATTGCTAATGGCGCCAGGTGGTTTAACTGTTGTGGTACCAAAAACTCATCCGGCACCAAACTGTTAAGCATTAGTGGTGACTGCGCAAAGCCAGGAATTTACGAGTTTTCTTATGGCGTTGCAATCAGTGAAATTTTACAAGCCTGTGGTGCGCAAAATACCCAGGCAGTACAGATCGCAGGTGCGGCAGGTAGAACAATCCCCCCTTCACAATTTAATCGTACTATCGCCTGTGAAGATATTGCCAGTGGTGGCTCGTTTATGATCTTCGATCATAGTCGCGATCTTTTATCCATGGTTGATAACTTTTGTGCATTCTTTGTGCATGAAAGCTGCGGTTTTTGCACCCCATGCCGGGTAGGCACAACCCTGATGCATAAAACCATTCAAAAATTCATCAATGGTCATGGTACCCAGGAAGATATCAACACCATGCGCAGCATTGCCTTGACGATGAAAACGGGCAGCCATTGTGGGTTGGGAGCAACGGCTTCCCAGGCGGTCAGTGATACCATGGATCAATTTTTTCATATCTACCAAAACCGTTTTAAACACACACGATTTGAGCCAGCTTTTGATCTGGACGAATCGTTAAGTGAGGCCAGGGCTTTAACGGGACGTGATGATCCCAAATCTCATCTTGAGAAAGGTGGCGTATAGTCATGATTCACCATATAAGCATTGATGGGAAAAACGTATGCTTTCATCCTGGACAGACAATCATGGAGGCAGCCACTGCGGCAGGCATTTATATTCCCCACTTATGTCACAACCCGGAATTGACACCACATGGCAGTTGTCGTCTATGTACCGTCAGTGATAACGGACGCCATGTTGCCGCCTGCACTACTCCTGCTGTTTCTGGTCATGTAGTGGAAAACAATAGCGATAGTCTAATGTTACTACGCCTCAAATTACTGCAAATGTTATTTGTTGAAGGCAATCACATCTGTCCAGCTTGTGAGAAAAGTGGAAATTGCCAGCTACAGGCCGTTGCATATCATTGTGGCATGCTTGCACCCGAGTTTACCCACCTCTACCCCACACGTGAAATTGATGCCTCCCATCATGATATCGCGCTTGATTATAATCGTTGTATCTTGTGTGCACAGTGTGTACGAGCCAGTCAGGAGATTGATAAAAAAAATGTCTTTGTATTATCCGGAAGAGGTTTACAGAATCATCTTGTCATAAATAGCGATAGTGGTTTACTGGGTGATAGCACTTTAAGTTCGAGTGATTACGCAGCTCATGTATGTCCAGTTGGTGCTATTGTACCAAAACATAAAGTCTATGAGATACCAATCGGGAAACGCCTTTATGACAAAAAGCCTGTCAGTATGATGGGTGATGTATCAGATCATCATGGTGACCATCGTGCCAAGTAAGATTAAGGTTTCTACTACCTCACTAGCTGGCTGTTTCGGTTGCCATATGTCATTTCTTGATATTGATGAACGAATATTTGATCTGGTTCAACTGGTTGAGTTTACCCGTACTCCCCTGACCGATATTAAAGAGGTTATTCCTTGTGATATCGCCTTAATAGAAGGTGGTGTATGTAATTCAGAAAATGTCGAATTACTCAAACAGTTCCGCAAACAAAGCAGAATTCTGGTTGCTCTTGGTGCCTGTGCGATAAACGGCGGGATCCCTTCACTCCGCAACCATTACACCTTGACTGAATGCATAAATGAGTCCTATATCAATGGAATTGGAATTGAGAGTCCACAAATTCCCGATGATCCAGAGTTACCACTATTGTTGAATAAGGTTCATCCGATTCATGAAATCGTAAAGGTGGATTATTATCTGCCAGGCTGCCCTCCTTCTGCCGATACTATTTGGACGTTTCTTGAGGAGTTAATAGCAGGAAGCGACATAGAGTTTACCTACCAGCAGATCCATTATGACTAATAATACTGACCAACTTGAAACCGCTGAGCAACCAGAGGCACTTCGCCGTGTGGTGATTGATCCAGTTACCCGTGTTGAGGGACACGGTAAGGTTACCTTGTTACTTGATGAAAACAATCAGGTGAAGCAGGCACGATTACATATTGTGGAGTTCAGAGGCTTTGAGAAGTTTATTCAGGGCAGACCTTACTGGGAATTACCAGTTCTGGTTCAAAGGCTGTGCGGGATCTGTCCGGTTAGTCATAACCTGGCGGCCTCGAAAGCTATTGATCAAATTATTGGTGTCAATCAACTCTCGCCAACAGCAGAGAAAGTACGCCGACTAATGCATATGGGTCAGGTATTACAATCACATGCTTTACACTTTTTTTACCTATCATCACCGGATTTGTTATTTGGCTATGATGATGAGATTGCTCACCGTAATATTGTTGGAGTTATCGCCGATCACCCGGATATTGCCAGACAAGGCGTGCTACTCAGAAAGTATGGTCAGGAGATTATTCGAATCACCGCAGGAAAACGTGTTCATGGTACTGGTGTAATACCCGGTGGGGTAAATAAGTCATTATCAGTTAATGAGCGTCAATTCTTGCTGAAAGATGTTGATCAAATCATACAGTGGTCTTCTGCTGCTTTAGCTATTGCAAAGAAAATTTTCTTTGACAATATTGATATCAATCGTGTCTTTGCAACGGTTGCAACAAACATGCTAAGCATCATAGCAAAAAATGGTGCGTTAGATTTGTATGATGGTGGCTTACGTGCCAAATCAATTAATGGTCAAATGATTTTCGATCACATACAGACCAACCGCTATGAAGAATTCATCCATGAACAGATCAAATCATGGAGCTATATGAAATTTCCCTATATTCGCTCATTGGGCCACAGCAATGGCTCCTATCGTGTTGGACCTTTGGCAAGACTTAATAACTGTGACTTTATTCCAACACCTCTGGCTGAGGCAGAAAGGGTTTATTTCCGTCATTTTGCTGATAATGGCCTGGTTCAATCAACCCTGGCCTATCATTGGGCACGCATGATAGAGCTGCTATTTTGTGCTGAAAGCATCAAGGATCTATTAATTGATCCGGATATTATTGGTAGAGATTTAAAGCGTGAAGGTGAACTGCAATCTCAAGGTATTGGGGTTATCGAAGCACCTCGTGGCACCTTGTTCCATCATTATCAAATAGATGAAGATGGTCTTGTAACCAAGGCAAACCTGATCGTTTCTACAACAAATAACAACCACGCCATGAACCAGTCTATCCGAAAGGTGGCAAATGATATCTTTGATGGACGAGAATTATCCGAGCCGCTACTTAACCAAATAGAAGTTGCTATACGTGCCTATGATCCCTGCTTATCCTGTGCCACACATGCCTTAGGAAAAATGCCGTTAAAGATTGAACTCGTTAATCCGCAGGGTGAGCTAATCGATACTTTATTAAAACAGAGTAATGGAAATATCTCAAAATAATATAATGTCGGTTAAGCCTGTACTTTTTTTTGGTTATGGTAATCCTTCTCGTGGTGATGATGCCATTGGTCCATTAATCATAGATGCCTTGCTTATGCAAAATCGTTTTACAAGGGTTCAAGAGCGATTCGATGCATTAACTGACTTCCAATGCCAAATTGAGCATACCCTGGATATACACCAAAGAATGCATATTGTTTTTATCGATGCACAGATAGATCTAAAACAGCCTTTTTTGTATCGAAAAATAAGCGCACTACAGGACAACACCTACACCACCCACAGTATGTCACCACAAGCACTATTACAGGTATATCGTCAAATATATAATATGGATGAACCAGACTCTTATCTGCTTACGATTGATGCACATGAGTTTAAGCTAGGTACTTCAGTCAGTCAAAGATCAAAGTATGGCATGGAACAGGCACTGGATTTTATTCAACATAAAGTTTTGGTTTAACTTATGGGGTTATGATTGTTGCGACCATTCCGGTGTAATAGTCCTTGTTATATGGAATCACAACAGTTAGTTTTGTATCACTGTTTTTGTCACCCACCTCCAGATCCATCGCATAGACTCTTCCTTTTATTTTTGTGTTAGCCATTCTCACTGTCACCTCCTGATCAAGTTTAAATTTACGCAAGTGGGAAGGGCTGACCGATATTTCGACAACCTGCTGTTTGTTATCCGCAATAACAACAGCGACCTTGTTTTCAGTCTGTGTATTAAGATATTGATGTGGCAACACATTTACCTTTAATACCCTCGCATCAAATGGAGCAAAGACTTTACTCTGCTGTAATTGTTGGTTTGCCAACTGGAAGCTGGCTTCCGTTTCCAAATGCTGACTTTGTGCATTGATGTAAGCTACATGTGCAAGTGCCAGATCGTGTTCCGATATTAATGTACGATCATATAGTTCTTGTGAGCGTTCCAGCTCCTTCTCTGCTTCTTCAAGTGCCAATTTGGCCTGTTTAAGCTGTATTGTCCTGAATTGTAGATTTGCTCTAAAAACCTTTGTATCAAGTGATATTAACTCACTTCCTTTTAATATGGATTCGCCGGATTTTATGTTTACTGTTGCAATAACTCCCGACTGCGGAAGTGATAACTCGGTGCGATTAAACCAGTTTACATATCCATTATACTCATCTGCAAATATTTGCGTGTGCACCAATACCAGCAAACCGGATATAGCCATAATAACTTTCGAATTCATCTTAATTCTCCGCACTACCTGATCCATTATTCTGTTTAATCAAATCATCAATATGATTTGATGTCAGAACCTTAAGCTTTTCCCAGGCTATTGCCGCTTCAAATTCAACCTGGGACTGTTGTAACTGGATTTTTGAAAGTTGAACCATGGCATCACCCAAATCAGTTTTAAATTCCAGTTCATAATTTGCCCGGCTACGATCCAGATATAATTCACGAAAGCTTCTTTGTGCTTCTACCTGTTTTCTTTTTAATTGTAGCTGTTTTAATTCCAGCCAAACGTCGAGAATCTGCTGCTCAATAGAACGACGCATCAACTCATATTCAGATTGTATCTGTGCTTTTTCAGCATAGGCCTTAGAAATAGCAGCACTTTGTTTACCTCCATCAATCAATGGAACAGATACGGAAACTCCAACTCGCCAGCGATCTGCGGTACCTATTTTGCGTGTGTAATCTGCCAGTTCAACTTCACCAATAACATCAGGATAGTTAGCTGATAAAGCTGCATAAATAGCAGCACTTGCTGCTTCAACCCTTTGAGTTAATGCAAGTAACTGTAAGTTTGTCGTTAAAGCCAAATCACGAATTACCTGATATTCCGGGATATTATTCCAGTGGTTGTTTAATTGAGGTGTTACAACAACAGAAGGGAGATCATCAGGATGATTTAATGCCAGTGCCAACTGTGCTCTGGTTGCTCGCTGCAAACCTTCGCTTTGACTTCTTTTGAGTAATGCGGCCTGAACCAGACTATCCTGTTCCAGCAGATCAATATCAGAAACCTGTCCCAGTTCATTTTTGTCCCTTAGACGATTAAAATTAACATAGACGGTTGCCAGTTGCTCATTATCATAGTCGTACTGTAAATCTGCCAGAATAACATCAAAAAATCTTTGCATAATTATCAGGCGCTGGTTCTCTAACGCATGTTCAAATGTATGCTCACTGCTTTTTAGCTGTAAACGTGCAGAATTAACTGCGTAATCATGCCCGCTAAAATCAATCAAACTTTTGCGCAAGTTTAATGATAGTTGATGATCATCAACAACGGAGTCTGTTACAGGGTTGATTGGCTTAGACCAACGAAGGCGTCCATTTAATGTCAGGCTTAGATCACTACCAGCCTCCAGGGATTGCAAGGATGCTGCCGCGACTTGTTTTCTTGCATGGATCTGACTAATCGTTGGGTGTGTGGTATCACTGGCAAGGCTTAAAGCATACTCAAGAGTCAGTGGTTGCGGTAAGGTCTGCTTTGTTTCTTGTGCTGACAACCCAGATATTTTCAATGATATAGCAATCGTTACAAATATCAGAGGGTTAATAAATGCTTTTGCCATACGCATTATGCTAATCAATTTCTGTTACGTTTATCACGTTTGAACTTTGTAAACTTTTGTGTTTTGTAGTGTTCATCAACAACGTACTCTCCCATCCACATAAACTCCTCAGGCCCGGAAGTTCTACCGGTATATCGATGTATAACTTGACCCTCAAGATTTACAAAGGCAATCACCGGCGTTGCTCTAACTCTATACTGTCTGTACGAAAATTCCTTTTGAGTAGTAGGTTTACCATTGAAGTCTACTATCTCAATATCGCCCTCTATATCCACCTTAAAAATTTTAAAATGTTCACGATAGTAGTTTTGTACTTCAACACTATTAAGTACCTTGGTTTTCATAAAGTGACAAAATGGACATTCATCCATTTCAAAGAAAATAAGCAACCCTTTTTTGCCATCATCACGGGCATTCTCCAGCTCCTCAGAAAAATCACCAAAGGTTTCCTGAAAAAAATACTGCCCGGGATCTCTGGTTTCCACTGCAATAGCGGCTTGAGATAATAGAAATATTCCAAGAGACAGGCAGATTTTCTGAAAGCGATTCATCTTTAATCCTCTAAAATAAGATCATCATTCACTATAGTTATTAATATAACCCTCTATCATCTCAGCGGTTACCGCTCCTACCTGTGAAGCAACCACATTACCTTGTGGTGATACCAGATATGTAGTGGGTAGTCCTGGAATTTTACCAACTACATGCTGTGAATTGATATTGGGGATTACCGGATAAGAGATAAAGTTTTCTTTAATAAATGTTTTTAGGCTCTCTATTCCGATGCTTTCCATATTCATACCCAAAACTACTGCATCCTTGTCTTTATGTGATTCATGAAACATTTCCAGCTCTGGGATCTCCTCAAGACATGGCGGGCACCACGTTGCCCAATAATTTAATACTACCCATTTACCCTTGAAGTCAGATAGCTTGCCACCTTTACCATTCACATCACTATATGAAATTTCAGTGGCATAAATATTTGTTGATAACAATATCATCAACACAGTTAATAACCGAATCATTTGATACATGTGATTACCTTGTTCAGCTTTAATGAAGCCCTGTATATGTCCGTCTATGACTTTTCATGGACGCCGTAAAATAAAATGTGTTTTGCATTTTGCGTCTTGCTTCAAACTAATCAACTTGTCATTGCATAACTTGTTAATACCTCCATATTTTAAAGGAATATCGATTTAATCAGATGATATATTCCTTACGACAAATATATAATTTTTAGCAGTATATAGCTCAATTTTTAAGCAAAAAAAAGGGCCCATCAGGACCCTTTCTTGACAATGAGCTTATCTTTACTCTGAGAGGTAAACCTTGTCACTCTCTTCTGTTGCACCTAACGACCAGGCACCACGCGTTTTTGCATGAGAGATAGCAGCATCCATTTCAGCATCACTAATATCACGATCTATTTCCAGATTTTGTCCAGGGAAAATCAAATCCGCATCATCAATCTGATCACGATTTGCTTTATAGATAAGTGGCCACTGGAAAGGATTGTCATAAATATCCGCTTTACCTGAAATATTCCACAGATTATCGCCAGCTTCAACAGTGTAACTTGTCACACCTGCATTTGCAGCTTCTTCTGCAGCACGTCTGGCAGCCTCTTCTTCCGCAGCACGTCTGGCAGCTTCTTCTTCCGCAGCCATTCTTGCAGCTTCCTCCTCTGCTGCTTTTCTTGCGGCTTCATCTTCAGCAGCACTATTTTGAGACTGGTTTGATTGGGTATCGGTCATGTTATCTTCAGGTGTGCTTGCACAACCAACAGCAAAACCTAAGACCATTAACAAAACAAGTACTCTTTTTACTACAATGGAACCATTCATTTTTATTCTCCGTAAACGGGGGGGGGTACACTAAAATTCAATGTGGCAAAAATTACACGTCAAGCCACAAAGTGTCAAGGAATATCAAGATATTATCTCTCTTATTTAGTTTCATTTCTATTGATAATTTCTTCTTAAGTTACACTATCATTGGCTGCTACAATGTGCACACGTACACACATTAATATACTGGCTAATTACAAATGCAAAATAATGAAATCCTGGTACTGTTTTATAGTCGCCATGGTACTACTGAGCAACTGGCTATTCATATCGCACGCGGAATCAATGAGATTGATAGTTGCGAAGCAATCATAAGAACTGTGCCAGAAGTATCGCCAACCTGCGAAGCAACCACGTCATCTGTACCGGAAAATGGTGCTCCCTATGTCACTGTTGACGATCTCAAGCAGTGTCGAGGGCTTGCACTAGGAAGTCCTACACGTTTTGGCAACATGGCCTCACCTTTAAAATATTTTATCGACTCTACGTCTTCATTGTGGTTATCAGGTGATTTAATAGGAAAACCTGCTACCTGTTTTACTTCAACTTCGAGTTTACATGGCGGACAAGAGGCAACCTTGTTGACCATGATGGTACCCTTATTACACCATGGGATGCTGATTTGCGGGATCCCATATAGTGAAACTGAGCTACTTCACACCCAATCCGGCGGTACACCATATGGAAGTTCGCACTTTGCTGGCGCTGAAAATAAACGGGAAATTAGTGACTCCGAAAAGAAACTGGCTCAGGCACAAGGTAGAAATTTAGCCATTATTACAAAAAAACTGAACCGCTAGATTAACTCGCCTAACTCTTTCATTACCTGCTTCACAAAGGGTATGGTAATTTTACGCTGTGCGACCAATGAAAGCTTATCAAGTTGATCAAGTAGTGAAAAAATATGATGTGGATCACGTGGTAGGTGCTTCAATATATATTGTGTCACATCATCATTAATAACCAGTCCTTTTAACTGAGCAGTTAAGTGAAAAGCCTCTATCTTTTGTGATTCAGTTAAGGGTAACAAGTGGTAAATAAGCCCCCAGTTCAATCGAGAGCTTAAATCCTGCAAAATAAAATTCAAAGATTGTGGCGGTAAGGTTGAAGAAAAAACCAGATAATTTCCAGCATCACGCACACGATTATAGAGGTGAAAAAGTGCCTCTTCCCACTTACTGTCCCCTATTAATCGATCAACATCATCGATAACAATCAAATCAAGAGTTTCCAGCCCTTGTAATATCTCTGTTCCAAAAGCACTCAGCTCAGTCATTGGTAAATAAATTGAACCAAGCATTTTCTCCTCTGCATAGTTACACAGTGCCTGTAACAGATGGCTGCGACCATTTCCGGATTCAGACCAGATAAATATAACCGGATGTGTGAACGATTGTGCACTACTTATCAACTCAGCATTATCACCAAAGTGAAAGCTATCAAAGGTTCTACCTTCATTTAGGTAGATATCAAGTGGTATTTGAGTGCTTTCTGCTTTATACATGTCTATTTTGAGGTTGCGTATATATGACTCTGGATATATTGCCCATGCAGGTGTTGTAAAATCACCTTAATGACAGCAGCGACCGGCAAAGCAACCAGAACACCCAAAAAGCCAAACAGTTGTCCACCTGCTAATACAGCAAAGATAACTGCAACGGGATGCAATCCTATTCTTTCACCGAGTAAAACCGGCGATAACACCATCCCCTCTATCATCTGTCCAATGGTAAAGACTCCGATTACATAGATTAATGGCATTAACTCCTGGAACTGCATTAATGCCGCCACTCCAGCCGTGACAATTCCGACAATAAAACCAAGATATGGGACAAAACTGACAACTCCTGCCGTCATACCTAGAAGAAAAGATAATTCCAATCCGACTAGCCACAGACCAATGGTGTAGATCATACCTAGAGCCAGCATCACCATTAACTGTCCCCGGAAAAAGGCACCAATGACGCTATCCGACTCTTTTGCAAGTTTAAAGGCTACAGTCTCATACCGTCTTGGAACCAAATTATGGATATGAGCTACAAAAATATCCCAATCACGCAACATGTAGAAAGTAACTACAGGAATCAAAACAATATTCATCAGCCAGTTTAGTAAGGTTAATCCAGAGTTCGAAATAACCCCAAGCAATGAGTTAAAGACACCACTATCTTGTTGATACTGCTTTTGCAGCCATTGTTTAAAAAGATTGAGATCCAGTTTATCCAACTCAATCCCTAGATACTCTTTAAGAATTGGTGTGATGAATTTGTAAAGGATAGCCAGATACTCAGGCAATCTGTTAATAAACAGTGAGATCTGTTGTTCAAGAAGTGGTACAAAAACAATCAACACAATAAACACCAGAACAATGATCGAAAGGAAAACCGTAGTAACACCAAATGTACGGGAAAATTTTATTTCCAGTCTATCTACGAGAGGATCCCCGATATATGCAAAAAGGATAGCCACAATGAAGGGGGTCAAAATGGGTGACAGTAGATGAACTAACCAGGCAGCAAGTAGACAGACAACTAACCAAAACCATCGTACATTCATTATTTAATCATCTCAATAATATTATGGTCAGTGGTGAATATATCGATAACTCATAAAGGGTATTTCGTACGGTTTCCAGCTATCCTCTTTATGCTGTTTCATAACATCAGAATCTGGCTCAACAGGAGATAATTCACTCTCTTGTAATGACAAAAGGTTACCCAGACTGATTGTTTGCATCACAGCATCTATTTGTCCTTCGACATTTAGCATAAACCGGACACTATTTGCGCTAATCTGAAGCATTCTAACGTTTTTGATACCATTGATATTGGTTAAATATTTACGGACAGACTCTATCTCTTCAAAACTTTGAACCGGTTCAACCACAATATCAAACTGCCCTAATCCTGATTTATCAAATCGTTGCGCATATTGTATAGAAAGTCTGTCTGCAACTGTATTCAAGCCAGAGGCAATTAACAGTTCCACTGCACCACTTTTTGATTGCCAGTGTTGACTTTCTTTCCCTTGAAACAGCTTCCAGTCAACCTGCCATAGTTCATCTTTATCCTGAAACAATTTTCCGATTAATACTGCCTGGGATTGATAACGTGCAGAAGCATCTAATATCACTTCAACAAAACCACCCCAGATATCAGCAACCGTGATTTTATTATGATCGATTAAATCCAGTAATGGCAGCCTAACCGGAATTGCTCGATATTTTGCCGCATTTGCAATAATGTCTTTCACCACCCCTCTATCATTTGCGCTAATGATCTGGCGTTGTCCATTTTCTTCAATTGCAAGCCAAACAAGAGTTGATGGACGAGAACTTCCCCATATAGGCAATTCACTCTCTTTTAATAACTTTTCAACCGCATGCCGATCAAACAGATCAACCAGATAAAGCTTTTTTAATTCAATTTTTTTAATTTCAAGGTCTGAACTTTCTAGAACATTGGATTTTTGAATGGTTGTCTCTTCTTTGTATTGATATTGTTGTACATAGCGCCCGGCATTATTAATAGCGGCTGTCAGTTTAGGATGATGAACAGAAGCAATATTGCCAGAAATACGCACAAAGACCTCTTTTAATGCTTTTTTGTGTGCATCAAGCCTGGTCTCCCTGTTTCGATCTGAAACTTCAATTTCAACAGTATAAAGTCCTTCCATTTCAATGGCATAAGACCCCACACTGAAGAAAAGTATGGTCAAAAGGAGTGGTAATACTAATCTGTTTCTCATCTGCGGCACGCTATGATAGTGAACGGTACAAGTCAAGGTTGATTCTAATGTTTCGACTCTTGATTATACCTTTTAAATTAATAACGCTTAGAATTTTCTATACCGAAATCACTAACAGAACATTCTCGCCCGCACTTCAAATCATTGAGTTTAGTGATAGTGGCTAATGTACGTTTTAACTCTATTCCCCCCAAAAAAAACTATCCATGCACTAGAGCACTTATCACAGTTCAGTGCTAAAATGCCGCTTTTTTGAAACTGGAGTATCAACAGTGACCTCCCATAATGATCCTGAACAGGCACAAGGACTAAGCTACCGAGATGCTGGTGTAGATATTGATGCTGGAAACGCATTGATTGATCGGATTAAACCACACGCAAAGCGTACCCAAAGGCCTGAAGTTATCGGTGGACTGGGTGGATTTGGCGCTCTTTTTGAGATCCCGTTGGAGCGATACAAAAAGCCAGTACTGGTTGCTGGGACGGATGGTGTAGGCACAAAGTTAAAACTCGCTAGGATGCTTAATAAGCATGACACCATTGGTATCGACTTGGTGGCCATGTGCGTTAACGATTTGATTGTACAAGGCGCCGAGCCCCTCTTCTTCCTTGATTACTACGCAACAGGCGCTTTGGATATCGAAGCCGCTACCGATGTTGTCAAAGGGATTGCCGATGGTTGCGAACTCTCCGGTTGCGCATTAACCGGTGGTGAAACTGCTGAAATGCCTGGTATGTATGATAGTGGTGATTATGATCTAGCCGGCTTTTGTGTCGGTATCGTAGATAAGGATCAAGTGATTGATGGTAGCAAAGTCTCAGAAAATGATATTTTGATTGGTCTTGCCTCTTCAGGCCCTCACTCCAATGGTTATTCACTCGTTCGAAAAATTATTGAAGTCAGCAATGCCGACCTTCAGAGTAGCTTTCACGGTAAAAGCCTCGGTGAAACTCTGTTAACACCAACAAAAATCTATGTAAAATCAGTACTGTCACTAATGAAAACGGTGGAGATTAAAGCAATAGCACATATCACCGGAGGAGGTTTACCTGAGAACCTTCCACGTGTTTTACCTGACGAGATGATGGCGCAGATTAACAGCAGCAGTTGGCAATGGCCGCCCATATTCAAATGGCTACAGGAAAAAGGTAATGTTAATCAATTTGAGATGTATCGCACTTTTAACTGTGGTATTGGAATGGTTCTGGTGGTATCAGCTTCAGATGCAGAAAAAACGGTCACTACTTTAACTGAACTGGGTGAAGAAGCGACTATTATCGGTACGATAACTAAGCTCACCGGGAATGATCGGGTCGTTATCAAGTAATTAATGAATACAGAAAATATCTTCTCTGTCGTTGTTCTCATATCAGGCAATGGCTCAAATCTTCAATCTATTATTGATGATTCTGAATATGGAGCAAGCTATACCATAAAAGCGGTAATCAGTAATAAACCTGATGCTTATGGATTGGTTCGCGCCCAGAACAGCGGCATAGAAACAGTTGTGGTAGATCATAAAATGTACCACGACCGTTCCAGTTATGATGATGCATTGCAGAGCGCAATTGATCAGTATAATCCAGATCTTGTTGTACTAGCAGGGTTTATGCGCATACTCACAACTTCATTTGTCGAGCACTATTTGGGGAGAATGATCAATATCCACCCATCACTACTCCCCAAGTATCGCGGTTTAAACACCCATCAAAAAGCTATATCGGCTGGAGATACATTTGCTGGTTGTACCATTCATTTTGTAACGCCGGAGCTGGATGCAGGCCCCATCATTGCGCAAATACCAGTAAAAATTGAACATAGTGATACAGCCCAAACACTCGCATCCCGTGTACTAATACAGGAACACCACATCTACCCACAAGTCATAAAAAAAATCGCCAATGGCGAAATTTCCTTCCATGATTATGAGTAAGACATACTCAATCATTCACACTAAATATCACCCATCCCTTACCTTCCTTAACCTAAAATTAAAAAATAATTAACCCAAACTTTATTATTTAAAATATTTATAAAATTGTGAATTTATTAACAATTTTCTTAATGATTAAGTCTTTTTATTATAGGCATATCGATTTTGCTTATGTATGATATGGTGCACTTTTTAGACAATATTTTAGGGTGAAAACCATGTTGCTCAATGATTGTAAAACATTAGTAATTGAAGGCATCAAAACCGATGGTGGGAAATTCAGACCCAGTGACTGGATTGAAAGAATTTCTACCGCATTAGCAACCATTGATAAAAACCGTAAAATTCATTACGCATCTGATGCACACCCTGCTGCGATTAACGGTGAGAAATGTCTGGTAGTCTCCAGCAGTTTACAAAATCGCGATCCAGCTGCATTTGAGTACATTATGGATTTTGCTCACAAGAATGACCTTAAAATTACCGGACAGGAGTGCGCCTTACCTGAACATGTGGATATTGCGGTAAACCAATAGGTCTCATTCAAAGTGGTTTTTAAATAATCCTCATCATGTTACACCATTTAATATATTTGAATTTATCCATGCAGGCCTTATATTCAAGTGGTATTGGATAACGCCATAGAAATAACCTAACGGAGAACCTGTAATGAGCTATCAACTTCCTGAATTACCTTTTGCATACGATGCATTAATACCACATATTTCATCAGAAACACTCGAGTTTCATCATGATAAGCACCATGCCACTTATGTTACAAATCTTAATAACCTTGTACCTGGAACAGAGTTTGAAGGAAAAACTCTGGAAGAGATCATAAAAACTGCACCAGCAGGCGGAATTTTTAATAATGCCGCTCAAGTCTGGAACCATACTTTCTACTGGAACAGTCTCTCGCCCAACGGTGGTGGTGAACCAACCGGTACTTTAGCTGATGCAATTAATACCGCATTTGGTTCGTTTGCTCAGTTTAAAGAAAAGTTTGCAACATCTGCTGCAACAAATTTTGGTTCTGGTTGGACTTGGCTCGTTAAAAACAGTGATGGAAGTGTTGAAATTGTAAACACCAGCAATGCAGGTTGCCCATTAACCACTAATCAAAAACCTTTAATCACATGTGATGTATGGGAGCATGCTTATTACATTGATTTCAGGAATGCACGTCCAAAATATGTTGAAGCCTTCTGGAATCTTGCAAATTGGGAGTTTGCTGCCGCAAATTACGCCTAAAAACTTATACTATCTATTTACATAATTGATAAACAACAAGTAATATAATCGGTTCATTCACGGCAGTCTCAATGAGACTGCCTTTTTGTTTTGGGTAATTTACGCAATGAACCACTCATTAATGACAACTTATGCGCGCCTTCCTGTAACCTTTGACAAAGGTGAAGGCGCCTACCTATGGGATACAGATGGGAAAAGATATCTTGATGCCTTATCTGGTATTGCAGTATGTAATCTTGGCTATAGCCATCCTGAAATAACTCAGGCCATCACCCAGCAGGCGGGAAAATTAATTCACACCTCGAATTTGTTTGGTATTGCTAATCAGGAACAACTTGGCGACAAACTGGTTGCTTTGGCAGAAATGGACAAGGTTTTCTTTGCCAACTCAGGTGCTGAAGCAAATGAAGCAGCGATTAAACTTGCCAGACTTTATGGCAACAAGAATGGGGTTGAGAATCCCTCCATTATTGTAATGGAAAACAGCTTTCATGGGCGTACATTGGCAACATTGTCAGCTACCGGCAATCGCAAAGTTCATGCAGGTTTTGAGCCCTTAGTCACCGGTTTTATACGTGTACCCTATGATGATGTTGATGCTATTAAAGCTGTTTCCAAACATAGTAAAAATGTTGTCGCGATTCTGGTCGAACCTATACAGGGCGAAGGCGGTGTACAAATACCTGATAGCCACTATCTGGAACAGGTTCGTGAAATCTGTAATCAACAGCAATGGTTAATGATGCTGGATGAAATCCAGACAGGTATGGGTAGAACCGGAAAAATGTTTGCATTTCAGCACTCAACCATAAAGCCTGATGTAATGACACTGGCTAAAGGTCTGGGTAACGGAGTACCAATTGGTGCATGCATTGCGCACGGCGAAGCTGCAGAGTTATTTCAGCCAGGCCATCATGGCTCTACCTTCGGTGGAAATCCGTTAGCTTGTGCTGCAGGACTAGCTGTAGTTGATACTATCGTTAAAGACAAGCTTAATGAAAATGCTGAAACCATAGGTTTGCAAATGCTGACTGAATTTGAATTGGCATTAGGTGATCAGCCTTATATTGTAGATATCAGAGGTCAGGGATTAATGATAGGTATTGAGCTGGATCGCCCCTGTCCAGAATTGGTGAAACTGGCTTTGGATGATGGCATCATCATCAATGTTACCTCGGGCTCGGTGGTCAGACTCTTGCCACCACTGATAATTAATCAGGAAATTGCCTCTGTAATTGTTGAAAAAGTAACCGCATTAATAAACAAATTCAAATCGTCACAAAAATAGATAAAGAATTACGTTATGGGTAATCCAGTAAGACATTTTTTAACCTTGAGAGATTTAACCACACAAGAGTTAAATACTCTCACTGTTAGAGCTATCGAATTAAAATCGATGCTAAAACGCGGTGAGAGCTATACGCCATTCAAAAACCGTGTGTTGGCGATGATTTTTGAAAAATCATCTACACGTACCAGAGTCTCTTTTGAAACCGGCATGGCTCAGTTTGGTGGACACGCCATTTTCCTCTCACCTCGCGATAGCCAATTAGGTCGCGGGGAGCCCATTGAAGACAGCGCAAGGGTTATCTCACGTATGGTTGATGCGGTGATGATAAGAACGTTTGAGCAGGAAAAACTTGAAACCTTCGCGAAGCATTCAAGGGTTCCGGTAATTAATGCATTAACTGACATGTACCACCCTTGCCAACTTCTGGCAGATGTACAGACATTTGTAGAACATCGTGGCGATATTGCCGGGAAAACTGTTGCCTGGATTGGGGATGGCAATAATATGTGTCACTCCTATATAAATGCAGCAGCTCAATTTAACTTCCACCTGAAAATCGCATGCCCTGCTGGTTATGAACCAGACAGAGCTGTAATGGACGCCGCTGGTGACAGCGTTACCCTGTTTAATGATCCAATGTTAGCAGCAGAGAATGCAGACATGGTCACAACCGATGTCTGGGCCAGTATGGGTCAAGAACAGGAGCAAGCCCAACGTGAAATTGCATTTGCAGATTTTTGTGTGAACCAGTCAATTATGACAAAAGCAAACAATGATGCCATCTTCCTTCATTGTCTACCTGCCCATCGTGGAGAAGAGGTTTCTGCTGATGTTATTGATGGTCATCAGAGTGTGGTGTGGGATCAGGCAGAAAATCGCTTACATGCACAAAAAGCACTGTTAGAGTTTCTACTACTTAAGTAGCCATCTTTTTATTGCGGTTTATCATTACAGATGAATGCGTGATAGTATCCATCTATCTGTTCAATAAATGACTTATTGAGTACTTCTTATGGTTTCATCAACTAGCCAGAACAAAAGAGTCATCCCTGCAATAAAAATGGCCTTGGTCATTAGTATCGTTGTGTTAGCTCTTGATTTTGCTGGCAGTTTTACCCGTATGGAATGGATTGCCTATGATGAAAGGATGAAATTCTTTCGTTTAGACAAGCCACTTCATAATGACATTGCGGTAGTACTTATTGATGAGGCTTCACTCCAGGCCATGAATCCTCTGGTTGGCCGATTCCCCTGGCCACGTTCGGTCTATGCGGACTTACTCGACTTTTTTGCGATGGGTGGGGCAAAAGCTGTTTCATTTGATATTTTATTCACCGAAAATGAACGTACTGATATCGATGGAAACCCGTCTGAAAATGATAAACGATTCATTTCTGCAACTCAGGAAAGTGGTAGCGCTTACCATGCAATACAGGTTCTGCGTGAAAGGGTTGATGAAAGTGATCAGCATCTTCTGAATAAGCCATTGCCCGCAGATTTCAAAGAAAGGCATACATTAAAAAATGCTCACGGCTTTACAGACGTTGGTAATAACAGCTTTTTACACCCTATTCCAGGTCTTTATCGTGCTGCACAAGGCGTTGGAATAGTCGAAGTAGAGCCAGATAGTGATAGTGTATACCGTCGTGTACGTCTGTTTAGTGTCTATCTGGATAATGTTTTACCGGCTATGTCTATAACTGCTCAATTATCACTGGATAGCGATATTGAATTAAAAGACAACATTATCTCCATCGATCACAAACATTTTATTCCTGTTGATAATAATGGCCACTACTCCATTAATATGGTCGGTAAGATTGAGCCCTACTCTGTCAGTGGAATTTTCGACTCCATTCAAAAACTTCATCGCGGTGAAGTGGAAAATATGCTGGTCTATCCTGATGAATTTGAAAATAAAACCATTTTCATCGGAGCTAGTGCTATTGGTTTGCAGGATATAAAAACAACCCCTTTATCATCTAAAACACCAGGGGTATTCCTCCACGCTTCAGCTCTAAGTAATTTTCTGGAAGATGACTTCCTCACCCCGGCAAACCATAACATAACCCGGGTTACGACCTTGTTGATGATTTTTATTACCCTGCTGGGTGTTATGAGTACCCGTAAAGTCTATTTACAATTTTTAATCCCATTAGTCCTTTCTTCCATATTTGCAGGTTGGTCTTTTTGGTTGTTTGGGCAGAACTATGTGTTGGAGCTGGCAACACCGATTGTAGGGGTTTTTGCCGCATCCCTAAGTGGTTTTGCATTTCTGGCATTTACCGAAGAGCGTGATAAACGCAAAGTGCGTGCAATGTTTACCCGTTATGTTTCACCTGCAGTACTGGATCAGGTCATGGATCGTGGTGATCTGGATATGAGTGTTAGTAGTCGTGAACACTTAAGCATTCTTTTCTCGGATATTCGAAGCTTCACTTCCATTTCTGAACAGCTTCAACCAGAGCAGGTGGTAGATCTTCTTAATACCTATTTTTCGGTGATGTCAGAGATTGCATTCAAATATAGTGGAACTCTGGATAAATTCATTGGTGATGCCATTATGGCATTTTGGGGTGCACCAATTAGAACACGAGATCATGCGAATAAATCCGTACTAACAGCGCTTGAAATGCTAAAAGCGCTGGATCATGTAAATCAAATGATGAATGAGAAAGGTTATCCACAGATTGCAATCGGTCTTGGTATTAACACCGACCATGTGATCCTTGGGAATATCGGTTCTGAACGAAAACTGGATTACACTGTCATTGGCGATGGGGTTAATCTGGCATCACGCCTGGAAGGGCTCACTAAGTTATATCAATGTCATATTATTATTTCTGAACATACCTACCAATCACTGACTATTGATATTCCTTGTGCGCTGGTTGATGCTGTGAGAGTAAAGGGAAAAAAAGAACCTATACGAATATACACACCTCTGGCATCTCCTGATGATGATGAAACAGTGATAGATGTCTCAAAACAGACAGCGATCATTGCTGAAAAGGCATTTGAATGCTATATAGATCAGAGGTGGGACGAAGCAATTGAGCTTTACCAGTCGCTTCCTATTAATGGATTAAGAGAAGTGTTTGTAGAACGTTGCCGAACATTTCAACAAAACCCTGCACCTGAGAACTGGGATGGTGTTTATACCCTGCTAACGAAATAGGTTTGTTGGGAATGGAGAAGATCATGAAAAAGCTATTAATCACAATGTCAATTTTGTTGGGTATTTCAACATCTCTATATGCTGCAAATACCGTTATGTATATTCAAAGTACTAAAGCCAGTCTTCAATCAGCGCCTTCGTTCAGTTCCAGCTCGGTTGTTACACTTGAAAAAGGTCTTCAAGTTGAAGTTCTGGAAGCCAAAGGTCGCTGGATTAAAGTCAAAGCAGGTCAACAAGAAGGGTGGGTATCCAAATTTCTGCTCAATGAACAACCGCCTCTACAAAAAAAGGTAACCATCTTAAAAGAAGATGCTCCTGATATTGGTAATGCTGCACGTCGTCGTGCATCAGCTGTTACCACTGCTGGTGCAGCACGTGGTCTATCTGCTGATAGCAGAGATCGTAGCAATGATAGTCAGTTCACCAATTACAAAGACCTTGAGAAAGTAGAAGAAATGGGGGTTAATGAAAAAGAACTGGAAAAATTTATTCAGGAAAAACGCAAATAGGTGAATTAACTAAATAGAGGGAGTTTAAAATGGATCATCGTAAAGGGATTTTCATTATCACCACCATGCTGGTTTTGCTCAGTGCACACACTCAGGCACAATCTTTCCGAAATCGTCTATCCACCAGCGAATCAACAGATTCTGAAAAAACAGCAGTTCCACCCTCACCTTTTTTCCATTTTAATCAATTCAACTCTCCTGTGGCTAATGTTGTGACACCATTTCAGATTCTCGATGATAAAAAAATCGATGATAAGCTCGACAGAAACGATACAACTTCCTATGATGGTTCAATAAACACCGACAACCCTGAAAAGGCAGGTGATGAAAATGAGTCAATTAAAGAATAATCATAGTCAAACAGTGCATGCCAATAGCATGTATAAATTTGTAACAAATTTAATCCTAATGATCCTTGCAGTGGTATTACTACCTACCCAAAGTATCACAGCTGCACAAGAGTTCAGGGTTCGAACATCAACAGTAGATTTAGTCACTGTTGATGGCCTGGAAAGTGACATCAAATCAGAAATTGAGTTTGGACGGGAATTAGCATCCATTATTCTCGGACAAAATAAACTTGATGAGAACAAGCGTATCAATAAGTATCTGAACCTTGTCGGGAATTCTATTGTTCCATACTCTCAACGTCCTGAATTAAAGTTCTACTTTGCCTTGTTAGATACCGATGAAATCAATGCCTATGCATCGCCGGGTGGTTATATTTTTGTCACTAAAGGTGCACTAATGCTGATGGAAAATGAAGCTGAGTTAGCTGCCGTGTTAGCACATGAAATTGCTCATATTAATCAAAAGCATATTGTCAAAGAACTGAAAATAAAAGGAGAAGACGAGTCTACCGAATCAAGTCTTTCCAAGCTTTTAGGTGGATTGGGAGATCCTGCTAAAGCAGTTCTGAACCAGGCTCTGGATAAAGCGATGTCACTGCTGTTTACCAAGGGATTAAAAAAGGAGGATGAATTTGAAGCTGACCGTGTTGGAACCTTACTCTTAACGGCTGCAGATTATGATCCATTGGCCTTAAAAAGGTATTTACAGAAAGTAAAACAACAAAAGGCTTCAAATTTGAAAGTGCTTTATACAACTCATCCATCTTTTGATGATAGACTCACTAAGCTCCAGCAATTGATAGATGAAGAAGGTCTGCAACGTATAGACGCTCCACATGCAAAATACCGCTTTCAACAAACAGTAAGAAATTGATCGATGAAAATGGCGAAAAAATACAACCGGATTTATTTTGGAAAACTGTTATTAACTGCTTCATTGTTGGTTTCAAGCCAGCTGTACGCAGACCAGTATCACTTTAATAATAAACTTATCGGTGAGCGTGCACTAGGGTTAGGTGGCGCGTACACAGCTGTTGCGGACGACGCTTCAGGCCTTTTTTATAACCCTGCAGGTATTATCTATTCTAATGGTAAAAGCCTATCCGGATCGGTAAATACATTTTACTTTGCAGAAACGACCTATAAGGATGCATTGGGTCCAGGTAAAGACTTTACTCGTACCTCATCCAGCCTATTACCTAACTTTTTTGGCATGGTAAAACCATTTGGTGATAGTGTGATTGGTTTTTCCTATGCAGTAACAGACTCGATTCTAGAAGATCAGGATGAGCAGTTTCAAAATTTCGGTAGTGTTACCAATTACATATTAAATATCAACAATCAGGACAACACCACCAAAATAGGGCCATCTTATGCCAAAGAACTAAGCGATACTCTCTCATTTGGCGTGACGCTTTATGGGCACTACCGTACCTTCCAGACGATTACCAACCAATGGGTTCACAGAGCAGACAATACCCAGGAGTGGTCTAACAATTATTTGCAAGGCTCAGAAGCTGGCTTGGAGCCAAATATTGGCCTAATGTGGTCTCCCATTGATAAGCTATCAATTGGATTAAACTTTAAAACCACCTTTATTCTTTCCTCATCTGTTGACCAACAAGTTACTTGTAATTCCGATATTAATAATACAGCCATACAGATAGCCCAATGTTCAGTATCTACATCAGCTCTAATGAATACACCCACACTCAACACTTATGATACCAAGCGGGATATGCCCTATTCACTTGCTATTGGTATTGCTTACTTTCCATCAAACAAGTCATTGGTTTCAACAGACTTTTCCTTCCATACAGCAACAGACACATTTGAAATGACATGGAATGCTGCACTAGGCATCGAATACTACTTCGATCCAACCTGGGCACTTCGTGGAGGCCTGTATACCAATAACGCAAATACTCCACAATTACAGGCAAACAGCTCCGGACAATTGGATCATGTTAATTTAGTTGGTATTACTCTCAGCGGTACAAAATTCAGTCGAAGTTCATCTGTTAGTGTTGGTATCAATATCCAGACTGGATCTGGTGAATCTCAAATTATTGGAGGTTCATCTATTCAACAAACTGATTATTTAAGTACAACCGCATACGTTGCATCTTCTTACGCGTTCTAGATCAGAATAAATCATACGATTATCGTGCATAATCGTATGATTATCTTACCATCTTCAAGTCTTTACTAACTGAAATTAATCTTAAAAAAAACTTTAAACTAGATGGATATTTCTATAACTGATTGTTATAGTTGATAAAACTATAATTAAAAGGCGGTAGGGAAATGCTCCATCCACAACCACTTTGTCACCCGTTTCACAACTACAAAACACTCACCCGAAAAATGGTTTTAAGGGTTGCTTTGCTATGGATAATTACGGCCTTACTGCTGATTCCCCACTCTGTTTTTGCAGCCTCTGCGACTAATTCCGATATACACTGGGGCTCCATGTTAATGGGACTCTTTGGTGGTTTGGCTCTATTCCTGTTTGGCATGGAGCAAATGGCCGATTCACTTAAAGCTGTAGCTGGAGATCGGATGAAAACGATATTGGCGAAGCTAACCAGTAATCGTTTTATGGGTGCCGCAACCGGTGCTTTTGTTACTGCGGTCATTCAATCATCCTCTGTAACAACAGTGTTAGTTGTTGGTTTTATTTCTGCCGGACTAATGACAGCGGCACAATCAGTTGGTGTCATCATGGGCGCCAATATCGGTACGACAATTACCGCACAAATTGTTGCCTTTAAAGTTACCAAAATAGCGCTGTTACTGATTGCGGTTGGATTTAGCATGTTCTTCTTCTCTAAAAAAGAACGTATCCGCCATTATGGTGCAATGACTATGGGGCTGGGTCTGGTATTTTTTGGTATGAGCGTTATGAGTGATGCAATGAAGCCACTACGCTCCTATCAACCTTTTCTCGACCTTATGGTACAGATGGAAAACCCGCTTGTTGGCATTGCTATTGCTGCGGGTTTTACCGCATTAATCCAATCATCATCAGCAACCACTGGTATTGTCATCGTAATGGCCAGTCAGGGATTTATTACTCTACCGGCGGGGATCGCTTTAGCTATGGGTGCCAATATTGGTACCTGTGCAACTGCGTTACTGGCATCAATAGGAAAACCTCGAGAAGCGGTAAGAGCTGCTGCTGTACATATCTTTTTTAATATCGCAGGTGTCTTAATATGGGTGTTATTTATACCTCAAATGGCTGATTTTGTGGCATGGTTCTCCCCGACATACCCTGAGCTAAACGGTCTGGATCGTTTAGGTGCGGAAACACCTCGCCAGATCGCTAATGCCCATACCTTGTTCAACTTTGCCAATACCTTTATTTTTATCTGGTTTACAACCCAAATTGCCTCTTTAGTGAAACGCATTCTCCCTGATTCTGATATTGAAAGAGCCGGGCTGGTGGTAACAGCAAAATATATTGATGACGAGCTTCTGGTCACACCATCATTAGCACTGGATCGTGTGCGAATGGAGGTCCTGCATATGGGAGAGATTGTGCAAAGCATGTATGAACAGATTATGCCTGCAATACTCTCAGGAAACAGGGAAACTCTTGAATCAATAAGGTTGCTGGATAATGAAGTTGATATTCTTTACGCTCAGACCATTGAATATATGGGAAAAATTAGTACAAAAACACTAACTGAAAGCCAGACCCAGGAGTTTTTACGCTTAATGGAAGCATTGGGTGATTTGGAAAATGTCGGTGATACCATCGAAACAAATCTAGTGGACTTAGGTAATGCACGAATCAGCTCTGGTGTTGCTATTAGCCCCCAAACCCGTGAAGTGTTATTTGGCTTACATACTCTAATTCGAAAATCATTAATCAGTGCCATCCAGGCGGTAGGACAAAAAAATATTGAGGTTGCTCACACGGTCGTAGCTCATGCAAAAGGTATAAATAAGTTGGTAGAGAATGCTGTCAGACACCAGGCTGAACGATTAATAGCGAATGAGCCAAACAGAGTCGCAGCTTATACCATAGAGGTGGATATCATAGACAAGCTAAAACGGATTTACTCACTATCCAGGCGGATGGCAACATCCGTTGGCTCTCTGGAGGAGAGTGAAGAGTAAGTCGTAATAAAAATGCAATAAATGGTAGGTAACATCTGCTGGAATGATTTTCATCCACTCCTTAACACAGATGATATTGCTACTGAAGGGTTCCATTAAAAACAGATAGAGTTGTTAATCATTAAAAAGCTGGTGCAAATAGTTCCTTGCACTTAAAAAAACGAGGAAGAGATTTTAATTTGACCATTCAATCTCTTCATATCAGAAGGAGAGCCTCATGGGACTCGAAAAGATAATTAAAAAACTTAAACACTACCTCAGTGAAAGCGATGGCAAAGATAAAGCTATTTGCGCACATGTTGATGAGTTAATCGAAAAGCTAAAAAAGAAAGAGAAAAAGCTACAACATAAAATTGAACAAGAAGAAAATTCAGATGCCCTTAAAAAACTTAAACTTGAACTAAAAGTTGTACAGCTTCAGCTCAAGAAAGGTGATAAAAAACGAAAAGAAATCAGAAAGAATCATTAACAACATTAATCCAAATGAGCTTTTTAACCCGAGTTGACACTGATTATCAATCAGGACTGTGAGCGTGTTTCAAATTGGTATTGCCCTTGATCGTAATCGACCTGAATCATATCCCCCGGTAAGACCCTTCCTGACAATATTTCCTGGGCAAGTCCATTTTCGAGTGACTGTTGAATCACCCTTTTTAACGGGCGTGCACCATAGACAGGGTCATAACCTGCCTCGGCAAGATGTTTCATCGCCGTATCAGAGACAGAGAGTCCAATATCCCGTTCACCCAGACGCTTCAGTAATATATTAATCTGGATTTGGGCGATAGCGGCGATTTGAGCTCTTTCCAGTGGATGGAACACAACTGTTTCATCAACACGGTTAATAAACTCAGGACGGAAGTGTTGACCCACCACTTCCATCACCACTGATTTCATCGTCTGATAGTCATAATTGTCACCACTTTGTCTATTTGCAGCCATCTCTTGAATCTGTTGTGAACCCAGATTAGAAGTCATAACAACCACACTGTTTCGAAAATCAACAGTTCGACCCTGTCCATCTGTCAGGCGACCATCATCCAACACCTGTAATAGGATATTGAATACATCAGGATGTGCCTTTTCAACTTCATCCAGCAGAATGACAGAATAGGGTTTACGCCTGACTGCTTCTGTCAGGTAGCCTCCCTCTTCATAGCCCACATATCCTGGAGGTGCACCTACCAGTCTGGCAACAGAGTGTTTTTCCATAAACTCTGACATATCGATACGAATCATTGCTTCTTCTGTATCAAATAAAAACGAGGCCAGCGATTTGCATAGCTCTGTCTTACCTACTCCTGTTGGCCCCAAAAAAAGAAACGATCCATTAGGTCGATTAGGATCAGAAATCCCGGCACGCGAGCGTCTAATCGCATTAGCCACTGCATTAACAGCTTCATCCTGTCCTACCACACGCTGATGTAATGCGCTTTCCATACGCAATAACTTATCCCGTTCACCTTCAAGCATCTTCGATACGGGTATACCTGTCCATTTGGATACCACTTCAGCTATCTCTTCATCCGTTACCCGATTACGTAATAGCCGGGTTTCAACCACAGTAGAATCATCTGCGGCGCTTAACTGTTTTTCAAGCTCAGGAATACGTCCATACTGGATTTCAGACATGCGCCCCAAATCTCCCGCCCTGCGTGCAGTTTCAAGTTCAACGCGAGCGCGATCAATCGCCTCTTTAATATGTTGTGTCCCCTGAAGGGCAGCTTTTTCTGACTTCCAGATATCCTCAAGATCCGAATACTCTTTCTCAAGTCGACGGATTTCATCTTCCAGGGTACTCAGACGCTTTTTCGATGCCTGATCCGACTCTTTAGAGAGTGCTTCTCGTTCAATTTTATATTGAATCAGACGGCGGTCGAGCCTATCCATATCCTCAGGCATGGAGTCGATCTCCATACGAATACGAGATCCGGCCTCATCCACTAAATCAATCGCTTTATCTGGAAGTTGGCGGTCGGCAATATAACGGTGAGATAGTGTTGCCGCTGCAACAATCGCCGGATCGGTAATTTCTACACCATGGTGTAATTCATAACGTTCTTTTAATCCTCGTAAAATGGCAATTGTATCTTCGACACTAGGCTCGTTAATTAACACCTTCTGAAAACGGCGCTCAAGTGCTGCATCTTTCTCAATGTACTTGCGATATTCATCCAGCGTTGTCGCCCCAATACAGTGGAGTTCACCCCGTGCCAGAGCCGGCTTCAACATATTTCCGGCATCCATAGAGCCTTCCGCTTTGCCGGCACCAACCATGGTATGTATTTCATCGATAAACAGAATGATTTGCCCTTCCTGTTTCGCCAGATCATTCAAAACCGCTTTTAGGCGCTCTTCAAACTCACCGCGAAATTTGGCACCCGCAATCAATGCTCCCATATCCAGTGATAAAAGACGCTTGTTCTTGATCCCTTCAGGCACTTCGCCATTAACAATCCGCTGTGCAAGCCCTTCGGCTATGGCTGTCTTACCAACACCAGGTTCACCGATGAGCACTGGATTGTTTTTGGTGCGACGCTGTAAAACCTGAATTGAACGACGGATCTCATCATCACGCCCAATCACCGGATCAAGTTTGCCCTGCTCTGCTTTTTCAGTTAAATCAACCGTGTATTTCTCTAATGCCTGGCGCTGTTCTTCAGCGTTAGGATCATTAACATTTTGATCGCCACGCATTGAATCAATGGCCTGGGTGATGGTTTTTGCATCTGCACCTGATTGACGTAACAGATCACCCGCTATACCTTTGTCATCAATTGCCGCTAACAGGAACAACTCGCTGGAGATGAACTGATCCCCACGTTTTTGTGCCAGTTTGTCTGTAATATTGAGCAGACGTCCACTGTCATTGGATAAGTGAACATCACCACTGTTACCCTCTACTGAAGGAAGTCTATCCAGTGCTTCACCCAGTAGTGAGCGTAGCTTGTTTACATTCACTCCAGCCTGCATAAACAGGTGACGAGAAGAACCACCCTCCTGATCCATTAATGCGGTCAGGATATGTAACGGCTCAATGAACTGATGATCACGACCTACAGCAAGTGATTGTGCATCGGCTAGAGCCATCTGAAATTTTGTGGTGAGTTTGTCCATTCGCATGGAAGGTTCCTCTCAATTAAATCTATCTGATAGCGCCTAAATGAGGGAACCAGTGATTAATTCAAGAGTGAATCGTTTGACGGCTACCGGGGGTTTCAATGAATTGCTTTATCTGATCCAGACAATCCTGCTTATGTTCAACTTGTTGGCAATGCCTAATCGGTTTTCCACTACAAACCCGTGCGTGGCTGCGCCTGATAACGGATAGGATGATTTGGTTCAACCCTTTAATGCCATCAATTCTAGCAGGTACTACCTCACATCGCGCTAAACGTGCTAATAAGACAGCTCCAGCTTTCAGCTGACGTGATGGTTCATCATCCAGCCTGATACCACCATGAGGAAACAACGCCACCACCTCCCCCTGTTCCAGCATTTTCAATGCATGGCGCAATGCCCGCTCTGGGCGCTCCTTACGATTAACCGGAATACAACCAACAGCTTTAAATAGCCATCTAAGTCCAAATCGGTTGTACTCTTCCTCTGCAATGAGGAATCTCAAGGGTCGTGGACTTGCCGCGATTAATAAAATAGGATCAAGTCCAGAGTGATGGTTGGAAACCAATACCGCAGGCCCACTAGGAGGCAGGGTTGCAATGGTTCCCTGTAGTCGATGATAGTAACGGCAAAACAGTCGATTCAAACCATTTAGACGGTTTAACCATGGCCCACCCCAGTCAGCCAAGCCCAGAGACTGTAATCTGGTCATACCTAGCCACACTAGTACAAGCAACAGGCATGTAGTAATAGCTAGCCAGATCAAATTCACGAGGGTGCCTGTTGATAGATTTTACGTTTAAACAGGTCTTTTTTACGGCTCACCAGTCGATCCAGAAATAACACCCCTTCTAGATGATCCATCTCATGCTGTATCGCTCGCGCTTCAAAACCTTCACACTGATATACCAGCTCCTTGCCCTTAAGGTTCCGGGCCCTGACGTTGATACGTTCTGCCCGGATGACATTTCCGGTGTAGTCAGGAACTGACATACAACCTTCCCTTCCTACTTCCATTCCATCCCACTTGGTAATTACCGGGTTAATGAGTATCAGTTTGCCATGGTTTGGACCAGGTTTATTTAAGATAGAGACATCCACAATAATGATCTGCAGTAAGCGGTCAACCTGGGTTGCGGCAATACCCACACCTCCGGGTCCTGCATGCATGGTCTCTTCCAGATCAGCCACAAACGTTCGAAGCTCATCATCAAAAGTCGTCACTTCTTCAGCTTCCCGCTTCAGGCGCTCATCGGGATAGCGCAAAATTTCCAGTACAGCCATGCGCCTAACCTATCAGTGTATTCATTTCAGCTATTTTGACTTCTACACCACTATCAAGAATCGATTCGATTGCACGATTTAATGCGTCAACCCCTTCACTGGCTTCACCTTCTATTTGCATAATGTAAATAGGTTTTTCAGGATCACCCGCTACCACGGTTTGCATATCGAGAATATGCAAACCAGCGTCAGCCAGCACCGATGTAACCCTGGCAACAATTCCTGCTTTATCTGCACCATAGACTGTGATATCCACATTTGGCTCATGATAGTCATACAAGTTTGCATCGATCAGATCCAGATGCATTCTAAGTGATAACTGTTGGGCAATAGGGCTAATGACATCCTGGAGCTGTTGCAGACTCAACTCACTTTGAATCATCATCATCACTGTAAAGTTTCCACCCAGACGAATCATTGAGGTTTCTCCCAAATTACCACCAGCCTTATAAATCGCACTGCTGACTCTGGCAACAATACCTTTTTGATCAATCCCTACCAGAGTTAGCATAAACCATTGATTCATATAACTATCCTCAGTGTATTGCTTCGTGTGCAAAAAATATGATGGTAACACCTAATGCAATCAGGATAACCTGCTGCACAGTCTCTTTAAGCTGTGCCTTCTGATGTAACCCCGGAATAAGATCAGCGACTGCAATATAGATAAAGCTAGAGGCGGAAATAGCCAGTACATAGGGAATAATCTGATCAAGATCCGATAAACTGTAGTAAGCAAGAATTCCCCCGGCGACTGTGGTTAAGCTGGTTGCTACATTCAAGATGAAAGCCTTAAGCCGAGAATATCCACTGTGGAGCAACACCGCAAAATCACCTAACTCCTGGGGTATTTCATGTGCAGCAACGGCCATAGCTGTCACTATACCCAGGTGTTCATCAGTTAAAAATGCTGCACCAATTAAAACCCCATCAACAAAGTTATGCAGGCCATCTCCGATTAATATCAAACTACCCGTGGTGTGATGTCCATGTGGCTCCTGGTGTACATCACAATCATGACTGTGACAGTGGCGCCATAACACCATTTTCTCCAGAATAAAAAACATGAAAAGACCGCCAAGAACAGCCATAAATATTTCATGGGAGTCACCTTTATGCCCTATTAGCGCATGCGGTAATAGCGCCAGAAATGCTGCACCTAATAAGGTGCCAATGGCAAAACTGACCAGGTGAGGTAACACCCGCTGTTGCCAGTGCCCGGGAATAATAAGATAGAGACTCGCAGCCAATACACTAAGCACACCACCGAGCAGTGTGAAGATGATAATCATTGATAAAAGTGACATCTATTCCCCGGGTAACAAATTTGTCTGTAACAAGCTGCGCATCATATCCTAACCTGAAACTGTTTCAACATTGGTTCAACACCCTTAGGGTGTCATCCATATCATCGATGCCATACGACCACATTGACCATCCCGTCGATATGAAAAAAAACGCTGCGAATCGGTATAGGTACAATAATCCCCTCCATAAATGGCATCTACTCCCAATAATGCAAGACGAAGCCTTGCCAATTGATAGATATTGGCTAACCATTTATTCGCTTTGTTTTCAACACGAGTAAAGGCTTGTAGCGCCTGTGGGTGTTGTTCGCTAAATATTTCAACAACCTCGACTCCTACTTCAAACGCTTTCTCTCCAATAGCTGCACCCATCCAGACCATCAGCTCATTAGCTGGTGATTTAAAGCTCGCTACGGTTGACTCAATAACCCCTTGTGATAACCCACGCCATCCGGCATGTACCGCAGCCACCTCTGTACCATCAAAATTACATATCAGCAAAGGCAGACAGTCTGCGGTTAATACAACACAAACCTTGTTTGCTTGTGAGGCATAAATGGCATCGGCATTGCAGTCATAGCTGTCTGTGATTGAGGCTATCGCAACATGGCTGCTATGGGTCTGATTCAACCAGCAAGGTTCATCCGGACAGTTAAACTCCTGTATCAGTTTTTTACGGTTTCTGGCTACTGCTTCTGGATCATCACCGACATGATCCCCCAAATTGAAGCTATCAAATGGTGGTTTGCTAAAACCGCCGATACGGGTAGTCATGAAAGCGGCAATCCCTGCTGGCGCAGGCCATTGTGGTTTAATCAAGGTAGTCATCATGCTGGTAAAAATCGGCATCCTGTTTTAAATCTGATAGCAGATTTTGAATATCAGTTGGTAAAGGTGATTCCCATTCCAAATATTCACCACTGACGGGATGGAGAATACCTAGACGACGGGCATGTAATGCCTGTCGCTTAAAGTTACGAATCGTCTCTACAAGTTGCGCTGTTGCCTCTTTGGGAAGGCGCAACCGCCCCCCATAGACTGGATCACCGACTAATGGATAACGGATGTAACTCATATGCACCCGGATTTGATGAGTACGTCCGGTTTCAAGCTTTAGCTTAACCCAGGTATGGGCCCGAAAACGTTCAATAACACGATAATGGGTGACTGCCGGCTTTCCTGTAGGGTGCACTGACATCCGTTTGCGGTCGATTGGATGGCGACTAATGGGCTCATCAACAACTCCCCCCCC